>Ga0207753_1000189_pt1 | contig 24637 bp, 32 predicted proteins | sample PonA233FremontCA_2_FD_187273 | JGI IMG/M metagenome (GOLD analysis project Ga0207753, IMG submission 187273) | Salt pond sediment microbial community from Fremont, CA, USA - Pond A23 Sediment 3 (SPAdes) | ecosystem: Environmental > Aquatic > Non-marine Saline and Alkaline > Saline | place: USA... | reverse complement strand
CGCTGCCCGAGCCGATCCAGCGGGTCGGGCTCCGAGCGCTCTCCGGCGAGATCGGCGTGCACATGGACCGTCCCTCGTCGTTCCTCTCCCGGGAGCACCTCTCGAAGCTCGTTGGTCGGTAGCGCTCCCGTTCGCCGACGAGCTACGCCTCCGGGTACGACGGGAGCCGTTCGGAGGCGGCACTCCCGTCGACGAACGGAAGCGGGGTGCGGGTGGCGTCGATCGCACCCTCGTCGCCGGCGACCGACACCGACTCGGTGCCGGCGTCGAAGTCGACGAGCGCGAGCGCGATCGGTGCTTCGAGCGACGGGCTCTCGACGCTCCGCGTCACCTCCCCGATCCGGTCGCCGTCGACGGTGACGGCCGCACCGGGGCCCGGGAGCCGATCCGCACCGACGTCGCTGTTGCGGTCGGCTCCCGAACCGAGCCGGAGCCCGACGAGCCGCTGGCTCGGCCGCCCGCGGTTCTCCACCTTCGAGACCACCTCCTGGCCGACGTAACACCCCTTCTCGAAGTCGAGCGCGTTCCGGAGCCCGAGCACGTTCGGGAGCCGATCGTCGAGTTCGGTTTCGAACAGCGGCGTCCCCGCCTCCGTAGTCAGCGTCTCCCACGTCCGGTAGCCGAACGGGACCGCGTTCATCCCGAAGGAGAGCAGCGTCTCGAAGACGCGGCCGGCGGCGTCGGCGGCGCAGACGATCTCGTAGCCCTCCTCGCCCGTGAGGCCGTCGCCGGCGATCACGGTGACGCCCTCGCCGCCCATCGACCCGCGGACGAAGGTCAGTTCGGGTTCGGGCGACGCGGCGCCGTTGAGGACGCTCGCGACCTTTTCGGTGGAGTTCGGCCCGTGGACGCCGAACACCGCGAACTCCGCGGATGCCTCGCGGACCTCGACGTCGCGGATGAACACGTTGTCCGCCCACTCTCGGGCCACGACGGGAGCCCGCTCCGGCGGGGTGAAACACAGCAGCCGCTCGCCCGCGTTGTAGACGTAGAGGTCGGTGTCGATCCGGCCCTGGGGATCCAGGAGTAGGGCGTAGACGCCCGATCCCTCCGTAGCCGGGACCCGGTTCGAGACGGTGTCGTCCACGAACTCGACCCGGTCGTCGCCCTCGATTACGACCACCCCGTACCCCATCTCGATCACGCCGACGCCGTTTCGGACGGCGCGGTGCGTCCGCTCCGGGCGGCCGTAGTCGTCGACGACGCGCCGGCTACCACGGTCACGGAAGCGTGCACCGTAGGTCTCGTGCATCCCGGTGACGACAGTCATCGGGAAACGTTCGGGCGGGCGCGGGCAAATGTGTTCGGCGGCGGGTCGACGCGACGGCGAGTCTGACCGGGTCCGCGTGTCGGACGCGACGCGCCCACGGGGGGCGTCACAGCCCGAACCGGTCCCGGAGCACGTCGAGGAAGCCCTGCTCGTCGTGGCGCTCGGCGTCGGGGTCGGGGACGACCCGGTCGGCAACCTTGATGACCACCCGATCGTCCCCGTCGGCGACCGAGATGAGGTCGTCGCGCTTCAGCGCCGCGAGCGCCTCCTCGATGTGATCGATGTCAGTGTCGACCGCGGCGCGGAGCTCGAAGACGGTCATCCCCTCCTCCGCACGGTCGACGAGCGCGTCGAGGACGGCAACCTCGACCTCCTGCCGGTCACGGAACTCGCGCCGCGCTCTCATACGCGGGCCTTGGCCCGCATCGTGTATACGCTTACCGCCGCGGTCCGGCACTCGCGGCCGACCGGCCCCCACGAGAGCGGACGACGCCGGCGACGGGGCGTCTGCCGCCCGTCTGACGAAGCAGGTACACTTTTGCCACTGAACGCCGCAAACCCGGGTAATGGGACTCAAATGCCAACTTCTCGGGCACGCGTACGGCAACCCCGAGGTCGAACGCAGCCGGGAAGAGCAGGGTGACGAGGTCGTCGTCACCGTGCGCAACGTGAAGGTTTGCGAGCGGTGCGGCGACGAACAGATGGTCAACCAGACCAAGGAGGTCACCTCGGTCCGGTCGCCGGAGGAGGTCGGACTCGAAACGGGAGAACAGTCGGCGGCACCCGGCGAGCCGGCCGGCGACGCGCCCGAAGCCACCCCGGCCGGGGCGGAGTCGGCCGACTCGCCGGTCACCCCGGTGGAACCGGACGCGGCCGGGTCCGCGGCGCCATCACCGGCCGAGGGGGGCGAGACGGCGGCCGACACGGGCGGCGACGAACCGACCGTCGAACCGGCGGCCGAGCGGGTCGACGACGGCGTCGTCGCCGACGCGACCGTGAGTGCTCCCGGAGAGGGAGACGACGCGGCCGACAGCCGGGACGGAGCCGACGCCGGCGGTGCGGTCGACGGGGGCGACGCCGAGACTGCGTCCGACGCCCGCGACGGCTGGGAGACCGGCAGCGACGGGTGGGACGACGTCGACCCCGACATCGACGACGCGGTCATCCTGGATGCCGGGGAGACGGAGCGAGACGAGGTACAGTGGCCCGAGGCGTCCGAAGCCGACTCCGAGGCTGCCGAGACGTCCGAGGCTGAGGCCGAGTGGGCCGGCGAGGCGACGGGGTCCGACGACGCCGGGACGGGGCCGGACGACGGTCACGCGAGTGACGCCGAGATCATCGACGGCGCCGACGTCGCGACCGGGCGGGACCCCGACGACGGCGCCACGGGGTCGTGGCCTGACCACGACGACGCCACGGGGTCGTGGCCCGATCACGACGGCGCCGACGAGGGCTACGCCGCGACCCCGAACGGCGACGTGGACGCCGAGTTCGACGGCGAGGGGCTGACCCCGGAGGTGAACGGGAGTGCCGTGGCGGATGCCGCCGGCGTCGACGGGATCGCGGTGCACACGTCCGACGGCCGCGCCGCGGGGGAGTCGAGTGCGGCCGACGCCGACGGCGTCACCGCCGGGGCCGACGAGGGGTTCGTCCGCGCCGCGGAGTCGGAGCCCTCGGAGCCCGACGTTCCCGACGATCGGGTCGAGTTCTACTGTCCGAACTGCGGGTACGCGGGAACCGCGGGCGCCTCGTCGATGCGCGCCGGCGACATCTGTCCCGAGTGCAAGCGCGGGTACATCGCCGAGCGCGAGTCGTAGCGGCCGCGACCGGGGACGAAACTGGTAAACCACCACCTGCCGAACCACGGCCTATGAAGGAGTACAAGATGCGTCGCGGGGAGACGCTCGCCGATCGGATTCCGGACATGGAGTCGACGGTGGAGGCGTACTTCGGTCCGATCACCGGGACGGTCGAACACAAGGGAAGCGACCTGTACCTGGTCGGAGAGCCGGAGAACCCGGTGTTCGAGCGCGTGGTGGCGGGCACGGTCTCCTACGGTAGCAAGAAGGACCGCCTCGGCGTCGAGTTCGCGGAACGCGACCCCACGGAACTCGGTCCCGACGAGCTCGAGGCGGCGGGCGAGGCGGTCGACGCGAAGAACGACTTCCTGCTCGAGGCGACCGGCCGCGACGCGAAGTCACGCCGCGACTCGATGAAACGCGACGTCGAGGACGACGCCCCCGACTACTGAGCCGTGTCCGCTCCGGCGACGCACTCCCACCGACCCGTGGCGCCGACAAACCCGCCTAACTAAGTATCGCGCTTACTCGTACCGACACGATGGCCAACTACGTTGGTGTCGATCTGGGTGCGACCAACGTCAGGGCGGTCGCCGCCGGCAGCGACGGGCAGATCCGCGGCGCGGCCCACGACAACACTCCCCGGGGGCCGACCGGGATCGCCGTCACGGAGGCGGTGCTGAGCATCGTTCGGGAGGCGTGCGCCGACGCCGGGATCGATCCCGAGTCCGTGACCGCCGCGGGGATCGGCGCGATCGGCCCGCTCGACCTCGCGGAGGGCGCGGTCGAGGACCCCGCGAACCTCCCCGACACCATCGACCGGATCCCGCTCACCGGCCCCCTGTCGGTGCTACTCGACACCGAGCAGGTGTACCTCCACAACGACACGAACGCCGGCGTGATCGGCGAGCGGTTCTACTCCGATCGCAACCCCGACGACATGGCGTATCTCACCATCTCCTCGGGGATCGGTGCGGGCGTCTGCGTCGACGGCCACGTCCTCACGGGGTGGGACGGCAACGCCGGCGAGGTGGGGCACATGACCGTCGACCCGCAGGGGCGGCTCACCTGCGGGTGCGGCCACGACGGCCACTGGGAGGCGTACTGCTCGGGCAGCCGCATCCCCAGATACGCGGAGTTTCTCCACGACTCCGACCCCGTCGGGACCGCGCTCCCGATGGACGACCCGTCGTTCTCGGCGGTCGACGTCTTCGAGCACGACGGCTCCGACGACTTCGCGACCCACGTGGTCGATCAGCTCGCCCACTGGAACGCCATGGGCGTCGCGAACATCGTCCACGCGTACGCGCCGCTGGTGATCTACGTCGGCGGGGCCGTCGCGCTCAACAACCCCGAGCGGACGCTGGACCCGATCCGCGACCGCATGGAGGGGATGGTCATGTCGAACGTCCCGGAGATCAGGCTCACCACCCTCGGCGACGACGTCGTGGTGAAGGGCGCCCTGGCGAGCGCGATGACCGGCGGGACGGGAGACCGCACCCGCGCGTGATGCGGCGACGCGCGTTCCTCCGGGGGATCGGCGCCGTCTCGGGGACGGCCGCGGGCGTCGCGGTCGGCGGCACGGCGTCGACGCGTCGGGGCGCGGCGCACCCCGGGCCGTACGAGCCCTACGGGTCGGTCGCGGTCGAGGGCGCGAAGGAGGCGGTCGTCGACTCCGACGCCGGCGTGGCGTACCTCGCGACCACGACGGGTTACGCCGCGGTCGACGTGTCGGTCCCCGACGCGCCCGAGGTCCTGGCCGACGTCCGGGAGCCCCTCGCGGATCGCGAGGGGGGCCCGCTCCGCGGGATCTTCGACGTCAAACTCGACGCCACCGATCCGACGACGCTCGTGGTCGCCGGGCCGGCCAACCCCCTGCGCGGCGCGATCTCCGGGATCCTGGTCGTCGACGTGTCGGACCCCGAGCGCCCCGCGGAGGTGGGGTTTCACCCGACCGACGTCCCGGTGCACAACTGCGTCGTTCGCGACGGCCTCGCGTACCTCACCGGCAACGACGGGGGGCGGAACCCGATCGTGATCCGCGACGTCGAGACCGGGGCGGAGGTGGGCCGGTGGTCGGTGATCGACGCCGACGGGGCGTGGGCGGACGTTCCGAGCGGCCTCCGGAGCGTCCACGACGTGTTCGTCGCCGGCGACGCGGCGTTCGTGGCGCTGTGGGACGCCGGCACCTGGATCCTCGACGTGTCGGATCCGGGGTCGCCGACGGTCCGGGGGCGGGTGGATGTACCGGATCCCGGTCCGCTCGCGACGCTCTCGAACCGGGAGGCGCGCCGCCGGGCGACGCTCCCGCCGGGGAACCACCACTACGTCGCGACCGACGCGTCGGGGACGCTCCTCGGTGTCGGCCGGGAGTCGTGGGGGCTCCGGGCGGAGGACCCGACCGCGACCCCCGCGGCCGACGTCGCGGCCAACGACACCGACCCCGCGGCCGCCACGCCGCTGACTGCCGAGCCCGGCGCCGAGTACGTCGGCGGTCCGTCCGGGATCGACCTCTGGGACGTCTCCGAGCCGGGCGATCCGGTCCCGCTGTCGACCATCCCGGCGCCGGCGTCGCCGGATCCCACGTACGGCGGGGTGTGGACCACCGCGCACAACTTCGAGCTCTCGGGGGGCGTGCTCTACTCGTCGTGGTACCGCGGCGGCGTCAAGCGGCACGACGTTTCCGACCCGACCGCGCCGCGGGAGGAGTCGTGGTGGCGCGACCCCGAGTCGGCCAGTTTCTGGACCGCACAACTGGCTCTCGACGGCGAACGCGACGGCTTCTTCGTCGCGAGCAGCACGGACTTCGACGGCGCCACCGCGGGGCTGTACACCTTCCCCGATCACGCGGGCGAGCAGGCCGACCCGCCGTCGGTACTCCCCCCGGGGACCGCGACGCCGCGACCGCGGTTCGGGACCGACGCGCCGACCGCGACGCCCCCGGGAACCGAACCCGCGACGCCCGACGTCGGCGGCGACGTCAGCGCGCCGGGGTTCGGCGTCGCCGCCGGCGTCGGGGCGGTCGCGCTCGCGACGTGGCGGCTCCTGGGTCGGGCACGGGAGTGAGCCGGGCGGTCGGGTCACATCCCGCGACGTCACCGACCCGTGTATGACCGTGACACACTTTAATCAGCGCCGCGGGGCCGCGAGCACAACCGCAAGGTTCCAAAGCGTCGGACCCGAATACGGGGTAATGAGCGATTCCGAGGACACCCTCCGGTACCGGATCGAGACGTGGATGGCGGGACAGATGCCGATCATCCAGATGCACGGCGGCGAAAGCGTCGTCCGGAAGGCCGACCCCGACACCGGCGAGGTGGTCGTGGAACTCGGCGGCGCGTGCGCGGGGTGCGGGATTTCGGACATCACCGCCGACAACATCAGATCGGACCTCATCCTGGACTTCGACGCGGTCGAGGACGTGACCGTGAAGGTTCCGAGCTCCGGCGATCACGGCAGCAGCACCGTAGAGGGCGGCCGCGGCGGGGAGCTCCAGTACGGCACCGACGACCCCGGACACTTCTGACCCGCGGCCCGGACACACATGCCCGACGCCGCGTCGCCCCGGGAGTTCGGCTTCGAGCTCGCGCTGTGCTCGCACCTCGAGACGGAGACCGACTGGATCGTGGGGCGCCAACTCGGCGCGGCGGTCGCACGCCCCGGCCGCCGGATCGCGGACGTCGTCGGCGTCGTGCCCGGGCCGGCGTTCGACGACCGCGCCGCGATCACGCCCGAGGCGATCCCGACCGGAGTGGTCGAGAGCGACGTCGGCGCCGGGCGGGCGGTGCCGCGGCGGCGCGCAGTCCGCGAGTCGGACGTCCTCCGCGACGCCGCGGTCGACGCCGCGATCGAGGCGGGGTTTCTGACGAGCGAGCGGCGGTCGGGTCGGGAGTACGTCCGCCAGGCGGTCCGGTACCCCGACGCGTGGTTCGACCGGCTCGTCGGCGTCGAGAACAAACCCGACCTCGGCGAGCCGGGGGCGCTCGCCCGCCAGCTCCGCACCGACGTCGAACTCGGCGTGTTCGACCGCGTGGTCCTCGCGACCGCGAGCCACGTCACCCGCGCCCACCTCAACCGTATCCCGCCCGCGGTTGGCGTGTGGCGGTTCGATCCCGCGACGGGCGACCGGACGATCGTGCGCGAGCCGGCCCCGCTCTCGACCGACGCGCCCGGCGTCGAGATCGCGGACCAGTCGCCGGTCGCGACCGCGGTCGAGATCGTCACCGCCGACGCGAAGGCGGGGGCGCGGCGGCGGATCGCCGAGCGCGCCTACGGCAAGGGGTGGCGGACCTACGAGTTCCCGACGTGTGTGCACGCCGAGCCGACCGGGGACGGGCGCCCGCGGTGTGCGTGGTTCGACCGCGTGATCGATCCGAGCCGCGAGTGCGGCCCCGACTGTCCCGGCCACGAATCCGGGGCGCGTCCCGAACCCGATGCCGACGCGCTCAGGGCGGCCCGGACGCCGTGGGTTCGGGATCCGCCGGGTGTCGTCCGCCGCCAGTCGGGGCTCGATCGGTTTCGCGACGCGAACTCGGATTCGAGTACGTGATTCCAGGGTCGTGGGAATCGGTGGGGGCTTATTCGCCGTCGTCGCCCCGACGTGTAGGTGTGAGGTGAGAGACGATGGCCACATCTACGCAAGACGGGCTCGGCAACCCGGCCAAGTTCGACCTGAACGGGACGCTGGCCGGCTACTGGGCCGCCGCGCTCCGAATCGTCACCGGCTACTGGTTCCTCCACGCCGGCGTCACCAAGTTCGCGTTCGTCGCCGGCGAGCCGTTCGACGCCGCGGGGTATCTCCTGAACGGGACCGGCGGGAGCCCCATCCACGGCTTCTTCGTCTGGGCGGCGCAGACGCCGTGGCTCCTGGAGCTCACCAACGTCATGATTCCGGTCGGGGAGACCCTGATCGGGCTGGGGCTGCTGGTGGGCGGGCTGGTCCGGCTGGCCTCGTTCTTCGGGGGCGTCCTGATGGTGTTCTTCTACCTCGGGAACGCCTCGTGGAGTCACGGGTTCGTGAACGGCGACCTCATGGGCCTGCTCCTGTTCGTCACCGTCGGCGTCCTCGGCGCGGGTCGGGTCCTCGGACTCGACGCGCTGCTCGAGCAGACCGACGTCGGGAGCTCCCGGGCGGCGAAGTACCTCCTCGGGTGACGCCCGAGGCCGGGCGACACCCGGCTTCGGATTCGGGGGCGAGCCGTCGACGGAGACGGCGGAGGTTGCGCCTGCCGACCGGGGGCGACCGGGACGGCAGTCACCACCGGCGGGCGGCACGCGCGCCGTCCTCACGCGCGGGTCGAGTCGCCACCCGCAGACGAAAGCGGGCCGATGCGGGTTCCCGGCCGCTCACTCGGTCCGGTCGATGTCGATCTGTTCCCTGATCGCGGCCAACTCCTCGGAGTCGGCGAGCGACTCGACCTGCGTCCGGAAGTGCCGCTCACAGAGTCCGACCTTGATCCCGTCCTTCTCGGCGGCGTAGGCGGCGTCCCGGTCGCAGTAGTGGCAGTTCATACGTACTATACGCTCGCAACGGGATTTAAACGTACGCTCCCGGTTATTCCGGCCGAGAATCGCGGGCGAGTCCGGGCAGCCGGTCGGCGAAGGCCTCGAACGCGGCGGTTGGCGGGCCGGCGGCCCCGAGGGTTCGGTTGTGGGCGTCGGAGCCGCCGGTTCGGAGCAGCCCGGCGTCGGCCGCGACCGCCTCGATCCGGTCGGGGTCGGCGCGCTCGGCACTGGCGCCGCTGTAGGGATAGTACCGCTCGACGGCGTCGAGATCGCGGGCGCGATCGAGCGCCGCCTCCGGATCGGGATACCGGAACGGGTGGGCGAGGCCCACGACCGCACACGCCTCCCGGAGGACCTCGACGCCCGTATCGAACCGCGGGATCTCGCGGGCGACGTAGCAGGGGCCGTCGTCGCCGATCAGGTGCTCGAACGCGCCGGAGTAGTCGTACGGAGCGTCGCTGTCGGCGATCGCGCGGGCGATCGTGGGCCGGCCGATCCCCTCGCGGAGCTCTACGTCGACGTCGACGCCGACGTGCGCCTCCACGCGGTCGACGATCGCGGCGGCGCGACGTTTCCGGTTCCGCTGGATCCGGTCGGTCATGGCCCGCAACGCGTCGGTGTCGGTGACGCCGTACCCCAGGAGGTCGAACCGCTGGTCGCCGGCGTCGACTCGGAGTTCGATCCCGCGGATCAGCGTCACGCCGTCGACCTCCTGAACCGGCGCGTCGAGCTCGGGGTGGATCCGGTCGTGGTCGGTGACCGCGACGACGTCGACCCCGGCATCGCGGGCGGCGTCGGGTAACTCCGAGACGGTCAGCGTCCCGTCGGACGCGACGGTGTGGACGTGGAGGTCGGCCGCCGGTCGCCGGGTGTCGGGATCGTCCGATCGGTCGGAACTCACTACGCCCCCCTCGGCGGGTCCCGAGTAAATCCCTTGTGCCGCGTCCCGGGACGGACGGCATATTATGTCGATCAAGGACGGGTCAGGTCTTGGTACTGCACCCCACACTATAATGGAAAACCGTTAAGAACCTCCGGTTCCTCCGAACGAATGGAATGCGCTTGAACCGAACCGGTGATCTCATCGATGCCCACGAGTTCCCGGCGACGACCGCGGAACTCACCGAGGCGTACGGCGATCAGACGATCGAACTCCCGAACGGGACCGCACGCCTCGGGGACGTACTCGAGCGGGCGGGTGCGGAGACCTACACCAGCGCGCAGGACGCGCGCTCGGCGATTCGGTGTGGACTCGGGCACGAGGCCATCGGCCGCCGGTACTACAGCGACCGCGACGCCTACGCGATGGGCGAAGACGGCCCCGAGCAGGTCTCGTTCTGAGAACGGCCGCGATCCCCGATTTTTACCGACGGTCCCGGAGCGGAGCCGCGGTTGTGGCTGGATTACAGGCCGATGTCGAGCGGCACCGACCCCTTGGTGTAGCCCTCGTAGCGTCCGGAGGGTCGGAGCCGGAAGACGACCGCGGGCCGGTGGTGGACCTCCGGCTCCTCGGCCACCACCGACCGCCACTCGTCGTCGGGGAACGACGAGCAGTCCACGAAGAGCACCACCCCGCCGCCGTGCGCCTCGAGTTGGCCGTCGGACTTCGTCGCCGCCGTCTCCCGAACCGCGGCGATCGGCGTCCCCGCGCTGCGCTCGCCCGTCGGCGTCGGCCTGGTGACCTCCACCAGGACCGACTCCCCGTCGTCGCCATCCGCCCGGTAGTCGATGGCGTGGCCGGTCGAGACCTCAACCTCCGGCTCGATGTCGTATCCCGCCTCCACCAGCACGTGGGCGGCGTTGAACTCGCCCATCGTCGCGGTCATGCGGGTGAGATCCAGGTGTTCGGACGTCCCGAGTTTTCCCGCCATCACCTCGCGCCACTCGTCTAGGACGCGGGTCCGGAGGAACGACTCGTAGAACTCCAGGGCCTCCTCGCGGGTCGCGTCGGGGAAGCCCGCGGCGTGATCGTGGAAGAACGCCCGCGTCGCCTCCCGGCCGTCCTTCGAGAGGAAGACGGTGAGGAAGAACCACGACAGGTGGGGGTAGGGTTCGAGCCACGGGCTCTCGTCGTGGAGTTGCGCGGTGAGTTCCCGGGTGGCCCACCGCGAGACCGCGTCGGGGACGGCCGCGAAGTCGAACTTGTCGGTGCGCCACAGCGCCTCCGGGGTCTCGGTGTTACCCAGCCAGTAGGCCTCGGTGTCGTTCCAGAGAAACAGCGCGACGTCGCCGTTGTCCATCTCGAAGCGCTCGCCGGTGTAACGGTCCGGGGGTCGGAACCACGGCCGCCTGCGGGTCGCACCGAGGTTCCGGTCGAGGTCGCGGAAGACCTTCCCGACCACCTGGTTTTCGGTCCAGCGGCCGGGAGCGTATCGGAAGCGGAGTGGGCGTGCCACACGCGGTGTAATGCAGCCGCCGGTTTATATCATCGGCTCCGGATTCGGCGGGGCGACGTCGAGGCGGTCGACGACGTCGAGGCGGCCGTCGGGTGGGCGCAGCCGGCCTACTTCGGGGCTCGAACCGGGACCGTCACCGGAACGGGATGTTCCGTGGAGTCGCCTCACAGCGACGCGTCGGTTTCGATGTCCTCGGTCGCCTCACAGCGACACGTCGGTTTCGATGTCCTCGGTCGCCTCCTCCAGCCCGTCGCGGCGGGCGTCGCTCGCGAGCCGGGTCGAGAGGTCGGCGTCGGTCAGGAGATCGGTGAAGGCGTCGCGGTACCGGTGGTTCACCCGCCGGGAGGCGAGGTCGGCCTCGACGACCCGGCGGTACCGCCGGACCGTGTCGGGGTCGACCGCCCGGTCTCCGAGCGCCGCCGCCATCGCCGCGTCGACGCCGTCGTCGGGTACTCCGGCGTCGGAGCGCGCCTCCAGAACCGGCTCGCGCAGTGCCGCGTAGGGGACGGGCGCGGCGTCGCGGTCGGCGTCGGCGACCAGGTGGAGGTCCATCCGCGCACGGAACACCGACTCGGCGTCGGCGTCCGCGGCGAGCGACGACGCGACCGCGGCGTCGGCCGCGGCCGACCACGATTCCGATCCGGCCCCGCGCGTCTCGGGGTCGAAGAACGCCCGGACGACGCGACGGAGGTCGGGGTCGGGGAGGTCGGAGACGAACGCGTAGCGGTCGGTCATCTCGGCGACCAACTCCCGGAGCCGCTCGGCGGCCGCGTCCCCGTCGGCCGCCGAGAGCGACCCGCGGGCGGCGGTCTGCCGCTCGGTCACGCCCTCCTCGCCGGTCGTCTCGACGAAGAGGTCGCGGAGGTCGGCGGTCTTGTCGTCCATCGTCACGGTGTAGGACGCGACGACGTACAAACGTTGTCGTCGTCGACCACCCGCAGGGCTCCGCGGTGTCGTAAACCGAATGATTAAAGCAGGTTTACGAGAGTCGGTCGGTATGACCACGGAGACGCAGTCGGTCGAGCTCGTCGGGGACGAGGTCGTGAACAACGTCGCGCGCGCGGCGCTGTTCGCGGCGCTCACCGGCGCGTTCGCGTATGTGTCGTTCCAAAACCCCCTCTCGCCGGTCCCGGTGAGCCTCCAAGTGCTCGGTGTCTTCCTCGCGGGGATCTTCCTGGGGCCAGTGTGGGGCGGCGTGTCGATGGCGTTCTACCTCGCGGCGGGTGCCGCGGGCGCGCCGGTCTTCGCCGGCGGTTCGGCGGGGCTCGGGGCGCTCGTGAGCTTCACCGCGGGCTACCTCTGGTCGTACCCGATCGCGGCGGCGCTGGTCGGCGGGGTCGTCCACGGCCGCGACGGGCTGGTGGATCCCGAGACGGTCGGGCTCGTCCGGCTCGTCGGGGGGATGGTCGCCGGGACGGTCGTGATCTACGCGTTCGGGACGGTCGGGTTCGCGGCCGTCCAGAGCGTCAGCCTCGCAGAGGCGTTCGTCGCGAGCGCCGTCGCGTTCGTGCCGTTCGAGGCAGTGAAGATCGCCGCCGCCGTGGGGATCGTGCGGAGCGACGCCGCCACGGCGGCGTGAGACGATGATCCGGCCCGAACCGATCCCGGGGCGCGCCGCGGGGTTCCCGGCGTGATCCGCACCGTCGACCTGGTGCGCCGCTACGGCGACGTCGCCGCGGTCGACGGCGTGTCGCTGTCGATCCCGGACGGCGAGTTCGTCGTGCTCGCGGGCGCGAACGGTTCCGGGAAGACCACGCTGGTCCGCCACTTCAACGGGCTCTCGGAGCCGGACGCCGGCCGCGTCGAGGTGAACGGCCGGCGGGTGAGCGACGACCTCGTCGCCGCCCGGACCGCCGTCGGGATGGTGTTCCAGGAGCCGCGGGACCAACTCGTCGCCGCCACCGTCGGCGCCGACGTCGCGTTCGGGCCCGAGAACCTGGGGCTCGGGAGGGGAGAGATCGACCGCCGAGTCGACGCCGCCCTCGCGGCGGTGAACCTCCGGAGGAGGGGCGACGAGCGGGTGGACGAACTCTCCGGCGGCGAGCGCGAGCGGGTCGCGATCGCCGGCGCGCTCGCGATGGACCCCGACCACCTCGTGCTCGACGAGCCGTTCACCGGCCTCGACGCGCCGGCGCGAGCGTCGGTCCTCGGTCGGCTCCGCGAACTCTCCGACTCGGGGACGGGGGTCGTGGTCGTGACCCACGACCTCCGGGACGTGCTCGACCCCGCCGATCGGGTCGTGGCGATGGCCGACGGACGCGTCGTCGTCGACGCACCCCCGGACGACGCCGTCGGGTCGCTGCCGGCGCACGGCGTGCGCGTGCCGGCCGGGTGCAGGGGCGAGTCCACGGTCGAGGAGGGTGGTGACCAGTCGCCGGACGCGGCCTCGGACACGCCGTGTTGAGCCACCGCCCCGGCGACTCGGTCGCCCACGGGCTCGACCCGCGGACGAAGCTTCTCGGACAGGCCGGGTTCGCCGCCGCGGCGTTCGTGCACACCACGCCGCGCGGGCTGGCCGCGCTCACGGTCGTCACGGGCGCGTTCCTCGCCGCGGGTCGGCTCTCGCCGGTCCGGGCGCTCCGTGGCTACCTGCCGGCGCTGCCGTTTCTCGCCGCCGGGCCGCTGATCTCGGTCGTGGAGGTCGGAACGTGGAGCGTCGGGGTCGATCCGGGAGCGGCGGTCGCGCCGCTGCTCGCGAGCTACCGGGTGCTCCTGATCCTGCTCGTCTCCGCCGTCTACCTCCACACCACGCCCGTCCGCGACTCCCGGGCGGCGATCCAGCGGCTCGTCCCCGGTCGCGTCGGCCGGCTGCTCGGGATCGGCGTAGGGCTGGTGTTCCGGTTTCTGCCGCTGTTGCGGGCGGACCTCCGGCGGGTGCGGGCGGCGTCGGCGGTCCGGCTGGGGAGCGAGCGACCCCTCCGGGAGCGGATGGCGATCGTCGGGAGCGCGGGGATCAGGCGGGCGCTGGGGCGGTCGGATCGGCTCGCGCTCGCGCTCCGCGCCCGGTGTTTCGCGTGGAACCCGACCCTCCCCGAACTCAGGTTCGGACCGGCGGACGCCGCGGGGATGGCGGTGAGTGCCGCGCTGGTCGGCGCTGCCGTCGTCGGCGCCGGAGCGGTGTGAGTGAGGGGAGACCGGGCGGACGGGGCGCCGAACGGCCGCGTCAGCTCCGGTCGTACTCCTTCTTGAACCCGCGGAACTCCGTACGGTGGGCCTCCTCGTCCGCCAACAGCGTCACCGCGAGGTCCTCGGTCACCGGGTCGTCGGCGTCGTCCGCGGCGTGGATCAGCGCGCGGTAGGTCTCGATCGCCCCCTCCTCGGCGTCGAGAACGCCGTTGATCACCGAGAGCACGTCCGTGGTGTCCTCGGGCGGCTGGAGGCTGGCCTGGGTCGCCTCGAACGCGGCGGAGCCCGGCGGGTGCTCGTCGAGCTGCTTCAGCCGGTTGCCGAGCTGCTCGGCGTGAGCGAGTTCCTCCTGGATGTCCTGCTGGAGGGACTCTTTGATCTCCTCGGCGCGAACGCCGTCCAGCACGATGGAGTTGGTCATGTAGTTCATCACGGTCTCGATCTCGTCCTGGTAGGCCTTCTGGAGCAGGCGAACGACTTCGTCCGACATTACCCCTAACTATCGGGCCGGCCGGGAGAAGACGCTGTCGACGGGCGGGGGCGCCCCGCGCGCCGAACCGGATCGGGGCCGAAGGAACAGGATTTTATGCGGCGGCAGGGTATGAGCGATCACTATGGGCAACAAATCGAAGGCGAAGAAGAAGCGGCTCGCGAAGCTCGAGCGGCAGAACACGCGGGTTCCCGCGTGGGTGATGATGAAGACGGACATGGAGGTTACCCGCAACCCCAAGCGCCGCAACTGGCGGCGTAGCGACACGGACGAGTAAGGATGAGTGCAAGCGACTTCGAGGAGCGCGTCGTCACGGTGCCGCTCCGGGACGTCAACGCCGTCCCCGACCACGAGCAGGCGGGGCGGGCGATGGCACTGATCCGCGAACACCTCGCGACGCACTTCAGCGTCGACGAGGCTGCGGTCCGGCTGGATCCGTCGCTCAACGAGACGGTGTGGGCTCGCGGGAGCCGGAAGCCCCCGAGCAAACTCCGGGTTCGCGCCGCCCGGTTCGACGAGGACGGCGAGTCGATCGTCGAGGCGGAGCCGGCCGAATAACGTGCTCCGGGCCTCCTTCGCCGGGTCGCCGTACGTCGGCGTGTTCGCCCGCGCGACGGACCGCGTCCTCGTCGTTCGTTCCGACGCCGAGAGCGACGTCGTCGACGCGATGACCGACGAGCTCGGCGTTCCGGCCGTGGCGACGACCGTCGGCGGTTCCGGGACGGTCGGCGCCCTGGTGACGGGCAACGAGAACGGACTCCTGGTGACGAGCCGGGCGAAGGAGCGCGAGAAGGAGGCCATCGAGTCGGCCGCGGGCGTGCCGGTGTCGGAGCTTCCCGGCCGGATCAACGCCGCGGGGAACGTCGTCCTCGCCAACGATTACGGGGCGTACGTCCACCCCGATCTCTCCGATTCGGCGGTCGAAGCCGTCGAATCCGCCCTCGAGGTCCCCGCCGAGCGCGGCGACGTCGCGGACGTTCGCACGGTCGGCACCGCCGCGGTCGCGACCAACGAGGGCGCGCTGTGTCACCCGAAGGCCCGCGAGCCCGAGATCGAGGCGATCGAGGACCACCTCGACGTCCGCGCCGACATCGGGACGGTGAACTACGGCGCCCCGCTGGTGGGGTCCGGGCTGGTGGCCACCGAGGCCGGCTACGTGGCCGGCGACGACACCACCGGCCCGGAGCTGACCCGGATCGAGGACGCGCTGGGCTACCTCGAGTAGCCGGCGGCGTCCGACGACGGCCAGCGGCCGCGGCTGAGACGTTCGAGCCGCGGGTGTCAGTTCCGGCTTCGCGGCGTGATCGCCGGGATTCTCGGCGTCCGGAGTAGGAAGATACTTCCCCGTCGCTCGGGTATCGAACGGTATGAGTGAATACGCAGTCAGCGGCCGGTTCCAGAGCCGCGACGGGTACAGCAAGTTCGAGACGAGCGTCGAGGCACCGAACGAGAACGTCGCTCGCGAGCACGTGTACGCGAACATTGGGAGCCAGCACGGGCTCAAGCGAACCCAGATCGAGATCGACGACGTTGCGGCCGCGGAGGCCGCAGCATGATGGGCGGCGGCCAGCAGCAACTCCAGCAGCTCTCCCAGGAGCTGCAGGCCATCGACGAGGAGATCGAGGCGCTCGAAGACGAGATCAGCGGTCTGCAGGCCGAGCAGGCGGACATCGACGACGCGGTCGAAGCCATCGACACGCTCGACACCGGCGCGACGGTGCAGGTACCCCTCGGCGGCGGCGCGTACATCCGCGCGGAGATCCAGGACATCGACGAGATCATCGTCGACCTCGGCGGCGACTTCGCGGCCGAGCAGGCGGCCGACGACGCGGCCGACGCGCTCCGGACGAAGCAGGACGCCCTCGACGACCGGATCGCGGAGGTCCAAGCGGAGGTCGCGGAGCTCGAATCGGAGAGTTCCGAGCTCGAACAGCAGGCCCAGCAGATGCAACAGCAGATGCAGCAACAGCAGATGCAGCAGATGCAGCAGGGCGGCGACGAGTAGGACGGGTATGTTCGACGGACTGAAGGACAAGCTGGGAAGTTTTCGGGAAGACGTCGAGGAGACCGCCGAGGAGAAGGCCGACGCTGCCGACGCCGATGCTGCCGACACCGACGCTGTCGACGGGCACGACGACCCGCCGGCCGCGGAGCAACCGGCGGCCGACGTGACGGACGCCGGCGGTCCGGCCAGCGCCGCAACCGCTGAGAGCGCGGCCGACGCCGGGCCGGAGCCCGACGACGACGGCGACGCAGCCGACACGGACGGCGACGCAACGGCCGAGAGAGAGCCGCTCGCCGCCGAGGAGGCCGCCGCGGCGCTCCGCGAGGACGACGACGGGGAGTCGGGTCCGGGGCGGCTCAAGCGCGCCGCGGCGTTCGCCACGGGCAAGGTCATCATCGAGGCAGACGACCTCGAGGACCCGCTGTGGAACCTCGAGATGGCGCTGCTCGAGAGCGACGTGGAGATGAACGTGGCCGAGGAGATCCTCGACACCATCCGCGAGAAGATGATCGGCGAGACCCGCGCGCAGGTCGAGACCACCGGCGAACTCGTCGAGACCGCCCTCCACGACGCGCTCTACGAGGTGATCAGCGTCGGCCAGTTCGACTTCGACGCGCGGATCGCGGAGGCCGACAAGCCGGTCACCATCGTCTTCACCGGCGTCAACGGCGTCGGGAAGACCACGAGCATCGCGAAGCTCTCGCGGTACTTCGAGGATCGAGGGCTGGACGTGGTGATGGCGAACGGCGACACCTACCGCGCCGGCGCCAACGAGCAGATCCGGGAGCACGCCGACGCCCTCGGCACGAAGCTCATCAGCCACGAGCAGGGTGGCGACCCCGCAGCCGTCCTCTACGACGCCGTCGAGTACGCCGAGGCCAACGACGTCGACGTCGTGCTCGGCGACACCGCGGGGCGGCTCCACACCTCCAACGACCTCATGGCCCAGTTGGAGAAGATCGACCGCGTGGTCGACCCGGACATGACCCTGTTCGTCGACGAGGCGGTCGCGGGCCAGGACGCCGTCGAACGCGCGAAGCAGTTCAACGACGCCGCCGAGATCGACGGCACGGTGCTCACGAAGGCCGACGCCGACTCCAGCGGCGGGGCGGCCATCTCCATCGCGTACGTCACCGGCCGCCCCATCCTCTTCTTGGGCGTCGGCCAGGGGTACGACGACGTCGAGCGGTTCGACCCCGAGCGGCTGGTCGAGCAGTTGGTCGGCGGGGACGCGTAGCGCCCGGCCGCCCGACGACCCCGCGTTTCACTCCACCACGAGCGCCAGCCCCAGCGCCACCATCGTCCCCCCGCCGAGCCACCGCAGCCGGGACGTCGCGGTCGACGAGGCAACCGCGGCGCCGACGCGGTCGGACGCGGCCGCGACGCCCGAGAGGTAGATCGCCGTCAGCCCGGCGTAAGTCGCCCCCAACACGAGCATCCGCGCCGTGGCGTCGGGGCCGGAGCCGGCGAACCCGGGGAGGAACGCCAGGAAGAACAGCGCCACCTTCGGGTTGAGGGCGTTGACGAGGACGCCACGCCGGAAGCTTCCCGCCGTGACATCGATTCCGGCGTCGTCCGGCGTCGCCGCACCCGTCCCCACATCTCCGAACTCGTCGTTCCGGACGGCCTGGACCCCGAGGTACACAAGATACGCCGCGCCGGCGTACGTGACCGCGCGGCGGGCGGCCGGGACCGTCCGGAACAGCGCCGCGAGCCCGAGCGCCGCCGCCGTGGTGTGGAGCAACACCCCGGTCGCGACCCCGAACGCCGACCGGACGCCGGCGTTTCGGCCCTGGATCCCGCGGGCGAACACGTACATCGTGTCGGGGCCGGGAGTGAGGATCAGCGCGACCGCGGCGGCGCAGAAGGCGAGGTAGGTGGCGAGGTCGGGGACGAGCGCCATCGTCTCCGGCGTGAACGACCCGCGGACAAAGGCTTTACCCGGCCGGTGGCGTAGACTCGGGTAATGGTACTCGACAATCTCGGGAGTTCCCTCCGCAGCAGCCTCGACAAACTGCAGGGGAAGTCCCGCCTCGACGCCGAGGACGTCGAGGAGATCATCAAGGAGATCCAGCGGTCGCTTCTGTCGGCCGACGTGGAGGTCGACCTCGTCATGGACCTCTCGTCGTCGATCGAGGAGCGGGCGACCGGCGAGGAGCCGCCCGCCGGCACCTCCGCGCGGGATCACGTCCTCCGGATCGTCTACGAGGAACTCGTCGACCTGGTGGGCGAGTCGACCGAGCTCCCGTTGGAGTCACAGACCATCCTGCTCGCGGGGCTCCAGGGGTCGGGCAAGACCACGAGCGCCGCCAAGATGGCGTGGTGGTTCTCGAAGAAGGGGCTCCGTCCCGCGGTCATCCAGACCGACACCTTCCGGCCGGGAGCGTACGACCAGGCAAAGCAGATGTGCGAGCGCGCGGAGGTGTCGTTCTACGGCGATCCCGACGAGGAAGATCCCGTCAAGATCGCCCGTGACGGGCTCGAGGAGACCGAAGACGCCGACGTCCACATCGTCGACACCGCGGGTCGCCACGCCCTGGAGGACGATCTGATCGCGGAGATCGAGGAGATCGAAAGCGCGGTCGATCCCGACCGCTCGCTGCTGGTGCTGGACGCCGCGATCGGCCAGGGCGCCAAGGAACAGGCCCGGGAGTTCGACGCCGCGATCGGGATCGGCGGCGTGGTCGTCACCAAGCTCGACGGCACCGCGAAGGGCGGCGGCGCGCTGACGGCGGTCAACGAGACCGGCTCGTCGATCGCGTTCCTGGGCACGGGCGAGACCGTCCAGGACATCGAGCGGTTCGAGCCCAACGGGTTCATCTCCCGGCTCCTGGGGATGGGCGACCTGAAGCAGCTCTCCGAGCGGGTCGAGCGCGCCATGGCGGAGACCGGCGACGAGGACGACGACTGGGAGCCCGAGGACATCATGGAGGGGTCGTTCACCCTCAAGGACATGCAGAAGCAGATGGAGGCCATGAACAAGATGGGGCCGCTCGACCAGGTGATGGACATGATCCCGGGGCTCGGTGGCGGGATGATGGACGAACTCCCCGACGACGCTATGGACGTCACCAAGGACCGGATGCGCGCCTTCGACGTGATCATGGACTCGATGACCGACGACGAGTTGGAGAACCCCCGGTCGGTCGGGGCCTCGCGGGTCCGCCGGATCGCTCGCGGGGCCGGACAGGACGAGGAGACCGTGCGCGAACTCCTCCAGCAGCACAAGATGATGGAACAGACCATCCAGCAGTTCCAGGGGATGGGCGAGGGCGACATGCAGCGCATGATGAAGAAGCTCCAGAACGGCGGTGGCGGCGGGATGGGCGGCCTCGGCGGCGGCGGTGGCGGCGGGCTGGGCCCGTTCGGGTGACGCTGGTCGCTCCCGCCTCCCGTGGGTGATCACGATAGACGGGGGAGACCACCGGTGCGAAGCGAGCGTGGTCAGTACGAGGACCTACCGCAACAGTCCGACTTTTTACCCCACACCGCCACGGTGGTCGTATGACCGTCCGGGACGCCGCGTGGTCGGCCTACCGCGAGGCGCTTCCCGCGCTCGTCGCGAGCCTCGTCGGCGGCCTCCTCGCGGGGCTCGTCCTCGGCGGGATGCGCGCGGAGCTTCAGGAGTTCTCCGGACTCCTGGTGCTCGTTCCGGCTCTGCTCGCGACCCGCGGCAACGTCTACGGCTCGCTCGGCGCGCGGATCTCCACCGCGCTCCACCAGGGGTTGGTCGAACCGCGGGTGCGCGCCGGCGACGAGCGGCTCCGGGCCGCAGTCGCGGCGGCGCTCGCGAACGGGCTGCTCGCGTCGTCGTTCGCGGCGGTCGCGACGTTCGGCGTCCTCACGCTGCTCGGCGGGCCGGTCGCACCGCTGCCCGTCCTCGTCGCGATCGCGGTTCTCTCGGGGCTGCTCTCCGGCGTCACGCTCGCGGCGGTGGTGGTCACCGCGGTGTTTGCGGGGTACCGACGCGGCCGCGACCCCGACACGCTCGTCGGGCCGCTCGTGACGACGACCGGCGACGTGTTCGGAATGCTCTTTTTGCTCGCCGCGGCCAGAGTTGTCCTCGCCGCCACCGGGGTGGTGTGAGTGGCCACGGCGTGGACCGTCCGCGCGATCTCGCGGGCGACCCTGCCGGTGTTGCTCGGTCTGACGCTCGTGGAGGTGGGCAGCGGGCTGGTGCTCGGCCGGTTCGAGGCGCAGCTGTTGCGGTACCCCACGCTCCTGACGCTGGTGCCGGTCACGATCGGGACCGCGGGCAACCTCGGGAGCATCCTCGCCGCACGGCTCTCCACCGCGTTTCACCTGGGGACGCTGTCGTTCGATCCGGGCGACGAGGCGCTCGCGGGCAACGCCGTGGCGACGGTCGCGCTCTCGGTCACGCTGTTTCCCGTCGTCGGGGTCGGGGCGTGGGCGCTGACCGCGCTCGTTGGCGGGGGGCGGCTGTCGGCCGGGACCGTGGTGACCATCGCGCTCGCGTCGGGGATCGGACTCGCGCTCCTGGCGGTCGCGGTCACGGTCGCGGTGACGTACGTCGCCTACCGGCTGGAGCTCGACCCCGACGACGTGGTCATCCCCGTGGTCACTAACGTCTGCGACGTGCTCGGGGTCGTGGTGCTGTTTGCGACCGTGCAGGTCGTGTTGTGACCGCCCGGAACCGATGCCGATTAGTCGGTGAGGCGCCGAGTTCGACGCGTGCAACCGGCCGGTCTCGTCGACGCCGTCTGGCCAGTCCTCGTGGCGGTGGCACCGCGAGTCGCCCGGATCTCCGCGCTGATCGCGGTCGGGGTCTTCCTCGCGAACGTCGCGGTGGGCTTCGGGGCGGTCGAGCGCATCGCGACGTTCTCGAAGTACCTCACCCGACCCGCGAACCTCCCGGACGAGGTCGGGACCGCGATCGTCACCACCGCGGCGTCGACCACCGCGGGCTACGGCATGCTCGCGGACTTTCGGGAGTCGGGCCGCCTCGACGACGTCGAGACCCTGATCGCGGTCACCATGAACACGTTCTTCGGGTTCGTCCAGCACATCTTCACGTTCTACGCGCCGGTGTTGATCCCGATTCTCGGGTTCGAGACGGGGGTGCTCTACGTCGGGTCCCGCGCGGCGATCGCGGCCGCGATCACGATCGTCGGCGTCGCCGCCGGCGCGGCGTTGCTGCCGCGAGGGACCGCTTCGGGTGGAACCGCGGACGCGACGTCGACGGGCAACGACGCGGACCAACCCGAGAGCGCCCCCGACGGCGGGACCACGGCGGGAGGAGAGTCCGAGGATCCCGAGTCGCCGCGGGCGGTTCTCCACACCGCCGCGGGCAAGACGTGGCCGAAGCTGAAGCGGATCGTGCCGCGGCTCGCGGTCGTGTACGTGCTCGTCACGCTGCTGGTCGAGACGCAGGACCTCCGGTCGGTCACCGGAGCCGCGGAGCCGCTGACCGCGGTGTTGGGGCTCCCGGGGGCGTCGCTCCCGGTGATCGTGGCGTTCACGTTCGACACCACCGTGGGCGCCGCCACCATCGCGCCGATGGTCGGGTCGACGTTCACCCCGCGGACCGCGGTGGCAACGATGTTGCTCGGCGGGATCGTCTCCTTCGCGGTGTCGACGTTCAAGCGGTCGATCCCGTTCCAGTACGGCGTCTGGGGGCCGCGGTTCGGGTCGAAGGTGATCGTGGTCAACACGGTCCTGAAGATCGTCTTCATCACGGTCGCGCTCGCCGTGCTGTTGGCGCCCGTGTGATACGGGCCGTCGTAACGGATTCCCGGTCACCGTCGACCCCGTTCGGACGATGGCCGGGACCTGACTACAACGGTCCGTACGCGGCCACCGCGGGATAGCTGGTTCCGGATCGGCTGCCGCCGAACGTGTTTTAGCCGCGACGCCCCTGATCGGAAGCGATGTCTACGGCACTGTTCGTCGTGAGCCAGGAGGGCTACTGGGGAGAGGAGTGTACCGAGCCGTTGACCACGCTGTCGGACGCCGGGGTCGAGGTCACCGTCGCGACCCCCGGCGGGGACCCGCCAGTGATCGACGAGCGGTCCGTCGACCCGGACAACGTGGGCGCGGAGACCGCCGAACGCGTCACCGAGATCCACGAGACCGACGAGCGGCTGCGGAACCCGGTGGCGCTCGCCGACGCTGCCCCCGAGGAGTACGACGCCGTCGTGTTCCCGGGCGGCCACGGGACCGAGTGGGACGTCAACCAGGACCGTCACGCCCGCGCGGCGCTCCGGACCGCCGTCGAGGGCGACGCGGGGACCGCGCTGGTTGTCTGTCACGCGGTCGGGATCCTCGCGTTCACCCGCGGCTCCGGCGGCGACTTCCTCGTCGCCGGCCGGGACGTGACGGGCTTCCCGAACGCGTGGGAGGAGGGGATCGTCGACGCGCGGGACCTGATGCCCGACGGCCGGAAGCTGCCCTACTGGGTCGAAGACGAGGTGCGAGCCGCGGGCGCGGACTGGGACGCCGAGCTCGACGCCGACACCTCGGTCACGGTCGACGGCGACCTGATCACGGCGCGGGGGCCGCCCTCGTCGCACGCGGCCGCGGTCACGCTGCTCGACGAGCTCGGAATCGACTCCTGAGGTCGGCTCGGCGGACCGGGGCGTGCGGCCGCCGCCGTCCGGTTACGAATCGGCGTCGACGGGTGCCCCGTCCTCGGTCGGCGGCGCGACGTGATCGATGTACGACTCCACGTCGGGGTCGTGGACGGTCACCGTGACCTCGATGTCGCCGAGTTCGTCGGGGGAGCCGACGGAGAAGTTGATCACGCGCTTGAACGCCGCCTGCTTCTTCAGCGCGAAGGAGAAGCCGCCCTCGTCGGCGTGTTTGAAGAACTCCCGGCGCGCGGTGTCGAGGATCTCCTGCTCGTGGAGCCGTTCGGAGAACCGCTCCAGGGAGTGGGTCTCGCCCACGAGTTCGCCGTCGGCGTGATCGAACTCGACGTCCGGGAAGAGGTTCCGCACCGCGTCCTCGACGCGATCCGTCACCTCGGTGTCGTGGACCGGCGCGGTGATCCGAGCGTCGATCCGGTAGATCATCCGGCGTCACCGCCCGTCGCGACATCGGCCGGATCGGGTGCGTCGGCGTCCCGCACACGGACGTACTCGCCGTCGGCGACCCGGTTGAGGTCGCCGTCGATGACCGCTCGGATCCGCTCGCGGTAGGCGTCGAGGGTGTCGGTGTTCCTGATCTCGACGTCCGCCCGGTCCATCACCTCGCCCATCCCGAACCCGAGCTCGCGCTCCTCGCGTTCCCGGAGGGACTCGCGGTCGAGGTCGGTGTCGTCGCGGGCGCGATCGAGCAGCCGGTCGGCGCGCGTCTCGAACGGCGCCTCGACGCTCACGAGCCGGAAGGCGTCGCCGAACGCCTCCCGGAAGCGGTCGAGTTCGACGTCGGAGCGGAGCCCGTCGACGAGGACGGCGTCACTCTCTTCGAGTGCCGCCTCGATCGTCGGGAGCGACCGCTGGGCGATGGCGGCGGGGCCCTCCTCCTCGCGGAGCGCGCGGGCGACGTCGCCGTGGTGTTCCGCGGGGTCGAGCCCGCGGTCGCGGCAGGCCTCGCGGATCACGTCGCCCATCGTGACGACCGGAACACCCACCTCGCGGGCGACGGCGGCGGCCTCGCCCTTGCCGCTGCCGGGGAGCCCGACGGTGCCGATGACTCTCATTGCCCGGCGCTTTGCGGCACCCGACCTTACGAGTTCCGTTCGGAGGCGTCGCCGAACCCGCACTCCTTTTTACGCGCCGCCGCAAGGTCCCGGCAGGGGCGCGTAGCTCAGTCGGACAGAGCGTCGGACTTCTAATCCGATGGTCGCGGGTTCGAATCCCGTCGCGCTCGTGCAGCGAGGAGCGTAGCGACGAGCGAACCGGCACGCGGGATTCGAAGCAGGGAGCGAAGCGAGCGACCGTGGTTCGAATCCCGTCGCGCTCGTGAAATCAGAGATTTCACTCGCGCGACGACCTCCCACTCACTCCGTTCGTGGGAGTCCCGTCGCGCCCGTGCAGCGAGGAACGCAGCGGCGGGCGAACCGGTACGCGGGATTCGAAGCAGGGA
>Ga0207753_1000187_pt1 | contig 24679 bp, 20 predicted proteins | sample PonA233FremontCA_2_FD_187273 | JGI IMG/M metagenome (GOLD analysis project Ga0207753, IMG submission 187273) | Salt pond sediment microbial community from Fremont, CA, USA - Pond A23 Sediment 3 (SPAdes) | ecosystem: Environmental > Aquatic > Non-marine Saline and Alkaline > Saline | place: USA... | reverse complement strand
GGCGTGCTCCTGAAGATGGGGACCTACGCCCTGCTCCGGTTCAATTTCACCATGTTGCCCGAGCAGGCCAGCGCCTTTGCGATCCCGATCGCCGTGATCGCCGTCGTTTCGGTGATCTACGGCGCGATGCTCGCGCTCGCCCAGACGGATCTCAAACGAATCGTCGCCTACTCGTCCGTTTCATCGATGGGCTACGTTATCCTCGGCCTTATCGCCTTCACCGAGTTCGGGATGGGTGGGGCAACGTTCCAGATGGTCGCCCACGGCCTGATTTCGGGGCTGATGTTCATGGCGGTCGGCGTCATCTACAACGCGACCCACACCCGGATCGTCGACGACATGTCGGGGCTGGCAGACCGGATGCCCGTCGCCGTCTGGATTCTCGTCGCCGGAGCCTTCGCCTACATGGGGCTACCCCTGATGGCAGGCTTCGCCGGGGAGTTCTTCATCTTCGTCGGCTCCTTCGGGTCGGCGACCCTCCCGTACGCGCCGGTGTTCACCGCGCTGGCGATGTTCGGTATCGTCATCGTCGCGGGCTACCTGCTGCTTGCGATGCAGCGGACGCTGTTCGGGCCGTTCCGGCTGGAGACCGACTACGAACTCAGCCGTGCGCCGCTCCACGACATCGCGCCGCTGGTGGCGCTGCTCGGAGCGATCATCCTGCTTGGGGTCGCTCCCTCGCTGTTCTTCGACATGATACTCGATGCAACCGTTCCGATCCTTGAGTTGACCGGAGGTGGGCTCTAATGAGCCTCCTCCAGATCGAACCGACGAGCTGGATCTACGCCATGTGGTCGCTCCAGCCGGTCGTGATTCTGGCCGTCACCGCCCTGTTGGTGTTGACGATCAACAGCCTCTCGCCCGATGAGTCGGCCAACAGCCGACTCGCGGGCGTCTCAGCCGCAGGCACCATCCTCGCGCTGGGTGTGACGGTGTGGTATCTCGTCGCCGGAACCGGTGCTGCGGGCTCTGGCGGCCCGATCAGCCTCTTCAGTGGCGCGATCGTCGTCGACGGGATGGGGCTGTTCTTCACCGCCATCTTCACCAGCGTCGCCACGCTGGTCGTCGTCGCCAGCTACGACTACCTCGAAGACGACGACAACTCGGCGGCGTTCTACTCGCTGCTGCTGTTCGCAACGACCGCGATGGCGCTGATGGCGGTCGCCAACTCGCTGGCGACGGTCTTCATCAGTCTCGAGATGGCCTCGCTGCCCTCGTACGCGCTGGTCGCCTACCTCAAGACCAACCGCGGCAGCGTCGAAGCAGGCCTCAAATACTTCCTGATCGGCGCGGTGTCGGCAGCGGTCTTCGCCTTCGGGATCAGCCTCGTCTACGCCGCGACCGGCTCGCTCCTCCTCCCGGAGGTCGCCGCCGCGATCGGCGGTGCCGGTGACCTCGCAGGCATCCTCGGCGTGGGGATTCTGATGGTCGCCGGTGGCTTCCTGTTCAAGACGGCGTCGGTCCCGTTCCACTTCTGGGCCCCCGAAGCCTACGAAGGCGCACCTGCTCCCGTGAGCGCGTTCCTCTCGTCGGCCTCGAAGGCAGCCGGCTTTGCCGTCGCCTTCCGTGTGTTCGCCGAGGCGTTCATGCCCGCACTCGATGTCGCGGTCGACTGGGGACTCCTCTTCGGTATTCTCGCGGTCGTCACGATGATTCTCGGCAACTTCGCCGCCGCGACCCAATCCGAGGTCAAACGCATGCTGGCGTACTCCTCGATCGGCCACGCTGGCTACGCCCTGATGGGGCTAGCGGCGGTCACCGCCGGTGCGACTGCGGCCAACGCGACGGTGATGGGCGCGGCGATGGCCCATCTCATGGTCTACGGCTTCATGAACACGGGCGCGTTCCTGTTCATCGCGATGGTCGAATACTGGGGCGTCGGACGCACCTTCGAGGACTACGGTGGACTCGCACGCAAGGCACCCGTTGCGTCGGTTGCGATGACCGTCTTCATGTTCAGCCTCGCTGGGCTGCCAGTTGCCGGGGGGTTCTTCTCGAAGTACTTCCTGTTCGCCGGTGCAATCGACGCCGGCTTCTGGTGGCTCGCCGCCGTCGGTGCGGTCACCAGCGCGCTGTCGCTGTTCTACTACAGCCGGGTCGTCAAGGCGCTGTGGATCGAGGAACCCAACGGCAACCTCGATGCGCTCGACAGCAAGCCGACCGGCCTGTACGCCGCGGTCATCGCCGCTGGCGTGATCACGGTGCTACTGCTGCCCGGCTTCGGACCGGTTATCGAGACCGCCGAGGCCGCCGCCACCGCGATCTTCGCCTGAAGCGGCGTCGACTTCTTTTATAAGTTAGCTACCGGATACGAGCCTGTAACGACCGATTAATTATACGTCGACAACCCAGCCGCCCGGCTCACAGGTCGACGACGGCATCGTTTTCCCGGTCGACCGCGTTCTTTCGAGTATGATTCGTCGGCTCGTTCTCGGGGACGGCGCGGTAGGGCGCAGCCTCACCGACCGCACAAGCGGGCAGCCCGGAGAGCTGTACGTCGTCACCGCCGACAGCGGCTGGGTGACGACGCTCCGCGACGAGGGGATCGCAGCCATCGAGGGCGATCCGGCCGACCCCACCCACTACCCCTCGGCGGTCGACATCGTCGTGATCGCAGCCGACAGCCCCGCCGAAACCGAGCGGATCGCTGCTGCGGCCCGCGGGGCGTTCGGCGAGGCGACGAGTATCGTGGCCGCCGGGCAGGATGCGACACCCACGGAGCGCGACCGACTCGCCGGGTTGGCCGACCACCTGATCGACGCTCCGGCCGACGTCGCCGACCGGCTGCTCGATGCGACCGACAGCAGCGCGGGCAGTCGGATCGGGCAGCTGCTGTCGACCATCCGGTCGTTGGCCGGACCGCTGGCAGTCGTCGCCCACGATAACCCCGACCCCGACGCCATCGCCAGCGCGGTCGGCCTCGTTGCCATCGCCGAGTCGATCGGCGTCCCCGCCAACGCCTATTATTTCGGCGACATCTCCCATCAGGAAAACCGAGCGCTGGTCAATCTGCTGGATCTCTCGCTGTACCCGGTCGACGCCGAGAGCTTCGATCCCGCCGAGTACGGCGCGATCGCGCTGGTCGACCACGCCCGACCGGGTGTCAACAACAGCCTCCCCGACGAGACGCCCGTCGGGATCGTCGTCGACCACCACCCGCCCCGGATGCCGATCGACGAAACCGACCGCTACGTCGACATCCGGCCGGAGATCGGCTCGACGAGCACGATCATCACCGAGTACTTTCGGCGGCTCGGGCTGGTCCCCGACGAGGCGCTGTCGACCGCACTGTTGTACGGCATCCAGACCGATACGAAGCGGTTTACCAGAGAGGTCTCGGAGGCCGATTTCGAGGCTGCCGCCGCCCTCTCGCCGACGGCCGACGAGGACGCGCTGGCCCGGATCGAATCGCCGAGCGTGACACCGTCGGTCATCGAGACGCTGGCGACCGCGATTCAGCGCCGCGACGTTCGTGGCCCCGCGATGGCGACCTGTGTCGGGCGGATTACCGACCGGGACGCCCTCGCGCAGGCCGCCGACGAACTGCTGAATATGGAGGGAATTACGACCGTGCTCGTCTACGGCTACACCGAGGAGATGATCTACGTCTCGGGGCGGGCCCGGGGGGCGACGATCGACCTCGGCGAGATCCTCCGCGACGCACTCGACCGGATCGGCAGCGCTGGCGGCCACGCCAACATGGCCGGCGCACAGCTTCCGATGGGGATCATCAGTGATGTCGACGACGACGAGGACCTCACCGATGTCGTCCACGGGCTGGTTGCCGGGCGGTTCTTCGCCGCGCTCGATGCTGCAACCGAGCCCGCGGCCTACATGATCAACCCACCGCTCGGCGGCTACGGCGAGTAGCCACCGGCTACTTATATACTCGTCCGGCGGCCCCCTACTAGTCGACACTACCTTTTTGCGCCGCTTCGGCCTACACCTGTCGTATGGATACCAAGCCGCGGGTCGAGGAGTACATGACCCACGAGGTCTCGACGGTATCGCCCGACGACACGGTCGCCGAAGTGACGCGCCGGATCGTCGAAAGCGAAGGCCACAACGGGTTTCCGGTCTGCCGGAAGCTGACCGCCGAGGGGTTCGTGACCGCGCGTGACCTGCTTGCGACCGACGGCCAGACACCGATTCGGGAGGTGATGAGCACCGACATTCTGGTTGCCGATCCCGGGATGTCGGTGACCGACGCCGCCCGCGTGATCCTTCGGTCGGGGATTCAGAAGCTGCCGGTCGTCGACGACGAGGGACGGCTGATCGGCATTCTCTCCAACACCGACGTCGTGAGGAGCCAGATCGAACGCGTTACTCCCGAGAAGGTGGGCAAACTCCGGCGGAGCCTCGAACAGATCCACGACGGGGTCGAACTCACAGAGGAGCGAAGACAGATTCGGCTGGCCGACCTTACACCGACCCAAGAGCGTGTTTACGCCGACGAACTCGCCGGTCGCCGCTACGAACTCGAACGCGGGTTGGCCGAGCCGCTGGTCGTCATCGACAACACCGGCTCGGCCGACGAGCCTGAACTCTACCTCGCCGACGGCCACCACCGCGTGTTGGCCGCCGACAGCATGGACCTCCCCGAGATGGACGCCTACGTTATCGTCCTCAGCGAGTCGGTCGACCTCGGGATGGCCGAGACGGCTGCCGAACACGACCTGACTGCCATCGAGGATATCGCGATCGTCGACTACGCCCGCCACCCGCTGGTCGAGACCACCGAGCGGCTCCAGTGACCGAATCTCTAAGTTCGTGGCAGACTCCCTGCGAGTATGTACACGACTCACGACTGGTTTCGGGGTGACACCCAGTGAGTGCGGACGGCGACAAGCGACCGCCGGTGATCGCCGTCGACGTCGGCGGCACGTTCACCGATGTCGTGCTGTTGGCCGACGGCGAACTGACGACGACCAAGGTGCCGACGACTGCGGACCAAAGCGAGGGTGTTATGCAAGGCCTAACGCGGGCCTGTTCGGTCGCCGAGGTCGAGCCGAGCGAGATCGAGGCGTTCAGCCACGCGATGACCGTCTCGGTCAACGCCCTGCTGGAGGGGGCTGGGGCGACGACCGCCCTCGTCACGACCGAGGGGTTCGGTGACGTGTTGGAGATCGGTCGACAGGATCGTCCTGAACTCTACGATCTGGCTGCCGAAAAGTCGACCCCGCTGGTGCCCAGCGAGCGGCGGTTCGAGCTCGCCGAGCGGTCGACCGTTGAGGGGATCGAGCGCCCGGTCGACGAGGGGGAAGTCGAAACGCTCGCTGCCGAGTTGGCCGACAGCGGGATCGAGAGCGTCGCCGTTTGTTTCCTCCATGCCTACGCCCACCCCGAAAACGAAACCCGAGTCGCCGAACTGCTCCGCGAGCGGCTCGACGTGCCGGTCTCGGCCTCTCACGAGGTGCTCGCGGAGTTCCGGGAGTACGAACGCACCTCGACGACCGTCGTCGACGCCTACGTCCGCCCGCCCATCCAACAGTATCTCTCCCGGCTCGACGAGCGGGCGACGGCTGCCGGGGTGCCGACCCCGCGTATCATGCAGTCCAACGGCGGGATCGCCGACTCGAAGACGGTCCGCAAACGGGCGGTGACGACCGTCCTCTCGGGGCCAGCAGCTGGCGTCATCAGTGCGAACGCGGTCGAGACCGACCGCGAGGGGCTGATCACCTTCGATATGGGCGGGACATCCAGCGACGTGAGTCTGGCCCGGGAGGGCGGCGCAGAAATCACGACCGATGCCGAAATCGACGGCCGACCGATCGGCGTTCCGATGGTCGACGTCCACACCGTCGGCGCGGGCGGCGGCTCGATCGGCTGGGTCGACGCCGGTGGTGCGCTCCGGGTCGGCCCGGAGTCGGCGGGGGCCACACCCGGCCCGGCAGCCTACGGCCGCGGCGGGACCGAGCCAACGGTGACAGATGCCGATCTCGTGTTGGGATATATCGGCGAGGATGCCGAACTCGGCGGCGAGCTCCCGCTCGATCCCGAAGCCGCCCACACGGCACTGGCTTCGCTGGCGGAGACGGCCGGACTCGATGGCGCGCTGGAAGCCGCCCGCGGCGTTTACCGGATCGCTAACGCGAACATGACACGGGCGATCCGGGCGGTCACGATCGAGCGGGGCCACGACCCCCGCCGGTTCGGGCTCTGTGCGTTCGGTGGTGCCGGCCCGATGCACGCCGCAGCGATCGCCGAAACGCTCGGTGTCGGGACGGTCGTCGTCCCCTACGCCAGCGGCGTCCGATCGGCGTTCGGGCTGCTGTCGGCCGACGAAAAACACGACGCCGCTCGAACGGTCCGAACACCCCTCTCGGAGCTCACGACCGAGACCGTCGCCGAGACGCTCTCGGCGCTCGAAGCCGAGGTGCTGTCGCGGATCGCCGCCACCGACACGGAGCCGACCGTCGAGTACGCAGCCGACCTCCGGTACCGCGGCCAGAGCTTCGAACTCACGGTACCGATCAGCCGACCAGTCGACACCGAGACGGTCCGTGCGGGGTTCCACGACGCCCACGAGTCGACATCGGGCTACCGGATGGACGAGCCGGTCGAATGCGTAACGCTGCGGGCGACAGGAGTGGCCGAACGTGAGTCACCCGCTGTCGTCTACGACGCCGAGGGACCAGCACAGACCGGCAGCCGTGAGGCGTTTTTCGACGGCGAGTTCGTCGAGACACCGATCTACTGCCGCGATGGTCTCGGGGTTGAGGAGACGGTCGCCGGTCCGGCGGTGTTAGAGGCCGACGAGTCGACGACCGTCGTCCCACCCGACTGGACGGCTGCGGTCAGCGCCGACGGGACACTCGAACTCACACGGGGGCCAACCAGATGACAGACCACGCCAACGACGATGACTCCACCGAAGAGATCGATCCGATCACGCTGGAGATCGTGCGCAATCAGTTGGAAGGGATCGCCGAGGAGATGGGACAGGTACTAGTAGCCAGTGCCTACTCCCCCAACATCAAGGAACGACGCGACTGTTCGACGGCGCTGTTCGACACCGGGGGACGAATGATCGCCCAAGCCGAACACATTCCGGTCCATCTGGGAGCGATGCCCGAGGCCGTCGACGCGGTCCGCCAGCGGGACCCCCAGCGGGGTGATATCTGGCTGCTCAACGACCCGTTTGCTGGCGGAACCCACCTTCCCGATCTCACGATGGTCTCGCCGATCGTCGTCGACGGCGAACAGCTGGGATACGCCGTCTCGCGGGCCCACCATGCCGATGTCGGTGGGATGGTCCCCGGCAGCATGCCAGCCGGTGCCAGAGAGATCTATCAGGAAGGGGTTCGGATTCCGCCGGTCCGGATCGTCAAAGGAGGTGAACGAAACGAGGAGCTGCTGTCGCTGCTGTTGGCGAACGTCCGCAACGCCGACGAACGACGGGCGGACCTCCGCGCCCAGATCGCCGCCAACGACCGCGCCCAACAGCGACTGTCGGACCTCCAGTCGGGCCACGGACGCGAGGGGCTTCGGGCCGCCTTCGATGCAGTCATCGACTACTCCAGCGACCGGATGGCCGCCGAAATCGCCGCACTCCCGACAGGCACCTACACCGCCGAGGATGTCCTCGAAGGCGACGGGGTCACCGATGACGACATCCCGATTAGGGTGCGACTAACGATCACTGAGGAGTCGATCACGGTCGACTTCGCCGACACGGCACCACAAGTCACGGGCAACGTCAATGCGCCACGATCGGTGACCAAGAGTGCCGTCTACTTCGTTGTTCGCGCCGTAACCGATCCGGAGATCCCGCCGAACCACGGCTGTTACCGGCCCGTCTCAGTGGAGATTCCATCCGGGAGCCTGCTTGATCCCGAGCCCCCCGCTGCCGTCGTGGGTGGTAACGTCGAGACGAGCCAACGGGTGACCGATACGGTGTTATCGGCGTTCGCAGAGGCGATTCCCGACGCGGTTCCGGCGCAGGGACAGGGGACGATGAACAACCTCACGATCGGCAGCCGGGACGGTGAGAGCTTCAGTTACTACGAGACGATCGGCGGCGGGTTCGGCGCACGGTCGACCGGAGACGGGATGGACGGCGTGCAGGTCGGGATGACCAACACGTTGAACACGCCTATCGAAGCGCTCGAAGCCGAGTACCCGCTTCGGGTCACACAGTATGGGCTCCGTTCCGACAGCGGCGGCCGTGGCCGACACCGTGGTGGTCACGGTATCGAACGCCAACTGGTGATCGACGCTCCGGCGACCGTCTCGCTGCTGACCGAGCGTCGACGCCACCCACCACGCGGGGTTGCTGGCGGTGAGAACGGTGCTCGCGGTGAGAACCTCGTCGACGGCGAGCCGGTGGGTGCGAAAACGACGATCGAGGTCGACGCCGGTACAACGGTGACCGTTCGGACACCGGGCGGTGGGGGCCATGGCACGCCGGAGTCTCGAGAGTAGGCGGTGACTACGGCCGCTGTCAGTGGCAAAAACGGGACGATGCCGACCCCGATGCTCAGTCGCCCGTCTCGTCGTCGACCAGTTCGGCCTGCCACTCGTCGACAAGCGTGTCGGCGGCTGCTCTGGTTTCAACGACCTCGTAGGCGTAGCCGCGGTCCTCGTCAGCCTGATACAGCTGGTCGAGCCGGACGGCAAACCGGCCATCGGTACGTCGACGGAGCCGGATCGTCGCGTTCCCGTCGGCTCGGGTCCACTCTTCGATCCCGTCTGCGACTGTCGTTTGGTCCCACTCCATACCGTTTCAATAAGCCAGTGGCTACACGTACGTTACGGAAACCGATCGGAGAGCTGGCCGTGTTGTCAATCCGAGTGGGCGTGTGCGACCTGCTCGTCACCACCCTCCGACGACCGGATGATCGTTCCACAGGACGGACAGACCGGATAGCCGAAATCGTCGTAATCGGCGGCGCTTGGAATGACGTTACAGGAGGGACACGCGTTCGCGGAGAGCCAATTGAAGCCCATACGGGTTCCTATATCCGTTATCGTACGTAAGTAATTGTTTCCTACTACCGTTCACGATGAGTTTAGGCACTGTTTACTGGTCGACAGCTATACCACCATAGCCGACTACCTTCCGCCCATGCCACGATATGCGGACCGGCTCGCGGTCTGTCAGCGCCGACTGACCGAGACGGCGGCCGATGGGATCGTTCTCTCTCCGAGCCGAAACCTCGAATACCTCACTGGGTTCGCCGCCGACCCCAGCGAGCGGGCGCTGTTTCTGTTTCTCACCGCCGACCACGACCCCACCTTTTTTGTGCCCGAACTGGCTGCCGAGCAGGTGGCCGACAGAACGCCGGTCGACGAGATCCGAACGTGGGGCGATAGCGAGGGACCAGCCGCTCGGCTCGCCGACTGCTGTTCACAGCTCGGTCTCGATGGTGGCCACCTGCTCGTCGACGAAACGATGTGGGCGCGATTTACCCAGTTGTTAGCGTCGGTGCTCCCGAATGCAACGTTCGGACTGGCCGACGAGCTGCTGGCTGAACGGCGGATGCGGAAAGACGATACCGAACTCGCTGCGCTCGGGGCAGCCGCCAACGCCGCGGATACGGCGATGGTCGCGGTCCGAGAACTGGGTTCGGAAGCGGTGGGGATGACCGAGGCCGAACTCGCCGCGCGAATCGAAACCGAACTCGCCGGTGCTGGCGGGACGGGTGTTTCCTTCGAGCCGATCGTCGGCTCCGGACCCAACGGCGCGATGCCACACCACACCCACGGTGAGCGGCGTATCGAATCCGGCGAGCCGGTCGTCCTCGATTTCGGGACGCGCGTCGACGGCTATCCCTCCGACCAGACTCGGACGGTCGTTTTCGATGGCAAGCCAGTCGAGGAGTTCCGGCGAGTCCACGACATCGTTCGCCGGGCACAGGCGGCGGCCATCGAGACGGTCGAGGCGGGTGTGACCGCGGGTGACGTCGACGCCGCGGCCCGCGAGGTGATCGAGGCGGCAGGCTACGGCGACCGGTTCATTCATCGAACGGGCCACGGCGTCGGCCTCGACATCCACGAGGAGCCGACTATCGTCGGTGGTAGTGACCGCCTACTGGAGCCAACGATGGTGTTTTCGGTGGAACCCGGTGTGTATCTACCGGGCGAGTTCGGCGTCAGAATCGAGGATCTGGTCGTTGTCACTGCGGACGGCTGTGAACGGCTGAATACGACCTCGCGCGAGTGGCGGATTTAAACGTAGTCGTCGACTACTCGTCGGCTTCGGCGTCCTCATCGGCCAGCAGCTCGTATTCGTCGAGGACGGCTTCGACCTCGTCGACCGCGTACTGGTGGTAGGCCTCGTCGTCGACGGTGATCGTTGCCAATCCGATCCCGTCGGGGTCGAGCAGTTCGTCGGTCGCATCCGACAGCGCACTCAACGCGAGTTCGATCCCCTCGTCGAGCGTGAGTTCCTCGTCGTACCGCTCTTCGAGGTACTCGCGGATGTCGGCGCGGTTCTCGCCGATCGCCAGGGCCTTCCACTCGTAGGGCGTTCCCGAGGGGTCGGTCTCGAACAGGCGTGGCTCGCCGTTTTCGATCCCGCCGACCACGAGGGCGACACCGAACGGTCGAGCGCCGCCGATCTGGGTGTACTGCTGGATGTAGTCGGTCACCGTCTTGGTCAGCGTTTCGACACCCATCGGCTCGCCGTAGCGGAGGCGGTTGACCTGTGCCTGTCGACGGGCGAAGTCGATCAGCTGCCGGGCGTCGGCGACGTGGCCCGCCGAGGCCATCCCGATGTGGTCGTCGGCCTTGTGGAGCTTCTCGACGCTCTCGGGTTCCATCAACGGTGAATGGCTGCGTTTGTCTGCGAGCAGTACCACTCCCTCGGCGGTCCGGACGCCGATGGATGCCGAGCCTCGTTTGACTGCTTCGCGGGCGTATTCGACCTGATACAGTCGACCGTCCGGCGAGAAGATGGTGATGCCGCGGTCGTACGCCTGCTGTTGGGCTTGTCCCTGCATAGATGTGTCACTCGAAATCGAGTTCCGTCGCACTCACGAACCCCGCCGGCATCGAAACGTCGACTGCGTCATCACGTGACAACCCAGGCCGATCGGCGTCCGCGAACACCACGTGTCTCTGCTCGAATTCTCGGGTCCCGCGTCCTAAATACCTTTCTTCACAGGCACGTACCGTCCCCGAGATCCCCCGTACGTTGAGACCCACCGGCTCGCCGTCGATCGTGTCGACACAGGCTACCGCCGCCCGTGCAGGGTCGGTTTCACCCCGGCGCACCCGGATGATCGTTTCACCGATGCCATCCTCGAAGGCGAAGCTGTAGACGGTCAGGTCGGCGTCGGCGCTCCCCGGATCGCCCAACAGGTTCCCCGCGGCGTACCACAGCTCCCGCTGGAAGCTCCCGCGGTCGATCTCGGCGTCGGGCGTCGACTCGATTTCGACCGCGAGATACCGCCAGCGTGGCCGGATATGCTTTGGTAGGTGCTTCATAACGAAGTTCCGTCAGGTGTATCGCGGTCGACTGCCACCCGCTCGCCGACGAGGACGCCGACCTGATCGTGGACGCGGTCGACCGCTGTCAGTGCGAAGCCCGCGTCGGTGAACATATCGGCCAGCGCACCGACCGTCGCCGGGTCGTCGACTTCCGGGGTATAGAAGGGATCGTCGGGGTCCGCATCGGCGAACAGCATCACGTCGCCGAGGACGAACCGGCGCGGTTCGAGGTCGGCGATGGTATGGATGGCCTCGCGTTTGGCTGCATCGTCGAGATGGTGAAGCGCGAAGTTCGAGGTCACGATGTCGACTTCTCCCTCGACGTTCGGCTCGCGGAACCGACCCTCGCCGAACTCGATGTTGTCGTAGCCCAACTCGTCGGCCTTTTTGATTGCTTCTTCGAGCATCCCCTCGCTGATGTCGCGGCCGACGACCGCGCGGGCCTCGGGGGCTACTTCGAGAGCGATGGCTCCGGTTCCGGTGCCGAGGTCGACGAGGCGGTCCTCGGAGGTCGGGTCGACGTGGTCGACGACGAGCGAACAGCAGGCGTAGTATTCGGGTCGCTTGTCGTCGTCGTAGCTCGCCGCGTTCTCGGTAAATCGGGCGGCGTGTTCCTCAACCGTCTTCTTCATACTTGCCCCGTTTGACGCCGGGCGCAATGAACGATTCGTCGCTCCGCTCGCGGTTCCGGGCGGCGAGCCGACCCCACTCTTCGAGGCCGGCCTCGATTCCGGCAGCCGAAAAGCCGATCTGCTCGCCGAGAGCGATCAGTTCTCGTGGCGCACGAAGCTGGAAGTGGCTGGTCGCGTTCGCGCTGACCACGTAGGGGGTGTCGTACTGCTCGACCAGCTCGCGGAGTTTCCGGAGTCCCCGGAGGGCCTGGACCCGTTGACCGCCGGTTTCGCGCAGGACGGGGCCGAAATCGAACGCCACGCGCACGCCGTGGGTCTTCGCCGCTCGCGCCAGCACATGGTTGAAATCGCCGTTCCCGGCCATCGGCCGCGTGAGGACGTCGACCCGCTCGCTCTCGACGGCATACCGGTTGACCGCGTTGGTTCCGCCACGGACCAACAGCAGGGTACACTCCCGCCGGAAGTTGCCGATCGATCCCGAGACGCTGTCGGGGGTGTCGGCGTCGACCTCGATTCCGGTAACGATGTCGACGCCGTAGCGGTCGTCGATGGCGGCGGCATCGTAGTCGGCCCCGCGTGTCCGGACGACCAGCCCGTCGAACCCCTGACTTGCGGCCGTCTTCGCGTAGCGACTGACGGTGCTGGTTCCCTCGGGATAGGCAGTGACCGCTTCGTAGGAGCCCGCCATCGGTTACTCGCCCCGTGAATCGCCGGTCCGTGGATCGTCGACCGCCCGTTGGACATCGACCGCCGCGCGGTTCTCGGCGACATCGTGGACGCGGACGATGTCGGCTCCGCGGTCGGCCGACAGCGCGGTCGCGGCGACAGTGGCATCGAGGCGGTCGTCGGGGGTGCGGTCGACGTGATCGAACATCGATTTGTGGGAGTGACCCACGAGGACCGGGCATCCGAGGGCGTCGAACTCGCCGAGTCTCCCGAGGAGGTCGAAGCTCTCGGTCGCCGTCTTGCCGAAGCCGAGGCCGGGGTCGACGATGATCCGTTCGCGGGGAATCCCGGCCTTTTCGGCCAGCAGCACACGCTCGTCGAGCGCGCGAATCACGTCCTCGACGACGTCCTCGTAGTCGACATCCCGGTCGGGAACCACGGGGGTGTCGATCGAATGCATGACGATCACCGGCACCTCGTGGTCGGCCGCCAAAAACCGCATTGCCGGATCTTCGAGGCCAGCGACGTCGTTGAGGATGTCCGCTCCCGCCTCGAGGGCAGCCTCGGCGACCGCCGCCTTTCTGGTGTCGACCGAGATCCAGACATCGAGGCCGGAGACAGCCTCGATTACCGGGACGACGCGCTGGATTTCCTCGTCGACAGGAACCGGGTCGGCCCCCGGGCGGGTGCTCTCGCCGCCGATATCGATGATGTCCGCCCCCTCCTCGATCAACGTTTTCGCGCCGTCGATGGCGGCCTCGCGGTCGAAAAAGTCCCCGCCGTCATGGAAACTGTCGGGGGTGACGTTGAGAATTCCCATGACGGCGGTTCCGTCGTCCCACGGATACTGCTGTGAGTCGGTGGACTCGGCTGCTGTGAGGCCGACCTGCCCGCGGATTTCGTCGGCGATCCCCCTGAGCCCGAACGGCTGGCCGTCGAGGGTGTCGGTCAATGCTCGGAACTGGTCGACCGTCCCCATCAGGACGACATCGTGGAGTTCGCCCGCGGCAGTGACGCCCGAGTTGGCACAGTTGCCGCCGAGCGATCTGAGTTCCCGGTCGAGGATCGTCGCCTGTCGACCTTCGACCTGCATCGTGACGACCTCGTGGACCGCTCGCTCGGAGTCAGTGGCAGCCTCGGTGGCTGGCACGTGGGCCTGCGACAGCACCTCGCGGGCCGTCTCGGAGTCGTCGACGCGCTTCGGGACCGCCCGCCGGGTCATCGTCGTTCGGGCCTCGCCGACCGCGAACAGCGAGCCACAGACGAGCAGGCAGTCGTTGGAACCAGTGCGGTCGCGGGCGGTCTCGAAGGCGTCAGCGACCGACGCCCCCGTGGTCACGTCGTCGACACCGGCGTTCTCGAAGACGCGGGCGAGGACGGCGGGGTCCTCGGCGCGGCTGAGGTTCGGTCGACAGGTGACGACCGAGTCGGGGGTCGGCAGCGTCGCGGCCATCTCGACGTGGTTCTTGTCGTGCATCGCGCCGAAGACGAGATGAAGGTCGTCGTAGGCGAACGTCGACAGCGTCTCGGCCAGCGTGGCGGTCGCCTCGGGGTTGTGTGCGCCGTCGAGGACGACCAGTGGCTCGTCGCTTATAACCTCGAACCGTCCCGGCCAGTGGGCGTTCCGAAGCCCGCGACCGATGGCATCGGCGTCGAGATCGGCCGCCGCTCGGTCATCGTCGCTGAGTGATCCGACAGCCTGTCCGGCCAGCAGGGTAGCGACCGCGGCGTTGAGCGCCTGATGTTCCCCGAGTAGGGGAAGCCTAACGTCGAGCCTGCTGGCATCGAGCGCGGGCCATGGGCCACGGTCGACGTTCGGGAGCTCGATTCCGACGCGAGCCTCTGTGTGGTTGACGCGGCCGTCGTAGCTGACTGTACAGTCGGAGTCCTCGCCGCCTGCGAGGCCGACAGTCAACAGGTCGCCCGCTTCCGCGCCGACCGCTTCCCGAGCCTCACCGGTCGCACCGGTGACCAGCGGCGTCTCGCCGTCGGGTGCGATTTTAGCCTTCGTCGTGGCGATCTCCTCGATGGTGTCACCGAGGACATCCGTGTGTTCGAGGGTGACTGTCGTCACGCAGCTCGCAACGGGGTCGACCACGCTGGTGGCGTCGTACTCGCCGCCGAGACCGACTTCGAGGACGGCGATGTCGACGTTCTCGCGGTCGAAGTACCAGATGCCCATCACGGTGATGACCTCGAAGAAGGTGAGGGGGTCGCCGTCGGCCGCCCGGTCGATTAGCCAGGGCCTAACGTCCTCGGCGAACTCGGTGACGGCGCTGGCGGTGATCGGTCGGCCGTCGACCTGCACCCGTTCGTCCAGCGAGGTGAGATGTGGGGAGCTGTAGAGGCCGACCGAGTAGCCGGCCTCTCGGAGGATCGATTCGACCATCTTGGCCGTGCTTCCTTTCCCGTTGGAGCCAGCGATCTGGACGAACGGGAGCTCGTCGCCGGGGTTGCCGACTGCCGACCGGAGGGCCGCGGTCGACTCGGTGCCGGGGCGAACCGCGAAACGACGGAGGTCGAACAGAAAATCTGCCGCCTCGTGGTAGTCCATACAGCGGGTTCCGACTGCCGGAGGTTATCTGCTTCGGTGCAGCGTAGTCGGTCCCCATCCTCCGTCGCGTCGGCAATGAGACTCATACGACCGGCCAGCCGATGTCGGGTATGGGGGTTCCAACACGCCGCACCGGCCTGTATTTCGTCCTCGTGATCGCAACGACGCTGCTGTTCACGGTCGTCTACAACACCGGCATGAGCCTCTGGGAGGGCCGCCCTCAACCGATATACCGGTCGCTGGAAGTCGTCATCCAGAGCTTTACGACCACGGGCTACGGCGAGGATTCACCGTGGCAGAGCCTCCAGATGAACCTCCTCGTGATCATGATGCAGTTCGCCGGGATCGGCCTCATCCTGACTGCCGTCGACGTCTTCGCCGTCCCGTGGCTCCGGGATACCCTCTCGCCGACGGTGCCCGAGGTCGCCCCGGAAACCGCCGAGCACGTCGTCGTCTGTGCCCACACGCCGCGAACGGACGACTTTATAAGCGAACTCGACGCGCGCGATCAGCCCTACGTGCTCGTCGAGTCCGACATCGAGACCGCCAGCGAGCTCCACGAGGCAGGCTACCGGGTCATCCACGGCGACCCCGAGTCGACCGCGGTGTTGACCAACGCTCGGATCGACGAAGCGCTTGCGGTGGTCGCCGACGGAGGCGACGACACCAACGCGAGCATCGCACTGTCGGCCCACGACGCCGCCCCCGAGGTTCGGGTCATCACGCTCGTCTCGGAGGCCGCACTCCGGCGCTACCATCTGGCGGCGGGGGTCGACGCGGTGTTGTCGCCCCGGCAGCTGCTCGGCGAGAGCCTTGCGGCCCAGATCTCGACGACAGTCACCGCCGAAATCGAGTCGGGCATCCCGATCGGCGACGATCTCGAACTGATCGAGCTCGTGGTCGACGACGACAGCGAGTTCGCCGGCGTTCGGTTCGGCGAGGCCCGGCTCCGCGAGCGGTTCGGGATCACCGTGATCGGGGCGTGGTTCGACGGCGCGTTCGTGACACCGGCCGACCCCGCCGGCAGCCTCGATCCCGGCACGCGCCTCCTCGTCGCGGGCGAGCCGACGCAGGTCGAGGCGCTTCGGGCGTCGACTGCCACCACCGTCCGGGAGGTCTCGACCCAGCGCGTCCTGCTGGCTGGCTACGGCGACTCCGGAGCGGCGGCCGCGACCCCGCTTCGGGCGGCTGGCAACGAGGTGACGGTGCTCGATATCGAGCCCGGCGAGGTCGTCGACACCGTCGGCGACGCCCGCGAGCCAGCCGTGCTGGAAGCTGCAGGGATCGCAACCGCCGACGCGCTGGTGTTGACGGTCAGCGACGACACGACCGCGATCCTGACGACGCTGATCGCCCGCGAGCTGAACCCCGATATCGAGATCCTCGTCCGGGCCAACGAGCGGGCCAGCGTCGACAAGCTCTACCGGGCGGGCGCGGACTCCGTCGAGTCGCTGGCGGCCATCAGCGGTCGGATGCTGGCCGATACCGTCTTCGAGGACGAGGAGGTGTTGGCCTACAGCAAACAAGTCAGCGTCGTTCGGCTCCCCGCGGGTGGGCTGGCGGGGACCACCCTCGCCGCCGAAGGCGTCCGATCCGAGACGGGCAGCACCGTCATCGCGGTGCTGCGGGACGACGAGACGATCACGGAGATCGACCCAAGGCGGTTCACCTTCCGACTCGGTGACGATGTCGTCCTCGCCGGGACCGACGACGCCATCAGAGCTTTCGAGGACCGATACAGTCCGTAGCTTCGGGCGGTCGGCTGCGGCCCCTTTCGTCCAACAGCGAGGACCGCCACTGAACGCTTTTGTAGTCGGGCAGTGTCGTTCAGATATGGATCTGCCAGCGGGTGAGGCCTCGTCGACGCCGGTCGAGTACGAGCCGGTCAGCGTCAAGGACCTGCTCGTCGAGATGAAAGACACCGCCGAGCTGTTGATCGATCTCGCCTACTCGGCAGTCCTCCACCGCAACGACGAACTCGCGACGGAAGTCCTCCGCTTGGAACAGAAGATGGACGTCCTCGAAATCCGGGCCCAGATGAGCCTGCTGATGGCCGCCCGCAGCCCCTCGGACGCCGAGGCACTCGCCCCCGTACTCAGCATCGTCACCGCGACCGACCAGATCAGCGATGCCGCGGGCGACATCGCTAAGATCGTCCTCGAAGAGATCGGCCTCCCGGAGGCGATGCGGGCGGCCCTCCCCGAGGCCGTCGAGACGCTCGTCCGGGGCGAAGTCGACACCGAGTCGCCGTACACCGACCGCACGCTCGGCGAGATCGACCTCGAATCCGAAACCGGCGTCCGGGTGATCGCCCTCCGACGGGGCGACGACTGGCTCCTCAATCCCGGTCCCAACACGGACATCCAAGCCGCCGACATCGCCTTTCTCCGAGGGCCGGAATCCGAAATCGGCGGCGTCTACGAGACGCTGTCGGCGAAAACGTACGATCCACAACCCCCCGAGACCGCGCGGATCGAGGACCTCGAACGCGCGGTCGACACCATCCTCCACATGAAGAACCTCTCGGAGCTCGCGGTCGATCTCGCCTACAGCAGCGTGCTGTTCGACGACGCCGAACTCGCCGAGGAAGTGAGTAATCTGGAGGTCGAGGTCGACGCCCTCGAATCACGGTTCGAAGCGTGGGTCTTGCAGGCGGCCGCCGACGCCGCCGACCCGGTCCGGCTTCGGGGACTGATCCATCTCGGGACGAGCACCGAGGTCATCAGCGACGCCGCCCTCGATATCAGCGAGGGCGTCCTCCGGGATATCGAGGTCCACCCGGTCGTCCAGTTGGCCGTCCAAGAGAGCGACGAGATCATCACCCGGCTTGCGATCTCCGCCGGGAGCGACCTCGACGGCAGCGCCGTCTCGGAGGGAGTACCCGAGGCCGACGTGACGATGTCGGTGATCGCGATCCGTCGACCGGGCGACGGCTGGATACTGGTCGCCGACGCCGACGCCGAACTCCGGGGTGGCGATATCGTGATCGCCAAAGGAACCCGGACGGCCGCCGAGCAGTTCGGCGTGTTAGCAAACATCTAACGCGATCGGGTCGGAGCGTTAGTCGACGCATAACTCGGCCGATTCGACACGCTAGCCGACGGCTAACGAACCACTTATTGGAGTGAGCGGCCCCTGTTTAGTTATGAACTACGAGCAGGTCCGGTCGGTCGACCCGGCGGTCGCAGACGCCCTCGAAGGCGAGGATTCCCGGCAGGAAGGCACACTGGCGATGATCGCCAGCGAGAACCACGTCAGCAAAGCCGTCCTCGAAGCCCAGGGCAGCGCGCTGACCAACAAGTACGCCGAAGGCTATCCCGGCAAGCGCTACTACGCCGGCTGTGAGTACGCCGACGAGATCGAACAGCTGGCAATCGATCGCGCCAAAGAGCTCTGGGGTGCCGAACACGTCAACGTCCAGCCCCACTCCGGAACGCAGGCCAACCAGTCAGTCTACTTCGCCACCCTCGAACCCGGCGACAAGATCCTCTCGCTCGATCTGACCCACGGCGGCCACCTCAGCCACGGCCACCCCGCCAACTTCGTCGGCCAGTTCTACGAGGTCGAACAGTACGAGGTCGACCCCGAGACGGGCTACGTCGACTACGAGGGGCTCGCCGAGATGGCCGAGGAATTCGAACCCGATATGATCGTCTCGGGCTACTCCGCCTACCCCAGAGAGGTCGAGTGGGAGACGATCCAGAATGTCGCCGAGGATGTCGGAGCCTACCACCTCGCCGACATCGCCCACATCACCGGCCTCGTCGCCGCCGGTGTCCACCGCTCGCCGGTCGGTGTCGCCGACTTCGTCACCGGTAGCACGCACAAGACGATCCGCGCGGGCCGGGGTGGCATCGTCATGACGAGCGAGGAGCACGCCGACGACATCGACAACGCCGTCTTCCCCGGCGGCCAGGGCGGCCCGCTGATGCACAACATCGCTGGCAAGGCCGTCGGCTTCGGCGAGGCGCTCGAACCCGAATTCGAAGAGTACGCCGCGCAGGTCGTCGACAACGCCGAAATCCTCGCCGACACCTTCGCCGACCACGGCTTCGAAGTCGTTTCGGGCGGCACCGACACCCACCTCGTGCTCGTCGACCTGCGTGAGTCCCACCCCGACCTGCCGGGTGGCGATGCCGAGGACGCGCTGGCCGAGACCGGGATCGTCCTCAACGCGAACACGGTGCCGGGCGAGACGCGCTCGCCGTTCAACCCCAGCGGCATCCGCGCCGGGACGCCCTCGCTCACCACCCGTGGCTTCGGCCCCGAGGAGATCGCCGAAGTCGGCGAACTGATCTACCGGGTCGTCGACAACCACGACGACGAAGCCGTGATCGCGGAGGTCAGCGATCGGGTCGACGAGCTCTGCGACGACCACCCGCTGTACGAATAGGTTCTGGACCTCCCAACCGCGGTTGTAGATCGTTCGGCAGATCACACGTCCAGTAGATACGTGTCCGCCGTGGCTGTCGTGTTCGAATAGGAGAACGATGGAACACAGGAATCTCCACATCGTTGGCTACGGACTAGCGCTGAGTGGGGCTCTCGCAATCGGTGCCAGTCTTCTTTTCTCTGAGGACGTTGTGTTCTCCGAGGTAGCCCCCATCGGTGTCATCGTTCTTGGAGGGATATTCGCCCTCGTCCTCGGGCTCAGGAACGTCCTCACGAAAACGAGGATCGAATACGACCAGGACCACTCGGTCGCCTACCGAGTCGCCAATCGAGGCGCTGTGATCATCGTGATCACCGCCGGTCTGCTGCTGTTTGTAGTCGGCATCATCTCTCTCGGTATCTTTGAATGAGTTCTTAACCACGCAACGCTACACATCCAGTCGGCTTCCGATCCTTCTGTTGAGCTCCCGCTGTCGTGTACCACCGAGCGAACTCATTGACCACAGGGCCGTTTTGAGCCGCTCACGAACAGCGGGATCGGCCAGCCGATCCCGTGGCCCTTCGAAAAGGAGCACGTCGACTACTCGTCGTCCGCAGCATCGAACAACCCTGCCACGTCCTGTTCTTTTCGCTGCCGACGCTCGACCGCCCTCGCAAGCCGGTCGTAGACGATCGCCCGGTGGGTCGACTCGTCGACGAACGTCGTGAGCAAACTGATAAATCGTGTCTGGCCGCCGTCGACCTCCCTGCGCGCGTAGTCGGCCGCGGCGTCGATGGCTGCCTCGTCATACTGGTCGGAATCTCCGGCGATCACCCTCGCTGCGATGATGATCGCGTCGAGTTCGAGATCAGCCGCCGACAGCGGTCGACCCTTATAATTGAGCGCTGGTGGTAATGCGCGTTCGATCCGTTCGGGATCGTTCATAAGTGCGTATAAGTAGTCGGTGGCTACCGACAGGTCGACACCCCGGTAGGTCGACGGTAACTCGGTCAAATACTCTCTGCCGCTTTCGCAGAGACCGAGCGCGCCGCTCCAGTTACGATTTCGGGCGTGGTAGACGGCGGCGGTGAACTGGATCAGGCCGTGGAGCAGTTGCTCGTCGTCGGAGCCCTCAGGGCAGTCGAGCCACACGTCCTCCCACGCGTCGTGGGCCGCGTGCGTGGCTCCCGCGTTGTAGACGGCGATCCCGGCGCGGAGTTGGGCCTCCATACCGAAACGGGGGCTGTCGGCGGGGAAAAATCCGCGGACTCCGATCGGCGATAGTAACGCTGATACGGCCGTCGGCCCTCCAGTCGACCGTGACAACGTGGGTCGAGACGCCGCGTGGCGGCCGTGATCGGGGGCCAAGTGGGATGGTACGCGCGTGGGGAGAGGTCCTGATTCGCCCGCGCCGGTTTTTCGCCAACGGCGTCGCGCCGGGCGATCAGGCACCGGGGCTGAGTTTCGCGGTCGTGGTCGCGCTGATCTATATCAGTGGCCTGCTGGCAACCCAGCCCGACCGGATTCTCGCCGACGACCGAATCCCAGTTCTGGCCGACAGCGTCGGCCTTACTGTTGTTTTCGTCCTTCTCGTGACGGCGGTCGTTGCCGCGCCCGCCGCGCTCCATCTCGTCTCGGCGATCCAAACCGTACTGCTGATGCTCACCGTCGACGACCGTGCGGGCGTCAGCGAGACGGTGCAGGTCATCGGCTATGCGACCGCGCCCTGTGTGTTCGCGTGGGTTCCGGTGGCTGGCGTGGCGGCGGTCTGTGGGCTGTACGCCAGCGGGCTGCTGTTGGTCGGCCTCGCGGTCGTCCACCGGACAACGCTGCTGCGAGCGGCCGTCGCCGGACTGCTGCCCGCGATACTCGTCTTCGGTGTCGGGTTCGGAGCGATTCCCGCTGGGCGTGCAGTGGTTGCGGCGATCGGTGGCTAACGCCCGAGCGTGTTTCGACAACCGTTAAAGGGAGGCCACATATCTTCCTAGCAAATGGGTTCGTGTATCATCTGTGGCATCCCTGTTGATGGCGGTCACGTCTGTGACAGTCATCAGGAAGACGTCCTTTTCGAGTTCCGCGGCAACCACGCATCGCAGCTAATCGACAACCGGTTCTACGAAGGCACGGTCGACGGCTACGCCGACTTCGGCGTCTTCATCGACCTCGCCCCCGGCGTGACCGGCCTCCTGCACCGCAGCGAGTTGGACCGACGACTTGAAAGCCTCAACTGGGAACCCGGCGATACCGTCTGTGTTCGGGTCAACAACGTTCGTGACAACGGGAACATCGATCTCGGGAAGTCGATCCGACAGACCGACCGCGAGTTCCGCGGGAAACTCATCTACGACGGTAGCGAGGAACACCTCCCGGCCGAACTCGACGGTGACGACGAGTCGACCGACACCGAGGAGACGGCCACCGCAGCCGAGCCGACCGACGCCGAGTCGACCGACACGGCCGACGAGAGCGCAGTCACACCGAGCCACGGTGCCGACACCGCCAGCGAAACCGAGGCCGTCATCGGCGAGGAGACAGCTACCGACGAGGAAGCCGACACCGGCACGTCGAACGGTAACACGGGTGGCGCGGTCACCGTCACCGAACGCGAGACCGAAACCGTCGAGACGGCCGACGAGAGCTACACCGAGGCCACGATCGAGTCCCTCGACGAGCGCGTCGACGAGCGGGTTCGCCTCGACGGCGAAATCGTCTCGGTCCGGCAGACCGGCGGGCCGACCGTCTTCGAACTCCGCGACGAGACCGGCGTCGTCGACTGCGCGGCCTTCGTCGAGGCGGGCGTCCGTGCCTACCCCGAGGTCGAACTCGGCGATATCGTCCGGCTCGACGGCGAGGTCGAACGCCGCCGCGGCGAACTGCAGGTCGAGACCGACGAGCTGGTGGTCCTCGAAGCCGACGAACGCGAGGCCGTGACGGGTCGACTGGCCGACGCGCTCTCGGATCGCGCCCGCCCCGACAGCCTCGACCCGATCGGCGACCACGACGCCGTCGCCGCGATGGCCGAACCGCTGCTCGACGTGGCCGAAGCGATCCGGCGGGCAGTGCTGGAATCCCGCCCGGTCGTCATCCGCCACCCCGCGACCGCCGACGGCTACGTCGCTGGCGCGGCCATCGAGCGCGCCGTCCTCCCACTCGTCCGTGAGGAACACGCCCGCTCGGATGCCGAGTACCATTACATCGTCCGTCGACCGCTCGATAACGCGATCTACGGGATGGACGCTGCAACCAAGGACGCCACCCGAATGCTGCAGGACCGGGACCGCCACGACGAGAAGCTGCCGCTGTTCTGCTTTGTGGGTGCCGCAAGCACCGCCGACTCCGCAGACGGCCTCGGCCTGCTCGGTGTGTACGGGGCCGAACGGATCGTCCTCGACTCCATTGCAGCCGATACGGATGTCGACGACGCGGCCGAGCAAGTCGTCACCGCGGGCGAGAACGCCGCGGACCTCTCGGTCGGCGCGCTGACTGCCACGCTCGCGGCGGCGCTCAACCCTGAGGTCGGCGAGGACATGCAACACCTCCCCGCGGTGAGCTACTGGGAGAACACCCCCGCAGCCTACACCGACGCCGCCGAGGCGGCGGGCTACGACGGCGAGCAGGTGACGAACGTCCGCGAGGCGGTCGCCCTCGAAGCTTACTACCAGTCGTATCAGGACAAACGCGAACTGATCACGGACCTGTTGTTCGACGACGCTGGTGGCCTCGCGGGCCACATCGCCGAGCAGTTCCGCGAGAAGCTCGACACAGAACTCGCCACGGCCCAGGCCAACCTCGAAACCGACGAGCGCGAGGGCGTTTCGATGGCCGTCCTCGACACCGAGCAGTTCAGTCACCGCTTCGACTTCCCGTCGACGGAGCTCCTGCTCGACGAACTCCACCGCGCCGAACGCGAGGGCGAGGCCTTCGTCACCGCCGGTGTCGGGATGGATGAGCTCTATCTCAGAAGCACGGAACCGCTCGACATCCGTGGGGTCGCCGAGGCCGCTGCCGAAGCCGCACCCGAGGCCGCGATCACCGCCCGCGGCGTCCGCGAGGGTCGCATCGAGTTCCTCGCTGGCAAACGCGAAGCTGCACGTGATGCGGTCCTTGAGGCCGCCGCCGCGCAGTTCGAGTAAGCAGCACGGACCCTTTTTTGTGTAGCGCGGACCGGTAGTTATCGGTGGCTGTCCGCGATTGCAGTTGGTTCTGTCGACCTGAGTAGTCCGACGCGTTCCGGCGTATCAGGCTCTTGGGACGTGTTCGTAGACGTGCCGACGCAGCCAAGTGTAACAGAAAGTGTCTATCGTAATTTATTAATAATCATTGTGTTATTCTGTAACACGGTTGCCACGTATGGAAGAATCCACAGGGTCGACAGCGGAGGAGGCACAGTTGCTGGCGACAGTACCGCCATCGAAGGCACTCGAACCGTCGACGTTTTACAGCCTGTATCTCGGTGGGCTGTCGGTCGGCGACCGCCAGCAGCGACTACGGGCGAGTGTCGTTCTGCTACTCGGCGGGCGGCTCGGCCTGCGCCCCGGGGAGCTCCAGCACCTCCACGAGGAGTGGATCGACTGGGGCCGTGGCGAGCTCACGGTGCCCGAGCGCGATCCGTGTGCCTGCCAGCAGTGTTGGGAGACCGCCCGACACGCCCAGCGCGCGGGTGATGGGCGGCGACTCCGCGAGATCCTCACCGAGTCGACGTGGTCGCCGCAGGGTTCGGAGCGAACGATTCCGTTCGGCTGGTCACAGCGACTGACGGCGGTTCTCGCGCGGCTCTGCGAGGAGAAGGGGTATCTCGGGCTGTCGGCCGAAGCGATGGCTCGGCTCGTCGACCGGAGCGCACAACAGGCCGAGGGAGTCGACGCCGAGGCGGTCGACGTCCGGAGCCTCAGGTCGACCGCGGCGACCTTCTTCGCCGACGCCGGGTTTTCGCCACAGCGGGTCGACCGACTGCTCGGCGGGACCACTGGCCACGCGCGAAGGATCGCCCAACGGCCGGGTGGCGACACCCGAAAACGGCTC
>Ga0207753_1000186_pt1 | contig 24701 bp, 18 predicted proteins | sample PonA233FremontCA_2_FD_187273 | JGI IMG/M metagenome (GOLD analysis project Ga0207753, IMG submission 187273) | Salt pond sediment microbial community from Fremont, CA, USA - Pond A23 Sediment 3 (SPAdes) | ecosystem: Environmental > Aquatic > Non-marine Saline and Alkaline > Saline | place: USA... | reverse complement strand
CCGGCCGGGTGCCAGTCCTGCGTCTGAATGACAGAGTCAAACTGGGCGGCCAATTCATTCACGGTCGGCACAATGGTGTCGCCCTCCGGCACCGCCAGGGCGCCGCCGGGGCAAAAGTCGTTCTGGAGGTCGACGATTAGCAGTGCGTTCATGGGGGCGTGACCATGCTTGTTGAGAAGACATCTCATTGTAGGTACGCCGCGTTCTGCAGGGTTGTTTGCCCCTCGGTGCCCGGGACCATTGGACTCAGGATGAGGGTTGAAATGAGCACTTCCAGCCAGTCATTCTCTCGTGCGCCCTCCCTGCCCCTCACCCGTGACCGACGCCCCGACTTCCGAGGATGAGATTCGACAGCGCGTGGCGGCCCTGCGCGACCACGCGCCCCGTGTCCGACAGACATCCGTCGAACAGCGCAGGGCCAAACTCCAGCGCCTCGCCGACGCCCTTCTGGACCGGCGGCAGACCTTCTACGACGCCCTCCGGGCGGATTTTCGGAAGGCCCCGGTCGAGGTGGACCTGACCGAGATCAAGGCCGTCACGAAGGAGGCCGAGCACGCCATCGCAAATCTCGGCGAGTGGATGGCGCCGGACCGGGTGTCTTCCCCCCTCCTCTTCACGGGCACTCGATCGGAGATCCACCATGAGCCGAAGGGCACCGTTCTCATCATGGCGCCCTGGAACTACCCCGTCAACCTCTTGCTCGGTCCGCTCGTCGGTGCCATCGCCGCCGGGAATTGTGTGGCCTTAAAGCCCTCTGAACACGCTCCCAACACGGCTCATGCAATAACAGAACTTATTGCGGACCTGTACGAAGAGCGCGAGGTGACGGTTTTTACAGGGGGCCCTGAGACCGCCAAGCTTCTCACAGCACAGCCTCTCGATCACATCTTTTTTACCGGCAGTCCCACCATCGGACGCCGCGTGATGACGGCCGCCGCGAAGCACCTGACCTCCGTGACGCTCGAGCTCGGGGGCAAGTCGCCCACGGTGGTGGACGCCACCGCCGACCTCGACCACGCCGCGGGCCGCATCGCCTGGGCGAAGTTCACCAACGCGGGGCAGACCTGCATCGCCCCCGACTACGTCCTCGTCGAAGACCGAATCCACGATGCACTGGTCGATCAGATTCGGACGTGCGTCCGGCAGTTCTACGGTGCGTCCGTCGCCGCCCAGCAGGCCAGCGACGACTACGCCCGTCTCGTCCACGATGATCACTACGCATCAGTCACAAGCCTGCTCAGTGATGCGGTGGAGACCGGGGCCAGTGTGGCCGTTGGGGGGCGGCACGATCCCGAAACGAACTTCGTGGCCCCGACTCTACTTACGGACGTGCCGCTCGACGCCACGATCATGCAGGAGGAGATCTTCGGCCCGCTGCTCCCCATCATCGCCTACGAGTCGCTCGACGACGCCCTCCAGATTATCAATGACCGGCCGGCGCCCCTTACCCAATACGTCTTTTCCGAGCGGGAGACCACGATTGAGGCGATTCTCAACCGCACGACGGCCGGCAGCACCAGTGTAAACGAGGCCCTTCTCCACTTCCTGAATCCCAACCTTCCGTTTGGCGGGAAGGGCCAAAGCGGAATCGGTCGGGGGCACGGCCACTGGGGGTTCCGGGAATTTTCCAACGAGCGTTCCGTGCTCCGGCGATCGTACGGATCCGACCTGCTGCAGCCCCTGTATCCCCCCTACGACCGTCTCACGAGCCGCATCGCGGACTGGGTCTTGCGCTTCTTCTGAACGAAGGTCGTCTTCGACTTCAGCGGGTCGGCGTCATTGTCTTCTCACACTTCGCCCTGGTTTTTCGTGCCCGACGTCGGCGAGGTACTGGATGGGTATCGCCTCGACGCGGTCATTGGCCGCGGCGGCATGGGCACCGTCTACCGCGCCACCGACGTGGCCCTCGAGAAGACCGTAGCGCTGAAGGTGATTGCCCCCCACCTGGCCGGCGATGACACCTTCGTGCGCCGCTTCCGGGAGGAGGCCAAGGCCCTGGCCCGCCTGGACGCGGACGGCATCGTCGACGTGTACACACTCCGCGAAACGAAGGACGCCCTGTTTTTCGTGATGGAGCACGTCGAGGGCCCCTCCCTGCAGACCGTGTTGCAGCGGCGCGGCCCGCTGGAGCCCCCGCAGGCCCTGTCCCTCCTGCGGCAGGTGCTCACCGCCGTAGGCCACGCCCATGCCTCCGGGGTCCTGCACCGGGACCTCAAGCCCAGCAACATCCTCGTCGACGCGGACGGGCAGGCGGTCATCACGGACTTTGGGCTGGCCAAGATTCTGGCGTCCGACGCCGACCTTACGGCGACGCACGACCAGCTCGGCACTGTCGCGTACATGTCGCCGGAGCAGGTGGAAGGCCTCCACAACGTGAATGAGGCCAGCGACCTGTTCGCGGTCGGCCTCGTCGCCTACGAAGCCTTCACCGGCCAACTCCCGTTCGACCGGTCGGAAAGCGACTTTGTCATCCAACGGGCCATCGTGGAGGCGTCGTTTCCGCCGCCATCGACATACGCACCGGCGATTCCCCCAGCGGTGGAGCAGGTGGTGCGAGACCTCTTGTCAAAAGACCCGGCTGATCGTCCCTCGGACGCCCGGACAGCATTGAATCGACTTCCCAACCCGGAGACCGACGAGGCGGTTCCCATCGCGGAGCCCGGCCGCTCCGCCTCCGACACGCTCTTTTCGGTTCCCCAGTGGATCGGCCTCGCAGCGACCCTCGTGCTCATACTGGCGGGCACGTACGCCGGTGTGCGGGCCACCCTTGGACTGCCCATTTTTTCCGTCTCGCCGCCCGCACCTTCCGACACCACCCGCCAGACCGTGGCGGCGAGCCCCGCGCCACAGCAAGACACTGCTTCTCAAGGTTCGGAGGAGGTCGATACTAACACCGCCCGTGGTCAGAACCCAGACGCTGCCCCGATGGAGGTAGAATCGAGAGACGACCAGCAACCGACGAGTGAGACCTCCGAGACCAATCCCACTGATCCCACGCCCCCTGACGCCGCCCCCGAAGACTCACAGCCAGCCCCCCGCGTCACGGAGCAGCCTGCTACCGAGCCAACGGCCTCCGACGATGAACCCACCGAGTCGCAGTCTCCCGCTCGGGGCGTGCTCTTCGTTCGGTCCGACCCGGAGGGGGCCTCCGTACGTGTCGGGGAGTCGCAGATCGGCAGCACGCCCGTGACGCTGGACGACTTAGAGCCGGACTCCTACGAGGTGGCCCTCCGATTGCAAAATTATCGTCCTTTCGAGACTACAACTACCATTCAGGACGGAGACACCACCCTGGTGACACGGGACCTCACCCTCCGCCCTGCCGTGGTGCAGCTGCGCGTCGTTCCCTCGGGGAAGGTCCGGATCGACGGCACGCTTCGCTCTGCCGACTCGGGCGCTCCGGTTGTGGACTCGCTCTCCCCCGGCTCCCACCGCATTGAAGTGAGCTCTGCCCTTGGACGGTGGGAGACGCAGCTTCAGTTGGAGGCGGGCGAGCGCTACGAGCAGACGGTGGACTTCACCCAGCGGGTGGAGGTGGCCGTGACGGCCCGTACGGTCTCGGGCACCCCGCTTCCCAATGCAACGGTGCGGGTCGACAGCGAGACGGTGGGGTACACGCCGCAGCGCATCACGCGCCGCATGGGCCGGCATACCATTCGGGTCGAGAAAGAGGGCCATACGCCAACCGAGCGGACCGTTCAGTTCGAGCCCGGCATGGAGACGCCACTCGTTTTTGAGCTGTCTCCGGTGTCCGAGTAAGCCGGCGGCTACTGCACGATAACGAGGCGGCGGGTTCGCGTGACGCCCCCGGCCTGTAGGCGAAGCAGATAGGTCCCACTGGACACCGTTCCGGTACGGAGGGTCCAGTTGTACGTGTGGGTGCCGGTCTCTACTCGGCGACCGTCCATGAGCGTCGCCACGCGTCGGCCCAGAAGGTCGTAGACTTCAAGCGTCACCCGTGTAGGCTCGGGGACCTGATACCGAAACGTGGCGTGCGTGCGCACCGGGTGCGGCACGCTCGGCAGCAGTTCAATACGCTGAGGACGATCATCCGCTCTGCCGAGGGCCTGCTGGACCGCCGCGGGCGACCCGACATGGACCCGAAGCCGACGCGTCTTCTCATCGCCGGACGCTGGAAATTGATATCGGGGCGTCTCCCGAAGATTCTGCACTTCCTCCAGTGCTGGATCCACGAGCCACACTTCTTTTCCCTCGGGCACCGACGCGACTCCCGTCGCACTGACCGTCACCATCCCCGACACGTTCGTCCGTACCTCGGCCGTCCAGGTGTCGAGAGATCCCTCCCCGGCTCGAAGGTCTCGCCAGAGGACGCCGTCCTCATTCGGAGCGCGAAACGCGAGGGACACGTACTCGCCCACCGGGGGGGGCTCACGTCCATCCGCCGGATCGACCCCGTTGCCTGCGTCGGAGGCAACCCCAAGGGTATTGTATACATCTCGGGCCCGATCGACCTGCGCGGACAAGTTTATATCCCACGCTGGCTCTGAGCCAGTCGCCGATTTCGAGGACGAAAGGACATCCGCGTTTGGATCGATGAGGAGGGTGCCCGCCTGCCCATCGGAGAGACGAATCAGGAACCCGCGGTACGGCTCCAGCACGTCTCCCACCTCTTTGGGCGTAAACGTTCCATTGTAGCCGAACACGTCCTGGATCGTCGCAGAGGTGTTTTCCACGGAGAGCTGTGCCCGCGGGACGTCGAAGGCGAAGGGGTTTCCAATCAAATTCCACCCTTCCTGCAGCGGTATCTCAAAGGGCTGATCCGTGCGGAGGGACGTCCCCTGCACCGGCCCCACGGTCCCCCCCGATCGACGAATCAGCCAGAGGGCCCGGCCGGTCTCCAGTTCCTCCCCGAGGTCGTTCCGCTCTTCGTAGCCGCCCTCTGAGGTGAGGCCCTCCGGCCCAATGGCAAAGAGGCGCCACTCGGTTGGATCGTACGGAGCAAGTGCTTCAAACAGCGTCGACAGCCGTTGGTCGTTTTGTTGGCCGGGGTAGGCCACGATGCGGTACGCCGTCTGCGCCGTGCCGCCGGGTTGAGTGAAGGAGAGGGTTTCGGACTCTACGCGGACCGACGCCACGCCGTTTGACGGAGCGCGCACCTCGTTCCCCCCCTCGTCCCGCGTCGTGACGATGAACGCCACCCCCCGCGCCGTGACCTCGGCCCCCGGGATGGACCCCGTGAACTCGGATCCGTCCCGCACCATTGTCAGGCTCGTGAACGAGGATTCTCCCCCCTGTCGGAATTGCAACTGGACCGTTTCATCAGACGGAACATTGGTCCCTTGCACCGTCACATCGACGGCGGCGCCGGCCTCCACGGGCTGAGACACCGGAACGTCCGGTTCTTCAATCTGGAGGCCCGTCGGCGCGAAGGGCGTGGCGGAGGCCTGATTGGAGAGCGTCGACTCATCCGTATTGGAGCCCCCGCACGTCAAGGTGCCTTCTCCCGTCTCGCCGGTTTCGGCCGACACGCGGTAGAAATAGGTCGTGCCGTTCGAACGCCCCGAATCCGTAAAGGACGGGGCGCCCCCGTCTGGGGGCGGAACCTCGGCGATCCGCAGTTCAGAAGGGGTTTGAGGATCCTCGGGGAAGGAGTTCGTATCCCGGTAGACGCGATAGCAGGTGAGGGTGTCCCCCTCCTCTATGTTCGGCGCCTTCCAGGTGAGGGTCACCTCCCCATTGCCCGGGGTCGCTTCTAAATTTTGGGGCACCTGCCCCAGCGCCCCCATCGGGACGAGGAAAACAGCAAGGAACGCGAATCGGCGTATCATAATTTCCAATCATCAAATCTGGGCGACGCGATATGGGCCCCGCCCTATTCGGGAGGCGGCTCCGGCCGGGGAAGCGGGTCAGCCTCGTCGCCTGCTCCCCCTCCACCGCCGAGCACAAGCGCCACGGCCGTACTCAGGGCCGTGGCGGCGGCGGCCCCGAGCACCCACCGGAGCCACCGCCGATTGCCGTCCTCCGCGTTTTGCGCCGTCCGTTCCTCCTTCGCCGTCCGAACGATCGACACAAAATCGGGACGGTCCTGGGCGGGATTCGGCGTGTAGGCAGGCCGGAGGTCGAGCAGACTCTCAACGGCCTTCCGCGCTGCATTCTGGTCGTTCTGGCCCAGGTACACAAAACTCAGGAGCCGATACATCCGGGCCCGCGCCGAGTCGGGAAGGGCCGGCTGCTGTGCGCAGGGGCGAAGCAAGGCGATGGCCGTCTCAAAGCTGGCAGCGTAATATGCCTCCTGGGCCTGGGTATAGCTCGTGTCGCACGACGCAGGGGTTTGCGCCTGAACTGGTGTCCCCCCACCCCAGCCCAGGAAGACGGCCACCGAAAATATCGCTAGCAGCAAGCGAGGAAGAGCGAACGAGCCGGACCACGTCATACCTCCAACCGGAGCCAAAATAGAAAAGGGTGACAGAGGATTTCTCTATACAGTGAACCGACGGCGCAGTTTGCCCTCGCCCCTCCGGTCCGTTCCCTACTCAGAAGCTGGTATGTGGATTGATGCGAAGCCGAGACACAGTAGCCCACACAGCTAATCATGGTCTTCGGTCGAGGGGAAGTCCGCTTCGAGGTAGACCGTTTCGCCCTGAGTTACAGCCACGCGCTTGCCCCGTGGATCGAAGTCAAGCAGGGGATGCCCAGCCTCAGAGGGAGTGCGGAATTCGAGCTCCCCGTCCGTGTCATCATCTCCCTCTCCCACGTCGATCTGGCCGCGCGTCGTGTCAGCAACGACCACCTCGTAGGTGCCAGGACTCAGATCCTCAACCTCGACCTTGAACTCCGTGCGGTCGGGCTCTTGCTCGAACTCGGCCTCCCCGGAGGCATCAGGATCGGGACCCGAAGTCTTGAGATCTACTTCGATCTCTTTTTCTTCCTCATCCTCCTCGTTTTCGTCGTCTTCGTCGTCCTCATCATCGTCTCCCTCCTCTTCCTCCTCGCCGTTGTCACTCTCATCCTCGTCTTCGTTCTCGTCCTCCTCTCCATCCCGGTCGTCATCTTCGAACCCCTCGATCGAGCGCTCAATGTTCTCTTCGACGAGGTCCTGGAAGGGGCGATCGGCGGTTGCCTGGGCCGGATTGACGAGGGTGCTATCGGCCGTTCGGAACCACGCATTGACGTCGACGGAGAACGTGACGTTCGACGGCTCCTCGTTCGTCACCTCAATGGGAGGCTCAAACTCAATCTCTCGCTCCGCGTCGAGCTCGGTGATGTAGGTGAAGCTTTGCTCCGTTCCGCCGGCAGGTGTGAAGCTGCCCTGTGCTCGAATGCTTGCGTCGGGCGGAAAGTTGGTTCCTTCCAAAACCGAGGCATCCGATGCTTCCTCGACCTCGAACGTCGCCTCCTCCCAGGCCCCCACGGGGAGGGTCGTGTCCACCACCACCGAGGGACGATCTGACTCCAGAGGAAGCCCCATCAGCCTCGGTCCCGCTTCAAGCTCTTCACAGTCCCCGTCTGCTTCAGCGGCACAGTCCTCGGGGCCCCGCGCGAACTCAATCGAATGGAGAATCAGCTCCACCCGATCGAGGCGGAGGCTATTTCCGCTCGGATCCGTGAAGACTCTGTTCGAGGGTCCCCCTTTGGCATGTACCTGAGTAGCCCCCGTGCCTCCCCCGCCTTCTGCCGAAACGGAGAGCGATACCGACGAGGCCTCGGGCGCTGTTCTGCCCGGAGGCCCTGCCCCGTCGCAGGCAATCATCCCCACGACGAGGAGCAGGCCGACGAAGAGTATCGGGGCGACGGGGCGCGTGTGAGACAACGTCGCGTCAACCGTGTGAGAACGCATGACGACGGTGGTTCTTTGGGTTAGGATTGCGTAGAGCAGGGGTGGGAAGCGGCTAATCACCGAACTCAACCTCGGACACACCATCCTCGAATTCGGCTTCAAACTCGATGACCGTTCCCGTATCCGCGAAGTTGGACTGAGACAGGTCCTGAACCGTCCCGTCTGCGTTCTGGAACCACTGGGCAGGATCGAGCCGGACGATGAGCTCGCGCGAGAAGCCTTCGCTGGTTACTTCGAGGGGCGGGCTCAGCTCACGCTCCACTTCAATTTCCGCTTCGAAGTACGTCTCGAAGATTCGTGAGGTGTCGTTCGACGGTGTAAAAGTTCCGGCGACCACCATGCTCGCAACATTCGGCCAGGCGGGAAATTCGTTGCGAATCTCGTCCCGTAGATTCTGAATTTCTCCTTCCTCGTCCGGATCATCGAGCTCCACGTCTTCCATTTCGAACTCAAACTCCTCGTAGCTTCCCTGAGGAACCTGGTCATCTGCGACGGGGGACACCTGGCCTTCTTCTAGCGGAAGGTTCAGGAATGCAGGCCGCTCAGTTTCGAACTCCGCGTTGTCGGCGTCGCCTTCCAAATCAATCTCGTCAACAATCAGACGAACATCTGTAATTTCGAGGGTCCCGTTCGACCCTGTAAGTACCAGCGTGTCCGAATTCACGGACTGGCGGGTCGCCTGCGCCTTCAGTGTGTTTTGGGAGCTGGAGGAGTGGGCCGTCCCGAACCCAACCTCAACGGTTCCGCTCTGTGCGGACGGGCCGTTGGAGTCACAGCCCGTGACGGCAATCAAAGCACCCCCAACAACCAGGAGTGAAAGAAATGAAATCTGCCGAAGCGTCCTCATGACTCGAAATGGTGTTTTGTGAAGGGGGATCGATTCAAGCAACCCTTGTCCCGGGCGTCGGAACGTATGTTTTGAATTCCACCTACTAACCAGTCAAACCTCGCTCCACTTCACTCTTCCTTAACTTTAATTCAACGACCACACACAGAACCTTGCCCTATGGCCCCTCAAGGGAGATGGCTGCAGACAAATCACACAAGCGCTCTTCACGCGAAGGCCCCTGCGTGTCTCAGATGTGTTGCAGCGGCGTCTCAGGCAAGACACCAGCGCAACAGTTGGAGCCTGCGTGCCTGTATGATTGTGGGCCTTCTGCGGATCAATACCGCGCAATTCAAGATTGTCACGTCCCGTCTTTCCGTCGACCGGCTCCGGTCCATGCTCCTGCGTCGCAAGATCCTTCTGACTGTATCGGGCCTTCTCCTCGGTGTGGGGGTTGCGGGAGGAGTCGCCGGCCTGACGCTCCAGTACGTGCGGGCCGGCGTCGGCCCCTTGCTCCAGGACGCCCCGACCGCCGCGATGCTTCTGGATCGCAGCCTTTGGCTCGTGGGGGGGACGACGCTCCTCGTGCTGCTGGCCGGCATTGGGGCCGGGTGGTGGCTTGTTCGCTCTCTTCAGCGCTCCATCCAGGCACTTCAAAACGCGGTGGAGCAGGTTCAAGCTGGACGTCTCGATGCGCAGGTGCCAGTTGAGACCGACGACGAACTGGGACAACTGGCTCAGTCACTCAACCGCATGACGACCACTCTCAGCCAGCGTACGGTCTCCCGAACGTACCTGCACGCGATCCTTGACTCGATGGCCGAGTTGCTGTTTGTCGTTGACGCCGACGGCGAGATTCAGCACGCCAACGAAGCCGCCTCAGAGTCGCTTGGCCGCTCGGCCTCCAAGCTTCAGGGCACGCGACTGGCGTCCCACTTCGAGGCCGATCCCCTGTCCGAACGCAGCGAGGGCCCGGTGGAGCGCACCCTCACCACCACGGACGGTTCGGACTGCCCCGTGCTCGTCTCGCGGTCCAGGCTCGAAGGGGCCGCGGCCACGCAGGGCACACTGGTGTGTGTGGCCCAAGACATTTCGGAGCGCAAGGCCGCCGAAGAAAAACTGCGTCGCTCCCTGGAAGAAAAAGAGGTCCTCCTCCGCGAGATCCACCACCGCGTCAAAAACAACCTGCAGGTCATCTCGAGCCTGCTGAATGCCCAGGCTCGCGACGTGGAGGCCCCCGACGTGCGGGCGCGGTTTAAAGACACGCAGGATCGCATCCGCTCGATGGCCTCCATCCACGAACAGCTCTACCAGTCCGACGACCTGGCCCGGGTCGAGTTCGACGCCTACCTTGAGGGCCTCCTGGACGACCTCTTCCGGTCGCACCGGACCGGTCCTGTCGATCGCACCCTGGAAGCGGACGCTCAGCCGCTCTCGATTGACCAGGCCATCCCCGCCGGGCTCATTGTGAACGAGCTCGTCACGAACGCCCTCGAACACGCCTTCCCGGAGGGCGAGTCGGGAACCGTTGCCGTCACCTTCCACGCTGACGCCGACACCGCACAGCTTACCGTTGCGGACGACGGCCGCGGGGCGGAGGACCTCGACGGGGATGGACGGCTCGGGCTGCGACTGGTCCGCGGCCTCGCCCGACAGCTCCGAGGGACCCTCTCCACCGATCTTGAGGACGGCGTCACCGTTACGATCACGTTCCCCACGAACCCGTCTAGCTGATCCATGTCATCTCCGGCCCGCATCTTGATCGTGGAGGACGAATTCGCCGTCGCCATGGCGTTGGAAGACCACCTGCAGGCGCTCGGCTACACCGTGGTGGACCACGTAATGACCGGCGCCGCAGCGATCGACCGGGCAGACGAGACCGATCTCGACCTCGTGCTCATGGACGTGCGTCTCGACGGGCCGATGGACGGGGTGGAGGCGGCCCAGCGCATTCGGGACGATCACCCCCTTCCCGTGGTGTTCGTCACCGCCTACAGCGACGACGAGACCCTTCAGCGGGCGACCGGCACGACGCCGTTCGGCTACGTCGTGAAGCCGTTCAACGAGCGCGAGATCTACGCCGCAGTGGAGGTCGCGCTCCAGACCCACGCGCTGCAGCGCCGCGTAAAGCGGGCCCATGAGGACCTCCAGCAGCTCCTGAACGGCCTGCGTCAGGGCACGGCCCTCATCGATGCGGAGGGACGGCTGCGCTTTTTAAACGATCCGGCCGCCCGCCTGCTCGACACCTCCCCCGAGGCTGCAACCGGGACCCTATGGACCCACCTCCTGCCCGTGGACGACGAGACCCTCGAGGCACTCCGGGCCCGCATGGACGATACGCCCGGGGACGAGGAGCCCGTCTCGGCCGCCCTCTCCCCCAGCGACGACACGTCGTACCGCGTCGAGATTGAAGTGCGCCCCGACCCGCGCGACGATGCCCGTCACATCCTGGTGTTCTACGACGTGACGGAGGTGCACGAGCTTCGACGCATGCTCGACGACCAGTCGCGGTTCCACGACCTCGTGGGGACGAGTGCCCCGATGGAAGACGCCTACGAGCAGATCCAGTCCGTCGCCGAGGTCAAGACCACCGCGCTCATTCAGGGCGAAACGGGCACCGGGAAAGAGCTCGCCGCCCGGGCCATCCACGACGAGAGCCCACGGGCGGACGGCCCGTTCGTGACCGTCAACTGTGCGGCCCTCAACCCCGACCTCGCCGGCAGCCGGCTCTTCGGCCACCGGAAGGGCGCCTTCACGGGGGCGACCGAAGACCGGGCCGGCTACTTCGAAGCGGCCGACGGGGGCACCCTCTTCCTGGACGAGATTGGCGACGTGCCGCTCGACGTGCAGCGCCAGCTCCTGCGTGCGCTTGAAGAAGAGGCCGTCACTCGGCTCGGGGAGACGGAGGCCCGCCCGGTCGACGTCCGCATCGTGGCCGCCACCCACCGGAGCCTCGACGAAGAGGTGGAGGCCGATCGGTTTCGTCAGGACCTGCTGTACCGGATTCGCATCGCCCGCGTGACCCTCCCGCCCCTCCGCGAGCGTCGGTCCGACCTGCCCCTCCTGGTGCGCACGTTCCGGCGCGAAATTCGGGCCGAGACCGGGGCGGACGTCGACCGCGTCGGCGACGACGCCCTGCGCCGCCTGCTCGAGTACGACTGGCCCGGCAATGTACGGGAGCTCCGAAACGCACTGGAGGCGGCCCTCATCCGCTCGTCCGGGGACGTCCTCCGGGCCGAGGATCTGCCCCCCGAGATCCAGGAGGCATCCCCGTCGGCCTCCTCGGCCGACGAAGGGGCCGAGCGCATCCGGGCGGCGCTCGATCAGACTGACGGCAACCGGACGAAGGCGGCGGAGCTGCTCGGCATCAGCCGGTCCACCCTCTACCGGCGCCTCAACAAGTACGACATCGGGTGACACGCACCAGGGGGCTCACTCTCCGAGCGTCTCCATCAGGCGCTCGTAGTCGTCCGCGGTCAGCTTCTGCTCGGCGCGGAGCCGCTGCAGGGCCGCCCGCACGGCTGCCGCATCGGTGGTGTCCGGCTCCGAGGCCGGCGCAAAGTCGATGTCCCGCACCATCGCCGCGTCCAAAAAATCGGCGACGTAGGACGCGGCCTTTGGCGTGCCCGAGAAGTCCATCGTCAGCTCGAACGTCGCCCGCCCCCGGTTCACCGTCAGGTCCACCCCCTTGCCGCCCAGCCCCAACCAGCGGCTCTGCGTCTCCACCCGCACGAGGTCCGGATACCGGACGGTTTGTGTGGCCTGAAGGTCGTTGTTCTGAAAGACAAACCGATCCCGCGTAAAGACGGCCCCATCGCCCCCCGTGCCGCTCAGGGTCGCGTCGTAGAGGGCCAGCACCTCGTCCCGCCCCACCTCCGTCGCGTAGTCGGAGAGCGCGTTGTCGAGCCGGCCCGACGGCAGGTTCGGCGTCACGAAAAGACCCATCTGCGGGGCGTGCGGCAGGCGGTCGCGGAGCAGGGCCTCCATGGGAGCAGGGGTTCAATGGGACAGACCCGACGCGGAGCCCTTACGGCGCCGCGGCCATCGCGGCGGCCTCAAAGAAGCCCGTCGTGGTGTCGAGGACCCCGCCAAAGAAGACGCCGAGCAGAACGAGGGCGACGGCGCACACCACGAGCGTCCCCTGGGCCCCCAGCGTGGCCTGGGGAAACGCCGCGTGCCGCACCGGGTCGGTCGCGTCCACCGCGTCGGCCGACTGCATCCAGAAGACATAGACGACGCGCAGGTAATAGTAGGCGCTCAGGGCACTCATGAGCACGCCGATCACGACGAGCCAAGTGAGCCCCGCGTCCACGGCCGGGGCGAACACGAAGTACTTTCCTGCGAAGCCGCCGAGGGGAGGGAACCCGATCAGGCTAAACATGAAGATCCCCATCGTGGTACCCAGGACGGGCCGGTCGTTGGCGATGCCCGCGAGGGACGACAGCGTCTGCTCGCGGCCCTCCTTGCCGTCCCACTCCAACATCGCCATCACGCCGAAGGCCCCGATGTTCATCACCGCGTAGATGAGCAGGTACAACAGCGCCCCGGCGTATCCGGCCGACGTGCCCGCCGAGAGCCCCACCAGCACATATCCGGCGTGCGCAATGGAGGAATACGCGAGCAGTCGCTTCACGTTGGTTTGGGCCAGCGCCATCACGTTCCCGATCACCATCGTGAGCACCGCCACCGCGGCCAGGGCGAGTTGCCACTCTCCCCCGGGCACGGCGTGGACGAGCACCAGAATGAGGGCGGCAAAGGCCGCGGCCTTCGTCGCTGTGGACATGTACCCGGTGAGCGGCGTGGGGGCCCCCTGGTAGACGTCGGGCGTCCACATGTGAAAGGGCGCCGCGCTCACCTTGAAGAAGAAGCCCACGAGGAAGAGCGCAAAGCCGCCCCAGAACAGGAGCTGGGTCGAGACGCTGCCCAGCTCAGCCACCGCCATCTCCGGCAACACCATCGTCCCTGTGGCCCCGTACATGAGGGCAATGCCGTATAGGAAAAAGCCGGTCGAGAAAGCCCCGAGCAGAAAATACTTGAGCGCGCTCTCCACCGCTCCCTCATCCTCTCGGATGAATCCCGTCAGGACGTAGAGGCACACCGACATGGTCTCGAGCCCGAGGAAAATGCTCACCATGTTGTTGGCGGACCCAAGCATGATCATGCCGACAGTACAGAACATGATCAGCGCGTACACCTCCCCGTAGTCGTATCGCAACTGGTTCAAGTAGGGCACCGAGAGGAGAATCGTGGCCAGGCCCGTAAGTAGGATGATGAGGTTGATGAAGGCCACGAAGCCCCCGGTCCGAAGGGTCTCGAAAAACACCGTGTTCGGAGGGCCCCCGAGGGCCGTGGCTTCCCACACCGCACACACGCCGAGGGCCGCCACCCCGAGCCACGGAATGGCCGGATGGTCGTTGCGGTACGCATCCAGCACAATCATCGCAAGCCCTACCAGCCCCACGACCGACATGGAAAAAGCCGCCGGCAGGTCGGCCACGAGGGACGGAAATGCAGTGGACAAATCCATAGGCACAATCACACCGTTCTTTGCTCAAACATCGTCCGCCGTGACTCCCACACGGCAGGGTCCCCTCGGCCGCCCCCTAGGCGAGGTCTTCGATCTTCGCGGCCAGTTCGACGTCCATTTCCGTCACCGTGCCCCCCGCATCGTGGGTCGTGAGGGCGACGGACACAGTGTTGTAGACGTTTTCCAGTTCAGGGTGGTGCATCATCTCCTCGGCGTAAAAAGAGAGCCGGACAATGAAGCTGATGGCCTCCCGGAAGTCCGAGAACTCGTAGGTCTTCTGGAGTTTGTCGTCGGCGTGGGACCATCCGTCCAGGTCCGCAAGGGCGTCGTCGATCGCGTCGTCGGAAAGGGGCTCACGTGAAGGCATAGGCCACAAAAACGTAGGTTGGAAAGAAGAGAGCGGAAGAAGCTTCGCCCGGAGGCTACCGGTCGGTCCGGCAGTGGTCCCCGAGCCCGGTCAGGGCGAGGGGGTCGGAATGTCGATGTGCACTTCCTGAGCCTCGGGGGGCGCCGTGGGCACCTGCGTCGGCTCCTCCGCCGTGGGGGCGTTGTTCGCCTCCATTCGCGCCACCGCCGCCCGCTTCTCCTCCACCGTCTCCAGGAGAAATTCGGTCGTGGGGGCGGTCTGCCGGAGGAACGGGCTCGGGAAGAAGCCAAGGACAAACATGAGCACGATGAGCGGCGCCATGAGCCCAAACTCGCGGGCGTTCAGGTCCGCCATCTGCGCGTTCGCCTCGTCGGTGAGGGCCCCGAAGAAGGTGCGGGACACCATGTGGAGCAGGTACATTGCCGCCAGGATGACGCCGGTCGTCGCGACGGCGATGAGGACCGGACTGTCAATCACGGTGCTCTTGAAGGACCCGAGCAGGATCAGAAACTCGCCCACAAATCCATTCAGGCCGGGCAGGCCCGCCGAGGCAAGCACGCTAATCACCATGAGGGTGGTGAGCACCGGGACGGACGTCGCGAGCCCGCCGTAGTCGTCCATCAGTCGGGTGTGGCGACGCTCGTAGAGCATGCCCACGAGCAGGAAGAGGGCACCGGTCGAGAGGCCGTGGTTGATCATTTGAATCACCGCCCCCTGCATCGCCTCCGCGGTGAAGGCAAAGAGGCCCAGCACCACGAACCCGAGGTGGCTGATCGATGAGTACGCCACGAGGCTTTTCGCGTCGTCCTGCACGCGGGCCACCAGGGCCCCGTAGATGATGCCGATGATGGCAATCACGGCAAAGAAGAGCGCGTAATTCTGCGCCACATTCGGGAAGAGCGGCAGACAGAAGCGCAGCAGGCCGTAGGTGCCCATCTTCAGCAGTACCCCGGCCAGGATGACCGACCCCCCGGTGGGGGCCTGCACGTGGGCGTCTGGCAGCCAGGTGTGCAGCGGAAAGAGCGGCACCTTGATCGCAAACGAGAAGGCAAACACGGCGAAGAGCCAGCCCTGCACCGCCAGCGGAATGTTGTACTCCAGCAGCGTGTACCAGTCGGTCGTGAACACGCCGTTGTTGACGGCGTCGCCCGCCGCGTAGCCGAGGTACAGGATGCCCACGAGCATCAGGAGCGAGCCGACGAGCGTGTAGATCACGAACTTAACCGCCGCGTAGATGCGCTCCGTACCGCCCCAGACGCCGATGATGAAGTACATCGGGATGAGGGTGAGCTCGAAGAAGATGTAGAAGAGAAAGAGGTCGAAGCTCGTAAAGACCCCTGTGATGCCCGTCTGCAGCAGCAGGAGCAGCGCGTAGTAGCCCTTGTGCTTCTCCTCGATGTAGGTCCAGGACGAAAGCACGACGATCGGCCCCAGGAGCGTCGTCAGCATCACCAGCAGGAGGCTCAGCCCGTCAATGCCCACGAAGTACTTGACGTCGTAGCCCTCCGGCAGCCAGCCGGCCCACACGTCTGCCAGCTGCGGGGCCAGGGCCGTGCTCACCGACGGGTCGTACCCCACGAAAAGCCCAATCGAGAGCAGGAACGTGACGGTCGTGGTCGCCAGGGCCGTCCAGCGGATCGCAGAGGCGTGCCGCAGGAAGAGCGTGAGCAGCGCCCCGGCGGCGGGCAGGAAGATGACGAGAGACGTAAGATAAGGAATGTCCATCAATTGTGGCAGTGCCTGATCGGCAAACAAGGAATCACCTACAAATCGGTCGCCCGCTCATGCACTCGCGCGCCCCACTGTCGGGCTCCGAGAAGGGCGGCCCAGAAACAATCGCCTTCCTCAAATCCCGTACAGCATCAGCCCCACCAGGAGTGCAGCCCCGAGAGTGAGCGCGAGGGCGTAATTCTGAACGAGGCCCGTCTGGACCCGACGCAGCAGGCCGCTCGCGTTCTGGGCAGCGTCGGCCACCCCGTTTACGGCCCCGTCCACCACGGCCGTGTCGAACGCCGCGAAGCCCTTGCGTCCGATCCCGTTGATGAGGGAGTCCACGACCACACCGTCGTAAAACTCGTCCCAGTAGTACGCGTCGTCCCAGGTCTGGTAGAGGCCCTGCAATCGCTGCTGGAGGGCAGCGTCGTACGCCAGCCCCTGCGCCGAGTAGACCCGCCAGGTGTAGTACACGGTGCCCAGTGCGATCACCGAGCTCAGCAGGATGAGCCCCCACTCCAGCGCCAGCGGCACGTGCCCGTGTACCGACGCCTCCGCCACCGGCCCGCCGTATTTCGCGCCGAGGTAGTGGTGAATCCAGTTCCAGTCGCCCCCCTGAATGACGGCGGGCAGGCCGATAAAGCCCCCGACGACGGAGAGGGTGCCGAGTGCCCACAGCGGCCCCGTCATCGTAGACGGCGACTCGTGGGGCGTGAGCTGATCCGGGAGCGGCCACCGGGGCTCTCCCTCGAACGTGAGCATGTAGGAGCGCATCATGTAAAACGCCGTGAGTACCGCCGTAAGCACCCCGACGACCCAGACCGCCATCGCGTACGTCTGTCCGTCGTAGCCGTATTCGAAGGCCTTGAACAGGATCTCGTCCTTGGAGAAGAACCCGGCGGTGAGCGGAATGCCGGAGATCGCCAGCGTGGCGAGCAGGTAGGTCATGCGCGTAGCAGGCATATACTCGGCGAGCCCCCCCATCGTGCGCATGTCCTGCGGATCGAAGTCGCTCGTGTCCCGCCCCCGCTCCTCCAGGCCGTGCTCCACCTCCTCCATTCCGTGGATCACGCTGCCGGAGCCGAGGAAGAGACAGGCCTTGAAGAAGGCGTGCGTAACGACGTGAAAGATGGCCACGAAGAACGCCCCCACGCCCGCCGCCATGAACATGTAGCCCAGCTGTGACACCGTGGAGTAGGCCAGCACGCGCTTGATGTCATCCTGCGCGATGGCAATCGTGGCCGCCATCAGGGCCGTGGCCGCCCCCACGACGGCAACAATCATCATCACGACCGGCGTCCCCAACACGAGCGCCGAGAGGCGCGCCAGCAGGTAGAGCCCGCTCGTCACCATCGTCGCCGCGTGGATGAGTGCGGACACCGGCGTGGGCCCGGCCATTGCGTCCGGGAGCCACACGAAGAGCGGAATCTGGGCGCTCTTGCCGGTCGCCCCCACGAAGAGCAGGAAGACGATCCAGTTGAGCGTGGCCTCCGGGAGGCCGGGTCCCTCCGCCAGCAGCACGTCAAAACTCAGCGACCCGAGCTCCTGAAAGACCAAGAACATGGCGACCAGGAAGGCAAAGTCACCCACCCGGTTCACGATGAAGGCCTTGTTGGCGGCGGTGCTGTTGCTGAGGTCCGTATACCAGAACCCAATCAGCAGGTAGGAGCAGAGGCCGACCCCCTCCCACCCCAGGAACAACACAGGCAGGTTGTTCGCCAGCACGAGGTTGAGCATGGCGAAGATGAAGAGGTTGAGGTAGGCAAAAAACCGCCAGTACCCCTCGTCCCCGTGCATGTACCCGATGGAGTAGAAGTGAATGACGCCGCCGACCCCCGTCACGACCAGCGTCATCAAGAGCGAGAGTTGATCCACCCGGTAGGCAAACGAGAGGTCGAGGTCCCCCGCCGCCATCCAGGTAAAGTAGTCCGCCACGACCGGCTCCCCGCCAAAGGTCACGAACAGGTAGACCGCGAGAACGAACGGAATCCCCACGACCGCCGTCCCGATCGTGCCTAGGAGCGTCTCCCGAGTGCGGAGGTTCTCCAGAAAGAGCGGCGCCACGCCATTCAAGACCGCCCCGACGAGCGGCAGGAGAAGAACGAAGCGAAGCAGATCGGCAGAAGTCATCAGCGCGGCAAAAGTCCGATGTCCGAGACGGGCACGACGAAAGCGAGACGCAGCGGCACGTTAGTGTTTGAACAGATGGATCTCCGTGATGTCCACCGTCACCTTGCTCCGGAAGATGGCGATCACGATCGCAAGCCCGACGGCGGCCTCCGCGGCGGCCACCGCAATTGAGAAGAAGACGAGCATCTGCCCGCTGGGGTCGCCCATCGACTGACTAAATGTGACCAGCGTGAGGTTGACCGCATTCAGCATCAGCTCCACCGACATCAGCACCACAATGGCATTTCGGCGGAAGAGCACCCCGAACGTGCCGATGGTGAAGAGCACGGCGCTCAGCGCCAGATACCAGTTGGGGGCGACGTCCATAGCAGCAGGGGGAATGCGGGTTCGCGGGATCGTGCGTGCGGTGGGCCCCTTCGAGGTGAGCGAAGAAGCAGCGCTCCGCCCCACTGGCCTGAGCGCCCGGCTACTGAAAACGGCGCTGGGCAAGCAAAACGGCCCCGACCGTCGCGGCCAGCAGCAGGACGCCCGCCACTTGCAGGTGAAGGGCGTAGCGAGTAAACAAAATCTCGCCGAGGGAGGCCGCGCTCCCCACCTCCGCCGCGGCCTCTGCCCCCACCGGATCGACCCCAAGCTCAAACTGCAGCGCCACCATGTAGAGCAGCTGGCTCAGCAGCACGAGCCCAACCGCGAAGCCCCCGATGCTGGCCCATTCGATCTCCTCCAGCTCGGGCAGGGCCGAGAGGTTGAGCAGCATAATCACAAAGAGGAAGAGGACCATGATGGCGCCGGCGTAGACGAGAATTTGAATGACGCCGATAAACGACGCATTCAGGGTCAGGTACAGACCAGCAATGCAGAAAAGATTGAGCACCAACCAGAGGGCACTTGACACCGGGTTGCGGGCGATGAGCATGCCGAGCGCAGCGGCCACCGCCACCGTCGCCAGCAAGAAGAACATGGAAGGTGCGGCCATAAGCCCTAGCGTCCTAGCGGGAGGAACCGTCCTGTGCAAAGAGGCCCGGAAGGGTTTTCCGGAAGGAATGGAACGAATCCGTGATTGTCCACCGGGCGCAAAGTAATGCGCCACCGACGTAGGGGCAAGATTCGGGGCGGTTAATCATGCATGAATTGAAATGGGCCGCCCAGACCGCCCGTCTCGACGCTACGACGGCAGGGACTGCTCGGAGACCGGTGCGGGCGAGGGGGCTTCACTCCCATGAATGGGGATTTCGGTGGGAGCGACGTGCAGGTCTCGGTCGAATACCTCTTCGAAAAGGGCCCCGTGCTCCTGGGCCGCCCACACTTCAAGCTGGGGGTCCGCCTTCGTGGCCAGCAGCACGTGCAGGGCCGTCTCGGTAAGGGACGCACGCAGGGCCACAACATTCTGGAAGTGGCTGCGGTCCAGGTTCTCCGCGATGCGCAGCAGGGCCGCGAGCTGGCGGACGCGCCGCTGCCGCGCCGGGGACAGGCGGCCATAGTGCTCGTGCGAGGCTGCGTCCGGCGTCTCCGCTCGGTGGTAGCGAGCCACCAGCGCCACGATTGCGACTTCTTCGGACCGAAAGCCTTGGAGGTCGGCGTGTTCGATGAGGTAGTGGGAGTGCTCGTGGTGCTCATCGTGCGTCACGAGATAACCCACGTCGTGCAGAAGGGCCGCGTATTCGAGCAGCTCTGCGTCGCTCGCAGGCCCGTCGTAGAGGGGGCGACAGATATCAAACAGGAACGTGGCCGTGGCGGCCACATGCTGGGCGTGTTGTTCCTCCCAGTGAAACCGATAGGCAATCTCGTGGACGCTTCGACGCCGCGGGCTCCGGAACCGCGCCATCCGCTGGAGGCGATCGTAGTTCGAATCCAGGAAGTGCACCACCATCCCCTCACGCAAGGCATTCGGCGAAACTGCAAAGTGGCGCACCGAGGGCAGTCCAGTACAGACCGTATCGAGCAGCACTGCCCCCGCCCCGATCTGATCGACCCGTCGCGGCTCGATGGCCGGATGATCGGTCCGCTCCTCGGCCGTGGCCTGCATCACCGAGCGGAGGGCTGTGCGCACATCCCGAATGGGAAGCATCGCCTGGAACGGCGATCGGTCCGGCATGCCCTCTTGCTCCAGGGTCACGCGGGCCAGGCTCTTCATGGTTCCCGAGGAGCCCACGATGCGAACCACCCCGTGCTCCCGACATGCCGTGAGCACGTCCGTGAGCACGCGCTGGCAGTGTGCCCGCAGCCGCGCCTGCTCGTCTTCCGACATCGGATCCGTCGTCACGAATTGCTCGGTCATGCGGGCCGCCCCGAGCTTCAGGCTCGTGCTGAAGACCGGCCTGTCATTGTCCACGACGATACACTCGACCGATCCGCCGCCGATGTCCATCACCAACGAGGGCTCACTAAACCCCTCCGTCCGGCTGACACCCTGAAAAATGAGATCGGCTTCTTTCTCTCCACTAATGGGGCGGATGCGCAGCCCCAGCTCCTCGTGGGCCCGCTCGATGAAGTCTCCCCCATTGCTTGCCTCTCGGATGGCGCTGGTGGCAAACGAAAGGTACTCGCGCGTGTCCCACCCGTCGGCCAGCAGCTTGATGCGAGTGAGGGCCTGGAGGCCCCGTGCCATCGCGTCCTCGGGCAGACGGTTGGCGTCCAGCCCGTGCTCGCCGAGACGTACCATCTCTTTCAACCGGTCGACCACCTGATAACTGCCGTTCGGATGGGCGTCCACGATGATGGCATGGAAGGAGTTGGTCCCGAGGTCGATCACGCAGACCCGAACCGGCGAGGCTGTTCCGTGGGCCCCGTAGGTGGTCTCCGGGATGAGGGTGCAGGCGGCGCGTTCGTGGGGGGAGGGCATTACCAGTTCGGCTTGGTGAAGACTAACTGAGCGTGCGAACTGCCGCCAGAGAGACAGGCCCACGGGGAGAGGGAAATGCGGGACATGATACCTATACATCTCCCCTCTGGTTCGCGTCAAGCCCTTCCCTCTCGCACAGCCAAGCCGAGAAAAAATGACTTTAGGCCGAGAGCTCAGCCTGACCGGGAATCTGCTCCGTGACTGCATGGGCCCAATCGGGGGGCGACGCGCCTGGGTCCCACCGCACCGCAGTCAGTTCATCGCGATGCGCGTAGACCCAGTGCGAGAGCAGGCGGATTTCGGTCGCGTCTCGCTTGGAAAACGTCTCCGGCGGATCGGCGTCCGCGTCGAAGACCGACCGGCACCGCTCCCGCAGGTGGGCCCGCTGCGCCGGCGAAGGGGAGAGCGCATGCGTGATGGCTTCCTCGAACTGCCCGAAGCGAACCAGGATCACGTCCACCCGGTCCGACCACTCGGGGGCGCGGTGCACCAGGGCCGCGTGGTGCTGGCGCACCGGGGCTGCCGCCACCCGCTGCTTCTCCAGAATGCGCTCCAGTTGCTCCAGGGTGTCCCGTAGCTCGGCAGCCTTCTCGAAGTTGAGCTCGTCAGAGGCCCGCTGCATCCGGCCCCGCATCTTGTCAAGCACGCGCTGGTCCTGACCGGTGAGAAACGCCCGCACGCGCTTAACGACGGTGGCGTACGTCTCCGGATCCTCTGTCTCGCAGGGGACGGCACACCGGTCCATGTCGGCGTAAAGGCACCGCTGGCCCAGGTGCAGCCGCTCGTCATCACACTCGCGGAGCTGAAAGAAGCGGCCAACCACGTCCACCACCATCTCCGCCTGCTCGGTGTTGCGCACCGGGCCGTAGTACTCGGCGCCGTCCGCCTCCAACCGGCGGGTCCACGACACCGTCGGGTACTGGTGGGCGGTATCCAGCCGAATGAAGGGGCGGTTGTAGTAGCGGCGCTGCGCGCGGTTGTACCGAGGCTTTTCCGCTTTGATGCGGCGCGACTCCAGGAGGATGGCCTCCAGCTCCGTTCCGGTCGTGGTCCAGTCCACCGACCGCACCTTCTGGAGCATCTTCCGCTTCCGGGCACCGCTCGACTCGACCGCCGTAAAGTGGCTGCGGAGACGGTCGGACAAGCACTTGGCCTTGCCGATGTAGAGGGGCGTCCCCGAACTGTTTTTCATCACGTAGACGCCCGGCGCGTCCGGGGCGTCCGGGAGCACGTCGTCCCGAATGGACTCGATGTGCCCCGGCACCTCCCGCACCGTCTGGTAGCTCTGGTGCTGAAAGCGCAGCAGGGCCTCAACGGTCTCCACCTCGTGCTCGAAAGCCAGCTGGCTGAGGAACCGTCGCAGCACCACGCCGGTCGCCTCCGCGTCCCCGAGCGCCCGATGACGCCCGTCCACGTCGATGTCGTAAAACTGCGCGAGCCGCCCGAGGCCCTTCGAGTCGAGCCCCGGCAGCAACCGCCGCGCCAGACGGACGGTACAGAGCGTGTCGTTGGAGAGGGTGTCCTTCCCGGTCCGCTGCAGTTCGGCGTCCAAGAATGAGACGTCGAACGAGGCGTTGTGCGCCACGAGAATGCCCCTCCCCAAGAAGGCGCAGTAGTCCGGGAGAACCTCTTCGACGGGCGGCGCCTCGAAGACCATCCCCGTCGTAATTCCGGTCATCTTGGTAATCCGCCCCGGAACGGACTGCTGGGGGTTGACCAGCTGCTGAAATCGGTCCACCACCGCCCCCTCCCGCACCTTGACCGCCCCGATTTCCATGACCCGATCGTCGTCCGGCGTGGTGCCAGTCGTTTCCAGATCGGTCACCACGAATGTTGCGTCGGCAATGTCCATGCTACTGCGACCGCTTCGGGGTGAGGTGTGTGCGCTTCTCCTCGAGACGTTGACGGGGCGATAGGCCATAGTCGAAGTCGTACAGGGCCCCTTCCCAGGATCCATATTGGGGATTGGGGAGCACGATCCAGCGCGTTCCCCAATATTCTCGGAACGATCGGCCCTGCGCCCGCCGGGCCGACACGCTCGTGTCTGCCTCCGCTACGAAATCCCCGAAGTTGTCTCCCACGAGCAGCAAAATGCGGTACCGCTCGGCAACCCACTTCCGGCGGGCCGTCTTCGAGTCCCAGCCCTCTCGTTCGCCCTGCGTGAGCACGGCATCTGGGGCGTCCTCCACGGGAAAGTCGAGGGCGGCGAGGTTGCTGCGGGTGGCTCCCTCCAGGGGCGCGTCCCGGTTGGTCAGGTAAATCACCTGTACCCCATGGCCCGCAGCCGCCTGTGCGAAGGAGCGGGATCCCGGCACCGGAGCGGCCTGCTCTTCGCGGACCCAGGCGGCCCAACTCTCCGACCCGTACCGGGCGCCGTCCTGAATGAGACGGGCCTGATAGGGGCTGTTGTCGAGGACCGTCTCGTCCACGTCGAGCACCACGGCTGGCGGCTTGTCGCGGTAGGCGTCACTGCCGTCGGCCGCCTGTTCCACGGAGGCCGTCCACTGACTGTCGGCCAGCGCACGCTGCATCATAATCTCCGCCACTCGATACGCCTGGCGCGCCGTTCCCTCGTACTCCACCGCGGTCTGTGTCCAGAGGGTGCTGTTGAGGAGCGGGTTGCGGAGAGACGCCGCCCGGGCGAGGCTGTCGGTCCGCGCCTCAAGCGAATCCACACGGGCCTGAAGACCCGCTCGGTCTTCCGTTCCTTCCTGAGGCTGGAGGGTCTGACAACCGGTGAACAGCAACAGTATGAGCGCAACACCCGGAGCACATCGAGGCACGAAACACAACGGTCAAACTCGAGGGACGACGACTTTTATCTTCTTGTGTGCGCAGCCACCGCGGTACGATAACATATTTGGTGTCTCATTCAGAGGCAACCCTGGCAGGGACCCTCCGCTTCAATTTCTTGCGGGGTGGTTACACCTTGCGAAGACGAGCCGTGCGCGACAGAGGAACGATTTGCCCGAAAGCAGGTGCGGTACACTGCGAAGTTCTCCCACGCTCTTCCCGATGCCTTCCATGCCTGACCCCGACGACTTCCTACAGTTTAGCAAGAGCATGACGTCGCTGCCCAGCAGTATTTTTCAGGGCGGCCTCGGCGACCAGCCACAGTCCGGTCTCGTCCCCAAGGTTGTGGAACAGACCACCCGCGGCGAACGGGCCTATGACATCTTCAGCCGCCTCTTGAAGGAGCGAATCGTGTTCATTGGCACGCCGATCAACGACCAGATTGCCAACCTTACCGTGGCCCAGCTCCTCTACCTGGAGAGCGAGGGGTCCAACCAGCCGATCAACATCTACATCAACTCCCCGGGCGGCGTCATTTACAGCGGACTGGGCGTATACGACACCATGCAGTACGTGGGCGCTCCCATCTCCACCACGTGCGTGGGACTGGCCGCGTCGATGGGGTCGGTGTTGCTTGCTGGTGGCGAAGACGGGCAGCGGGCATGCCTCCCCAACTCCCGTGTGATGATGCCCCAGCCGATGGGC
>Ga0207753_1000185_pt1 | contig 24709 bp, 20 predicted proteins | sample PonA233FremontCA_2_FD_187273 | JGI IMG/M metagenome (GOLD analysis project Ga0207753, IMG submission 187273) | Salt pond sediment microbial community from Fremont, CA, USA - Pond A23 Sediment 3 (SPAdes) | ecosystem: Environmental > Aquatic > Non-marine Saline and Alkaline > Saline | place: USA... | reverse complement strand
CAATCTCCGAGACGATGCGTGACTGGGCCGCGAGTGTCGAGACGACTCACTACGTGATTGGGAGTGTCGTCGGCCCCCACCCGTTCCCGGCAATGGTTCGGGACTTTCATGCCGTGATCTCCGAGGAGGCCCGCCGACAGCTACAGGACAAACTCGGTGGGCTTCCGGATTCGGTGATCGCGTGTGCAGGCGGTGGCTCGAACACGATGGGAATGTTCGCCAACTTCATCGACGACGAGTCGGTCGACCTCTATGCGGTCGAGGCCGGTGGCTCTTCGCTTGCGGTCGACGAGGAGACGGGCGTCGCCCCCAACTCCGCGTCGCTCTCGACGGGCGACGAGGGTGTGCTGCACGGCGCGCGCACCAAACTCCTCCAGGATTCGGTCGGCCAGATCATGGAGTCCCACAGTATCTCTTCGGGGCTCGATTACGCCGGTGTCGGGCCGGAACTGGCCTATCTGGTCGACAACGACCGTGTAACACCAGTGGCAGTCGACGACGACGCTGCCCTCGAAGGGTTCCATCGACTCTCGCAGACCGAGGGGATTATTCCTGCCTTAGAGACGGCCCACGCATTCGGCTATCTCGAAGAACACCACGCGGAGCTGTCGGGGAGCGCCATTATCAACGTCTCCGGCCGCGGCGACAAGGATCTCCAGTCCGCGATCGAGGAGACCGACGCCCGTGACGTACCGAACGCGCCAGATATGTCGATGTTCTCGGAGGGGATCTAGATGGCCGAAAACCAAGCCATTGCCGAGGCGTTCGCCGACGGTCCCGCCTTCATTCCGTATCTCGCAGTCGGCGACCCCTCATACGAGGCCTCGAAGGCCTACGTTGAGGCACTCGCCCGCGGCGGCGCGGACATCATCGAACTCGGCCTCCCCTTTTCGGAGCCGATCGCCGAGGGGTCGACGATCCAAAACGCGATCGTCCGCGCCCTGGAGGGTGGGATGACCCCCGACCGCTTTTTCGAGTTCGTCGACGAGTTGGCTGTCGACGTGCCGCTGGTCTGTATGACCTACTACAACCTCATTTACCAGTACGGACGCTCCCGAGGGGGCGAGCCCGGTCCCGAAGCCTTCGTCGAGCGCGCCGCCGAGGTCGGGATCTCGGGGTTCGTCGTGCCGGATCTTCCGGCCGAAGAGGCCGACCCGCTCCGGGAGGTCTGTGACGAACACGGACTCGATCTCGTCTTCATTGTCGCGCCAACGACAGAAGGCGACCGGCTCGAAGGGATGATGGAGCGCGTCTCGGGGTACGTCTACGTCCAGGCCCGGCTCGGCACGACTGGAGCGAAAACCGATGTGTCGGATCAGACGACTCAGAGCCTCGAACGGCTCTCCGAGTGGGACGTTCCCAACGCAGTGGGCTTCGGGATCTCTTCGGGCGATCAAGCAGCCAGAATCGTCGCCAACGGGGCCGACGGGATTATTGTCGGCAGCGCCTTGGTCGACATCGTCGCAGCGGGAGCCGGGTCGGATCGGCCGGTCGCGGAGACGGCCGAGAAACTGGCGGCGAAAGCCCGTGAACTCGCCGCTGGTACCCAAGAGGGCGCAGCGCGGCGAGACGCCGAAGCCGCCGACGTCGACACCGCCTGAAGGGTCGGTGTCGGTACCGGAGTCGCAAGCTACATACCCCACTACTGACAGAGAGTGACACAACAACAATGTCCGCAGGACTCAGCGCACGACTCGAACGCATCTCCACAGACGGTCGCTACCTGATCGTCCCGATGGATCACGGGATCACAATCGGAGCCGTCACCGGACTCAAAGACCTCGAAGGCACCGTCGACGGGATCACCAGCGGCGGCGCAGACGCCGTCCTCACCCAGAAGGGCGTCGCGGGTCGCGTTCACCCCCACAAAAACGGCAGCGGCTACATCGTCCACGTGAACGGCTCGACCTCGATCGGCCCGGACGAAAACGACAAGCGTGTGACCTGCACCGCCGAGGAGGCCATCCGCGCGGGTGCCGACGCGGTCTCGTTCCACATCAACGTCGGCTCGAACTACGAGCCGAAGCAGATCGAGGATCTCGCGGAACTAACCGGCGAGGCCGCCCGCTACGGACTCCCTGTGCTGGCGATGGCCTACGCTCGGGGACCGGGGATCGAAGGCGACGAGCCGGAGTATCTCGGACACGCCGTCCGGCTTGCCGAGGAACTCGGTGTCGATGTCGTCAAAACGGGCTACAGCGGCGACGCCGAGAGCTTCCAGCACGTCTGTGAGTCGACGAGCCTCCCGATCGTGATCGCCGGGGGGAGCCGCGGGACGGACGCCGAAACCGTCGAGATGGTCCGCGGTGCGATGGATGCGGGCGCGGCGGGCGTCTCGATGGGCCGGTCGATCTTCCAGCACGAGGACCCTGAAGCGATCACCCGCGCAGTATCGGCCGTTATTCACGACGATATGGACGCCGAAGACGCACTCGCGGCCGCCGGGCTACCCGTCGAAGACTGACTGCCGAAGACTTTGCTACGGCTGTGGTTCCGTCACGTTCAAGCCGCCCCGCTTTGACCAACAACTAATGACGCGAACGGTTTGGTTGAAGGCCGACGACACGGTCGGCGACTGGGAGACACGCAAGCATCGAATCACCGCCGGGATTGAAGCGGGCGTCGACTGGGTACTGGTCGACGAAGCGGATGTCGGCCGGGTCCGGGAGCTCGGCGAGATCAACGTCGCCGCCTTCCGGTCGGATGCCGACATGGTCGACGAAGCCGAGACTGAGACGGCAGTCGCCGACGCCTACTTCGTCGGCAAAGACGGTGAAGGCGACGGGACAGTCGACCTACCCTCGGATTTCTCCGGCTCTGCGGATCTGACGACGCTCCGACACAGTGACAATCGGGCACAGGGAGCCTATGTCCGGATCTTCGATCAGGAGTACGAAGCCTTTGCCGAGGCCGCAGCCCACGACGCAGAGTACACCGTCGTCATCGGCGAGGACTGGACGATCATCCCCTTGGAGAACCTGATCGCACGGATCGGCGAGGAGACCGATCTGCTGGCGGGCGTGACGACCGCCGACGAGGCCCAGGCCGCCTTCGAGACGCTCGAACTCGGTGCCGACGGCGTCCTGCTGGACACCGACAACCCCGACGAGATCCGCGAGACTGTCGGGGTGCGGGATGCCGCCGAGCGCGAAACGCTGGATCTCCAGTACGGCGAGGTCCTAGCGGTCGAGCGAACCGGGATGGCCGACCGGGTCTGTATCGACACCGGGAGCCTGATGGACCACGACGAGGGAATGCTGATCGGTTCGATGTCCCGCGGACTCTTTTTCGTCCACGCCGAAACCGCCAAGTCGCCGTACGTCGCCTCCCGGCCGTTCCGGGTCAACGCCGGTGCGGTCCACGCCTACGTTCGGACGCCCGACAGTGGCACGAAGTACCTCGCCGAACTCAAAAGCGGCGACGAGGTCCAGGTCGTCGACACCGAGGGCAACACCCGCGAGGCGATCGTCGGTCGCGTGAAGATCGAAAAACGCCCCATGTTCCGGGTCGAGTTGGATGTCGACGGCGACCGGATCGAGACACTGCTACAGAACGCCGAGACGATCAAAGTCGCCACGAGCGAGGGCCGAAAGGCCGTCACCGATCTCGAAGCCGGCGACGAGATGCTCCTCTACTACGAGGACGTCGCCCGACACTTCGGCGAGGCCGTCGAAGAAAGTATCATCGAAAAGTAATCGGGTACGTACCACTCAGCCAGATTTCACTGTTCTTTATACCACATGGGCACACAGAGTGGTATACTATGACCGGGGTATCCGACACCCAGCCGACGAACGAGGAGTATCCTGCGGCTGGTCCCTGTATACTCGGCCCCCTAGGCGACGGGACGGCCCGCCGACGCGGCGCCTCGGTCGCCCACGCCCTCGCGACGAGTCGTGATCTCGACCTGCTGGTTAACAACGAACTGACGTCGACCAATGCCGAGTTGCTCCCCGAGAGCCACCGCGAGAGCCACTGTTCGTCGACAACCGGTATCGAAACCGGGGACACGCTCGACCCAGTTATCAGCCAACACAACCCCTCGACGCTCGTCGTCGAACGGAACACCGGGGGGCGTCTGTTTGGCGAACTGTTCTCTGATCGTGCCGAACGGCTCTCGACGACGACCGACGTCCTGACCGTTGACGGTCGGGGCGACACCGACCGGATCGCTTCGGTTCTCGTCCCGATCGCTGGCGGCGACCACAGCCAGTTGGCCGTCGAAACCGGCCTCGCGGTCGCCCGCGCAAACGATGCGGCCGTCGACCTGTTTCACGTAATCGAAGATGACAGTGACGCCGCACGTGATCGCGGACAGACGCTCCTCGACTCGACTGTTTCGACCATCTCCGACACCGAGGCCGACCGCGTCGACACGTGGCTCTACGAAGCCCCTGACGCGCCCGCAGCGATCACCGAACAGTCGAACTACTACGATCTCACCGTCATGGGCGCGCCAACTGACGGCCCGCTCGAACGCTTCGTGTTCGGGTCGACCTCGAAAGAGGTCCAACGCGAGGCCGACTCGCCAGTGATCGTCGCTCACGCGAAAAACGTGGCGTAACGCGCTTCTCAGTCCGAACAGTCCGGGTAGCCACCAGCTACTAGTTACGCCTCGATGCTGCCGTTGGTCGACCGGCGAGATTCCCGCGTTAGTCGCCGCCTACACGGTCGGCCAATCGGTCGGCGACACCGGTGTAGCCGGTTGGGGTCAGCGCGAGCAGTTCCTCGCGGACCGACTCGTCGACCTCCAGGGATTCGAAGAGCTCATAAAAGTCTTCGATCGTGACGTGCTTGCCACGAGTGAGGTCCTTGACGCGCTCGTAGGCGTCGGTGTCACCCTCCCGTCGCAGAATCGTCTGGACGGCCTCGCCGATGATCTCCGGAGTCGATTCGAGCTCCTCGGTCATCACCTGTTCGTTGGGAACGATCTTATCCAGCCCGGCGGCGGCCTTCTTGTACCCAATGAGACAGTGGCCGAAGGCCGCACCGATGTTGCGCTTGACAGTCGAATCCGACAGATCCCGCTGGAGCCGGGAGGTCGTGATGTAGTCCGCGAGGAAGGTGAGATCCGAGTTGGCCTTCGAGAGGTTGCCCTCGCTGTTTTCGAAATCGATCGGATTGACCTTGTGGGGCATCGTAGAGGAGCCAGTCTCGCCCTCGACGGTCTGCTGGCCGAGGTAGCGGTCCGAGATGTAGAGCCACATGTCCCGATCCATGTCGATCAGGACGTTGTTGACGCCGCGCAGGGCGTCGAAGACGGCCGCGAGGTCGTCGCAGGGGTTGACCTGTGTGGCGAGTTCGGTGTGGTCGAGGCCGAGGTCGGTGACAAACGATCGGGAGAAGGCCTGCCAGTCGACATCGGGGTAGGCGGCGTGGTGGGCCGCGTAGGTTCCCGACGCGCCTGCGAGTTTGCCCGAGAGGCCGTCGGCTGCAGCCTGCAGGCGGCCAATGGCTTTGCCGATCCGTGAGGCGTAGACGGCCATCTCCTTGCCGAACGTAGTGGGGGTGGCGGGCTGGCCGTGGGTCCGGGCCAGCATCGAGAGGTCGCCGTGTTCGTGGGCGAGGTCGACCTGTTCGTCGCGGAGGTTCTGCAGTTCGGGAACGAGAACGGTCTCGACGGCTGGTTTGACCAGCAATCGATGGGCGAGATTGTTGACGTCCTCGCTCGTGAGGCCGAAATGAATCCACGGGTAGAGTCGCTCGGCGTCGTCGACGGCCTTTGCGTCGTCTAGTTTGATGCGAAGGAAGTACTCGACGGCCTTCACGTCGTGGTTCGTCGCCGAATACCCATCTGCGCCGTCGACTTCGAGTTCCTTGATCAGCCGGGCGTCGTCGGCGTCGAAATTCCCATAGGTTTCTTCAAGCGCGGTCGACTCAGCGCTGGAGAGCTCGATCGGTACCGCATCGAGATCGGCCAATGCCAGCAGATAGTCGGCCTCAACCCGGACACGGGCCTGCATGAGGCCGGACTCGCTGGCGTACGGTGACAGCGGGGCCGTCCGTCGGGCGTATCGGCCGTCGAGTGGCGAGACCGCCGCCAGGGGATCGGATCGTGGAAGTTCGGTCATACCGGAGTCTGGTGGTGGTACTCGCAAAAGAATGTCGATACAAACCACCACTTCCGTGTATAGGATCCCGGTAGGGAGCCACGTTCGGTGGGTGATCTATCCGTAAACATGCACACCGACCGCGGTCGACCGCAACTGTTTTTCGGTCGCCATGGGTGGCTCACATATGGTCAAAATCGCTGGCTTGGCGAGCAATCGCGGCCGAAATCTGCTACATATCGCCGACCGGATGCCGGGCGGTGCGGAGCTGTCGATCGTCCTGACGAACGAAGACGGAGCCCCCGTCGTCGAAGGGGCTTCCGAGCGTGGCATTCCCACCGAGGTCGTCACCCGCGAGGAGGACGAATCACGGGAGTCCCACGAACAACGTCTCCTCGAGACCTTGGAGAGCTACGATTTCGACATCGTCTGCCTCGACGGCTATATGCGCGTGTTGACGGAGACATTCGTCGACAACGCTCCGACGACGCTCAACATCCACCCGTCGCTCCTGCCCGCGTTCCCCGGCATGGATGCCCACGAGCAGGTGCTTGATTCCGGCGTCCGGATGACCGGCTGTACGGTCCACGTCGTCACCGAGGAGGTCGACGCCGGGCCGATCGTCACCCAAGAGGCCGTCCCGGTCTACGAGGACGACGCGGCCGACGACCTCAAAGAGCGCGTGCTCTACGAGGCCGAGTTCACGGCGTATCCGCGAGCAGTCCGGTGGTTTGCCGACGGGCGCGTGACGGTCGACCACGAGGCCGAGACCGTCGCAATCGAGGGCGACACCGGCGGGGAGTTCCCGCAGCGCCGACTCGTCTCGGACGACCTCGACAGCACGCTCCGCTACGGCGAGAACCCCCATCAGGACGCGGCGGTCTACGCCGATGCCACCTGCGAGGAGGCGAGCGTCGTGGCTGCGCCACAACGCAACGAGGGCGCGAAGGCGCTGTCGTACAACAACTACAACGACGCCGACGGCGCGCTCAATCTGATCAAAGAGTTCGACGAGCCCGCCGCCGCGGTGATCAAACACACCAACCCCGCGGGCTGTGGGACCGCCGACTCGCTGGCCGAAGCCTACGACAAGGCCCTGCGGACCGACGCCAAAAGCGCCTTCGGCGGGATCGTCGCGCTCAACCGGGAGTGTGACGCCGAGACCGCAGAGCAGGTCGTCGACTCCTTCAAGGAGGTCGTCGTCGCCCCCGGCTACACCGACGCGGCCCTCGACGTACTCACCGAGAAAAAGAACCTCCGCGTGCTCGACGTGGGCGAACTCGGCGAAGTTAGCGAGCGCCTCACTGAAAAACCACTGGTCGGTGGACGGCTCGTCCAAGAGCGGGATCTCGGCGACCCCGCGATCGACGACTTCGAGGCCGTCACCGAACGCGAACCGACTGACGAGGAGTTAGAGACGATGAAATTCGCGTGGCAGACGCTCAAACACGTCAAATCCAACGGGATCATCTTCGCCGAGGGGACCGAGACGGTGGGGCTCGGCGTTGGACAGGTCTCGCGTGTCGACGCCGTCGAACTCGCCGCCAAGAAGGCCGAGCGTGACGCCGACGGCAAAACCGCAGAGGGTGCCGTTATGGGGTCGGACGCCTTCTTCCCGTTCCCGGACGGGATCGAGGCTGCGGCCGAGGCGGGTATCGAGGCCGTGATTCAGCCCGGCGGCTCGGTCAACGACGAGGACGTGATCGAGGCGGCCGACGAACACGGGATGGCGATGGTGTTCACCGGGATGCGGTGCTTTAGACATGACTGAGTGAAACGAGGGAGTGTCTAAAGTCAGCGAACGAACACAGTGAGTTCGCGCGATTTCAGACATGACTGAGTGAAACGAGGGAGTGTCTGAAGCCAGCGAGTGAACACGCTCATTTATAAATACCGAACGGAAGCAGCGATGAGTGGTCGACTCCTATCTATAAATGGTCGATACGGCCTGCCATAGGCGATTCCAGTAGTCGGCGACTATTTATAAGTAATCAGCAAGCAGCCCGGTCAGTCGTCGCCCGTTTTTGAGGTTTCTCCGGAGAGATACCGGTCGTGGGCGGCCTCGAAGTTCGAATCGTCTTCGGTCAGGTCTTCCCACGCCCCTCTGGCGTGCCCGGAATCGTGCGATCCAGCAGAAAGCCGATAACGCCACCGACCGCGATGCCGGTCGTCCCGACGACGAAGACGGTTTGGGCGACGAGTTCGGTCCCGAGGACGACACCCGCGACGGGCACCTCGGCGAGCAGTGCTTGGATGGCCGCCGCCCCGGAATCACCGGCCAGATTCGAGACGCACGGGGGGATCGACAGGCCGCTGAGCAGGGTAATGCCGATGATGAACACGTTGTGGTTCTCGTTGGGGTCGACGTACTGGAGCTGTGAGAGCCCGACGCCGATGATCTGGGCGAACATCACGAAAAAGAGCCCGCCGATGAGGAGGGCGATAACAAAGGCAAAAATCGAACCAAGAAATAGAATTAGCAACCACACCGAACAGTCGCGAGCGGTGTATAGCTGGTGATGGGTGGTTTGTACGCCATGCTGACTCTCGGGTCGTGTCTACGCACGTTCAGCACGCATATGTAGGTACAACATTAATAGTTGAGAAATTGAATTTGTGTGTAAATGGCGACACTCGTGAAAATAATCCCCCTAAGCCGTCGGTGGTCTCCGGCGGCGTCTATGCGGCTGCACCGAACCGAGACCAGTCCCCAAGCCGATGGAAAGTGATTCGACGGCAGTCGGCGCCTCGCAGCTCACCGACGTGAGGCTGTTGTTGGTCGACGACGACGAGCAGTGGGCTCGTGTCACGGGCCGACTGCTCGAATCGGCCCACGAGGCCTTCGAGGTCGACCTCGCAGACAGCCTCTCGGCGGGCCGGAGTCGGCTCGAGGCGACCGACCCCGACTGTGTGATCTGCGATTACCAGCTCGGCGATGGAACCGGGTTCGACCTCCTCGAAACCGTCCGCGAGAACGATTCCGACCGACCGTTTGTGCTGGTCACCGGCCGGGGCGACGAGGCGGTCGCCAGCGATGCCATCGGCCGCGGTGTGACCGACTACATCCCCAAGGACCACGACGACACCGATGCGACGCTGCTGGCGAACCGCGTTGCCAACGCTATCGAGTCCGCCCGTACCCGCCAACAGCTCGATCGTGAACGTCGCGGGAAGGCTGCGGCCCTCGAGTTGCTCACGTCGACGACAAATATGGGCGACCTGTCGGCGGAGTTCTGTCGGGTGCTCGTCGAGGATCACGGCTACGGCGGCGCGTGGATCGGTGCCGTCGAGGACGGTGAGATCGTTCCGCAGGCCGTCGAGGGCTGTACGGCGTATCTCGACGGGATCACCGATTCCGGCGTCGTCACGACCGACACCGATCCGGTGGTTATGGCTGCGAACTGCGGGGAGTCAGTCGCGCTTTCGCCGACCAGTGCCGGTGGCGAGGTCGGAGAAACCGGATCCGAACAGCAGACCGTACGGGGCGGTTGGCAGCAGCTCGCCGTCGAGCACGGTTTCGTCACCGCAGTGGGGGTTCCGATTCGGCAGGAGGGGGTCCGCATCGGTGTCCTCGGTGTGTATCGGTCGACACGGCAGCCACCGCTCGGCGACCGACAGTGGAGCCTCCTCGAAGAGTACGCCGAGATGCTCGGCTACGCACACCGAACAGCCGAGTTGAAGCGGTCGCTGTTGACCGATCAGTCGGTCCACCTCGATATCGAGATCACGGACACGACGGCCCCGATCGCCGAACTCACCGATCAGTTGGCTACCGGGGTCTCGGCGGCGGTTCCGTCGACGATCGAACAGGACGACGGGACGACGCTGTATCTGACGCGGCTTTCGGGAACCAACCGGGAGGCCGTCGAGGAGGCCGTCGAGGCCTGCGAGTCGGCCGCTCTCGGCGATATCTCAGACGACGGCGAGGGGGTTCGATGTGATCTGTACAGCTCTGTCAGAACCCCCGAAGACGTGTTGGCAGCCAACGGTGCTGGGATCGAACAGACAGTCGGGGTCGACGGGACGACCACGATCTCGGTATCGCTGTCGGACCACGGCTCCGTTGGCGACGTTACCCGGGCACTCAGAACCGCCTACGACGACGTGACGGTCAGTCGGATCTGGAACGCGCAGGATCGACAGCCCGAGGCAGGCAGCGAGGAGCCGGTGGAATCGCTGACCGAACGGCAGCGGAGTGTCCTGCGCCATGCCTACTTCGACGGCTACTTCGAGCAACCGCGTGGCGTCAGTGCGACGGAGCTTGCAACGAAGTTCGATCTCTCGCGGACGACGATGACACAACATATGCGAACCGCCCAACGGAAACTGTTCGGCCAGCTGTTCGACCAGTGATCGACACCGACAGCGCTCGGCCGACACTCGAAGCGGGCAAGCCACCAAGGACGGTTCGGCGGTGCAGGTTTCATATGTAGGCATTCTATTTATACAGATATAGCAACAGGAGACAGATGGGAGTGTGGGTTGGGTACCAGCTGGGAGACTGGTACACTACCTTCGGGGGAACCACGCAGCGTTCTGCAGACGGCCCCCACAACGGCCCTCCACTGAGCCCCCGCATACTCCCTTCCTTGAGGATTTCTCTCGGTTCGAACTGATAACCACCGCACTGCCGTGAGCGACACATTACTGGGTCGTATCGACCTCGAAACGCGCCCCGCCGGTGTTGCTGTCGACCGCTCCAATCGTCCAGCCGTGGGCTTCGGTGATCGTCCGAACGATCGCGAGGCCGAAGCCGGAGCCAGAGCCGGTACTCATCCCGTACTCGAACAGTTCGTCCCGCTGTTCGGGGCGTATTCCGGGACCATCGTCGGCGATGTAGAACCCGTTGTCGGTCGCTCCAACACGGACCGTGGTGGCCGTGTAGGATTGGTCACTGTCGACAGCTTCCACGCCGTGGGTGACCGTGTTCTGGAAGAGGTTCTCGAAGACGCGCTGGAGTCGGCTGGGGTCGCCGCTGAGCCTGCAGGTCGATTCGATCTGCAGGTCGAGCACGCCCGTCTCAACGACACTCCACGCCGCTTCGGCGATCGTCTGGAGGTCACAGATCGTCGCTTTCCCGACCCCCGTGCTTTCGCGGGCCAGTCGGGGGAGGTGGTCGGCGAACTCGCGGAGCCGCTGGTGGGTTGTCTCGAGATCTTCCAGTGACTGTTCGACCGCCGGGTCGACTGCGCCGAGATCCGCCCGGAGGAGTCCGGTGAGCTTTTCGGCCGTCGACAGCGGCGTCTGGAGGTCGTGGGAAACGATCTGGGCCAGCCGTTCGAGCTGTTCGTTTTTTCGCTGGAGCCGCGCGGTTGTCCGGGCCAGTTTCTGTTCGTACTGCTTTTGATGTGTGATATCCCGGACAGTCACCATCACCCCCTCCAAGAGCGGATCGTCGAGATGGTTGTTTCCACGGGCATCTACCCAACAGTAGCTGCCGTCGGTGGTCCGGGCGCGACATTCGACCTGCAGTTCCGCCCCCGGATTTTCGAGGGCGTCCTCGAACAGTTGTCGAACCGTCTCCCTGTCGTCGGGGTGGATGTAGGAAAAAACCGGGGTGCCGATCGCGGCGTCGGGTTCGTACCCCACCACGTCGGTGACTCCGGCGGTCAGGTCGGTGATCGTCCCCGATGGGTCAATGAGAAGCACGAAATCCGACGACTGCTGGAAGATGCGCCGGTAGTACTGTTTGGTTTCCTCGACAGTCTGTTGGGCCTCTTTTTGCTCTGTGATGTCCGTTTTGATGCCGAGAAGTCGGTCTACGGAGCCACCGTCGTCGTACTCGACGATGCCGCGGGCCTGTATCCAGCGCCGGTCGCCATCCGGGCGGTCGATACTGAAATCCGACTGGAACGAGCGGCCGCTGTCTATCGCCTCGCCGACCGCCTGCTCGAAGGCTGCGAGGTGATCTACCGAGAGGTGTTCGGCAACCGCTTCGTACGTCCCCTGAAACTCGCCGGGCTCGTAGCCGAACAGCCGTTCGCAGGCCTCGTCCCAGACCACCTCGTCGGTATCGGGGTCCCACTCCCAGACGCCGGTGTGGGTCTCTTCGAGGGCGAGTTCGAGCCGTGTGGTGAGCGCTTCGAGTTCCTGTTCGCGTTCCTTTCGTTCGGAGATATCGCGGACGTTCGCCACGAGGCCGTCGAGAAGTGGATCGTCGATGTGGTTGCTCCCCTTGGCTTCGAGCCATCGGTAGCTGCCATCGCTGGCCTGCGAGCGGTACTCGACGTCGACGGTTCCCTCGGGGTTCCGCATGTTTTGGTCCATCGAACTCGCCAACCGATCCCTATCGTCGGGGTGAACGTAGGTGAACGCATCCGTGCCAATCAGCTCGTCTGGTTCGTGTCCGAGGACGTGTTCGACACCCTGTGTGACATCGTTGATCGTGCCGTCTTCGTCGACGACGAGGACGAAATCGGACGACTGCTGGAAGAGCCGACGGTAGTACTCTTTGGTCTCCTCGACCGCTCGCTCTGCCTCTTTTCGGTCGGTAATGTCGGTATGGATACCCAGCAGCCGCTCCGGCTCGCCATCGGCATCGTATTCGACGATCCCGCGGCCCTGAATCCAGCGTTGCTCGCCGTTGGGCAGTTCGATGCGGTAGTCGGCCTGATACTGCTGGTCGGTTTCGATTGCCTCGGTTGCCGCCTGTTCGACTACCGCGAGGTCGTCATCGGGGACGTGCCGTGCGAATCCCTCCCAACGACCGGGGAACGTCCCGGGCTTGTAGCCGAACAGTCGTTCTGAGGCCTCATCCCAAACCACCTCGTCGGTCTCGGGATCCCACACCCAGACGCCGGTATCGGTCTCTTTGAGGGCGAGCTGCAGTCGCGTGGTGAGCGCTTCGAGTTCCTCTTCGCGTTCCTTTCGCTCGGAGATGTCCCGGATGTTCGCTATGACGCCGTCGATCAATGGATCGTCGAGGTGGTTACTCCCACGGCCTTCGATCCAGCGATAGCTCCCGTCTGCGGTCCGGACCCGGAACTCGGCGTTCAGTTCACGCTCCGGGTTCGAAACGACATCCGCAAACGCCGCTTTTGCCTGTTTTTCGTCCGCCGGATGGATGTCGTCGAAGACGTTCCGGCCGATTACGTCGTCCGGGGCGTACCCTAACACGTTCTCGACTCCCAGAGTGATATCGCAGACCGTCTCCGACTCGTCGATGATAGCCACGTAATCCGAGGAGTTCTGGAAGAGACGCCGGTAGCGCTCCTTGGTCGCTTCAAGATCCTGCTCGGCGGCCTTTCGCTCGGTGATCTCCCGAAGAACGATAATCGTCCCCTCCTCTCGGTGGCCGTATTCGAGCGCTGAGGACTGCGCGTCGAAAAACCGGGTTCTGTCAGCCGTCTCTATCTCAACCGTCGCGGTCTCCGGCTCGTCGACCACGGGAGCCAACTCGGGAGTCGCCCGCTTCAACTCGTCGCGATGCATCCCGGCGTCGACACTGAACAGTTGGCGTGCAGCGTCGTTGTGATCCGCAACAACGCCTGCCGAGTTCAGGACGACCACGGCTGCCGGGATCGTGGTCATGATGTGCTCCCGCGAAGCCGGGAGTCGTTGGAGGAACCCGTCCCGATGAATCGAGACGACGAACAGCAGCCCCGACAACGTCCATCCGATCGGCGTCGGATCGAAGTACGGTGGAACCAACCCGAGGACTTTGAGCGCTGCGAGACACGACACAGTGACCGTCGAAAACAGGATCACGGCGGCGTGTCGTTTCCGGTTCCGTTGTGTCGTCTGCAACAGCTCTCCAAACACCATCCCTGCGGACATGATCACCAACGAATACCCCATGCCGACGGTAACGAGCGGACGAATCGATCCCGGGTTCGCAGGAATAAGGATCTCGTCGGTCAGATGCGGCTCCTCCATCGTATAAATGAGGGTCTCCGGATTGAACCACGCAAACGTGAACAACAAAGCGGGAGGCACGAAGAGTAGTAACACCGCCCTCGGCGGTTTCTTTTTAAATACGAATTCGTAAGAAAAGAGGAAATAACAGATGCTCGCCGCCGGAATCGTAAATATAAGTACGTTCGTCAGGACGAAACGGAACTGCGGCACGTCGACGAGAGCAATCAGCCCGAACGACAGCGACCAGACCATCCCGCTGGCCATCGCGCACTGAAACCATAACACCGCTGGCTGTTGTCGCGCGTTCCGTATCCAGTAGATCACGAGTAGCGGCGGAATCCCACCAGCCACCATGAGTAATCCGGCGGTAGTTGGCGTCAGAAAATCAAGCATGGATTGTATTTCAGTTATGAAAGGACAATAAATAAAGTTTGTTTGCGTGATAAAATCGCAACCCTCCGGTCAGGAGCATCGCCGACTCGACGCCCGGCCGCAGTTGATCAGCTACCACGGAGTTCGCTTGAGAGTAGCCGTCGACTAGCAACAGCGGGTTTTGTATCCCACAACGTAGGAAATCGGTCAACCCAACGACGGTTAGAGGAAGTCTTCGATCGAGTCGGCGACTTCCTCGGGGGTGTCGCCGACCGGAACGCCGGCGTCGTTGAGCGCGCTGATCTTCGATTCTGCGGTACCGGTGCCGGATCCGGAAACGATGGCTCCGGCGTGACCCATGCGTTTTCCTGGTGGGGCTGTCCGTCCGGCGATGAAGCCTGCAACGGGCGTGTCCATGTTCTCGGCGATATATTTGGCGGCCTGCTCTTCGTCCTCGCCACCGATCTCACCGCACATCACGACCGCGTCGGTCTCCGGGTCGGCCTCGAAGGCTTCCAGCGCGTCGATGAACGAGGTTCCGATGATTGGATCGCCACCGATTCCGATGGCGGTGGTCTGGCCGATGCCGCGTTCGGTGAGGTTCGAGACTACTTGGTAGGTCAGGGTTCCCGACCGGGAGACGAGCCCCACGTTACCGGACTCGAAGATGTTGCCCGGCAGGATCCCGAGTTTGGCCTCGCCGGGAGTGATGATCCCGGGGCAGTTGGGGCCAAGCAGTTTGGTGTCGACCTCACTGAGTCGCTTGTTGACTTTGGCCATGTCCTGGGTCGGGACGCCCTCGGTGATCGCGACGACGAGATCGAGGTCCGTATCGAGCGCCTCGAAGATCGCATCGCCCGCGAACGCTGGCGGGACGAAGACCACCGAGGCGGTGGCGTCCTCGGCTTCGACTGCTTGGTCGACTGTATCGTAGACGGGGACGCCGTCGACGTCTTGACCACCCTTGCCGGGCACTGCACCGGCGACGACGTTGGTGCCGTACTCCAGCATCTGCTGGGTGTGGAACTTGCCTTCGCCGCCCGTAATTCCCTGTACAACTACGCGGGTGTCATCATCTACGAAAATGCTCATTGTGCCACCTCTTCGGCGTTTGTGACTGCACGCTGGACTGCCTCAGCAAGCGTCGCTTCGACCTCAACGAGGTCGGTGTTCAGGATCTCCATCCCCTCCTTGGCGTTGGTCCCCGCAAGCCGGACAACGACCGGTTTGGGAATCTCGTCGAACTGTTCGAGGGCTTCGTTGATCCCTTTCGCTACTTCGTCGCCGCGGGTGATCCCGCCGAAGATGTTGAAGACGACGCTGTCGACGTTCTCGTCGGAAAACACCATATCGAGGGCGTTGGCCACGCGCTCGGCCTTCGCACCGCCGCCGATATCGAGGAAGTTTGCTGGCGTCCCACCGTAGTAGTCGACGAGATCGAGCGTGGTCATCACGAGCCCCGCCCCGTTGCCAATGATGCCCGTATTACCCGAGAGGCGGACGTAATCGAAGCCGTACTCGCCGGCTTTGCGCTCCAGATCGTTCTGGTAGGCGTCCTCTTCCATCTCGGCGAGGTCGGGATGCCGGAACAGCGCGTCCTCGTCGATGTTCATGACGGCGTCGGCGGCGATCACGTCGTCGTCGGACGTGATCATCACGGGGTTGACCTCGATGTCGCTGGCGTCGTTGTCCTCATAGAGGTCGTAGAGTTTCGAGAGGATCGCCGTCACATCGCGGGCGTACTCTGCGGGCACGCCGGCATCGTAGACGACCTTGCGGGCCTGATACGGCTGGAGGCCAAATGCGGGATCGATGTGTTCCTGAGCGATTGCCTCGGGGTCTTCTTCGGCGACCTGCTCGATGTCGACGCCGCCTTTGGTCGAGACCATCGCGACCGGTTTGCCCTCGCCGCGGTCCATCGTCACGCCGACGTAGTACTCGTCGACGAAGTCGACGCCCTGTTCGACGAGCACGCGGTCGACGGTATACCCTTTGAGATCCATCCCGAGGATAGATTCGGCAGCCTCACGGGCTTCGTCTTCGCTGGTTGCGATTTTGATCCCGCCGGCCTTCCCGCGGCCGCCGACGTGGACCTGGGCCTTGATCGCTGCCGGATAGCCGATCTCTGCGACGGCATCGAGCACGCCCTCAACACTGTCTGCAAGCTGTGATTCAGGTACTGGAATCCCCGCATCCGCGAAAATTCCTTTTGCCTGATACTCGTGGAGTTTCATACGTCAGTATGGCGTCGGTTGTCATGCTTAAAACCGTCCATTCGGTGCGGTTCAGGCCTGGTCGACTGTCCAGTAAACTGGACTCTCAGTGCTGATTGAACTGTCTCTTTTGGGCGTCGACACCAAGAGTAGGTATGGTCCAACAGATACTGGTCCCGCTCGACGGCTCACCGCTCGGCAAGAACGCTCTCTCGGTGGCGCTCGAGGAGTACCCCAGCGCAGAGATCCACCTACTGCACGTCATCGACCCGAGCGAACCGGGGTACAGCTACGGATCGCTGGGTGTCGACGCCTACGACAGCCCACAGCACGGCAGCGACGAGTGGTACGCCCGCGCCGACGAGTACGCCGACGAACTGTTCGAGACCGCCCGCGAGCAGGCCGCCGACCACGAACTCACGACCGAGACACAGGTGGGCCGTCCCGACCGCGAGATCGTCCGCTACATCGAGACTAACGATATCGACCACGTGATCCTCGGGAGCCACGGCCGCGACAGGGAGTCACTGACACTGGTCGGTGGCGTCGCCGAAGCGGTCGTCTTTCGGTCGCCTGTCAGAGTGACGCTCGTAAAATAACGAGGAGTCAGTCGGCGGTCGACTGCTCCCGCAGAATCCCGCCCAAACCGACCACGAGGCCAACCGCCGCGAGGAGTCCGCCGCCGGTGGCAAGCGGATTCACGGTGTGGGTGTTGCAGCCATCCGAGATCACTGCCCAGAACCCATACGAGATTCCCTCGAAACTGTAGGCTGGCTCGTGGCCCGGACAGGCGACGAGCGTGCTCTGCATCACGAGTCCGTCGACGGTGGCCGATACCGGTGCCACGCCCAGCCCCACACCGAACAGCAGGATGCCGACGCGCTTGAGTCCCATAGCCACGGATTTGTAGCCACTACTAACTGTTTTGGGTTCGGTCGACAGTCTGGCCCTCAGTCGTCGAGATCGGCGTACCACCGGACGAGCCCGCACTCGGGGCAGATGTAGCCGAAGACGCCGACAGTTTCTTTCGCGCCGAGCGAGCCGAGGATGCCCTCGCGGGGTTCGTCGGTGCGGAGTTTGATTTTCTCGCGGTCGAGGGCCGTCATAGGCGTAGCCTGTTCGAGGTCGACGCCGCAGTCGGGACACCGGGGGTCCATATGGGTTTGTTGGGTCGTGTCAGGGGTAGGTCTGTGGGTGACTCTGACCGGAGTGAAAAGAAAGGACTATGTAAATCGGTAGCCCGAGTTGTAGGTGGAGTCCCGTGGTGTAGTGGCCAATCATATGGGCCTTTGGAGCCTATGACGGCGGTTCGAATCCGCCCGGGACTATTCTGCGACGAACACTGTTCGTGAGCCGCAAATGTCGTTCGCAGGTTCGAAACAGGGAGTGGAGCGGTGCGAGGTCGCTTGCGACCTCGAAAACGAACGGCGCAGCCGTAAGCAAAGCGGAACGACCGCGGTTCGAGTCCGCCCGAATTACACGCCGTCGAAGACCTCCGTAACCTTGTCCCGCGGAACCCAGTGGACGCCGGGGTCGTCCTCGATTTTGACCCAACTGTGGTAGATCTCAACGGCGACGTTGTTGTACTCGCCCATCTGGGTCTGGACCGCCGCAACCTCGATCCGCGTCACGAAATCCGTCTCACTCATTCTCAGTCACCACCGTCCGGTTTCTATTCAAGATACCTTACTGTTTTGCCGGTCGACACGTCCGACCGATGCGAACGTGCTTTTATACCACCGGCTGAATATTCCGAACTGACGAATGAGTCCGTCGACCACGCCCGAACAAGCGATCACGTCGACCGCAAAAAGCATTTATAACGAAATCACGGGCGACGTCGACGCCGGTCTCGAAGCCGACATCGAGGCGTGGTGCGAACTCCACGGCCTCGACCGCCTCGACAATCCCCGCCAGATCGTCGCCCGGCAGGTCGCCTTCGACACGCTGCTCAAGTCGACGCTATACGAACGCTACCGCCAGCAGGGTCGGCTCCCCGCGCTCCCCGCCGACCTCCGAGCCGCCTTCGAGACGGCCCGCGCGGAGATCGATGATCCGGCCTTTGACACAGACGTCCTCGACCGGGTTGCCGGGGTGGTCGACGCCGATGCCCTCGCGGACCTCCTTGCGGCCCGCCACGACCTACTGGCGGCCGACGAACCGAGCGAGGAGATCGGGCGGCTCTTCGAGTCGCTGACCCCGCAGTCGGCCCGCCGCAAACTCGGGCAGTTCCGAACGCCGCCAGCGATCGCGTCGCTGATGGCCGACTGGCTGATTCGTGACGGCACGGAGACGGTGCTCGATCCCGGAATGGGGGCGGGCGCGCTGGCTGCAGCCGCTTATAAACGAAAACGGGCGCTCGCCGACCAGCCGCCGTTGGCCGATATCCACGGCGTCGACCTCAACGAACTGGCGGTCGTCATGGCTTCGACCTCGTTGGCTCTTTTAAATCATGGGGAGCCACACAATCTCCGTGTCGACGACTTTCTCGATGTCACCCCCGACGAAATCGAGCCAGTCGAGGCGATCATCTCGAATCCGCCGTACTCGCGGCACCACGAACTCGATCCAATTTATAAGGAGCGCGTCAATGCGCAGGCCGAGGCTGAGGTCGACGGGACGGTCAGCGCGCTGTCGCCGATGTACGCCTACTTCTACTACCACGCCGCCGACTTCCTCGCGCCAGACGGTCGGCTCTCGTTTATTACGCCGAGCGAGTTCCTCGAGACCGGCTATGGGGAGTCGCTGAAGCGGGTTCTGACCGACGCGTTCGATATCCGCGCGCTCGTGCTGTTCGACCGTGACGACGAGTCGAAATTCGACGAGGCGCTAACGACGAGCCTCGTGAGCTTCCTCGAAAAACCGGAGGGCGAACAGTCCGAACTGACGCGGATCGTCCGCGTCGACGGCAACCCAAGCGAGGGAGAGCTACTGGCCGCGATCGACGGCGACCGCGAGGGCGAGACCGACTGGGGATTTATCAACGTCGTCCCACAGGCCGAGCTGGAGCCCGCCGAGAAGTGGACCGGGCTGTTCGATCCGCTGGAGGTCGAGACGGACGATCTGGTCCCCCTCTCGGCTCTCGCCACCGTGACGCGGGGGATCGCCACCGGACAGAACGACTTCTTTTGTCTTACCCGGCAAGCGGTCGACGAGTGGGAGATCGACACTCGGTACTGCTCGAAGATCATCCGCAATGCGCGCAGCGTCCCCGGCTACGAGTACACAGCAGCCGATTGGGAAGCAGACCGCGAGGCTGGCCGCGAAGTCTGGGTGCTGTACCATCTGACTGAGTTCGATAGCGAAACAAAAGCGGGCCTCCAGCCGACCGAAGCCGGGGAGGATCGGACGCTCGCAACCTACGCAGAGGGGGCTGACGATGAGACGACAGAGGCGACGGGCGGCATTGTCGACTACCTCCGCTACGGCCTTTCGGACGACGTGGCGGCCCACGACGGCTATCTCGCCCGCCACCGGAGCCCGTGGTACATCGTCGACCGCCGGGATCCCCCGCCGGTGGTCGTCACCTACATGAGCCGCGGCGGGAGCCGCTTCATCGAAAACGAGACCGACGCCCGAACGCTGAGCAACCTCCATGGACTCTATTTCGACGTCGACCTCACCGACAGCGAACAGCGCGCCCTGCTGGCCTATTTAAATAGCGAGTTCGCCAGCGAGGTCGTCCGGCGGTCGGGGCGGACCTACGCCTCGGGGATGGACAAAATCGAGCCGAACGAACTGGAGGGTGTGCCGGTGCTCGATCCTCGTGGGCTCGACAGCGCGACAGTAGCGGAGTTGGCCGCGCGGTTCGACGACCTGCGGGCGGCCGCCCGCGAGAACACCGAGCAGTCGACCGAGGCGGCAATCGCAGCAATTGACGAGTTGTTGGCGCGGGTTCGGTAGCGGGGTCAGGTCGACAGTTCGAAGGTCCACGAGCCGAACGAGAGGATTTCGATGTAGCCAACGCCGCCGACCTGCTGTGAGAGGCTCTCGTCGGCCTCGCCGTTCACATTGAACACAGTCAGCGACTCGCTTCCTTCACGGTCGGTGGCGAAGACCCTGTGGAGTCCCTCCCCACTGACCGACAAAGAGAATTCGGTGTCGGCCTGCTCGCCGAAGTTGATCGGTCCGATCACGTCGTACTGCTCGCCCTCGCGTTCGATCGGCAGCGTGGTGCCGACACCGTCCTCGTAGGCTGGGAGGTCATAGACCGTTGCATTCCATTCGGCATCCGCTTCGACCACCCGAAACACGTAGGAGCCCGCTGCAACTGGCAGCAGCGACCGACCGTCGTACGGCCCGACGGCGGTCACGACCGAGGCGACCACCGACTCGTCGACCTCAGTTCCGGCGGTTTCGTTGGCCGCCGACACAGTCGACTCGTTGCCTGACGGCTCATCGGCGTCGTCGGTTGTACCCATCGAGCCGTTGGTAGTCGGTGTCTCGTCGTCGGTAGCGTCTGGATCGGCGAGGACGACGGTGAAGTTGTCCGAGCCCTTGTGTTCGACGTCGACAAGCGTCGGGCCATCCAGCGCGATCTCGAAGCGGTCGCTGACTCCGACCCCCTCGCCGGAGAGTTCGACCGTCTCGCTGTCGGGATAGGGAGGGTACTCGCTGCCATCAGAGGCCGACACACAGCCGGCAACCGATCCAACTACGCCCGTCGCCGCAAGCCCGAGATACGTTCGTCGCTGCATACTTCGAGCAGTGTATATCACTGCCTAAGTCTGTTGCCCCGATTCTCAGCGCTGAAATCCGCCGCCGACCCGCGGGGCTACGGTTCGGCCATCCGTTCGACGTAGTCGACCGCCCATTGGTTTCATACGGTGAGAATCCGACGGCCATTCATAACCTGGAGCCCCAATAGATCAAATATGGCAACAGTAGTGGTAAGTGATGATGCGATGATTCGCACCGAGACGCTGCAGTCGGTCCTCGGCGACGAGGCAGCGGTCGTCTCGGCTGCGATGGACGACATCGAGGACACCGTTGCGGCCGCAAGCGAGGCCAGCGGGCTGGTCGTCGATGTCAACACCCCGGTCCCGAGAGTCGTCTTCGAGGAGTGCGATCGGCTCCAGATCGTCGCCCGCGCCGGTGTCGGCGTCGACCGGATCGATTTCGAGGCGGCGGTCGAACACGATGTGACCGTGACCAACGTCCCCGACTACTGTACCGAGGAGGTCTCGACACACGCGGTGTCGCTGCTGTTGGGCGGTGTGCGCCGACTCAACACCTACGATCGGTCGATCGAAGCCGGCGGCTGGGACTGGACTGACGGCCAGCCGATCCACCGACTGGCCGAGTCGACGGTCGGCTTCCTGTCGTTCGGCGGGCTGGCCAAACGCACCGCCGAGAAGCTCTCGGGATTCGACTGCCGACTCGTGGCGGCCGACCCCTACGTCGATCAGGCGGCGATGGACGAGTACGGCGTCGAGAAGGTGGCCTTCGACGCCCTCTTCGAGGAGGCCGACCACATCTCGATCCACGCCCCGCTCACCGACGAGACCCACCACCTGTTCGACCGAGAGGCCTTCGAGCGCATGAGCGACACCGCCGTGTTGGTCAACGTCGGCCGCGGGCCGATCGTCGACGAGGAGGCCCTGCGGTGGGCCCTCGAAAACGACGAGATCGCCGCCGCCGGACTCGACGTCTTGGAGGACGAACCACCCGAGAACTCGCCGCTGGCCGAGCGCGACGACGTGATCCTCACGCCGCACGCAGCGTTCTACTCGGAGGAGTCGGTGACCGAACTCAACGAACAGATCGCCCGCGGCATTCTGGCGGTCTTCGCGGGCGAACAGCCCGAAAACTACGTCGACCCCGAGGCCGACTGGCTGTAATCCCGTCGTAACGCGGGTGAGAAACGTTTAGGAACAGTCGGGTCGCACGTTCGCCCATGACAGTAAGCGACTGGGGCGACTGGCTCCCCAACGCCGTCGCGGAGGCCGACCCCGAGACGGTTGCCGTCTGGTATCTGGGCTGTAACGGCTTTGTAATCAAAGGCAGCGCGGGAACGACGCTGTGGATCGATCCCTACGTCGGACTGGGCGACCCGCCGCGGACGATCCGGATGATCCCGGTGCCGTTCGACCCCGACGACGTCCCCAAGGAGGCCGTCGACGCCGTCCTCGCGACTCACGAACACACCGACCACACCCACGGCCCGAGTCAGGGGCCGTTGCTCGAACGTGGAGCGGACTTTTATGCGCCGGACGACAGCCTCACAGTCGCCTTCGAGGACGAACAGTGGCTCGACAACTACGACATTAGCGAGGATCAGTTCACGGAAGTCACCGAGGGCGACCAGCTGACAATCGGAGAGTTCAGCATTGACGTTGTAGAAACCGAGGATTCGGACTCGACACACCCGGTCGGCTACATGATCCAACACGAGTCGGGGACCGTTTTCCACGCAGGCGACAGCAAACCCGCCGACAGCTTCGCTGATCTCGGCGAGACATACGATATCGACCTCGGTATCCTCGCGTTCGGCGCGATCGGCAACATTCCCGACAAGGAGACCCGCGAGCCGGTCCGGACGAAGTGGTACGCCACCGAAAACGAGACCGTCAAATCCGCCTCGGATCTCCAGTTGGATCGACTCCTGCCGAGCCACTGGGGTATGTGGAAAGGCATGACCGCCGATCCAACCGCGCTCCACCACCACGCCCAATCCTACGCGTACCCACAGCAGTTGGAGATCGTCGAAATCGGCGACCGCGTCGACCTCTAACTAACCACGTTCGAGCCACACTGGGTGGGTTCCGATACCCCTGTGAAACAACCGTGAGGGATTTGTCTGCGGAACTGCATTTCAACATTACAGCAACCAATCTGGACGAATAATTTATTATATTTCATTTAGTGAAACATTTTGTAACAAGATTGTATATTAAGAATATGAACGGTCGATTTAAGTAGCATGCTACCGTATATCATGATGTAGATAAACACGAATCGCAGACAACCGTCCTACAGTATGTAGGAGGGAGCTACAATGACAACAGACTACCAACTTCCCACGTGGTTTTGGGACCCGGAGACAACCGACGAAGACCGGCATATCTGGATGACACAGGATCGCTGTCGACGTCAGGCGATGCGGCAAGACACACCCTATGCCCGAGCGGTCCGCAAGCAGATCAAGCGCGAAAAACGCCGCCAAGAGGCCCGGTCGGGGACCGTCGACGTCACGGATTACTGCTGAATCGGCGGTCCGGGGCTCTGTTTTGACCGTCGACGCCGTCGCGGCAGCCCTCACTCCTGTCAGTCGACGAGCGGTTGGCTATCAAACACGAAAACCAGCCCGTACATTTTAAGATGCTGGTGTGAAACACCTTTTTATGAGCCAGGGGTCAGACAGTAACGAGCCTGTGACTGTTTCGAAAGACGGGATTACCGTCAAGAAAACTGTCACTGCCGAGGAGTTCCCCGTCCCAGCGGTCGTTTTTCTGCTTGCCTCGAACAAGCCAGAGCCAACCCACGTGCGGTTGACCGACCAGATCCCCGAATCGTTCCCGATGGAACGGGTGGGGTTCCACCCGGAGTTCGAGAGCGACCAGTGGACGGCGTACAAGGACCACCGCGTCGAGTTCGAGTGTGGTCTCGATCCCGGTGAGGAAGTCAAAACCGTCTACGGGATTCGCACTGACGACACGGGCGACCTCTCGTCGTTCCTCATCGAGCCGACACTCAAGGAGCTCTCGGCGAAAGAACAGGAGGAGGCCGCCGACATCGAGGGCGTGCTGGGCCCTGACAACAGCCAGCTCGTCCGGGACGTACTCTCGGGTAACCGCAGCTCGCTGCCCGGCGTCGACGGTGAGGACAGTCCACAGGACCCACTCAGCGATGATGGGGCCGATCCACTTGCGGATGCGACTCCGGGCTCGGTTTCCGACAGTGAACTCGGTGACGTTGGTGCCGGCGAGGAACCGGCGGAGCCGACAGAAGCCGATACAGCGGCCGACAACTCGGAGCCGTCAGTCGACCACCAGTCCGACGAACCGATCTCGCAGGCCGAAGCCGACGAGCCGACGGTCGACGAGAGTGCGCCCTTCGCCGATGATGACGACGACACCGCATCGGTCGAGCAAGCCGACGACACATCGGTCGATCAGACCCACGATACCGCATCGGTCGACCAAGTCGACGAGACGGTCGACGAAGACGATGGTGAGGTGAACGCCGCCGAGAGTGCCCAGCCGATCGATGACGAAT
>Ga0207753_1000184_pt1 | contig 24720 bp, 26 predicted proteins | sample PonA233FremontCA_2_FD_187273 | JGI IMG/M metagenome (GOLD analysis project Ga0207753, IMG submission 187273) | Salt pond sediment microbial community from Fremont, CA, USA - Pond A23 Sediment 3 (SPAdes) | ecosystem: Environmental > Aquatic > Non-marine Saline and Alkaline > Saline | place: USA... | reverse complement strand
TCTCTCGTTCCCGCTCAGTATGTATTTCATCCGAGATTCCTGTTTTGTGTGATAATACGTGCGTGTCTCTTCAGTAGGACGGTGACTGCCACGCAATTTACAGTATGTCTACCGACTGGAACCGACGGTAGCCGAACCCGAGCGAGAGAACGAGCCAGGCCGCCAGAATAGCGAACCCGGCCCACTTCGGAGGGTAGAACGACGCTGATACCGGATACGACATGAGCTCGTCGAACGTGGGGATTATCGCCCGCGTTGCGTAGCCGACTGCTGCCGTCGGGTTGAGAGCGTGGACAACGATCAGCCACGGCGGAGCACCGGACTCTGGCGGAATGTAGCCGACGGTGATCGTCTGCAGAATTGCCGTTACAACATCCCATCCCAGCTGAAACAAGACGTAGAGACCCGCCGCACCGATAAACGCCGTCTCCTGAGACTTCATTACCGACGAGAACCCGATGCCGATTGCGACGTAGACCGCACCATAGCAGACCGTCAATACGGTGTAGAGAAGGAACTTGACGGCCGCGAATGACTCGTAGGTCACCAGTGCGAAGACGGCGACAACTGAATAGCCGCTGAGGATAGCGATAGTCAACACAGCACACCGACCGATGAACTTCCCGAGAACAACGTCACGACGCGAGTTCGGGAGGCCGAGCAGGAGCATGATGCTCCCGCTGTCGCGCTCACCGGCGATGGCGGCGTAGGAGATACCCAATCCCAGCATCGGGACGAAGAAGGCCATCGGCTGACCCATACTATTGAGCAGTGCCAGTGTGCTGGTCGGGATCTCGCTATTAGAATACATCTGTGGGACGTGTTGAATCGCCGCCCAGAACCCGGAAACGAGGACGAACAACAACGTGGTTGCGAGGAACGCTCCTGAGCGGATTGAGTCGTTGAAGTCTTTTCTGACGACTGCGTGGAGGGACATTTGTTGAATAATTGTCCAGGACCGTCAATAAATCTTGAGAGCCGCTAGGCGTCGTGTACTTTACAACCATCATCGACGGCCTCAGAGCCCTCGGCGACGCGCCCGCACGGAATTAGTGAGTACACTAGTACATCGTGACGCCCAGCGAGAACGGGAGACCGTAGTGGCCGGCCGTTCTGTTCACCCACGAAGGGCTTCAGAACGTGGCGTCTTGGAGGGCCAGCGGGGGAACTGCCGACAGGGGAGGGGGATGCCGGCGGGGAGAGGTGGCTGACCATAACCCGTCGTTCGTCACGACGGGCACCTTCTACTCCGTGTGCAGGAGGGAAGTAAGGGAAGGGAGTGTTTCGCTGTCTGAAACAGACCCATGTCTGTGTTTCTGAGCCTGCAACGCACACTAAGTGGTTATCGGGGAGTCACCACAACAACCAGTATGACGGTGTCCATCAGTCGGTCGGTCGGTCATGGACTGAGATATTCGCACTTACGCTCAGGTATGACTGGATTCCCGTCCTTACTCCGCTCACGGTCGACTGCTACCGTCGGTGACGCCGTTGCTAGTACGAATGCACGCGATGAGGCCGACAGCGGCGGTATCACGACCAACGCCACGGTTGAGAAGGAGGATTGACAGCTTCGATGAACAGACCGACAGTGAGCTCCCACCGACGCCGCCGCGATCGATCACCGGCCTCAATACGGGTGCGCCGAAAGAGTCGAGCGGTCTCGACGACACGATGAACGTTTTTTCCCTCTCGGCCTCGCTGGCCATCGACGGAGCTGCCGTCGGGCTGTTGGCGTGGGTGACGTGGCGGGCTGCCAGAGATCGATCGCCTCCGAACGCGACCGCCTTCGCTGCCATGACTGCCGGATTGTTGTTTTGGGCGCTTCTGTCACTTCTTTCTGAGTTCCCACACGAGTGGTCGGTGGGTGCGGGGATGGCCGCTGTCGCGCAGATTCTACCGATCGTATTCATCCCTGCGATCTGGTTGGTCTACGTGCTCGGCTACACCGGTCGCGGTACCGGACTGACTCGTTCGCGGATCGCGCTGTTCGTCCTCCTCGCACTCCCGCTGGTCGGCGCGGCGGCCACATTCGAGGGCGATCCATCAACGGAGGCGGTCCAGCGATCGCTCGCGTCGCTCGCGGGGACCGAACTGCTGCTCCTGTTCGTCGTATACGTCTACGCGGCTGCCGTCTTCCTCAGCTACGGGTGGAGCCACGGACGAATCTCGAAGGCGCAGCTAGCGGCGCAACTCGGTGCAGTCTCAGCACCGTACGTGGTCGGTACATGGCTCGACGGCAGTCGCATCGTCGATGGAGTGACAGCCGGACTGCTCTTCTCCGGGTTGCTGTTGGCGATCTCGGTCCGGCGCTACCCCGTGCTGACGGGTTTCCCGAAGGCGGACTACGTCGCTCGTTCACGCGTCGTCGAAGCGCTACAGGAGGCCGTGGTCGTCGTCGACTGGGACGGTCACATCCTCGACGCCAACGAAACGGCGGAGAACCTGTTTGACCGGTCAACTCGGAAAATGATCGGCACGCCGATGGGGTCGATCGTCGATGGGATCGACGATGTCGACGTGTCGCCCGGGACGACCGGCAACGTCACGCTTAGAACGACACGGGGACGTCGCCAGTTCCAGTTCACTGTCTCTGCCGTCGAAGGCGATGATGCCGACAGCGAGGGGACACCGGTCGCCAGAGCAGTGTTACTCCGGGATGTGACCGATCAGCGCACCCGGGAGCAGCGACTCTCCGTGCTCAACCGCGTCCTGAGACACAACGTGCGGAACAAGCTCGACGTGATTCTCGCCCACGCCGATCACGTCGATGATGAGGTCCATCGGACGGCGATCCGGGACAGTGCCACCGATCTGTCGTCAATTAGCCGGAAAGCCCGGGACGCCGAGGCGGTGATGACTGACAGCAGCGGCCCCCCATCGCCGGTCGATCTCGCCGCCGTGACCCGGGAGGTCGCTACGACCGCCCGCGAGGATTATCCCGAGAGCAGCGTCTCGATCGACGCACCCGAAAGCCTGCGAATCACCTCTCATCGAACGATCGTTCTCCGTCTCGTGGCCGAACTCGTCGAGAACGCAATCGTACACTCGATGGGCCCCACACGAGTCGACGTCGAGGTCGGCACGACCGCCGAGGGGACTCCACAACTGCGCGTGGCCGATAACGGTCCCGGCATCCCAGATCGCGAACGCGAACTGCTCACCGGGACAGGCGAAACCCAGCTCGAACACGGGCTCGGTGTGGGCCTGTGGTTCGTCAACTGGGCGGTCAACCAACTCGGTGCCGAACTCGAGTTCGAGCAGACCAACGCCGAAGGGACTGTTGTCGTCGTCCGCTTCCACGACATCGATTGGCCCACTGACGGAGGATCGCTTGACGCGGAGAGCGAGACTCCAAGACAGACTGGAGACGGAAGAGACATCACACACAACGAAGCGAGCGACCCGTCCAGCAACGCTACAGACCAAAACTGACAGCCGCTTCGATGCCGCCATCGTCGAGCGAGACCGAAAGGTGTTGGGCCGCCGCAGCGAACTGTTCGCGGTGGTGACCGTCGGAAGAGATATCATGCTCACTCGTGACGAGTCCGGCATCCCGGAGATCGTTAAGCCGCCGGTACGCGGTCGCCCGCGAGACACCGGCTGCCTCGGCGACGGCACGCCCGCCGCGGGGTCGCTCCGAAACTGCCTCGAACACACGACGGGTATACTCGTCACCGAGTAGATCGAGCAGTTCTGCGGTCGAGGGCCGAGAAGTCTGTTCCTCCACACGTTCGTGACTCGATTGAGGGCGTGCGGCCATACGACTACGGTGCGGTGGAACTCCCTTGGTCGAATATGCTCAGTATCCAGACGAGGAGAGATTTATTTATCTCACTATGCAGATTGGTAGGGCCTCGCACAGCGCCCCACGCCGAACGAAACCAGTTATGTGGATCCGACGGAGAGTTCTAGACACACTCCACCATGGCGGATACCGACACTGACCAAGGCACCAAGATTCTCGTCGTCGACGACGAGAGAGAGGTCGCCGACGCCTATGCGCTCCGACTCCGCGGCGAATGCGCGGTGGAGACGGCCTACGGTGGCCAGGAGGCGCTGTCAATGGTCGAGGATCAGACGGTGGATATTGTCCTCCTCGACCGCCACATGCCCGACATCTCTGGCGATGAGGTCCTCGAAACACTGAACGAACGCGGGTTTCAGGGCCGCGTCGTGATGGTGACCGCAATCGATCCGGGGTTTGACGTGTTGGACCTCCCCTTCGACGACTATCTCTGTAAGCCGGTCGACCGTGCGGATATCCGTTCGGCCGTCGACCACCAGCGGCGGGTCCTCGCCTACGAGACGCTCGGGGAGTATTTCAGTGCGAAGTCCACAGAGACGGTTCTGGCGTCCCAGACCAGTTCAGAGCAGCGCGAAAATCACGAGGAGTTTGCGGCGGTGCGCGAACGCGCAAGCCGGCTCGAACAACGCGCACGTCGCCTCTTGGACGACGAGACGGTGATTGCAGAGTTCGCGGACGTCAATCGAGACGGGCGCTGAACAGCTACAGATGAGCAAGGCGAATGCCTCGGGACCTGACTCCGAGGTGGGTCACGATCTGTCGTCTTCGTGCTCGTCGTAGAACGCTTCAAGCAGCTTCCGCTGACTTGCGCGGAGGTGATGCAGTAGCGTCGATCCCGTGATCCCGAGCGACTCAGCGACTTCCTCAGCCGTACTTCCCCGTGGCGACTCGAAGTAGTCCGCGAGGTAGGCCGTCCGAAGCACGGTTTCCTGTCGATCGGTGAGCCGCTCACTCAGTTCGTCCCGGAACTCTCGCGCCGTCGTCGGCGACCGCGTCTGGTTCCGGCGAGCGAGGATAGATGCAGGCTCATCGTCGCCGATTTCGACCGCCAATCGGCGGACAGTAGCGTCGCTGGACAGTTCGACGACTAATCGACCGGTACCACCCTCGAACGTCGCCGTCTGAATGGTTGCTCCACGGGCGACGGCTGCCACGAGCGGTGTCTCACTCCCGAGCGTGAGTTCGATTCGTCCGTGGCTTTCGTCTGACTGTCGGACGACCCGCCCGCCATCGACATTCTGCATCGATTCAGTCGTGTCGACGATCACCTCTGGTGCAGCCCCCGAGACAGTGAGGAAACAGGTGAGGCCGTCGTCGCCAACCGGGACCGTGCCATCAAGCGTGAGTTCCCCGTCACAGGACTCGCTGAGCCGGGCGATCGCGGAGTGCGCCCCGAGCTCGAACGTAACCTCGGTGATCGTGTCCGCGAGTAGTAGCTGACGGTTTCGGGTTGCGTTGATTGCCAGCCCCGCGAGTTCACCGAGCGCCTCGAAGCTCGATCGCTCGTGGTCGCTGAACGCCTCCTTCGTTCCCGCGTAGACCCCGACGACCCCGTAGACGCTAGACCCGTACACCAGTGGCACGGCCAGCACCGACTGGACACCGTCGGCGAACCCGGCGACTCGAACCGATTCCGGGACCGTTTCGTCGCCGCTCAACGACTGGATTAGCTGCGGGCGTTGTCGCTCAACCGCCCGCTGTTCGGGAGTGGTGTCGCCGCGCTCGACCGCCGCGCGGACCGCCGGGAAGGTCTCGCCTCGGTCGCCCGCGACGCCCGCTACGTCCAGGCCCTCGCCGTCAGCAACGCGGACGCCGGTCCACGTGAACTGATACTGATCGGAGTTCCCCAGTCGCTCCCGAATCGTCTCCGTTATCTCCGCTCGTGAGGCGGCACCGACCAGTTCCCGGAGAACGTCGGCGATCAGGCGATCGACTACGGCGACCCGCTCGTGTTCGGCACGGAGCCGTTCACACGCCTGTTCGTGGGTCTTGCGCTCGGTCACGTCGTCGACGTAGACAGTCGCAGTTCCGTTGCTTGGAACGACTGACACCGATAACCACCGGTCGATTGCCGGATAATACTCCTCGAACGTTGTGTCCGTTACTGATTCTCCGTCGAAGGCTTTCGCGAGTGAGTCTGCAACCGACCGAGGAAACACGTCACCTATCTGCTCGCCACTAGGATCGTCGGCCGTGAGGAGCTCCGACGCGATCTTGTTGCTCGCTATCACGGTCCGATCTCGCACCGTGATCACGCCGATCGGTGCGTCCAGGAGGCGGTCCTCCATCGTCACGCCTCCGCGTCGAACCGGATCTCGATTCGTGTCCCACCGCGATCGGTTTCCGCGATCGAAACCGTCCAGCCGTGGGCCTCTGCGATCCGATCGACGATCGCGAGGCCGAGCCCGGTTCCGCCGCCATCGACCGTGTATCCCGGTCGGAAGACGGCGTCGCGCTCGGCTGCAGGGATACCGGGGCCGTCGTCGGCGACAAACACCCCGGCCGTTCCGTCCGTCAGTGTTCCCACACGAACGGTTCCGCCCTCGGGCCCGTGTTCGGTACTGTTCCGAAAGAGGTTCTCGAACAGTCGCTGGAAGCGATCGGGGTCGACTTTCACCGTCGAGAGCGACCCGTCGAGCTGGAAGGTCCATGTCTCGGTCTCGACGGTCTGCCACGCGCACTCCGCCGTCTCGCGGACTGAGACACCATGCTCGGGGTTCAGCGCCGCCTCACCGCGAGCGAGCGTCAGCACGTCCTGAACGATTCGCTCCATTCGATCGTGAGCGGCGTCGATAGCGTCGAAGTGCTCGTCCGCCCCCGTCTCGCGTGCGGCTTCGAGGTGTGCGCCGGCCACATCGAGCGGGTTTCGCAGATCGTGACTGATCACGCTCGCGACCTGTCCGACATCGACATCATCGGGGAACGGGGCGGCGTGGTCGCGGGAGGTGAAAACTATCGCTCCGCCGTCTGCGTCGGGCGCGAACACGTGAGCTACGTACTGGCCGGCATCGGCGGTCTCCAACAGGAGTTCGACCGCTTCGCCAGCACGGAGTTGTTCTTTGAGAGTCTCCCCGTTAGGGGATTTTACCGCGTCGAACCGCTCGAAAAGCGCCGAAACTGGCTCTCCGGGATCGACACCGGCCGCCGCGTCGAACGCGTCGTTCGTCGCCGTCACTGTCGGGACGCCGTCCCGCAGTTCGTACGCGAGTACCGGGTCGGGATGCGAGGCGAGCGAGATCCGTAGCGCGCTGGGGTCACTCATCGTCACCTCGGCGCGGCCAGATGCGTCGTCGATCGGGTAACCATCCTGCTACCGACTCTAGACACCGTCCGGTTTAATGTCTGCCCCCCGCTGCGCGATCTGAAACACGCACAGACGGATCACGCATCGAACAGATCGCCACCGAACACCGTGTTTCCGCATCAGAAACGCGAGGGAATGGTTTTGTGGCTGACACCGAGATTCCCGAACGCGAATGAACCTGGACGAATTTGTCGATGCGAACGCCCCCCAGGAGAGTAGTGACGGCTTCCGGAAAGTCAACAAGCGACTGTTGGAGATCCCCTTCGAGGGGACGGTGATGGTGAAAGCCGGATCAATGATCGCCTACACCGGCGACGCGACGTTCACCGGGAAATCCTCCGCCGAAGGCGGGATCGCCGGGTTCGTCAAGGACGCCGTCAGCGGCGAGGGGACGCCCATCATGGAGGCTGAGGGCTCCGGAACGCTCTACGTGGCTGAACAGGGCAAGAAGGTACAGATCCTCTCGCTCGACGCCGACGAGTCAATCTCGGTCAACGGCACCGACATCCTCGCGTTCGAGAAGGAGATCGACTACGAGATCAGCACCGTCGGGGGGCTCTCCCAAGCCGCCGCGGGCGGGCTCACGAACGTGTTCCTCACCGGTCCCGGAGAGGTGGCAGTCACGACCCACGGCGATCCCGTCGTGATGACGCCGCCGGTCACGACCGATCCCGACGCCACCGTCGCGTGGAGCGCCAACCTTTCGCCCTCGATCGGGACGAACAAGACGATCGAAATCGGTCAGACGTCCGGTGAACAGCTACAGATGCAGTTCACTGGCTCCAAGGGGTTCGTCGTCGTTCAGCCTTACGAGGAAGGCGGCCAGATGTGAACTGTCTTGGGGTCAAGCCCTGATGCACTCGCCTTGCCTATTTGCAGACGCAAATGGCGAGTGCCCACTGTCCGATGTTCAACTGAATTCGTAGTCATCCGAAATTTCTTCCCACGATAATACATCGTGTTGTCACATGTTTGCCCTCCCACACTTCTCTTCACGTATTGTCGTCGGTATCGGGTCTAGTTGTATCGCCGTTGTGGTATGGTCTTTCGCCCGTTCGATGCGCGGGTTTCCGACCAATCCGCATCTGTGGCTCCCGCGACTTGTCCTCCGATCGGTCGCCGACATTCGACGGTTGGATCGAAACGCCGTCGTTTGGATAGGACTTATCGCCTGGTCAGTGACCGTGACCGCTCTGCATTTTGCCGGAGTAACCCTCGAGATATACTCGGTTATCTCGTGGTGGGACCTGCTCACTCACTCCATGAGTGGCTTCGGTATCGCCGCGTTGGCGGTGCTAACCCACCGAGACCGGGTTGCGATGGACGGCTCGGTCTGGTGGGTCGTCCCGACGATCGTCGCGATCGGCGCCGGATTCGAGGTGTACGAATTCGCCTTCAAAGCCTTCTGGCACGACTGGACGGTTCGGAAGTACGTTGTCGACACGGTCGTCGATCTCGTCATGAATACGCTTGGGGGGACAGTCGTTACGATGGCAGCAAGCGGCTATCTCACGGCGATCGATCGGCCGCAGCCGGATTCACCGCCTCCGAATCACGCTGACTGATCGGAATCCCTGCCGGGCGCTTTCGAGCCGAATTCGATCACCAGTTTCTCCGACGCGATCCCGTACACCGTCATCTCTCTCCCTTTCTCCGAGTACCAGATGCCCACCGGAGTGATGATGCCGGCGTCATCTAACCTATCGAGGTGGTACGTGACGTTTTGAACGGAGACGCCAACCTTCTCAGCGATCTCCGCTGCCGGACACGGGTCGTCGGTGAGCACGGCGAGGATATCCTGAGCCGTTTTCGACGACACGGCTCCCAACGCGTCTGCCACTTCGTCTCGGTCGATCGAGACGCTGAGGCTTTCTTCGGGGACGTGTTCGATCGTCGTCGTCCGGCGGGGGAACACGCTCCGTTCGGCCGCACTCTCGGTCGTATACGACATACTCGATCGGCGTTTCGGGTGACAGTTAAAGTCAGAACACCCGTTTCTGGGCCAGAAACTCGCAGAAGACAGGTTCATTCCAGCCGGTCGGTGGCGCGGTTTCACCGGGGCGAGAATGGATCCGAACGCCTTCTTCAGATTCGACGGAGAGTGGACGAAACGGCCACTGGTGGCTCACCGCCGCGTTTCTGGAGAGGAGTCGCCGAATTGGATGACGATCTCCTCCACGGAGAGCGCGTAGACGGTCATCTCGGTTCCTTTTCTGGAGTACCACGTGCCTACCGTTTCGATGAGGTCGGCTTCGCGGAGACGGTCGAGATGGTACTTCGCGTTCTGGACGGATGTGTCGATAGCGTCAGCGACGTCTGAGGCCGTCGCCGGTTCGTCGTCGAGCGTCGCCAGAATCCGCTGTGCGGTGTCCGACGAAACCGTTTGGAGTACGTCGGTCGGCTGTTCATCGTCGACGACGATGCTCGTCCGTTCACGCGGTGTGTGCTCGACGGGAGCTCCGTAGGGGGATGCGGTTGGCATGGATATCGCTTATGATGAGTTACCGTCTGACGTAGCTGGTCACGCGGTCGTCGAGCTTGAGTGTCCCGTCACGCCAGAGGATATACCCGACCAGTAACAGGCCACCGAGGACGGCGAAACTGACGAAGAGGAGTCCCTCTTCGCCAACCCAGCGCGATGGACCGACGATGTCGACGGCGAGGAGCTCCGGAGTCCGCTGTGAGTGACCGAGGCCGAAAATCGCGCTCAGAGTGAAGTTGTAGAACACGTGAAATCCGATGCTGAGTGCGAGTTCGCCCGTCAGGACGTATACTCCGCTCAGGACCAGTCCGGCGATCAAATAGTACCCGTATTGGCTGAGGTGCGTCACCTTCGCGCCGTGTAGAAACGCGAACGCGATCGTGCTAAGAGCCACTGCGAGGCCAACGGCCATCCACTGGGGGACGAATCCGCTCGCCCCCTCGGCGATGTTCTTCACCATCGCACCGCGCAGGATGAACTCTTCCCATGCGGCTGCGAAAGCGACGTATCCGAACACGATCCCCATCGCAGGCAGGAAGGAGAGGTCGCCGGACCCGCGCATCACGCCGGTGAACGTGGCCCAGTCGGCACCGAGCGCCACGACGAGTGCGCCACCGTTGATCGCGGTGGCGACGAGCCCACCGACGACGAACGAGTGCCACCACTCCCGATCGAACGAGAGACCGAATCCGCTCACGGGGCGTCGGTCGATGATCCGCGCACTGAGAAGCACCGCGCCGATGAGGATGACGGCGATTCCGGTCAGTTCGAGAAGTTCTCGGACCGGATGGACGAATCTGTCCCGGATCATCGTCTGAACAATTGCGAGCGAAACGAATGTCAACACTGCTGGAAGGAGCGCGCGGAACGGTGCCCGCAACCGGCGACGCTCGGTGCTCCAGACCGGCCAGCAGAGTTGGCGGACTCGCTTCGAGAGGGTGGTCGGAAGGATTCCATCGACAGTCGATCGTAACGACATACTCGGTCCGAGCGTCGCTATGTAGGTAGTATCCCAAGCACGGCTTCCGACCCGGAAGCTGTGACGGGTTTTTTACTGTTACCCCGGTCTGGCATGCATATGGGCGAGGACGAGGATGCCGTCTTGGCGTTACTCGACGACGAGTACGCCCGAGCGATCCTCGCACACCTCACGATCGAACCGATGTCAGTCGACGAACTCTGTACGGCCTGTGGGATGTCCGATGCGACGGCGTACCGTCGTCTCGACCGGCTACAGGACGCAGACCTCGTGACCGAACAGCAGGAGCTCGACCCCGACGGCCACCACTACAAGCGGTACGCGGCGACCGTCGAGAACGTTACCGTCACGTTCACCGACGGGAGCTACGAGGTAGCCGTGACGCGTTCGACCGATCCCGCCGACCGGTTCACGGATCTGTTCGAGGGGTTGTCTTGAGATGATCGTCGGACAGGTGGATACGACCGGAGCCGACCCGCTCATCGCACTCGGCGTGCTCGTCCTCTCCGTAGTTTCGGTCGTACTGTCGGTAACTATCGCCGCGGTTCTGATTCGCGGCTATCGTCGAGGACCGGCTCACCGCGGGATGCTCTGGCTCGCAGTCGGCCTTATCCTCTTGATCACGGTACCCGAAGTGCTTCGCGTCGCGTTGCCAACGGCGACAGACGTCGGGAGTACCGGTCGCTCAGTACTCGTCAGCGGATGCGAACTGCTCGGGCTCGCAACGATCCTGTGGACGGTGTACGGGGGTGAGGTACGGTGATAGCAGACAGTTCGCTACTGGCTGCCGCGTTCAGCGTTGGTTTGATAGCCCGTGGTGTGACAGCTCTCGTGGGGCTGTTCGTCGCGACGCTGGCGTATCGCGGCTATCGACGGAGCGGCTCCGCAAAGATGCGGGCACTCGCCATCGGTATCGGTCTGTTAACGACAGGCGTGTTTATCGCGGTTCTACTTACGGACATAGCCGGTGCGGGGAACGCCGTTGTCTTGCTCGTACGAGGTCTTGTGACTGTCATTGGCCTCTGTGTCGTATTGTACGCGATTGTCGTGTCATAGTCGCTCATTTCGAAAAGAGATCACACCGGCTCTGTTGAAATCCTATTTTTCAGATATATTATCGTCTGACACAGTCGGTCGTTGAAGAGTGCCCATTAAACATATATGTCCATTCGTTACTAAGTTCATATGAGCATTCTGTGGCAAGTCGGATACGTCATAGCTGTAGTTCTTGGTCTTGCCTATGTTATACTCCCGAAGAGAATTCACACGTTTGGATTTGAGTTCCTTCGACGTTCATCATCCGACCAAACGGAAGAGTCCAACACCCCTGTCTGGCTTTATCGCGGATTGGGTGTGCTATTTGTATTCATCGGCGTAACAGAACTCCTCTAAAAGGTCACCTGTATTGACCACAACCGAGTCAGAATATATCACTTTCAGAGTATTTCAACAGAGATCACACCCTATCTCACCGAATCACGCCCTGTACGTAGATGTGTGCGTACGCACTCGCCCACACGATCGAGAGTAGTTCTCCGACGCTCGATGAAACCCCGTACAACACTGGATGTATGGAAACCGTTTCCGTACCGAGTTCGGGGAGTACGGCGGGCAAATACAGGCTGATAGCGCTTCCAGCGGCGATCACGACGATGAGTACGAACTTCCGTCGATAGTTCGTCGTGATGCGCCAGCTGATCCGAAGGGATTTCAGCGGACCGTACTGGCCGATAACGCACGCTTCGGGCGCAAACCAGAATTTGAACAGAAGCAGGAGAAACGGCACGGCGAACGTGATCCCGCCGACCGCCGCGGCGACGGGGAAACTGACGACCTCTAGCGGCGTGAACGGCATAGCGCCGACCAGAAGGATGAGCGGTCCCGTCACCATGAACGGGAGCGTCATCACCGAAAAGACGATGATGAGGATGACACCGACGAGCGCCGGTGTCCGAGCGAGACTCCGACGCAGTCCCTCACGTACCGTAACGGAGCTCCCGGTCAGTTCTCCGGCGACAATCGTTCCTACGTAGGCACGGACCGAGATGATGAACGCGAACGCTGTCGCGGCCTCGAGAACTTCGATCGCCGGCATCGGGAGGACACTGATACTGTCCGTTTCGAGAAGCCGATTCGTGAGGATGATCACGCCCGCGAAGACGACGATTGACGGGTAGGACCGAAACAGGCGAACGGACCAGACGAGTGCGTCGAGAACGGTCCTATTGGTGGTGGTCGTCTCGATGTTTCGGCATTCGAGACACGCACAGCCATCCACGTCCTCTCTGTCTTTAATTACCGGAGCCATCTCACACGCAGTCGTGTTCTCGAGGCGTGGTGAGCGCCTTAGTATCAGTTTGACTGGTCATTCATCAGTGACGAACTGTGAGATTGATTCGCCGGCAGCGAGCAGGATTGATAGCGGGCCAAGAAGCGACGCGAAGGATTTGAACGCGCGTTTGAGACTCGGGCGGTCGTCTTCGGTGCCGAGGAAGAGCAGTGTCGGATCTTCTGACACGACATACACGCTCATCTCACGCCCTTTCTCGGAGTAGCACGTGTCTGTGACTTCGATCACGCCGGCTGCTTCGAGATTCGTCAGGTGATAGTGAACGTTCTGAACGCTCTGATCGAGTCGGTCAGCGATCCGCGCCGGCGTCGCTGGCGTCTCGTTGAGCAGTTGGAATACCTCGTACGCCGTCTCGGAGGACAACGCTTCAATCACGTCTCTCGTTGCATCGTCGTCGAGACTCAGTACGGCGGGAGTGTCGCTTCGCTCGACGGCCGCGTCGGTTTGTGTCGGGAGGAGTCGTGCCATAGGTGCGGTTAGTTTCCGAGGATGGCGGTCGCAGGGATTCGGTCCGGTGAGTGACCGTTCGATACCATCGCACGTAATTGTTGGTGAGCGGTCATGCTGATTCCGGGGGAGCAGCCGAGATATCGATCAATCGCATATAGTAGGCCGTGTACACCGTATAGAAGTACGAAAAGCCGACTGCGGAAAGGCCGATCCCGATCGGGAGCAATACAACGAGCGGAATTCCGAGATCGATCGGTACCACGTCAGCCGGCCCGGCGTCGGTCATCGTCAACCGGAGCAGATATTCGGGAACGAAAAAGACGTTCAGGAGGACGAGCCACGCCAGCGAGAATCCTGCGACGCTTTGCAGGTTTGAGCGGACGAGTCCAACGCTTCTCCGGAATGCGTCAGTAACACTCTCGTCTTCAATGACGATCGCTGTGTCGTAAAACTGCACGAACAGAATGACGACGAGGATCGACACCAACCAGAAAAGCAGGGAGATAACGCCTGCTGCGAACGCGGCCATTTCGTTAATCACGGCGAGCGCCATCGATCCGACGCCGAGGACGAACCCGATGAAGCCGAGTCCGATAGCGGTTCCGAGGACGAGCAGCGCGAACAGCACAGTTGCGAGGAAAAGCCGGAGGTAATGCGTCCGGGCTGCGGTGAAAAAGTGGGTGATCGACGCGTCTGTTCCGTCGATCGCAACTCGGGCAGTCCCGATGAACCCACCGAGAAGGAACGGAAAGACGATCAGCCAAGCGAGCGACACGCCCGCCGAGAGGAGTGGTGATTCAACCAGATGATCGACGTTTTGCAATTGGCTACCTCCACCGAGGATGAGGCCGGCGACGAGCAGGATTGGATTCGCGCGGAGGGCGGTGAATCCATCTTTGAATGCGGAGACTGTGATCATCGCATCTACGGATTACCGCTGTCATGTATTAGGTCGAACGTAGTATCAAAACCAGATTTAAGCGTTTTGAGCCCTCCTGACCTCGGTTTCAGGGATACGACGTAAAGCACAGTTTCGATTTGAGCTATCGGGATCTTGAAGCACTCCGTCCGGTGATAACCGGTTACTCGTGATAATACGTCAGTATCGTATCTTGTTCGAACGGTTCTATGAGCGAGAGAGGTTTCGAACTCTACCGGTAATCGGTAGCAGTCGAAAATGAGTGCTCGGTATACTCGACGGACGCTTTTGACGACATTCGGGGCGGCAGGTGTCACGAGTCTTACTGGCTGTCTCTCGTCCGGTGATAGTCGCTTTCGACTGAGTACCTATCCAGTAGAAGACCCGTACGAGACATTCTTACTAAGAGATCCAACAGGACACCGAGCCCAGTTCGCTATCGATTACCCCGACGAGTACAAGCGCACCGTCTACAACGAACTGCTTTCGAGCGGCTCCGTTACGACGCTAAACTACCAGTTGGCTTCCGAGTACGAGTTCGGTTCTGAGCAACGGGAACGTCTCCAGTTCGCTACGGACGGCGACAGGTACTACCGGATCCATATTGATACCGTTCGTACTGTCGAACGAGACTGGTGGGAATTCTACCTTGACCTACAGGATGCGGAACAGCCAGAGGGAACTGATCCGGTAACAGTCCCGGTCACGTCACTGTCCGATCGTGACCAGCACATACTACGACGGGCGATGGAAGCCGCCGCCGCGGATCGAGACCCGGCGATCGATGTCGGTGATCAAGAGCCCGGTTCACGCGGCGTCACGTATCACCACCAACTTGATTCCGAAGCCAGCGACCTCGTCCCCTCGCCGCCGTTTGAGTATCTCCAACACAACGATCACTTATTCCAAGCGCGAGCCGAGCAGGATTCCATCCCCGTCACCGATCGGACGTTCACCACTGAGCCGATCTCCGGATCACGATCTGAGTACGAGCAACACGTCCGCGAGACCGTTCTCGAAGTCGACTTTGCGACGGTTTCGCTCTCAAGTGAGACGGCCGGCATCCTCGACACGGCAACGGATGGGCGACCGGTCTCGGGATTCTACGAAGAGTCGCCGCCAATGTCGGACGGCCTCGAAGCGGTTCTCACGAAACTCAACGTCGCCGATCACGTGAGTAAACACAGTGATTATGACGAGTATACGACATTTCCGAATATGTACGCAATCTACGACGGGGGTTGGTACGAATTTGAGTTAGCGGTTTATCCTTGAATAAACCAGATCGAACTTCGATCCCCAAGTGCCGCTACCAGCGCCCGGAGTTGCCCCCACCCGTTTGATCGGAGTGCTGCAGGCAAGCGTCGACGCGCTCCATCAAGCGCCGTTCTCAAGGCACTTGAAGAGTTCTCAAAGATTCCGCTTCCGTGTCCCACGAGGATTCGTTGCGGAGACAGCCCCTCGAACACCTGTCGAGGTGGTGCGAACCGGCACAGAAGATACATCCCGAGTCGCTCCTCACTCACGGTGAACAGCGGGGCGGTCCCGAGTACGTCGGGCACGTAGAGTGTCTCATCGAAGTCGCGATAGGCAACAGCCTCAGACCAGCCGGGGGAACGGACGACGCCGACGCAGTTCGAATCCGGAAGTGTCGATCGGTTTCGTTTCCGATTCGATCGGAGCCTCAAGTTGAGATCTCGCTCGGGAGAGCCACGTGGGACAGTACACAGGTACATCGTGACGCGTCGCGAAACCGTCTGCGTCACGGGTGGGGTAGTTCGAGCAGACGATCACCCCCCGCACGTCGCCAAGCGAAGACGGCTCTCCGTCGATCCCCGACGCGTTGATCGGATCGATGAGCCACACGCCACCATCCTCTCCAAGGACGGCGTGGCTCATCCGGCGACCGGTTTCATTTGGATGTGCGAGCCATCCGATTCCGGCGTCCCATCGATCGATTACCTCGTACTCCGAAGCAGGACATCGGTCGTAAACCGACATCGTCAGCTCTCAAGAAAGGCCGTGTCCGGGTCCCGGACATCGAACGGACCGACCTGCTCACCCGCCGTTGCGTATCGATACAGCCTCGGTTCACTCGATAAAAAAAGATGGTCACACCTGTGCGAATTCGCTCAGCGACTCACCAACGGTAAAACCGATCGCGTCATCGAACCCGTCTGCGCCGAATCCGATAGCAAGCATCTCCTCGCTCGTGTTCTCAATCGAAATTGACGTTGAGGCAGTGGATTCGCCTTGAACTTCGGAACCATCATCCAGTTCGACGCTTGCCTCATAGGTCCCAGAGTCAGTCCACACGTCTTCGTAGGCCGTCATTCCGTCTTCAGTGTCTTCCTCGGCGGTGTCTTCATCTCCCGATGCCGGCGGTAGGTCAAACGATTCTGAGAGAACGGTCTCATCGGCCGAGCCTGTGATCGTCACGGTGCCGGTGAGGTTGTTGTCAGTCTCGTTGAAGAGGTTGACGTCGCCCAACGCGAGGTCGGCAAGGCTGTCTACGATCCCTGTACAGCCGGCTGTTCCAGCGATGAGTGCTACCCCACCGGAGGCGAGGAATCCTCGTCGAGTGGTACTGCCGGAATACTGACACAGCGTTTGTTGGAGGGCCATGTCACATCATTACGGCGCTGATGACATCAAAATACGGAAGAATAAAACAATAATTTGACTAATAAAATACACTTAGCGTGCACAACGTAACGTATTCCCGTGCCCGATCAGGTCCCCTGTGGAGTCTTCGCTCTCTCGATAGTTGCAGGTGTTTTCTGGATCGTTCGGCTCCTACGCCGTCAAATATGGCAGATTATAGAATTGTTCGGGGGTCTGGAACGCCTTTCGGTTGGGCTATTTATGTCATTGCAATCGAATATGTCGGGGAGATTCTCGTGACCGTTCTCGCTTCTCGTCTGATCTGGCTGGTTCTCCGGAGCGATCGTTCGTTTCACCATCTGGAAAGAGGAATCCAGACCGCTGTCCTCGCCGGTTTGGTATTTCTGATCGTGACGCCGTTCATCTCTAGTAAGTTCTACTTCGTCGTCTCGCAACCAGATTCCAGACCAGTAACTGCCGCTCTATCTATCGGTCGCAACGTCTCGGTTGGTCTTCTCACTGGAGGCATCATCCTTCTTAACCGCTGGTGAAGCATCGTCAGAAACAGCGTGTTCTGCCACTGTTACGAGGCGTTCTGTGAAGCGCGCGAGACGGGTAGACACACTATTCGGTTGCGGCTCAGAAGTCAGTTCTCCCACGAGTGAAACGTTCTCTACAGCGTCTAAACAAGGCCCGAGGATGGTAAAATCAGTTAGCATAGATCGTTGAACCGACGATCAGAGAGAAACTACGATATTAAGAACGTTCAGGATAATACTTAGACAGGCAACACTACTGATCAAAAAGAGCGCACCAGCAGAGATAGCGAACTCACTAGGATCAGATCGGAGCGATTCATAGGCCGAATTGAGAATCAAACCGACTCCACTCACCGCAAAAATGAGTGGGACAAGACCCCAGTCCCCGACAACATACGAGGCGACCGCATGGAGGAGAAACGACAGCCCCAGCACGCCAAAGGTTCCTTGGTACAAATATACCTATTTCATAGTCGGTATTTCAAACCGCTTCACTAAGCGACTGGGATGCCTCAAAAGCTCTCTTTTGATACGCACTCCTCAGCGACCAGCTGTTTCAGATCATCCGATGAAATTGCTGCCTTAGGAAGTGAATAGCGACCAATTCACGGGGGTCCACAACTTGAAACATAGTCTGACGCATTCAAGTGGGTTCTGATAACTATAAGCGTATTTTACGTCTCTCAGCGTCTTCGGTTGTTTTATTAGAACAGGCTAAACACATCGAATCTGTATGGCCCTCCAACTCAGCCATGCGATTAGCGACGGCATTCGCCGAACAGTCTCCCGAACTGGGGGAATCCTGTTTCTTGGATTCCTCGCGATCCAGTTCGGGCTTCAAACAAGCGCCAACAGCGCCGTGTTGGGGCTTCTCCCGCCAGAGGCTGCCGACCAGTTTGGTCAGAACGCTGGGATCGCGCTTCCAATTCCCGGAAGCGTCGGTGTCGCCCTGTTCGTGGTGCTCATGGTGTTGAGTTCGACGTACTTCGTCATCCTCTCGCGTGCGTTCGCTCGACCGCAGAGCGAGATGTCACGATTCCCCGCAACGTCAGGACGGCGGCTCGGACGAACCACGGTGTTCGCACTTGTCGGCGGACTGATCGTCACAGTCTCGATCATGCTTGGTACCGTCCTCTTGATTTTCCCGGGGCTGTTCCTCGCAGCCTCCTTCCTGTTTTTCATCTTCGCTGTCGCTGTTGAAGATCGAGGAATGATCAGTAGTCTCAAGCGGAGCTGGGGGCTGGCTCGTGGGTCCCGGCTCAAACTCGGTATCCTCGTTGTTGTGACTGCAGTCTTTGGCGGTGTCATCGGGGCTGTTACGCCGTTGTTGACTCTTGCCGGCCTACCGGTCGCAGCCGATATTGTGACGATCGTTCTCACAACGGCGTTCTTTGTGCCGTACTACGCGATTATTGCATCGGCGTACCTCCAGCTGCGAGATGAACAGGACGTGCCGAACCGGTCGGCACAGAACCCGGTCGACGCATCACAGATTCCCAAACTCTAGCGGACGACAAATACAGGGCGACGAGCCCCAGTACCCCACGAAACATTGCCGGACGGCTCTGTTGAAATCCTTAGGAAGTGATACATTCTGACCGGGGTAGGGCCAGTTCCCAGGCACGTTCTAACGGCCGATTTAGGATCTATTTGGAGAAGATAACGCTGTCCTCGTGCTAACGGCATCCTCTGTATTCAACAAACATTTCCGCTCAGTTCTGGGGAGTTTCATCAGATCATCAGAATCGGAACCACTGCTAAAACACTCAAAAGAGGCTCAAAACAGTGTTAAGAAGCGGGATGATACTGATAATTCCTGCGATGCCAGCCGAGCGTCGAATCTCCAGATTTCGAGCATCCCGGATGGCGTACGTGAGAAGATACCCGAGCCAAACGTAACCGATGACACCGATGACGGCAGTAAATCGGAGCAACCAAGACGGAAGTTGCATCTGGGTCATCGTTATCGGCGGAGCGTTTCCGGTGGACGCGAGGACCCAGAGAGTGAGTGTCGAGATCGTGTTCAGCAACAAGAGCGGAAGCGATGCCCATCCGATGTTTGCCGCAGTCCGGGCGATTGAGCCAGTCCCGCCGACGACCGCGGTCAGGAGATACACGGCAACTGTCGATACGGTCCAAATACCAGCAGCGCCGATTAAACCGCCAATGAGAACCGAGAACACGAGTGCTTCGGGCGTGACCTTGAACGGTAATTGGTCTGCGTACGGCACCGCACTCGCAACGGCGACGACACCCGTGAACAGTAAGATGATCGCAGCACTGGCGAGTGACGGAGACCGTTGAGAGAAGAACTCATCGGGGGCGAACAGCGGTGTGGAGGGCATTAGTTATCGCGTATTTCGACGCGAGAATAAGTTTACTGGTCAGAGACAGAATCGGTGAGAGGTCGAAACTAGATGTCTTCGGCCTTCGAAAAGGTGACTGAGGCGTACGCACTCTTCATTGACCGACTGTTTCAGTCGATAATGTATTTGAAGAATAAGATTTTAATAGAGCCTACAGATTGCTATTCTTAGCATTCTTCAGATAAACAACCGAGTGCCTCAAGGGTTGAGCCCGAGGCGGTTCACTAGCGTTTCAGATCCGCGAGAGTGCGGCCCACAGGAGAGCGCCAATCGGAACGAGAAGGAATGGTCCAAATACAGCGATAATCCCGAGTGCTTCGGTCTGGCTGACTTTCGATGTAAACAGCAATCCAATTGGAATTGCCGCAAAAAACAGGATTAGTCCGATGGACGCAGCAATAACGGCAGAATCCCGTGCAGGACGCTCTTCGGATCGCACCGGGAGCTCAAGGATTTCAATCGCTCGATCGAGGTCAGTTACGGGGCCAAACTGTACCTCGTCGCTCGCTGCTGTGTCAACTCCGGAGATGGTGAGCGTCCCAGTTCCGAAGATTCGATCCGGGATCGCATTCTGTATCGAGAACCGCGCTCCGGATCGAATCGGGACAACCCATTGTGGAGCCTCAAGCAGCGTATCGTAGGCGACGAGCATGTCGTCGCGTCGCTGATACTCGATGGTGCCGTATCGAAGATAGTAGCTCAAGAGCCGCACAGCAACAATGAGGAGTATCACTCCGAGTCCGACAGCGATCCAAACGATGTTTCCGACTCCGACTGCAGCGATGAGCCCGAAAACAACGAGAATACCGACACGATTTGCGAATCCAAGCCCAACCGCCGAGAGCCCTCCGAGCAGGACTGGTTTAGCGCTCACGTTCACACGTGCCTGTACGGTTTCGGTTTGGAGGTCAAGTTCCGGCTGCGGTCGGCTGAGTTGATCATTGTCACCAAGGCGTTCAGTAAGCCGACGAATTGTGGTGCCGAGACGTCCGGTAGTACCTTGCGAGATAGCGAGTATTGTTTTCGCTCCGACGAAACCGACTAGCAGTGTGAACCCCACCTCTTGGCCGCCTGCTGCTCCGAGCATCGCAAGCAGCATGACGATAAGTGTCAACTGCGCGGGCGTTCGCAGTATCTCTCTCGCAGAGACGTCGGTATACTCCTGCCGTCCAAGATAGTCTACAAAGAATTCGGCACCGTGTGCGAACACCAACGCGCCAATTCCGAGCAGGAAATTGGCTGACAACACTGCTGGACGATCGACTGACTGCCAGTATAGCGCGCTTGGTGGGATAACTGAGAGTGCCCATGTTCCAAGCATCGAGAGCCCGAACGGGATGTTTCGTGGATAGATTGGCGGCCATCCCGGTCGGGGGTGCCACCCGCCCCGCTTCTCCCTGAGTTCGTGTAACGGTTCGATCTGGCCAACAACGTCGGGCGAGCCACGCTCAGCGAACAGTGCTTTTATGACTCCCAACAGGACTGTGCTGAACGCTTCTATCCAATAGACCACAAGCAGCGCCCAGAGATCCCATCCCCAAGCCACGACACCGACGAGGGGGACGAGATTTGCACCGATAAGGACAGGACTTGCAAGCGATCGGGATGGTGGAGTGGAGGGCCCTGCGTGCATACTCAACTACGTCGCATCATCCACTTGATGTGGCTCTTGAATATATTGTTTGATCGAGAATCTCCTGTACCCCTCTCGTTCAACCTAACAGAACACCCTGTACTGTGGCTAGACCGCTTCGTCGCAGACGAGAGAAAAGATATCCGATTCACAACCTCTGTCGCTGTGTCCGTGATGCGCAACTGAGTCTAGCTTCCTAGCGCTCTGGCAGTCGTATTCTCTGTGCCAGCGGTACTGTTCGTTGGTGTCCGGATCTCGACCGATTCGTCGTCGTACACAGTCATGGTCTCGATCACAGTTCCGTTCTCAGCAACCCGTTGGACGATAACTGTTGGCGTCTCCGCAGTCGTCTCGCTCGACTCCGTCTCAGTGGGTGTCTCAACCGGAGTCTCACCTGCGAGGAACTGTGTGATCTCATCAGTCTGTTCAAACGAATCGACATCACCGGACCGTGCGTCGACAAATGCAACGTATGCAATTCCGCTGTTGTCCTCGGGGACGACGCGTACCTGCCAGTACTCTCGATCGTCGATGACGGTAAGGATCGGCTCGGCCGGCGAAAAGCGGTCCCAATCTGTCTGTGGCGCTGATTGCCTCACGAGGTCCGCCGCTCGCTGCGGGCCGAACAGCGAATCGGCTGGCACATACCGTTCGAAGGCTCCGCTTTGGCCGTCGATCGTCCACAGCTCCTGAAGTCCCTGTGCATCGCCGTAGGGTTCGACGGCGACAACGTACTGCGGTCCAGACTCAGAGAGGATAAAGAACGGCTGGTCGTTTCCGTCCCCCGGGAGTGGTGCAACCTCGATCTCGTCTTCGTGGCTCGTGTATGTGTTGAGAATTCCGTTGCGGTACTTCGTCGCTGCGACCGACTGGAGCGCTAGTTTCTCGGGATACAGTTGCTGATTGTCGAGAATCGGGCTGGCAGCAGCCTCGGAAGGCGAGAGCGTTTCGATCGAACCGCTTGGATCGATGACGGCGACGCCTCCCCACTGAGGCGTGGTGTGCGGAAGCGGCGTCAGATGGAACTGCGGCTCTGAGTACGGGACGGCGATATACTGGGTATCGTTGTGAATGACCATCTTGGGGTCGCCGTAGTCAACGAGGTACACCTGTGATTTGAGGAGTTCCCACCGGTAGTTCCGGTGGAAAATCGTTCCGACGCCGGTTTCGAGCTCGCCATCAACGGACCGTACGTTCGCCTGCTGAGTCGTCATATCGACGAGGACGGTCCCGGCCTGTCGTTTGGTGATCGTGTTGAACAGGCCGTCCGGAGCGAGCGGTGCCGCCCAGTAGGGGGTCCCGTTCACCACGCTGATGTCCGTGTCACCGACGCGGTACTGCGGCCGGTTGAGCGTGTTCGACGCGTATCGATCGGCGACCGCTCGCGTGACGATGCGCGGGTTGTCGGCATCAACATCGTCGAGTCGATCAACGGTGGCCGTCTGGCTCATCGTTTGGTCGCTCAATGTGACGCCAGCGACCGCGTTGGCGACGGGCAGCAGCGCAAACGCAGCGATCACGAGTACGACCACCCCAACACGGAGTGGGGTAATTGTGTGCTCGCTGCTAGAGAGCGCGTTGACGACGGTCTCAACTCGGTCTCCCGATCGTGCGGTGAGCCACGCAGCGACGCTGCCGGCAACAACGCCAAGCAACAGTAGCGGCGTCGTGTACACCGTGTAGACGAGTCCGTGGAGCCACGGCCGGAAGAACCATCCTATGGCGACAGCAATGAGTCCACCAACACCAAGCGGGATCCACGGTGGGTTTGAATCGGGCTGACCCGAGTCGGTTGGTGGCCAGTCGGTGAGGTCGTCATCGGATGACTGTTCGTCTGAATCGTCTGATGGAGGGCGTGTTGACATTAGTCTGAGCCGTGAGGTTATGATTTTGAAACTTGTACGTACCGAGTTATGAGTTCACCAAGTTGGTTCGACGGAGAATCAAGACAACTCGCCGATTGGGAGGGCGGACCTAATCGAACCACGAGATGGAGTGGTTTCTACCAGTAAATAAGTATTGGACAAATGGTCTCGTTGGATCTTATAGAAATTCGAGGAGAATACCTGCGGCTTTAGCCGCAGGATGAATCCGACAGAACCCTACACGAACCACTGTTCGTCGACATTCCCGAGATTCCAAAGTCCGCAGTTTCAAGTGGATTCAATTCGTATCAAAGAGTACGGTCAGGTCAGAATAGAGCGATTCCGAACGGCCTTTGGAGGCGGCCTGGCCGCCGCTAATGAGACAATATCCAAAACACCAACACGGTGAACGCGAATGCTAGAAGCGTTCGTCTGTGCCTGTTGGTCGAGCAAGCCCAAAGGTAACTCCAAGTCCGTCGAAGTGTCAGCCATTCCCTGCTGGCAAAAATAACAGGTGGGAATCAACGACATAGAGGATAGGAGTAACGGCGGTTTGGCACCGCCAGTCAGCCACCGTTTCGTGATGGGTTAAACGGGTTCCCGAAGAAGAAACCGGACTCATGGTTGCGAACCTGAAACTCCCACCGCTCGGGATTCCTCCGCGTTCACGCGGAGGAGGATGTCAACTTTCACCACCTACCCGGAAGGGTCAGGGGTCGTTGACACGAGGGAATACTTATTGTATGCTGTAGTGACAATAGAGTAATGAGCGTTGGTCAATCGGCCGATAAGGTCTGGAACAACCTGATTGGGCGACTCTTGACCCTTCTCGTTGGTGGGGGCCTCGTAGCTGGAGCGCTGACGATGTATCCGCAGATTCTGCCCGTGGTCAGGTGGGCTATCCCGGTGTCTTTCGTTCTCTGGGGCGCATCTCGGCTCTATTTCTATGGAGTAGGAGACACTCTGTCCTTGGCTGCAGGCTGTCTGTTGATACTCGGCGGATTCACCTACGCCTCGTATTTGCTCATCTCAATGGACGAACTTACCGGAGCGGTAGCTCAACTCGTCCCAGCTATCGGTATCTTTACAGAACTCTTCGCTGCCCATTACCGCAATCAAGACTGATTGCTGTAATTTGATGAATTTGTATCTTCAGCGATCAGCTATTTTGGCCCAGAAGATTCTGAAGAATAGATCTCAACGGCTCTGTTGAAATCCTCAGCAAGTGATATATTCTGCTCCGATTACGGTCAATACAGACGATACACTGACGGAACGTTTCGCTCAAATGCCGAGGCTATCTTTGATTGCCGAGTCGATTTTTACCATGTCTGATGACGGGACAGATCCAATGTTCTTTTTGACACGTTCGTCGATGTCGACAACCCGGATTTGACTGAGGTCTGCCACTGAATCGTGAT
>Ga0207753_1000183_pt1 | contig 24745 bp, 32 predicted proteins | sample PonA233FremontCA_2_FD_187273 | JGI IMG/M metagenome (GOLD analysis project Ga0207753, IMG submission 187273) | Salt pond sediment microbial community from Fremont, CA, USA - Pond A23 Sediment 3 (SPAdes) | ecosystem: Environmental > Aquatic > Non-marine Saline and Alkaline > Saline | place: USA... | reverse complement strand
TCATAGTGATCGGCATCGGGTGGCCGATGTCGGCCCGCCAGAACTCACCGTACCGGGTGCTGGGCTGGACGTTGATCAGGTTGACCGGAACGCCGATGTCGTTCAGCGACTGCTGGACCAGGAGCGCGAACTCCCGCATCCAGGGGGTTTCGGCCTGCGCGAAGTGCGTGTCGACCTCGGGTACGGCCTCGCCCTCAACCGCCGTATACTCGAACTGGATCGCCTCGTCGTTGACGTCCGAACCCTTGGTCTCCACCGGCCACTCCTCCCAGAATCGGGTCTCGATGGATTCGGCGTCGCCGCCACCGCCACCGCCGCCGTCGCCGCCGGAGTCGGTGCTGTCGCCGCCACCGTCCCCGCCGGAGTCCCCGTCACTGCCACCGCCGCCGCCACCGCAGCCCGCCATCCCCGCGATCCCGGTCGCCCCGGCGATCTGGATGAACCGGCGGCGTGATGTGGTTCCCGTTTCGATCTCGAAGGTGCTCTCTTGCGACATTCCACCCAGGCGTTCCAGAGGAAGTGGCTTGAACCTACCCCCGATACCCCCGAATCATCATCATCCTTTATTAGGGAGCGGCGATCGGAACCCGTCCCGCCGACGTCACGCCCGGATGCTAGTCGGATGCAATTACGTGACGGGGGCGACGGACCCGCGGCGTCACCCCTCGCGGGGCGGCGCTCGAACGGCGGTCACGTCCGGTTCTCTTCGGTCTCGGATCCACCGTGCTCTTCCAGGAACACGAGGTCGAACAGCTGCTTCTCCGCGAGCCGCAGGCGCTCGCTGAACGTCGACTGGGCGATGTCGAGCTCCGCGGCGATGTCGTCGGCCGACGCCTCCCGGGGGACGTCGAAGTAGCCCATGCGGTGGGCGGTCCGGAGCACGGTCAGCTGTTCGTCGGAGAGCTCGTTGCGCAACACCCGTCCGAGCTGGCCGCTCCCGAGCGCCTCCCCCGTGGTCTCGACCTGGTTCACGCTGAGGAGCTCGAACTGCCCGAACCGTTCCTGGATCATGTCAGCGAGCGTCCGGAACGCCTCCCACTCTTTCACCGTGACGACCCCCTCGAACTGTCCGGACCGGAGCTCCAGCCGGTTCGGGATCGCGTTTCCGCGGAGGATCACCCCGAGCAGAAAGGGGTACGGCTCGTGAGCGACGACCGTCAGCCGGTGTGTCGGCTGGTCGGCGGCCCCGACCGAGACGCGTTCGTGATGAAATAGCTCGACGCGCGAGAGGTCGGCGATCACGGACTCCGGGTCGAACGACGCCTCCGAGGTGACCAGCAGTGACTCGATCCAGTTCCCCTCATCGGCGTAGAAGACGTTCTCGAACCCGATCCGGCGGATCTCCGGGGCCCGATCCATCAGTTCGCTCACGACGCCGGACGGAGTCGTCTTGAATTCGATGCGGAGAATGGGTGATCACCCTGTTCGGACGTCCCGACTCTGGCCGCGAGGGGATATAACCCTTTTAATCGGTGACTACGGTGGCCCGGTCCGCCGATCGGGACTCCTCCGCGGCCGCCACCGGCTCGCCGAACGCGTAGACGGTCTGGTGGCTCGTGACCTCGACCTCGAAGACGTCGCCGGGCTGGATTCCCCGCTCGTCCGCGTCGCGCACGATGAGCTGACGGTAGGCGTCGTCGCGGCACTTCATCGAGTCACCGGTGCCCTCCCGCACCGCCATCACGCGGTACGTGTCGCCTACCATCGACTCGTACGCCTCGGCGGCGACCTCCCGCTGCAGCGCCGACATCTCCTTCGAGCGGTCCTTCTTGACCTGGCCGCCCAGCCCCTTCATGTCGGCGGCGTCGGTCCCGGGACGCTTCGAGAACCGCGTGACGTTCGCCTTCTCCGGGCGGATCTGCCGGAACAGCTCCATGCTCCGCTCGTGGTCCGCGGGCGTCTCGGTCGGGAATCCGACGATGAAGTCGGTCGACAGCGTCCAGTGGTCGAGCCGGTCGTCGAAAGTCTCCACGATCTCGCGGAACTTCTCGACCCGGTGTTGCCGGCGCATGTCCTCGAGCACCGCATCCGACCCCGACTGCACGGGCAGGTGGATGAAGTTGTACAGCTTCCGGTGGCGCGCGAAGACGTCGGCTAGTTCCTCGCGGATCCCGTGGACCCCGCCGGGGTTGGCCATCCCCAACCGGACCCGAAACTCGCCGTCGATCTCCGAGCAGATCCGATCCAAGAGGTCAGGAAGCTTCCGCTCGCCGTCGTCCCACCCGTAGACGCCGGTGTCCTGGCCGGTGATCCGGAGCTCCTTCGCGCCCGCGTGGACTAAGGCGCGGGCCTTTTCGACGTTCTCCTCGACCGGCGGGGAGTCGACCCGCCCGGTCGCGAACTTCGTGATGCAGTACGAGCAGTTCGACAGACACCCGCGGGCGATCGGGAGAATGCCGACCACGCCGTCGAGCACGGGTTCGGTGTCGGGCCCGGGGGTTGGACACTCGCCGTTCGTGACCGCCGCGGGCACGTCGTCCCAGTGGAGGATCTGCGCGTCGACGCCCTCCTCGCGGAACTCCTCGCTCTGTGCCAGCGCCATACACCCGGTGACGATCAGGTCGGCGGTCTCGGACTCCAGTTCCTTGGCCCGGCGGAGCATGTTCCGCTCGGTCTTCTCGACGACCGTACAGGAGTTCATGATCGCGACGTCGGCCTCGTCGGGGCCGTCCACCGGGTAGTGGCCGGCATCGCGGAGCGCGGTCTCGATCCGCTGGCTCTCCCCGCGGTTCGAGGCACACCCGTACGTCTCGATGTGATATCGGGCCATTCAGTCGATTATACTACCGGAGCCGCGGGCAAAAGCGCGACGGTTCGGCGGGGTCTCGAGGCTACAGCACGACCGTCTACTCGCCGTCGACACCGCGGACGATGGCGACGTTTCCGTCGATCCGCTGGCTGATACGCTCGGCGATGGATCCAAACTGGATCCCCTTCTTTTCCGACAGCCCGGTGCATACTGTGTCGTACCCGCCGACGGCGTCGAGTATCGCGGATTCGACGTCGTCGTCCACGATCACTTCGGCGTCGTACTCGTCGGGGTCGAGACCGACATACTCGGCTGCTTCCCGGATCGTTTCCATCCCGCGAGTGATCGGATCGGTATCGTCCGCGGGCGGTTGCACGTTCAGCAGCGTCGGGGTCGTCCCGTCGACGGTCGCGAACTCCGCGGCACGCTGCACGGCGACGGGTGTGTGCGGCCCGGGCCCCGCGAGTGCGACCGGCGTGCCGATCGTCTCGGATTGGATATCCACGAGGGAGACGTCGCTCGGCGACCGCTGCAACACCGTATCGAGCGTCGACCCGAAGACGTGCCTGCCGCGAGCTAGCTCCCCGTTCCACCCCATAAGTACCTGATCCGCGGACGTCTCCGTGACGACATCCACGATGGCCTCGCCGATGTCCGGCTCGACGGATGCGCGCGTCCGAACCGTGACGTCCAGTTCGTCCGTGATGTCGCGGGTGCTCTCCAGCAGGGCGCTCTGCCGATCGACCCGGTCGGATTCGACGTTCCGTTCCGGCGAGGGGTCGGCCTCCACCACGTTGACCGCGACGAGCTCCGGCGCTCGGCCCTCGGCGTGTGCGGACGCGCTGGCGGCGGCGAGGTACAGCAGTTCCCGCTGGGTGTCCGGGTTGGCGACCGGGACCACCACGGTGTACGGCTCGCGGCTGTCGGTGTCGGCGGACACACCCGGGAGTCTGCCAACCACGGTGCCCGCGAAGTCGGCGACCGCCTCGTCGATAAGCCCCTCGCCGGTCGCACGGCTCCGTGCGTATCCTACGTACCACACGACGCCGACACCGACGATGCCGATGCCGACGAGGATGACCGGCAGGCGCATCTGCGAGATGATCAAGAGGGCCATCGCGATCCCCACGATCGGCACCGCAGGGTAGAGCGGGCTCGGAATCTCGAAGTCCGGTTCGTACACGTCGGGGTCCGCTCGCCGGAAGACAACGAGCGAGACGTGGACGAGCGCATACGTGACGAGAAAGCTGAAACTCGCCACCTGTGCCAGGAGCGCGACGATCTCTTGGACACGAAGCCCGGCGAGCACGAGCAGCCCTGTGACCGCTCCCGTCGCCAGGATCGCGCGGTGTGGCGTGTTGAACCGGTCGTGGGTGACGTTCAACCGCTCGCTCATCAGGCCGTCGCGCCCCATCGCGAACACCACACGGGAGGCTGCCAGGATCGAAGAGTTGGAGCTGGAGATCGCCGCGATTGCCGCGGCGAACGTGATAGCGGTGACGCCGACCACGCCAAACATCGTGATGGCGGCGACGTCGGACACGGGAACGAGCGATCCGCCAAGCTCCTGGTAGGGGACGACGCCCGTCGTGATGATCATAATGACCGCGTACAGGATCGTTACGGCGACCACCGACAGCACCATCGTCAGCGGGATGAGCTTCCCCGGGCGTTCGATCTCGCCGGCGACGGTGGCGATGATCTCGAAGCCCAGATACGTCACGAAGACGGTCCCGGTGGTCGTGATGATCCCCGTCGGGCCGGTCGGCGCGAAGTCCCGGAGGTTCCCGGGGTCGATGAAGAACATCCCCAGTGCCACGTAGACGAGTATCACGACCACCTCGGCCCCGATCATGAGGTTCTGTGCGCCGCTCGACTCCTCGGTCCCGTAGAAGTTGATGCCGGTGATCAGCCCGAGCCCGACGAGCCCCAATAGGACGACGAGCACACGACCGTCGAGGAACGACAGCGGACCGACGATGTACTGCCCGAACCCGATCATGTAGAAGGCGCTTGCGAACATCAGCCCGGTCCACATCCCCCACCCGACGATGCTCCCGAACACGCCGCCGAGACCGCGGTTGACGTAGTGGTAGCTCCCGCCGGCGATCGGCATCCCGGTCGCGAGTTCCGCCAGCGACAGCGCCGCAAGCAGGGCGACAAACCCAGCGATGATAAAGGAGATGGCGCTTGCCGGTCCCGCACCCTCCGCGGCCAGCCCGGGAAGAATGAATATCCCAGCGCCGATCATCGTCCCGCCGCCCAGGGTCATCGCCTCAACGAACCCGAGGTTCCGTTCGAGTTGCCCTTCGATGGCCATTATCGCGTCTCCCGCTGCTCGACGCTGGTCATTCGGTCTCTCCGACGGATACCGGTTCTCTCAGTGTAGCTGATGGGTCCACCGTGGGGCTCCGCGTCGGGGTTCGGCGCCCACACGTTTGTATCGTTCGCGAGTGTCTTGACCTCGCACGGATCGGTTGAACAAGTTACCCGCCATCGTCCGAACGGGATCGACGACGACCGGTGATTGACTCCGATGGTTCGTGTCACGCCGTACGGTTCCGGACCACGAACACTGGCACGTCGGTTCCGGAGATGGTCTGCCTCGGAACCACGCCGAGAATGCGCTCCCGCAGCGAGGGTTCGGTCTCGCCGAGGACGAGTACGTCGTACTCCCGGGCGCGATCGACGATGTCTTCGCCCGTCTCGACCGTCGTCGACAACTGGCGCTCGACCCTATCGGGGTCGATGCCGGCGGCGTGGAGGCGGTCGGCGGCATCGGCGAGCAGCGTCTCCCCGTACTCCGGATCGCTGTCCGCCTCGGCGGAGTGAAACAGCGTGACGGAGGCGTCGCTGGCTCGGAGCAGGTCGCCCACCAGACCCAGGATACGCTCGATGTTCGAGCCTCCCCGGAGGGGGACGAGGATCCGATTGACATCGTCCGCCGGTCCCAGACGAAGCACCGCGTCGCACCCGTACTCGTCGGCGACCCGGTCGATGGTCTCCTCCCGGTCGTGGGTGTAGTACAGTTCGTCCACGACGGTACCCGCCCGGGGTTCGAGCGTCTCTTTCAGGGCACGGAGTCGCTCCGCCGCGTCCGATCCGTGCTGGTGTTTGATCTGGGCGGGTGCGGCCTGGCTCGGGACCGGATAGTAGCCGAGGAGGACGACGTCGACAGCACTCAACAGGCCGAGTATCCCGACCGGAGGGGTCCCCTCCGCCGACACGTCGACCGGGACGAGGACGGTCGAGCCGTCGCTGGAATCCATACCAGCCCCTTGCACAATCAGCTTGATAACAGTACTGACGGTCTATAGCCCCTCGGCGAACTCTCGTATGCCGCGGTCGGGGTTGCAGCCGTGACGTACGCCCCGAATTCGTACAGGAGTGCACGGACCACCAACACGACTGACGTGCTTTCCGGCAGCGGCCTCTCCGACGGCCGGCTCCCGTCGTTCGCCAGATATCAGTGGAAACCGTGGCAGCTTCCCGACTACACGGAACACCGGAGGGGGTCGTACGACATCCTACGGCAGGTATACGACCGTTACCGACCAGATCCTCCCGTCACCGAGAGCTGTCCCAGTCGGGTCGTGTCGACTGAGGGCGTCGACCCAAGAAGTAAGAGAGAAGTCGAGACTAGTTGTTGAACATCTCGCGCATCATCGGGTGCATCTCCATGAGCTGCTCCTCGGCGATCTCCTCGTACAGCTTGTACGTGATCGAGACCGTCAGCAGCAGCCCGGTTCCGGAGACGCCGCCGATGGTGCCGAGCATGTTCGCGAGTACCGCGAGCAGCCCCACGAGGGCGCCGCCGATGACGGTCACCTGCGGGATGTACCGCTCCATCACCTTCTCGATGACCTGTGGGTTCCGCCGGAACCCGGGGATCTGCATCCCGGAGTTCTGGATCTGTCTGGCGGTCGCCTCCGGACCCATCCCGGTGGTCTCCACCCAGAAGATCGCGAAGATCGCGCCGCCGATGATCATGAACGTCAGATCGATCGCGACACGAAGGGCGATCGCCGCGGGCTCCTGGGAGGTGAATCCGAGGAACCACATCCAGTCCTGTCTGGACTGGATCGGCGCGAGATACCAGAACACCCCGCCGGTGACCTGGCCCTGGCTGTACTGGCCGACGATCGCCGGCATCCCCGCCCACCAGTTGTTCAGGATCTGCCCAAGGAACTGGACGTTGGCCTGGAGCGCGCGCACGAGGATCATCGGCAGGACGCTGGCGTAGATGAGCTTCACCGGGAACCGCCCCCGAGCGCCCTTCACGTTGGCGTGCGACAGCGGGATCTCGACTCGGACGCTCTCGGCGTAGACGACGATCCCGAAGATGAGAAGCGTCGTGATCAACGCCAGGATCTGCCCCTGTCCGAGGAACAGGTCCGACAGCCCGCCGGGCGTCAGCGGCGAGCCGATGTCGACTGCGCCGGTGACGATCCCGATCCACGTCGGGAAGAAGCCGCTCTGGCCGCCCAGCGACTCCCAGCTGAACAGCCCGGCGACCAGCTGCTGGCTCACGCCCGCGATGATGAACAGCCCGACGCCGGAGCCGACGCCCCACTTACTCACGATCTCGTCCATGAAGAGGATGAGGACGCCGCCGACGAAGATCTGCGCGAAGATGAGCCCCCGCACGCCGGCCGTGCCGATACCGAGCGACTGCCCGAGCGCCGCGCTGGGCGGCAGGAAGTTCCCGCCGAACACCATCGGCAGCCCGGTCAGGCAGATCATCACGACCACGAGCAGCTTCTGGAGCCCCTGGTAGAGCACCTGATCACGGGGGTCGTCGGTGTCGAGCCCGAGCAGGTCGGCCCCGCCGAGCAGCTGCAGCACGATGCTCGCGGTGACGATCGGGCCGATGCCGAGCTGCAGGATCGATCCCTGGGCGCCCGCGAGGATGCTCCGGAACTGACCGTAGAAGTCCCCGCCGGCGCCGCCGGTCTGTAGCCCGAACAGCACCACGTTCGTCAGGAAGAAATACAGCACGAGGATGCCGGCGGTCCACCCCAGCTTCCGCTTGAAGGGGACGTGCCCCTCCGGACGGGCGACCGAGGGCATCCGCGTCAGCACCGGTTCGGCGGCCTCCTTCCATCCCATAGATTACTCCTCTGTGTCTTCGTCTTCGTCGTCGGCCTCGGCCTCGGCGAGCAGTTCCTCACCGCGTTCGGTGAGGTCGACGCTCCCGCCGGCCTCACCCACCAGTTCGGCTGCGGTCTGCGAGAAGGCGTCGGCCACGAGGTGTAGCTCCTGGCGGACCTGCCCGCCTCCGAGCACCTTCACGAGGTCGGCGTCCTCGGCGTCGTCCGCAACGTCACGAGCGTCGATGTGGTAGGCGTCGCCGTCGGCCTCTGCGAGGCCGTCGGCCGCGAGCAACGCCGCGTCCTCGTCGAGTTCGCTGACGTTGACTTCCGCTACCGTCCGGACCGACCCGTCCGGGCGCTTGAACCCGTGCTTGCCGATGGGCTCGTAGTTGTGCGACTCGTGTTTGTCCCGCCCCGCGCGGCCGCGGCCGCCGCGGTGTCCGGCACCGCGCCGGTTCTTGTGCGTGCCGCCGCCGTGGGTCCGGGAGCCGCGCTGGCGTCGCTTCTTCGACGTCATCGCATCGCCTCCAGGAGTTCGTCGATGTCCTCGGTGCTGTGCACGCCGAGCTGGCCGCCCTCGCTCGTGGGGTGTTTCTGGCCGCGGTGGCCGCCCCGCGGCGGGTGGAGTCGGAGCACCGGCGACAGTCCCTGCTCCCGCAGAGTGGTCTCCTCGTCGACGAGCGCCGCCGCGAGCGACCCGAAGTCGTCGTAGTCGGTGTGCTCCGCAAGCCACGCCTCGTCGACGTCGGCGTCGCCCTCCTCGGGCTCCGCCCGCGTCGAGAGCACCGTCTCGACGGCGTCGACGCTGGGCTCACCGTGGGCCACGTAGTCGTTGACCTTCGTGATCATCCCGCGGTAGGTGTCCGTCTCGGGGACGAACGCACAGTGGTTCACGCGGTTGATGTTGAGCATCGTGAGCGTGTCGTGGACGTCCGCACTCATATTGACTTCGCCGCGGAGCTGCACGATCGCCTGCATCACTCCTCGACCTCCGCTTCGCGCTGTTTGGCCGCCGCGCGCCGCGGCGTCCGCGACTGCGACGCGTTCTGCAACGCGTTGTACGTCGCCTTCGCGAGGTTGACCGTCGTTCGGGTGTTGCCGTTCGAGCGGGTCCAGGCGTCCTCGACGCCCGCGAGCTCGAGGATGTTACGGACGGTCGGTGCCGCCGCCAGCCCCAACCCCTGCGGGGCGGGGATGACCTCGACGGTCACCGATCCCGCCTTCCCCGTGGCCTTCCGGGTGAGGGAGTTCACGCCGCCCGCGGAGTCCTCCCACGACCCGGAGCCGCGGTCAACCGAGATGATGTTCAGCTTCGCGACGTCGATCGCCTTCTGGATCGCGGAGCCGACCTGGTCGTCGCGCCCCTCGGCGTAGCCGAGGAACCCGTCGCGGTTGCCGATCGCGACCACGCACCGGAACTTCACCCGGCGGCCGGAGTCGGTCATCCGCTGAACCATATTGATGTCGAGCACCTCGTCGTCCAACCCCGGCAGGAGCTGGTCGACGAGTTCGGGCTCCTTCAGCGGGAGCCCGGTCTCGAGTGCCTGTTCCATCGACGTGACGTCGCCGTCCTGTACCATTCGGCCGAGCCGCGTGCGCGGCGTCCAGCCGTCGTTGTTGCGTGAGCTCATGCGTCCTCCTGTAGTCGCCCGAGCACGTCGTCGAAGTGCGCCGGGAGGTTCGTGGCGTCGAAGTCCGACGAGTAAAGCGACTCGTCCAGCTGCTCGGCGTACTCGGCGATGTGTTCGCCGCGAGTACGCGACCAGTCTGCGAGCACCGAGTCGCTGTGCGGGATCTCGAGGCCAGCGTCGATCGCTCCTTCCTGGACTGCGAACACCTTGTTGCCGGGTGTCGCCGTGTTCAGTCCGATGTCGAGGACGGCCTCCGTGAGGCCGGCGTCGACGGCGCGCGTCCCCGCGAGGAAGCCCGTGAGGTACGCGCTCGGCAGGTTCCCCGTGGGAGCCTCCCAGCCGTACTCGTCGAGATCCTCCGAGGACGCCGCCGCGTGCGTTTCGTCTCCGTCCGGACCGGGGGTGATCAGCTGCGCCCTGACGTGTGCGTTGCTCACGCGAGCAACGAGGCGGGGTTTGCCCGATTTCAGCAGGCGCAACCTCTGGTGGTAATCGGTCCGGACCTCGCGCCGACGCCGCATCGGCACCGTGTAACGTGGTCCTGTTGCCATTATGCTGTCTCCGTGTCGATGTCGTGTTCGTTCCGCAGGTACGCTTCGAGCCGCGCCACGTCCTCGAACTCGCCGCCGGACGCCTTGTTGTACGCTTCGCGGTACTGCGTCGGGGTGAGCGGGCCGTCGTCCCGAAGCTCCTTCAGGCGACGACGCTGTGCGCGGATGCGGCTGACCCATTCGTCCTTCCGACTCTTCCGGCCGCCGGACTTGCCCTTGCGGGTCCCGGCTCCCTTTCGGTGGCCGTAGGAACGCTTCTCGGCGCGCTCCCGGGCGCGACCCTTGGAGTTCCCCTTCGCGTCCGTCACGCGAATGAGTCCCTGATCGGCCAGATCGCGGATGTCCTCGCGGGTGATCGCGTCGGCGATCTCCGACTGTTCGTCGGGATCGAACCACACGCGGTCCTTGCCCACGTCGAGGACGTCGGCGGCCATTCGTTTCTGTGCTCGTAGGTTCGTCATTCCGTTTCCTCCACTTCGACTTCGACGTACGTCGGGTTGAGGACGCGGATCTCGCGTTCCTCCGCGACCTCCTCGATCCGCTCGCGCTTCCGCCCGCCGACCTTCGACGCGATGCGGACGGCTTGGGTGTCGCCGTCGACGCCGTCGAGGTCGTCGGCGTTGTGGACGTGGACCTCCTCGAACCCCGAGGGGTGGAGGCCCCGCGCGGCCTTCGGCGAGCGGAACCCCGCCTCGACCATGTCGCCCTTGCCCTTGATCCCCCGGCGCTGCTTCGAGAGGTTGCCGCGGGGCTTGCGCCACGATTCGGGCACGCGCTTCTTCGCGTGGTACTTCTGCCGACGGAACGCGGGCTTGCCCTCGCGGTGCTTCTGTGCGAGCGCCCGCGCGGTCTCGTCGTCCAGCGTCGGCGTCTTGTCGGCGTGGCCGCGGGGACGGAGCTCCGTCTCGACGGCCTCGTCTTCGTCTTCCTCGACGCTCTCGTCTTCGACCTCGGCCTCGGTCTCCTCGGCGACTTCGAGGCCGCCGACGTCGGCCTTGATCCGGGCCGCCAGGGCGTTCCCGACGCCGTCGACGTCGGAGAGTTCCGCCTGGCTCGCGGCCTTCACGTCGTCGATCGACTCGTAGCCGGCCTCCCGGAGCGCGTCGGCCTTCGAGGGACCGACGCCGCTGATGTCCTCGAGCGTTTCGAGGGCATCGTCGTCCGTGTCTTCGTCGGCCGTGTCGTCCGCGTCAGCGGCATCGTCGGCCGCATCGGATTCCTCGGCGTCGACCTCCGCAGCCTCGGCTGCTGTTTCGGTCCCGTCGGCTTCCTCGGCCTCCTCCACGTCTTCGACCTCGGCCTCGTCGTCGGACATCGATCAGGCACCCCCCGTCTGAGGTTTCTGCGTGATGTAGACCCCGTCCTGGAAGACGCGGTTGTCCTTGTCGGTCACGCGGGTGAGCTGTTCGATGTCGGCGGCGGTCTGCCCGACGTCCTCCTTCGAGGGACCGCTCAGGGTGACCACCTCGCCGTCGATCTGTACCTCCGTGTCTCCGCGGACGGGCGTCCGGCGTTCGGAGCGCTCCCCGAGGAAGTTCTCGATCACGATCTCGTCGCCGTCGACGTCGACCTGCATCGGGAAGTGGGCGTAGTAGACTTCCATCTCGTACTCCCACCCTTCGGTGACCCCGTGGATCATGTTCGACACGTGGCTCTCGAAGGTCCCGACGGTGGCGTTGGTCTTGGCGTCTTCCTCGTCTGCGGTGATGACGACCTCGCCGCTCTCGACGCTGACGGTCACCGAGGGGTACCACAGCGTCCGGGTGACGCTGCCGCTCGGCCCCTCGACTGTCAGCTCGAGGTTCGACACCTCGGCGGAGACCTCGTCCGGAATTCGGATTGTTGTGCTGGTCATTGTATCAGTACACGTAGGCGATTACTTGGCCGCCGACGCCCGCCTCCCGGGCGTCGTAGTGGCTCATCACGCCGTGGCTGGTGGTGACGATGAGCGTTCCGTAGTCGCGGGCGGGGAGGTATCGCTTCTCCCACTGCTCGAACTCGTCTGCACCCGCCGAGTAGCGGGGCTTGACCACGCCACACTCGTTGATCGCGCCGTTCAGTTCGACCTCGAACGTGCCGGCCTTGCCGTCGTCGACGAACTCGAAGCCGCCGATGTACCCGCGGTCGTAGAAGACCTCGAGGACGGAGCCGATGACGTTCGAGGCGGGCTGTACCTCGTGGGACAGGTGGCCGACGCTCTCGGCGTTGTCGACGCCCGCGAGCGCGTTGGCCAGTGGATCGTTGCCCGTCATTATCTGTACTTCTTGAATCCCATGCTGCGGGCGACCTCACGGAAACACTGCCGGCACAGGTAGATCTCGTACTTGCCGACGAGGCCCTGATTGCGGCCACATCGCCGACACTCGTGACTCTGACCCGTCCGGCGAGTGGCGTGTTCGCCCGTCGCTTCTGCTTCTGATTCGCTCATGCTGTGTCTCCTGCGATGTCGACCGCGAAGGTCTCCTCGACGAACGTGGCCGCGTCGCCCGGCGTCAGCCGGTGGCGCGACGGGATCGAGCGCGACGCCTTGTCACGCTTCGCGACCCGGTAGCCCGGGCGCGCGAGGTTGACCGTCACGTCGAGGCCGTAGATCCCGATCTGGGGGTCGTACTCCTGAGAGGGGAAGTCGGTGTGTTCCTCCACGCCGAAACTGAAGTTCCCCGTCTCGTCGAACTGCCGGGCCGAGAGGTCCGTGAAGGCCAGCGCGGTCTCCAGAAAGTCGTGGGCCGCGTCGCCGCGAAGGGTGACCTTCGCGCCGACCGGGTCCCCGGTCCGAGCGCCGAACTGCGTCGCGGCACGGGTGGCGGTCGTCCGGACCGCCTCCTGACCCGCGATCTCCTCCAAGATCTCCTCGGCGTTTGCGAGTTCGCGACCGCCCTCGCCGACGCCCATGTGGACGACGACCTTCTCGATCTGCGGCTCGCGCATCTCGTGGAACGACTCGCTCATTCGCCGTCACCTCCGCCGTCTTCGGCGTCGGTCGATTCGGCCTCGGCGTCTGCCGACTCGTCGTCCTCGTCATCGACGAACTGGTCGTCGATGACCACGACGTACGCCTCGATCGTCTCGAAGCCGGCGTCGTCGACCGCCTCGCCGTCTGCCCGGTGCGTCTCCGACGCACCGCTGGCTCCGACGGTGACGGTGTTGTCGCCGCTGCCGGCGGTGACCGTGATCTCGTCGATCCGGCCGATGTCGCCCGAGTGCGACCCGTCGACCGCTGTCACTAGCGCACCCTCCTCGTAGGGGAAGTGCGCGACGATCTCGTTGGTGTCGGTGTCGACGACCACCGAATCCTTGGTGTCGTACTCGACCGACTCCGCGTCGATCCGGATGTTGGCCCCGTCGTGGAGCGTCAACTGCGTCGCGCCGCCGGTGACGTGTTGCTTGTTGACGATCTTTCCGAGGCGGCTGCCCGCCGCGTCGGCGTCGATCGGCGTCAGCGCCAGCCGGCCGCCCTCCTCGGGGAAGACCCGGTAGTACTCTTCGCGCTCGGTGAACGCGAGGATGTCGAACATCCCCACCGGGCGCTGCTCGTCGGAGACCGCGTCGCCGTTCACGAGGACCGACCCCTCGTTCAGGGCGTAGCGCGCCTCCTTCGTCGTGTCGACGTAGCCGAGCACGTCCCGCAGCAGGACGACCAGGGGTACCCCGGCCTCCCCGTGCGGCCCCGCGCCGGCCTTGACAGTGAACGTGGCCGTCTTCCGCTCGACGGGCCAGGCGTTCGGTGCCGAGAGTCGCTTCTGGTGTCGCGTCATTCGGTGTCCTCCTGGAGCCGCTGCTCGCGGCGATCGTCTTCGAGATTCAGGTCCGTCACCCGCAGGTTCGACGCGTCCAGCGGACGGGGAACCTCCTCCCCGTCCGCCTTCTCGATCGTCACGTCCTCGACGTGGACGACCGTGTCGCGGAGGTCCACCTCGAGGACCTCGGCCTCGGTGCCGGCGTCGTCGCCGCGGAGCACCTCGACGGTGTCCCCGGTGTTGACCCGGACGTTCCGCTGGCCGTACTCCTCGCGGAGGTCCTCGGTGAGGGTGGCTCGAACCTGGTTCTGCCGCTCGTGGAGCGGCGCGTCGCGCGTCCGTGTTCGCTGTTTGTGTGGTTGTTCGGTCATGCTATACGATCATCGTCGCCGTGGATGCGATGCTCCCGAAGCGCTCTGCGACCTCCCGCGCGACGGGGCCCTTGATCTCGGTCCCGCGCGGCTCCTCCATCTCGTCGATGATGACGCCGGCGTTGTCCTCGAACTTCACGCGCATCCCGTCCGGCCGGCGGATCGGCTTCCGCTGGCGGACGACGACGGCCTGAAGCACCTGGCGGCGCATCTCGGGCGTCCCTTTGGTCACCGAAACGGTGATCTGGTCGCCGATGCCCGCCTTGGGGTGTCGGTTCTTGGTTCCGCCGGAGCCCTTCACGCTGATGACCTTCAGCTGGCGCGCGCCAGTGTTGTCGGCACAGGTGATGAGCGAGCCCCGTTCGAGGCCCTTCGTGACGTCGGCCTTCAGTGCCTCCATCACGCGTCACCTCCGAGGGTCTCGACCACGACGTGTGCCTTGGTCTTCGACAGCGGTCGGGTCTCCGCGATGCGCACCGTGTCGCCCTCCTCGAGGTCCACGCACGGGGGTGCGTGGGCCGGAACGCGACTACGCCGCTTCATGTAGCGGTCGTACTTGGGCACGTGAACGTCGTATTCACGCTCCACAACGACGGTTTTCTCCATGTCTGTGGAGGCCACCGTGCCTTCGAGCGTCTGTCCGCGCACGGAAAGCGTCCCGTGGAACGGACAGTTCGCGTCGGAGCACGGCTCCTCCGGTTCTTCTACGTTCAGTCCTATCGCCATAATGAATCTCCTCGCTTCTCGGTCCGCAGTGCGGGTCGTGAAAGCAGACGTGTGCCATCCACCGTAACGTAGGCCGCGCCCTGGCAACGGCCCGACTGACCGGCTTCGAATCCGCCGGCAGTTTCCGACCGAAGTTTGGACGCGGTCCCCGGCGCCTTCGCGACGCCGGCGGCTTCATCTGTGCAGTCGGGGCCGCCGCCCCGAACGGGTAGCTCGAACTCGAGCGTCGAGTCCCGCTTCGGCACCTGTCGCACCCGAGCCGCTCCGTCGGCGTCGCCGTCGCGCCCGTCGGTGGCCGCGCTGGCGCTCTCGCCGGCGACACGCAGCGTCCGCATCGTCTCGCCCACGACGCGGCCGCAGGTCCCGACGAGGTCGGGGTTGGGCGCGTCGACGACGGCCACGCGGAGGCCGATGAGTTCGTGTCGCGTCAGCGTCTCGGGTGTCAGTGCCATAGTGTGCTACTCCTCGTCTCCGTCCGCGAAGTCGCCTGCTTCCTGCTGGATCGTCTTGATCCGCGCGATCGTCCGCTTCAGCTCGCCGACGCGACCCGGGTTCTCCGGGGCGCCGCCGGCCGCCTGGACCGCCCGCGCGTTGAGGAGCTCGGTCTCGAGCTCCTCGAGTTCGGCCTCCCGCTCGGCCGCGGTCATGTCGCGGATCTCCTCGGGGTAGAGGATCGCCATCGTCAGGCGTCCTCCTCTTCGTCCGCGTCGGTTGCCGCGTCCATCTCGTCTAACAGCTCCTCGGCCTCGGCCTCGACGTCCTCGTCGAGGTCCTCCTCGATGTCGGGTGCCTCAGGCTCGTCGGCGTCGCCGGTCTCGACCGGCTCCTCGCCGTCGTCGGCGTCGGTCTCGTCGATGACCTCCTCGACGACCTCCTCGTCGATGACCTCCTCGGGACTCTCGTCGGGGACGTCGACCTCCTCCTCGGCGCCGACGTCGGCGACCTCGTCGGGCTCGCCTTCGAGCAGGGACTCGACGCCCTCGTCCTCGATGGCTTGCTCGACGGGCTCGACGTCGACGTCGTCGTGGATCTCGAAGTCGTCGGGCAGCTCCGCGCCCGGCGGGATGATCTTGACCGTCACCCCGATCGTGCCGAGCTTCATGACCGCGACGCCCTGCCCCTCGTCGACGATCTCCTGGGCGGGCTCGCCGTTATGCTTGATGTACCCGCGGTTGAACTTCTCGACCCGCGACCGGGCGCCGGTGACCTTCCCGCTCAGGACGATCTCGGCCCCGAGCGCGCCGGCCTCCATGATCCGATCGATCGTGGTGTGGCCCGCCTTCCGGAAGTACCACCCGCGTTCGAGCGCGTTCGCAAGCCGGTCGGCCACGATACGGGCGTTGAGATCCGGCTCGTCGACCTCCTGGACGTCGATCTGTGGGTCGTCGAGGTCGAACCGGTCTTCGAGCTCGGTGGTGACCTTCCGGATGTTCTTCCCGCCCTTGCCGATGACCATCCCGGGCTTTTCGGCTTTGAGAACGATCTGGGTGCCCATCGGGGTCTTCGCGACGTCCATCCCGCCGTAGCCGGCGCGACCGAGTTCGTCCGCGAAGAACTCGTCGATCTGGGAGCGCTGGAGGCCGTCCTCGATGAACTGGTGTTCGTCCGCCATTATGCCTCCACCTCCTCGGGCTGCTCGGCGATCAGCTCGACGTCGCAGATCGTGGTGTTCCACGGATCGGCGCTGCCGAACGCCCGCGGTTTCCGGCCCCGACGCTCGTCGACCTTGTGGGGGGCGACGTGTGCGATGATCATCTCCTCGCCGTCGAACCCCTGCTCGTCGGCGTTGTTGGCGACGTTCTCCAGGAGTTCGAGGAAGGCCTTCGACGCCTTCTCGGGGTACCGGCCCGCGTCCCACCCGTCGATGTCGGATCGGTGGCCGACGCCGGTGTTGTGTTGCTTGAACGGAACGGACTGGACCTCGTTGACGACGTCTTGGAGGTACGACTCCGCCTCCGCGACGGTCCGGCCCTTGAGCTCCCGGGCGACCGCCTTGCTGTGCTTCAGACTGATGGGCCGATCGCGGAGCATCCCCTTGGCGGTGGTCTCCGGGTCGGCCTCGACGCTGTAGTTGATTCCCATGGGTTATTTGAGCGGCACGAACTTCGAGGACCGGGTCGCGCCGATGCCGGCCTGGCCGTGCTCCACCGACGTGCGCGTCAGCTGGAACTCGCCCAGGTAGTGGCCGATCATCTCGGGTTCGACGCGGACGCGCTCGAAGGACTGCCCGGTGTAGACCTCGAACGTGAGTTCGACGAACTCCGGCAGGACGGGCATGTCCCGGAGGTGCGTCCGGATCGGGTCGTTGGCCGTCTCCTGGACGCCGGCCTCGCTGGCGCGGTCCCGTAGCTTCTCCTCCTGGACGGAGAGCCCTCGTTCGATGGTTCGCCGCTGGCGTGCGGGGAGCAGTTCCGCGACCTCGTCGAGCGGCATCTCCTGCAGCTCGTCGAGCGTGTAGCCGCGGTAGGTGAACTCACCTTCGCGGCCGGTTCGGTATTCGGAGCTCATTAGTTGTCCTTGCCTCCCTTGCCACCGCGACCGGTGCGCTTCGAGGCGATGTCGCCGACCTTCCGTCCCGGCGGGGCGTCCCGCGAGACCGACTTCGGCTGACCGGGGTGCTGGCGACCGCCGCCACCGAACGGGTGGTCGACGGCGTTCATGGCGACCCCGCGGACGCGGGGCCACTTGGTGCCGCGCGATTTCATCTTGTGGTGCTTCTTGCCGGCCTTCACGAACGGCTTTTCGGTTCGGCCGCCGCCCGCGACCACGCCGACGGTGGCGCGGCACTCGGGGTTCAGCCGCTTGGTCTGGCCCGAGGGCAGCTTCACGACCGTCACGCGACGGTCGTGGGTGATGATCTGGGCGCTGGTGCCCGACGCGCGGGCGAACTTCCCGCCGTCGCCGGGCTGGCGCTCGATGTTACACACCGGCACGCCCTCCGGGATCTCCGCGATCGGGAGGGTGTTGCCGGGCTTGATCTCCGCGCTGACGCCGACCTGGATGGTGTCGCCGACGGCGACGCCCTCCGGGGCGAGCACCAGCCGCTGGTCACCGTCGCCGGACTGCGTCCGGCTGCCAGAGGCGCTTTGCGCCTCGCTGTCGTCGAACTCGACGGCGACGATCGGCGCGCTGCGTGCGGGGTCGTGTTCGATGTCGACGACCGTGCCGGAGATGGTGTCGTTCGATTCGTCTTTCTTGTGCGAGAGGTCGGACTTGTAGCGGTGCGACGGCGCCCGGAACGTGGACGTGCCGCGGCCGCGACGTTGCCCCTGGATTCGTCGTCCCATATCAGAACACCCCGATCCGCGAGGCGACTTCCTGCGCGTCGTCGTCGTCGCCGAGTCGGACGGTCGCCTTCTTCTTTCCCTGCGGCGTCACCTGCGTGTTGACGTCCACGACCGACACCTCGTAGCGCGACTCGACCTCCTCTGCGACCGACGCCTTCGTGGCGTCGATGTCGACGATGAACTGGAGCTTGTTGTCGAAGTCCATCTCGTCCATCGCCTTCTCGGTCACGAGGGGGTGTTCGATGATCGTGCTCATCGGTCCGCCACCTCCTCGATCGCGCTCTCGGTGAACAGCGTGAGTCGACCGGCCTGCGTGCCGGGTGCGAGGTCCTCCGCGCCCACGTTGTCGGCGGTGACCACGTCCGCGCCGGGGAGGTTCCGCGCCGCCTTCGAGGGCTCCTCGCTGGTCACGAACAGGATGGATTTCGGCCGAGTGTACTTCCGGCCGCGGGTCTTGCCGCGACCCGCCTTCACCTTCTTGTTCTCGTCGGAGTGCTCGACGTCGGCGTGGACGCCGAGCGATTCGAGCAGGGCGACGACCTCGCGGGTCTTCACCAGGTCCTCGAAGTCGTCGGAGACGACCACTGGGAGTTCGACGTCGTCGTCGAACCGGTGGCCGCGCTCGCGGGCGAGTTCCTCGTCGGCCGTGGCGGCGATCGCCGACCTGACCGCCAGCTTCCGCTCCTTGTCGTTGATGTCCTTGCCCTGGTCCTTCTCCGCCTTCGGCGGGTGTGCCCGCCGACCGGAGACCGCGTGGGGGACGCGCCGGGCGCGCCCGTTCTCTCGGGGATCGTGCGACATCCCGCGACCGCTGCCGAACGACTCGGCCGGAGTTCGCAGCCCCGCGTAGGGGTCGGCACCGTACGCCTGTTTTCGGTTTGCCTGGGCGGCGACCACGGCGCGCTCGATGAGGTCCGGCCGGTAGGCCGTCCCGAAGATCTCGGGGAGGTCGAGCGTGCCGGCGTCGTCGCCGTCCAGATCGTGGATCGTTGCGTGCATTGGTTAGCCCTGGTTCGATTCGGTCGACACGTAGCGTACCTCGGGATCGAGGCGCGGCTGGTCGCTCGGCCGGACGGCGGGCCGGAACCGAAGGAGGCGCTTGTCCGGGCCCGGAAGCGAGCCCTTGACCAACGCGTACGGTCCGTCGACCTCGCCGTAGCCGACGAAGCCGCCGTCGACTGTCGGTTCGCTCCCCGATCCGATGTCGAGAAGGCGCTTGTTCAGTTCGGTCCGCTGGTGGTAGCCCGTCTGCCCCTGCTGGGGGACGGTCGAGCGCACGCGGGAGGGGTTCCACGGACCGAGGTTGCCGATCCGGCGCCGCCATCCCTGGCGGGCGTGTTTGCCCTTCCGCTTCTGGACGCCCCACCGCTTGACGGGGCCCTGCGTTCCCTTCCCCTTGGTGACGCCCGCGACGTCGAGATACTCCCCGGCGCGGAACACGTCGGAGAGCTCGTGCTCGCCGTCGTCACCGACGAGATCCAGCGCGAAGTCGACGCGCTCCTCGAGGGAGCCGCCGCCGACCCGCGTCTCCATCACGTCGGGCTTCTTCTTGGGGACGTTCCGCATCTGCGCGGGAACGGTGTGGGTGATGAGCCGGACGTCGTCGACGTCGCCGGCCTCGACGGCCGAGCGCAACTCGTCTGCGTCCGACTCGAAGGTGTCCTCGTTGGGTAGGTCGAGGGTCCGGTCGAGCGACTCGACGAACTCCCCGCCCCACACCTCTGTCAGCGGCTTGGTACCGTACGGCGTGTCTTCGTAGGCTCGAAGGGCGACGGCGCGCATCGGCGGCGTCTCCACGACGGTCACCGGGACGGCCTCCTCCATCCCCTCGCGGGGGGAGTTGGCCTCGTCGTTGACCATCAGCACCTGGGTCATCCCGGCCTTGTAGCCGGCGAATCCCTGGATGGCCGGGGCCCCGTCGTCGTCGGGCCACGACCGGATGCGTGGGACTTCGCTTGCCGCGCGCTGACGCGGGCTGAAGCCCATCGAACCTTTTCGTGGTCTGCTTGGTTGTGGCATGTGTTCACTCCGTGAGAGTCAGGGGTGCGAGCGTGGCGAACACCGCTTCCTCGGTGCGCACCACCTCGCTTCCCTGCCGCGGAATCGTATTCAGCCAGAGGTCGAACCCCGGATCGGCTCCGGGTTCGACCGCCACCCCGGCGTCGGCGTCGACGCCGAGGATGGCCGGAAGCCCACGGCCGGGCGACCCGAACGCGACTGTGGCCCCGTCCCGCTCGATGCGGGCGGCGAGATCCGGCAGCCGCGTCGTGGTCAGCGCCTCGCCGTGGCGGGACGTCGCGATGGCGACGCCCGCGTCGGCGCGGCCGAGCGCTTCCTCGAGGTCCATACGGGACACGTCGAAGCCCGGAAGGGGCCGATCGACGATCCGCGCACGGACCGGTTCTCGCGAAGAGATCCTGATGGCGACGCGCGCTCCCTCCCGCACCTCCATCGACGGAGGCACGCGGAGCGAGGTTGGGTGTTGCAGTTCGCAATTGACCCGGACGCGGCCGTCAGGTCCGACCTCGGTCACGATTCCCTGTGTTAACGACCCCGAACCGTTCGATTCGGAGCCGGTCGTAGACGGGACGCGGAGGGGCGGCAGGACGCCGACGTACTCGAGTTCGTCGCGTCGCCCCCAGAGGTCCTTTCGGAGCTCCGGGGGCGTGGCGGCGTACCGCAGCACCGTTTCGACGAACTCGCCCCCCCAGCGCCGCTCGCCTTCCCGGTCGGGGAAGACGGCGACGCGGTCCGCCCGGAACACCGTCGCCGCGCGGGCGACGTAGCCGAGTTTGCGAGTTGCCTCGCGTTTGTCTTCGGCTTCCCGGACGAGGGAGGACGGCACGAGCACGCTCAGCGTCATACCGATCCCTTCGGCGTCACGTCTAGACTGTACAATCGATACCGGAGGGGAACCTAAAAGAGTAGCGAAAGCCCGTGGCGGCTGTGAGGGCGTCACACGGCCGAGCGTGGCAGTTTCGCCGTCCGGCGATCGTGTGGGCTGTCCCCACGCTCTCCCGACGGCTCCACCGATCCGCAAGCCTTATTTACGAATCCCGACTCCTCTCGAATGCGAAAGGCGCTGGTAGTGTAGTGGTATCACGTGACCTTGCCATGGTCACAACCTGGGTTCAAATCCCAGCCAGCGCAGTTCTACTGCGAACCAAGTGAGCAGTGAAGTCGTTCCAGGGATTTGAATCAGGGAGCGCCGCGAGCGAAGCGAGCAGAGCGACCGTGGTTCAAATCCCAGCCAGCGCATCTCTCCGGATCCAACTCACGAGCGACCGCTCTGCGTGTCGCTCAGTATTCCGGATTCGGTGTATGCGTCACCTGATGTTTGAACCCTGCCGAGCGCGCGCAGCGAGGCACGAGCGAGCACGTTCGGCTTCGGTACAAATCCCAGCCAGCGCAGTTCTACTGCGAACCAAGTGAGCAGTGAAATCGCGCCGGGGATTCGACCAGAGAGCGTCGCGGCCGAAGCGAGTACGACCGCCTCGGCGCGGCTGACGGCCGGCCCACACCTCCCGCACAACTCCGAAACGGGTACTACCACGAAAATCCGCACGACCGACCGGAGCGGACGGCGGTCAGGACCTGAGCCCGTCCGCCGGCGCGGGCAGCGCGACCGGGACGGCATCCGTACCGACGGCGAGCAGCCCGCGAACGAGCAGACACGCCACGAACGCGATCGTTCCGAGCTTGCCGCCGAACCCCACGAGCACGAGGCTGGTTGCGGCGACGAGTACCCCGCAGAGCGCGCCCGCGACCGCGATCGCCCCGACGCCCGGCACTCGGCCGGGGTCTGCCATCCCCGCGAAGGACGCACAGAAGACGACCGCGGCGATGCCGTCCCCGCCAACCAGGAGCGCCGGGGAGACGAGGCCGCCGACGAGCCCGACCAACGCGGAGGCCTGCACCGGGCCGTGTTCCAAGTGGACGGAGCTAACGTAGGTGACCCCGGCGGCGGCCGCACCCGCGAGCGCGTAGCCGACGGCGGTGGATCCGGAGACGGCGCTTCCCGACCCGCCGTCTGCACCGAGCGCCAGCGCGATCGCGGCACACCCGACGAACGCCGTGGTCCCGAGTTTGCCGCCGAAGCCGTCGAACACCTCCTCGGCCGCCACGAACACCGCTCCGGCGAGGAGTCCCGCAGCGGTCACGGCCGGGAGGCCTCCGAACACCACGGGCGAGGCCATCCCGACGAACGCCCCGCAGTAGACGGCCGCGCCGTACGACGGGAGCAGCCGGTCGGCGAGGAGTCCGACCAGTGCGGCGGCGACGACAACCCCCAGCCCGAGGTCGACGGCCAGGAGTCGAGTGAGCGGAGCGCCGGCAGCCACCGCGAGCACCGTCGCCGCGTCGGCCGCCTCGGGCATCGGGGGGTCGATGTCGCCGGGTCGGAACACGGCGTCGGCCTCCAGCCCCGCGACGTAGCCGACGCACGCGATGGCCGGGAGGGCGGCGAGCCAGACCACGGGTGCCGGGACGAACTCAACGGCACGCGTGGTCCCGAGCGCGGCCGCGACGAGCAGTACAGCCGGTGCGACGCTCAACGAGAGGTGTCCGAGTCCTCGAACGGCGGATGGCATATGTGTACATATATCAACTGGTGTCGGGTGGTTTTTTGCCCGTGATAATACGTTGATTTATCCCATCCCGGCGTGACACCAGGGGATACCCCCGACGCCGACGCGGGAGCGTGGCCGTGCGACTCCGCAGCCCGATCTACGGACGGTCGACACGGAGGTGGCCGGCCTCGCAGTGATTACGGTGTAGCGAGGCGGGTGGGTAACCCCCCGAAGTCGGGGCACGGTCCGTGGCCGCGGAATCCCACGGGTGCACTCGTGAGAGGATGTCACCGCAAGTAGTTTCGTCGACAGGGGAGGTGCCGGTTCGGCGCGTCTCCTCACTGACACGGACCGTCACCGGTACAGACCGTCACGGTAGTGATCACTCCACCGACGGCACGGACGTCGGCGAGGGTGGTGCGGAGACTCGCCTCTGCGTCAGTCGGCCGCGCCGTCGGCCGTGGCCCGAAAGACCTCCTCGAGGAGCCGCGACTGCGCCTTCGACAAGTGTTCCGCGAACGTGGAGTCGGTGATGTCGAGCGCGGCTGCGACCTGGCCGGCGTTGGCCCCGCCGCGGTACTCGAAGTACCCCAGCCGGTAGGCGGTCCGCAGGACCTCGGACTGTCGCTCGGTCAGCGCTCCGCGGTCGACGACCACCGTATCCCGCCGATCGTCGGCGTCGGCACTCGATCGGACGAGATACCGGACCGACACCCGCTCGGCAACGTCGTCGAGCGCCGTAACGATCTCCCGGAGCCGGTCGACGTCGGGCAGGCACAGCGTGAACACGAGGGTGCCGTCGGTCGCGTGCACGTCGGCGATGGGACAGTCCAGCCGTTCGACGACGTCGCACGCACACGCGGCGTCGGCGTCGCGTGTGAACTGGTAGACGCGTTCGGTACCGACTTCCATCACCGGCTCGGCGCCCGGCACCGCGTCCGGGTTATCGACGTCGGCGGTCGCGTCGACGCGGAACTCCTCGGTGACCGTCCCGTCGGTCGCCTGCGTCCAGGTCACCTCCCGGACCGTCGGCGACCCCCGGCCTTTCTCGTCTCCGGCCGCCGAGAGTTCGGCCACCGGACAGGCCGTCGCCACGTCCACAGCCAGCTTCACGCGGATACCGTCAGCCATCGTCTCGTCGTCCGGGGCGGAAGGGGAAGTGTACTGTGGCCACGGCGGGCGGACGGCCGCGAAGCCCGAGTTCCGCCGGTGGCGCCTCACTCGCCCGACCCCGGAAAGGGTTTTGCGACGCTACGCCCGAAGGTCGGTATGACAGTCGTCGCGCTGCTCAGCGTCGCACCCGTGATCGAGGGGAGCATGTCCGCGGAGGTGGCGAAGGCCGTCGACGCGTTGGAAGGCTTCGACGTGACCTACGAGACCAACCCGATGGGGACCGTGATCGAGGCCGACGACGTCGGCACGGTGTTCGCGGCGGCGCAGGCCGCCCACGAGGCGGTCGACGCCGACCGGGTGAGCACGGTGCTGAAGATCGACGACAAACGAACCCGAGAGGGTCGCGCGCGTGAGAAGGTCGAAACGGTCGAGGCGCACCTCGGTCGACCCGCACGCGGCGGGGAGTGATGCGGCCCGCTGTACCGGTTCGCGGTGGCCGACGACGCGGTCGGCGGTGTCGCGGCCGGCGGTCGCGAGGCAGGTGTTCGTAGCTTAACTATCATCGATTCCCAGTTTGTGTATACTTTCGACGCTGCCCCGTCGATTTGCGCCCGTTCCGGCCGCTTACGTATCACATTTGGTAATTGAGACAGTAGCTTTAATGCGGATGGAGGGGTAGATATCGGTACACACCACTGGGGGGAGGCACGGCGGGACGGAACGCGACGCCGACCTACGTGGGTACACACAAACTATGAACATCAAAGAACTATTCACAGACGATTCGGCGGTATCGCCAGTCATCGGCGTGATCCTGATGGTCGCGATCACCGTCATCCTCGCGGCCGTCATCGGCTCGTTCGTACTCAACCTCGGCGGGTCGCTGCAGAATACCGCGCCGCAAGCGAGTTTCGGGTTT
>Ga0207753_1000182_pt1 | contig 25005 bp, 28 predicted proteins | sample PonA233FremontCA_2_FD_187273 | JGI IMG/M metagenome (GOLD analysis project Ga0207753, IMG submission 187273) | Salt pond sediment microbial community from Fremont, CA, USA - Pond A23 Sediment 3 (SPAdes) | ecosystem: Environmental > Aquatic > Non-marine Saline and Alkaline > Saline | place: USA... | reverse complement strand
GTCCCCTCGACACTCATTATGATGATGTACGTGTTCGTCGTGGGTGGCGGAACGGTTCTCGGACTGTTTGTGACGTGGTTCGCGGTCACTGGAAACGTCGTGTTGACGCCCGTATTCGGCGTGCTCTTCGGTACGTATCTGCTGTTGACGGTCGGCGTTTCGTACGGCTCCTACCGCTATGCGCTCCGGCGGCACCGACGATATACACTGACGTGACCACACTACCCGGCGTCGTTTCGGACGACCGGTCCGCCGAGCACACGCCCGACGTCAAGCAACTCGATTGGGTGTGGGTCGTCATTTTGATGCAGTCGGTCGGCGTACTCCTAGACGGGAGTAGTGAATCGGCCTGTCGTGACGACTATCGTTTTGGACGTGATAGGTCCCGGTTCTGTTCAATCTCGACAAAATTTCGAGGATTTTATCTGATGGGGTCCAGACTACTGAAACGTATGGCCCTCCAACTCAGCCATGCGGTTAGCGACGGTATTCGGCGTACACTCACTCGGACTGGTGGAATCCTCTTCGTTGGGTTCCTCGTGCTTCAGTTCGGGATTCAAATAGCTGTCAACAGCACTGTTCTCGGGTATCTCCCGCCGGAAGCTGCAGCGCAGTTTAGCCGGAACACAGGGCTCACGCTTCCGATGTCTGGAAGTGCCGGACTTGCTCTGTTTGGGATACTCATTATTCTGAGCTCGGTGTACTTCGTGATTCTCTCCCGAACCTTTGCTCAACCCCTGAACGATGTGTCAACGTTCCCCGCGATGGCGACACAGCGACTCGGGCGAGCCACGGCAACTGCACTGGTTGGCGGACTAATAGTGAGTATCACGGTGATGATTGGCTTTTTGTTCCTGTTTTTGCCGGGGCTGTTCTTTGCGGCCTCGTTCCTGTTTTTCATCTTCGCAGTTGCCGTCGAGGATCGCGGCATCATCAGTAGCCTCAAGCAGAGCTGGGGATTGGCTCGCGGCTCCCGACTCAAACTGAGCGTCCTCGTTGTTGTGTCCGGCCTGTTCGGCGGTGTCATCGGTGGTGTCGCACCGCTGTTAGATCTCGCTGGTGTGGCGGTCGCCGCTGATGTCGTAACGGTCGTTCTCACGGCGGTATTTTTCCTGCCATACTACGCGATCATCGCGTCGGCGTATCTCCAGCTACGAGACGGGCACAACAATCCGGATCGGTCGACATCGAATCCCGTCAACGCCTCGCAGACGCAGAAACTGTAGCTGACGCGGAGTTGTGGTTTTATCCGGGATCGAAGACGTGATTACAATTTTAACATAAGAGAGACGAAACAGTATATCGGCGAGCCGCAGCCTTACCGCTCGTTGGCCTCCCGGTTGTGAAAGCGGGCAGTACGGCAGTCGGTACGTCCGCCACTAACGCGACCGTCGAAAATACAAACCGACCGATTATCGAGGCTCAAATAGGTGCGCATAGTTTCAATAGTAGGCTTCATATTCAGGGCAAAAGTTGTCGTCAGTTCCTGTCTGTTTGACGGTGTACTGGGTGCCAGAGAGACCGAGAGCGCCGATCTCGTATTGCTGTGGTGCACCTATTGTTCACGAGAGATGACAGCGTAGTGCTTCAGTAACTTCGTCACGTTCCTGATGTACCCAGTGCGACGCGTCAGGGAACATCTGCAGCTTCCCGTCCTCACAGTAGTCGACGCTTTGTTCGGCCATCGAGTGGCGTAGTGCTATGTCGTCTTCTCCCCAACAGATTAGTGTCGGCTGAGTAACGGTATCGCGTGGTGGACTGTCCGAACGACGGAATCCACGATACCAGTTAATTCTCGGTGTAGTTCCAGTGTGGCTCCAGGCCATCTTATAACAGGCAATCGTATCTTCGTCGAACGTTCCAGGGTTGGACGTTATCTCGAGCGAATCTACCATATTGGCCATATCGTTCCGAGCCAACATCCATTCGGGAAGCTTCGGTACTTGATAGAACCAGACGTACCAGCTTCGTGCGATTTGCTGGGGACTGGATCGTAGCGTCTCTCGGTACACTGTCGGATGTGGGACGTTGAATATTCCGAGTCGATCGACTATCGAGGGGTGACGGAGTGCGACGTTCCACGCGACGAACCCACCGAAGTCGTGCCCAACGACGTGGGCCGATTCCCGCCCCTCACTGTGGATTAATTCGCGCACGTCAGCTACGAGTTCTGATTGCCGATAGGCATCGATCCCGTCGGGTGCATCACTCAAATTACAGCCCCGCTGGTCGGGGACCACCACACGGAAACCAGCCTCGACGAGCGAACGGATCTGATCGCGCCAGCCGTACCAGAAATCGGGATGTCCGTGCAGGAGGACGATCAGCGGCGCGTCGGGGTCACCGGCGGCCACGACGTGTAATTGCAGTCCGTTGATGTCGCGATAGCTGGACTCGACTTCGGGATCGGTGAGTAACGATGCATCGGTGTCTCTGACCGTCTCTGTGGTCGTGGATGGTTTCGTTACTGACATTGTGTTGTCCGCGGATAGAAGTACGAGATGGAGCTGAATACGAGAACTGCCGCACCGATGTGGCTCCTTTTCAATTCCCGAGACGCAGCCGTGGTACGTTGGGGTTGCTTACATCGTCGGTACGTCAATGACCGTGAGCGGGAGTCAGTGAACGAGTTCGCTGAACACACGTTCTTCGGCTTTCCGAAGGTGCTCACCGACTGTTCCGGGAGAAATACCAATAACCTCGCTGATGTCTTCGAGCGACGCTTGGCGGGGTTCACTATAGTACCCAAGATCAACTGCCGCCTCAAGCACTTCTTCTTGCCTCGATGTGATCATCCTGTTGAACGATGATTTATCAGCTTCATAATCACCCATCTTGAGCACATCAAACGAGAGTTGATCCGTCTCATCAGCATATTCGTACAGTTTACTGAATGTTTCATCAGTTCCTATGTATGTGATTTTAACATGGTTATCAGACGTGAAGTGAATCGGAGTCTCGACTACCAGAAGCGATTCCCGTTGTAGTTCGAGGGATCGGTGAACCTCTTCTGTCGGTTCAAACTGACTCACGGCCATCCACCGGTCATCTCCAGCAGTGAGATAACTGATGACATGCGGGGACTCCTCCATGATTTGTTTGTACCGTTCCTTACTGCCGCCCGCCTCGGCGAACAAGAGTACAGTATCATCATCGAGCAGTTCGATATGATGAATCGCTCTCCGAGTGATAGACGGGTCGTCTGCAAGCTCTTCCCCGAGTGGATGGAATGCGCTCCCTCCATCTGGTTTGACTACCACTGTGAGATATCTCATACGGGAACTAGGAGTGCGCGGCGTTAAACAACCACGGCTTATGCCATATAAACCACACCACGGGTGAGGCAGCGTGCCTACTGACCTACACCGGAAACTGGTACCTGTGGACAATGCAACAGCAGAAACGCTTGACCACTGACCAGCTCGTGAACGAGGTGGTCACAGCCCTCCCCAACGACGCCATCGTCAGCCGTGATTCACGCAACAACGCTCCTGCACTCGTGATTCGGGCTGACCAAGTCCAAACAGTCCTTTCGACACTTCGCTCCGTGGTAGGGCTCGACCACTGTTCGTGCGTGACTGCCCAAGAGTACGACGACCGGTTTGAAACGGTCTATCACCTCACCAGCTACGACGACCGCACACGCGAGTTGTCCGTTGTCGTCCCGACGATCAAAGACCATCCGGTCAGCGAGTCGGCTGCCCCGGTTTACCGGACGGCCGAGTGGCACGAACGGGAGGCCTACGACCTCGTAGGTATCGAGTACGAGGATCATCCAAACCTCCAGCGCATCCTGCTTCCGGAGGCGTGGCAGGGCCACCCGCTCAGGACAGACTACGACCAAAGCCACCCGCAGATCGTGACGCTCCGCGAGCACGCGAACCCCCTCCAAGACGACAGTCGGCAGGGTGACACGATGTTTCTCAATATCGGGCCCCACCATCCGTCGACTCACGGTGTGCTCCACTTGGAGGCGGTCCTCGACGGCGAGGAGGTAGCAGACGTCGAGCCAGACATCGGCTACATCCACCGGTGTGAAGAACAAATGTGCCAGCGGGGCACCTACCGCCATCAGATCATGCCCTATCCCGACCGCTGGGATTGGGGTGGAGCAGGCCTGCTCAACGAGTGGGCCTACGCTCGCGTCATCGAGGACTTGGCCGATATCGACGTCCCCGAGTACGCCCAAGTCATCCGGACGATGAGTGCCGAACTGTCGCGCATCCTCTCGCACCTGCTGGCCACTGCCATGTACGCCCTGGACGTCAGCGGGGAGTTCACTGCAGCGTTTATGTACGGCTTCCGGGACCGGGAGGGTGTCCAAGATCTCCTAGAAGACCTGACCGGCCAGCGCATGATGTTCAATTATTTCCGGGTCGGTGGAGTCGTTTGGGACGTCCCCGAGCCCCGCGAGGAGTTCTTTGAGGACGTGCGAGCATTCACAAACGACCTTCTGCAGAAGATTGAGGAGTATCATACCCTGCTGACGAACAACGAAGTCTTCCAGACCCGCACCGTCAATACTGGCGAGCTGCCACCGGACGTTGCAAAGCAGTACGGAGTCACTGGACCGGTCGCTCGTGGTTCGGGTATCGACTACGACCTTCGGCGCGACGATCCCTACGGCTACTACGACCGCTTGGAGTGGGACGTAGTCACGCAAGACGGTTGCGACAACTTCGCCCGCGTACTCGTCCGCTTACAGGAAATTGCAGAGTCGGCAGCCATCGTGGAACAGTGCGTGGATCTTCTCGAAGACTGGCCGAACGACGAGCGCATCTGCCAGGCCAACGTTCCGCGGACGCTGAAGCCCTCTGGCGAGTGCTACAGAGCTGTCGAGGGTGCCAAGGGCGAACTCGGGATCTACATCCGTGCCGACGGCACCGAGACCCCCGCCCGGTTCAAGATCCGCGGGCCGTCGTTTTCGAATCTGTCAGCGCTGCCGGCAATGGCGGAGGGTGAGTACGTCCCCGACCTCGTCGCGACCCTCGGGAGCCTTGACACTATCATGGGGGAGGTGGACCGATGACGATGCCCTCCTCGACGCTGTGGGGGAACGACTCCGACCAGCAGGTGACCTGCATCGCCTGCGGGGCGACGCTCGACCGCGAGGACGCCCGCGAGTACGACAAACACGGTGATCGCTGGGACCGCGAGGGCAAGACGTTCGAGTACCTCTGTAAACCCTGTCACCGTGAGTACTGTCATCAGAACCGCGAGGGACTCGAGGAGGCGCTCGTGGCGACCGACGCCGGGCAAACCGATCGGAAGACGTTCCTCAGACGGTTCTGCGGGTTAATGACCGACAGCGGGAACGTCGACTGAGAAATTCGAGCAAATGAATCCCAACCACAATCGAATCGATGCCGACGCGGTCTCGAAACCGATCGATGTCTGTTTCAGACAGATACCAACGCTGGGCTCTTTGGCACGATCACTACATTCGCGCTCACTCCAAACCAGTGTGAGCAACGATGATCGAACCGTCTTCGGGATCACTGGAGTGGCCGGCGATCAATTACCTCCTGACTATCGCAGGAGCACTGATCACGTTCCGCGGGTGGGCGTTTCTCCTCGCGGGCTACGACGAGACTGCGCCCGTTCCGGAGAGTGTGGTGGGGAACACCGTTCTCCGTGGCGCTGTCGCCGTCTTACTGGTCGGCATACTTGCGTTCGTGACGACCCCGCCGTCGTACCTCGACGCCATGGTTAAGATCGCGATTGTACTGGAGGTGCTTCGGCTGCTCTACCGACTGAACACGTGGTCACCACATGCAAGCTAAAGCGGTCCTGACAACCCTAACGACGGCCGGATGTTTATGATATCCGTCTGCCGAGGGTTTCCCTCCCGAATTGCTTTCAGAGTTCGACCAATACCGGTTAAATAATGACTGATCTCCTGATTCACGATGCAATCGTCGTTACGGTGAATCAAGAGCATCAGATACTGAAAAACGGCTCTATCCGAGTCGCCGACGGAGCCATCACGTCGATCGCACCGACTGAGTCCAGTGATCGAAACACGACCGCAGAACACGTGATTGATGCAAGCGGCAAGGTCGTGATTCCCGGCCTCATCGACGCCCACCGCCACACCGATTTCACGCTCGTCCAGGGCCTCTTCAGTGAACTCGGCGGTGGTGAGTTGCTCAAAGAAGCCTTCGCGTTGTACCACACCGCCGAACCAACGTTGGGCGACTCGTTCTTCGAGGCGGCGTGGCGACTCGCCTGCCTACGGCAACTCACGCATGGAGTTACGACGGTCAATGCGATGGATTTCACCCCCGAACTCGGGGCAGAAGCGATTGGCGAGGTCGGGTTACGCGGCGTGATCGGACCGGAACTCGCAGACTTCCTCAACCCCGCGTCCGCAGACGATCAGCTCGCAGCCGCTCGTCGATTCATCGAAACCTATCACGGCACCCACGAGGGACGCGTCACCGCGAGTATCGCACCGGGCGGTGAAGTCGGCTGTTCACGGAGACTCTGGGAAGGTGTCGCTCAGCTTCGAGCAGACTACCCCGACTTGCGACTCCATACGCATCTGTACGACTCTGCTGGCGCCGATACGATGGCAGCGGGGATCGGTGCTGACGGTCCACTTGACTTACTTGACCGGTACGACCTCCTCGATGAGCGAACGCTGCTCACGCATCTACTGCATGCAGACCGCGACGATGCGCGGCGGATCGCTGACGCCGGTGCGCACGTGCTTCACTGCCCGACCGTGTACAGTTATTTCCAAGCCGGCGAACGGACTTGGTTCCCGCTCCCGGCACTCCAAGAGTTCGGTGCGAACGTCGTTATCGGGCTTGATGATCCGTTCTGGTTCGACTCTTGGGACCTCATTCAGGAAGCCAAACACGCCCGGCTATTGTCGAACTTCGAGTACGGAGCTCAGCAGTGGTCCTCGTACGATTTGCTCAGAATGCTTACCATCGATGCTGCACGCGCACTCGGACTCGAAGACCACGTCGGGAGTCTCGAACCGGGAAAACGCGCCGACCTACTCGTTATCGACGTCGATACGCCACGTCTCCAACCGTTCAGTAATCTCCCGTCGGTTCTGGCGAACTCGGTTACTGCGGGAGATATCGAAACGGTCGTCGTCGACGGTGCGGTGCTCATGGAGGAGCAATCGGTTAAGTCGATGGACGTTGAGGCCGTCCGTGAAGCCGCGACACGAGAGCGGGAGCGCCTGCAAGCGCGTACCGGCTGGGACACGTCACTCGCCGGTAGTACACCACCAGACAAATCGATACTCAGACGTTTGTCCGCACAACCACTGCTTCGAGCGATGAGACAGTACGGCCGAGGAGTTGTCAATGAGTACGTTCCCACTCACAGCAACTAGTCCATCGCAGACAGGCCGCCGACAAGAAGGGTTACTGGCGGCCACGGCACTGACGCGGTATAGCCGACAGGGTGTTCTGATTGCTTGGATAGGTTCCAAGTGGTGCCTAGTATCAACTGCGTCGATAGAGTTCCCATCCAACGGCGATACCGACGCAGAGAACACCGAGGAGGAAGGGAATCTTGGCGTCGGTGTCACCAAATCGCCAATCGAAGACGACGTACCCGAGTACACCAATAACTGCCGCGATGCCCCCCATGTACTCAAGCGCTCGTGACGATGATGCGCGCCCAGGCATGAGGTACCACTGAGACGAGTGGGGGTAAATGCTCTTTGAGAGTATGCTACGTACGGTGTCGGCCGGAGAGCCAGGCGAGGTTTCCGAGGTCGGTGATGAGGAACGCACCGGTTGAGGCGTAGAACGGTGAGAGGCTAACGTATTCAGTTCCGATGAAATAGAGGCTGACGAACTCAACCGCGACGACGAAACAGGCAGCGAGCACCCATGCGATGGCTTTCCACGTCTGATTGTACCGTGGCCAAAACTCGTCATAAGCTGTGGGAACGCCGACTGCGAGCGTCATCAACAGGAGAAACTCTCCGGACGAGCCTCCTCCACTAACAATCGATTGGAACCCGTACGCTGTCGGGACGGCGACGAGTATCGCCACGAAGATCGTGAGATTTCGCTGGGTCGTCGCCCAGTTATAGATCCTAGTGACGGTGCTTGTGGAGGGCATCCGTGCGAATGCTGATAGCGGGGTGGGAAATAGGTATGGTTAGTTTTTGATTCAGATCTTATTTTACTTTCACTTGCTCTCGCGCGTGATGGCGCGATAGAACGACACCGAGTACACCGCGAAGAATTCGCCGAATAGAGTCCCGCCAACGACGACGACGAGACCCACACCGACGACAATCGGAAGTGAAGGGTCGAGGTGGCCGAACATCGTCGTCGACTGTGGCGAAATAAGGATAGACGCAGCGCCGAAGACGACGCCGGCGAGACCGACGAAGATGGCACCAAAGAGTGAGTAGCCGAGGGTGCTCGCGAGATGGTGGCGTACCACCGAGATGCTTCGTTTGAATCCGTCTACCACGCCCATATCTTCGAGGACAATCGCCTGGCCGTAGAACTGAGCGAAGAAGATGAAGAACACATACACGAGGAGGATGCTGGCGACGATGACTGCAATCACCGCGAGGAGAGCGGTGTTGGCTGACTGGAGACCGCCGCTCTGGAAGAGGACTGCGCCGCCGAGGATCGCTCCGAGGAACGCGATCATCCCGAGCATGAAGTTGATGGCCATCAGCGCGAGATACGCCACGAGAATCGAGACGTAGTTGGATGTCCCGTCGTTGACGAACGTCCGGAGCGTGGTTCGTCCATCGAGCGCTTTGTCGGCCATCCCGATCAGTCCGCCTTGGAAGAACGGTAGCGCGGCGATGAAGACGAGCGACAGTCCAATCGAAACGATGCTACTGAGAACTGGGTCGATCGATCGCAGAGCCAACTGCAGCAGTTGAAACACCATCACGATCAACACCGGAACTAACAAGACCGGATTGTCGAGGAGGGCACTAGGCGTCCGGCGGAGGGAACTCAGGACGGGCGAACTGTTAGTCATTGGTCTTGGAGGGAATGATTTCGAAGGTGGTGATCGTACCGAACAATCCGGTTGACGTCTCTTCGACTGAGAGGCCTGCCGCTTCGACGACTTCACGTGGCTCTTGGGTCCAGCGACAGCCGCTCTGCTCATAGTGGGCATCGGCGCGCCACTCCTGGAACTGTGCGATCGGTCCCACGTCACTTCGGCCGTGTTCGACCAGACGGATTGTTCCCTCGGGCTTACAGACCCGTTCCATCTCTTGGAGTGCAGTGACGGGATCAGGGAACGTACACGTCGACAGCGCCGAGATCACCGCATCGAAGCTGTCGTCTGGAAACGCGAGATTCTGTGCGTCCATCTCTCGAAGCGTGCCATGTTTCCCGAGACCAGCGAGAGTTTCTTCGGCCTTTGTCAGCATCTCCGGGCTGATATCGATGCCGACGAGCTCAACGGTCTCGGGGAGATACCGGAAGTTCGTCCCGGTGCCACAGGCGACGTCCAACACCTTGCCTTCCACATCGCTGAAGCGGTGGCGGCGATGTCGCCCGGTAATGACTCGGTCGATCCATTCGAGCCGATGCATCGCGTCTGCGAACTCTGCGTACGATGCCTTGATCTCCGAGACTGACATCGGTCTGTTCGAGGCCGGATCAGTGTCGGTTCGCTGTTCTTCTCGATCGGATCGTAGTCGTTCCGTGTGTTCTGGCGTCATCGTGTTGTGGGTATTGCTGTTGTTCGTCGGTTTCCGACGTGTTCGGTGAAGAACTCGACAGTCTGTGTAATGTACTCGATACGGTTTGCCGTTCGTTCGATGCCGTGGCCTTCGTTCTCGAAGAGCAGGTACTCGTGATCTATCTCTCGTTCAGAGAGCGAGGCAACGAGCTGTTCGGCCTCACTTTGAGGGACCCGCGGATCGTTCGCTCCCTGTACGAGTAGGAGCGGTACGTCGATGTCACCGACGTAGGTGATCGGAGAGCGTTCCTCGTAGCGGTCCGGTTTCTCCGCTGGCGTTCCTTCGAACTTCCGTATCACGACGTCGCCGAGGTACTGCCGGGCGTCTTCGACGGTCGTTTTCCAGTTGACGACGCCGCAGACGCTCGCGCCCATGTCGAACGCGTCTGTCGCTCCGACTCCCATCAGCGCCATGTAGCCGCCGTATGACGCTCCGAGGATTCCGACTGTGTCCCGTCCTCGATTGCGAAGATATTCAGCGCCTGCGACGACGTCGGTGAGGTCGTCACCGCCAAGATCGCCGTCGCTCGCCTTGCGGAACTCGCGCCCGTAGCCGAGGCTACCGCGGAAGTCCGGGGCGAGGACTTCGAAGCCGGCGTGGACGAGCGTCTGTGTGACCATATCGAGCCGATTGTAGTGCTGTGCTTCAGGGCCGCCGTGTGCCTTGACGATGCCACCGATCGGCTCTTCCGCCGGCTTGTAGAGTCGGGCGGAGATCGCTTGTCCGTCGAACGATTCGTAGCTGATGTCCTCGGGTACGACCGTCCGTACGTCTACACGGCTTTCCTCAACCAGCGTCGTACCGTTCCGGCGAAGATCACCAGTCGTGGCCGGGCTCGAGTGTTTGTAATAGACGTCGCCGTCGATGGCTTTGACGTCGATATTCATTCCTATCCGCTCGAAGCTAGTGACCTCACCTTCGCTGAGGACACACAGGCGACGGTTGCCGCCGCGGGATTCGAGGAAAACGATATCACCGTCGACTGTCCACTGCGGGTCGTACTTATCCCGGTTGTTCACGTACTGGAGTTCGTAGTCACCATCGCCGTCCGCGACGGCGAGTTCTCGATAGCCGGTCTGGTGGTTGGTCGTGAAGACGATCCCGGCCTCCGACCACGCGCCGTAGCCGTCGTCTGTGAAGGCGAGCGACTGCTCAGAATCCGGTTCATCGAGGAAGACGTCGTCTCTGTCCAGGTGGAGGTCGACAAGCCGGAGTCTCGAATTCTCGAAGGTGCCGGCCTGATAGACGATGCGTTGCCCGCTTGGCGACCAGGCGTACCCCATGACCGGTTCGTCGGCTTCGGATCGTTTGGTGATTTTACCCTCGTCAAGGTGGAGGGTGTACAGATCCAGTGACCGGTCTCGGTTCGAGACGAATGCGATCCGATTCGTGTCTGTCGGATGCTGTCTGGCCTTGAAATTGAGGAACTGGTCATCGAGAACCGACCTGATTGCACCGGTTTCCAGATAGACCTCTAGCAGGTCGAACTGTTCGGTGCCATTCTTATCGCGGTAGGCGAGAAGCGACTCTCGACCCTGCAGCCACTTTGGGGACGTGATGTCGCCTTCGGCGTCCGTGAGTTGGTGGTCCCGTGTTCGCAAGTCGTACGTACCGTCGTTGTACGCCGCGTAGACGACTGTTCCGTCAGGGGTTTTCGTGTATCCGGACACGCCGTGTGCCTCGGCGAGGGATCCCACGTAGTTGGGGGGTTGTTCGACGGATCGTGTCTCGTCAGGTGGGTTAGGTTCGGTCATCGTGTCAAGTGTCGGTTCGACATATGGAGTGTCGGCCTACCGTCTCTTAATAATTATCGAACTATTGATATATTACCAGCGTCATTTCAAAATCTCGTTTGAGCAAGGTTTAGATGTTTCAGTGCGTATTGAGCCACAATCAGTCCGCCACCTCTGTAGCGGCCCGATCCATCAAACGAGATTTTTGAAAAATTTCTGTTACGAACGGCGCTCACTCTGATCTCTGCGTTGTACGCGCTCAGTCCGCGTGACTGTCGCATTCGCGTCAAGATACAACCGAAGCGAAGTCGTCTCGCGCTGCAACTCAACCCGATACTCCTCGGGATCGGCCTCGATCTGTTCGGAGGCCCATCGGCCGTCGTTGAGATGACGGTGGAATTCCCAGAAACCCGTCCCCAAGATATCGACGCCGTGTTCCCAGTGGAAGGCGACAGACTCCGGGTGGTAGGCAGCCGCGTACGGAAGCGGGAGCGCCACACGACGCAGACATTGTCGACACTCGCTGTTCGCAGCAAAGGACGCTGGAACGGCACTCCCTGTCGGTTGGTTTGAAACGTCTAACACCGCCGTTTCCAGACGCCCAGCGCAGTCCGGGCAGACACCTTGCTGCGTCTTGAGTAGGTCACCAGCCTGTTCCCAGATCACGGTGTCAATCAGGTCCGCCTGCGTGTGAGATCGCACTTGTGCTGGCCTGATTCTATACGCGAATGCGGGATGTTCGCAGGCCGAACACCGGATCATAAAGTACTGATCTTCAATCGTCGCCTGCAGAGCGCTTTCGCCACAAAACAGACAGACTCCGTCGGTCTCGATCGTGCCGACATCAGACGGGGACTGGTAGTTCTCGGCAAGAATAAACCGAACCATCCGTTCGCCAGCGTGGGTGAACGCGTACCCGTTCTCATGCTTTCGGAGAAACGTTCCGGTGAGCTCCCCGAGATGGTACGATAGTTTCGATGTGTTGTCAACGTCAACGCGGTCGTAAATGTCCGAGAATGACAGCGACGCGACGCCAGTTTGTTTCTCGTCGTGTTGTGCGTGTGCGACCGTTCGGAGGATGTCAAGTCGTATCTTGTCAGCTAAGAGCCCGAAAACCTCGTCTGCAGTCCGTTCGGCCTCCATACAGGGTAACAAATCGCTCCGGTATTGAAACTACTGTCACAGACGATCAAACATGTCTTTCGACACTACTTGAATGCTAATCCATCTCGACAACGGCGATCTGTTTAACCCGCTCACAGGCAGGTCATCCACGGTCTGCCAAACGACTGTCTTCAGACGACTCGAGGCAAGAGTAAGAAAAGACAGTAGAAAGATAGTGATGTGAGGGAGACGGAACAGATATTAAACACACAACTATTTTCTTGGAAAACAGAACACTAAACGTCCAATGCACTTCATTCAGTCTGCCATCTGATGAACTTCTCGAACCCGTACGTGAACCCGAGAAAGATGACGGCAAACACGAACCAACGGAAGACATCGAAGGTGCCTGTGAAAGCGAGGACATTGAGGATATACGATAGCGACGCGCCGGCAAACGCGAGCGTTGAAGCGATCGCGACGGTTGGTGGCTACAACGAGTGGTTCACCGGCGGTTGGACAGGTAACGAATACACTGACCGTGTCCACTTCACGGCCAGCGGCTCGCAGAACGGGTGGATCGTCGCTAACCGGTACACCGAAACGGGGCGTGGAAACTATTCCTCGCCAGAGCCGTTCCGCATGCCTGTTTTATTACCGCCCTACTGATCCTGTCTCAATCATTCGTCCATGCCGCAGGAACTCCCACGCAAAAGTAGTAGTATATAAATATTATGATGAGCTACTGAGACGAAAGACGGTGGCCCGCTTATACTGTGTCACGGTGCTACTGCCGAGACGTGACGATGACAGGTCATTCCGACATGCGGTTCGCGGATTCACTCAGACAGCTCATCGCCGTGCCGTTCGACAGTACCACCTACAAACGACTGTTGTACCTCCTGCTTGCGTGCCCGCTCGCGCTGGTGTACGTTATCGGGACGACGGTCGGCGTTTCGCTGGGAATCGGGCTCGCGGTGACGATTATCGGGTTTCCGATCTTGTTGGCGACGTTGCTGGCAGTCACGTCGGCAGCACAGTTGGAGGCATACTTGCTCCGAACCTGTCTCGATCGGGACGCGTCGCCGCCAAAGTCACTCATGGAGCTCCGGGTCGATCTCGATGATTCCGAGGTCAGCTACCTCAAGGCGGTCCAACGGTTCTTGGTTGAGCCCTCTACGTGGGCGAGCCTCGGACTTGTCGCGGTGAAATCCGTCTTCGGTTTTGCCGCTTTCATCGTCCTCGTAGCAGTCGCCACTGTCGTCCCCACGCTGGTGGCGGCGCCGGTGCTGTACGACAATCCGGAGTTTGCCTACCAGGTAGCTACCTACTCGGTCGGTACGCTCCCCGAAGCGGGTGGACTGGCGGCCGTGGGCGTCGTGCTCGGACTGGCCGCGCTTCACCTGTTGAACGCCTTCGCCGATCTCGGTGGCTACTTGACCGCGTCACTGCTTACAACCGGCAATCCTGCCGAGGTGTGAGCCACATGCAGACACACGCCTCACGCCACAGCATAGCGACCGACGCCTCGGCGACGACCGTTTCAACGGACGCCCTTATCAGCCTGCTTAGTGACGAACACGCACGTGAGGTCAGCACCGCCATCGTCGACGAAGCCAAGACCGCTCGTGAGATCGTTGCAGAGTGCGACAGTTCCCGGACGACGGTCTACCGCCGACTCAACCGTCTCGAAGACGCAGGACTCCTCACTACAGGTATGCGTTACGACGCTAATGGACACCACCGAACAACCTACCAACTCCGATTTGATAGCTTGTCAATCCGTCTCGAAACCGGTGGACTGAATTGTGCGATTGAGTCGACGTACGACTGACCGCTGCGGTCCTGGAGATCACAAGTTATCATAGAATCGTTTCCGACCCAGTACTAGCCGTACTGAACTGGTCACTCCGGGCCACTTGAGTGAATTTGTCGATGCTGTATGTTAGAGTCAGCAACTCAAGAAACAGACGACATATACGGTTATACAGCCTTGCACAGTATGCAGCTACGAGGTCTTGAGATACGGGAACGGACTCACGGGAGCCATCATCGGCGTGCCGGTCAATATCTCTTTCAGTCCGGGAACGTGTGATGCGCCATACACCACCAGCACCCGCTCGTCATCCTCGTTCGGGACGTTCCAAATATTTGATGCGATGCGTAGATTTCGCTGCCACCACGAGCTCATGAGTTTCATCATCGCGTACTCGCCCGGTTCACTATGTTCAAACGCCGACGCGTACAGTAGTCGATCGTTCAACCAAGCGAATGAGCCAACTTCAGGCGTGTTCAGCCGCCTGTAGTGTCCGAGGAGCGACCCCTCGTTCAGTCTTCGTTGCTCTTGGGCAATATACTCTTCCGGGCTGAGGAGCGGGTACTCGACAGACTCCGGGTCGATGAAGAGCGAGTCCGGCATCTGACGCTTTTCTTTTTCGGTCATCAATGCGGTTAATGATTGTTTGTAGTCGACGGCGGCGGTAGATTCGTGACCGAGTTTGTCGGCAAGTCGAAATCCGACTTGGACTATCTCATCTTGCCGATCTCGGTCCCATTCAGAAACAGCGTCCAGATCCTCGCTGTCGGTGGTATATGCCGTATATGCTTGATCGAGAGCCGCTTGATTTGACGACTGATGTTCGACGGCGATTCTGTCGGGGTCCCACTCAGCAAGTCGATCGGTCAGTGTTTCGAGTTCATCTTGCCGTTGTTCCCCGAGAACGTCGCCTGCATCGAGTGCAAACGTGTTCTGTGTATCTCCGGGAGTCTGTGCCAGATGACTCGTCCCGAGCAGCATCACTTTGCGTTGACCGTCTTTCGGATCCGGCCACGGATCGGTCGCTTCAGAAGCGGGTGTTTCGTCATCAGTTAGCTCTTCGGTACACCCGGCGAGTCCAGCTATCGCTGCGGCGGCAGTCGCTCCAACGAACGACCGTCTGTCGCACTGACGTTCGGCTGTCATACTCGGCTATACTGCCAAGACGTTGTTAGAGACTACAGTAGTGTTTCAGGGTCTGAAACTAGCGAAGCACCGGTGACGTTGACTGTTGTCCGGTGACCAATTTGCGCTCTGAGCCTTGATCGATTCGGGAGAAGTAACCTCAAGACACAGAGCCGTTATGCCGGAATCGCGCCCGAATTCTTGCAGACCGTTTCTATCACGAGACGACGCTACGTTTGAACTCACGAGCGAACACGCGATGGCGTGGTTAAACCGATACCGAGTCGCGCCGATGACGGTTACTCACTGACGATCGCATAGAGGACAGCACCCAGTCCGGCAACCGTGACGAGTCCTCTGGACAGCAGGATAGCACCGTTCCCGCCACCGGCTTGGTCCACAACTGCCACGACGGAAGCGACGCCAGCGGTTAGCAGTGCGATTCCGATTGCGAGCGAACGCATCATCGGTGCATCGTTGCGACGGTAGCCACGATAGGCTAGTGCGGCGACAAAGAGCCCGACGACCGCCGTCAACGCTCGTGAGGCCAGCGCGACATCGGTGGGAGTCACAATATCAGCGATCATCGTGAGCTACCCCCATAGACGGCCCAGAGAATTGTTCCCAGACCAGCCAGTTCACAGGCACTGACGAGGATCGATCGGCCGACTGTACCAACGGGGGTGAACGTCGGTAAGCCGAACCGGAGCAGTTCAGGGACAGTGGTAAGCAAGACGAGTCCAACTGCGAGCGTCAACATACCTGCATGACCAGGTCCACGACGGTAGCCGCGAACGAGAAGGGCGGCGATCAGCACCGACAGGAGAACAGAGAGCGCCGAGAGTCCGAAGATGCCGACTACGAGCCAGAGATCACCGCCTGTCGTGCTGAACTGAAGCGGAGCCACCATCTCAGGAGATCCCCCCGAACAGATCGGTAAAGCGGTCTGCGGGATGGTCCTGCGAGCGGGTAACCGTCACCTCGTAACTACCGTTGGCAAAGCTGACAGTCACCTCGTCAACCAGAGCGAAGTAACGTTTGTAGTGGTGGCCGTCGGGATCGAGTACCTGCCGTTCCTCGACGAGGTCGACCGCTTGGAGCCGGTCAAGACGGCGATACGCGGTCGGATCGGACATCTCACAGGCGCTACAGATCTCGGACACTGACATCGGTTCGGTGGTGAGGTTGGCGAGGATAGCCCGCGCATACTCGTCTTCGAGCAACGCGAGGATTTCCTCCTCGTCCATACAGATGCCACCCCACGTGAATAAATAAAGGCTCAGGACTTCTGACCCAGAAGCCGTCCCTCCACTGATAGGTTCCTACCGGCCATCCGAGTAGATATGTCGTTACGATCAACGACTGGTGGAACGGTACCATCCGTGGTACAGCAAGTTTGGAAGCGACTCACATGGCCCGTCTGGAACTACGAACAGGGGCGTCTCCGCTCGCCGCTTCGCGCACTGTTACCGCTGCTAGTAACGTTTGCGGGACTCGCCGCGATGTTGACAAGAATCAGAGCGCGGTTCGGTCACCCGATAAGAGAACCGGTTGAGTTACTCGGACTCACAGCGCTTCTCGCTGGGGGTATCCTCATGAGTGCGAAAGTTTTTGATAGACGCCCAATCGCAGAGTACGGGCTTTCAGTCGACCGCGAGTGGATACGCTCGTTCGCCGTCGGCGGCCTGATCGGGACGCTCATCAACGCTGGAACGTTTCTTGTCGGGCTCGGTGCCGGCTGGATCACTGTTGTTGACTTCGTTGCTGGAGCCGGGGACCTCCCGTTTCCGGCGGCAATGGGTTTGGCGTTTGCCCTCACTGCGGTCGCGGCATCTTGGGAGGAGTACGTTTTTCGCGGAGCAATGCTGAAAAACCTCGCCGAAGGTGCCGCTGGACATATTCCACGATGGGCGGCCGTGGGTCTCGCTCTAGTGATCAGTACCGTCGTCTTCGCGTTCATGCACAGCAGTAAAGTGACCGGTCTGGGCGGATACAGCTACTACCTGCTGGCCGGCGTGATTTTCGGTGTTGTGTATGTTTTAACCGGTGATCTCGCCCTTCCGATGGGGTTTCACGCGCTCTACAATTTCAGCATGACCGCGTTCTTCGGTCTCGGTGTGTCGCAACGGAGTCCCGAACTGATCATTACCAACGTCGATGGGCCGATGGTCTGGATCGGTGAAGAGGGACTACTCAAAGTGATATTCGCCGCGATCGGCGGGCTACTGCTCGTAGCGTATATCCGCTGGCGTGACGGCCAACTTAGCATCGATGACAATATCACGCGGTGGACGCCCATCGGCAACGGAGACGGCTGATTAAATAGCGTGAGTATCACCGTTTCGGTTGTGTCATAACCGAGACACACAGTGCTCTCAGACTTTTTTTACCTACTGCACCAGTGACGCAAGTGCCGAACCGATCGTATTAATTTTTGTGAATTGTGGTAGACTGCAGCAGCTTTGAGCCAGAATCAGATACGGTGTCACGCCAACCGTTGAGACATTCCCGACGAATACTGTTCCACTACTCGGTACCCCGTTGACCCCGCCGTGGAAGAGCATCGCCAACAGGATACTCCCATTCGTGCTGTTGTACAGCCAAGTGAGGACAACCGAAATCCAGACAACGAGCAGTGTATACAGCGCAAAGGGAACTGGTGTAGCCCGGGATCTCGAACGCGAACGCGGGCAGGTTCACGATATTGGTGAAGCCTGCGAACGGTTGTACGTGGACGTGCTTGCCGAGCACGAACCCGCCACTGGGTGCTGCAAAGACTGGGGTCGCATACGCAACAGGATTGAGTTCTATCGCTCCAAAACGGCAGAGTAGCTCGAAGTAGAGGAGATATACCACTCTCGCTGAGATGACGGCAAGGTAAATCGAACGTTTCCGGGTACGTTAATACCGGTCAGTTTCCCTGAATTGCATCGATAACGACTGTTCCCGCCACGATCGAGTCGATTGGTACCGAACTGGTATCGCTAATCGTGATCTCGTACTGATCAAACACACCGAAACTGCTCTCGATGGTCCCTACAGCAGTACCTTCCGCATCGGTTATCTCGAACTTGTGTCCGATCCACTGGCCTACTGGCAAGATCTTCCGACCCACAGACAAGAGTGCGCCACGTGAGTTGATCTCGGCGAGAGGCGACCCGTCCTCAGCGTCGCGGATTCGCCAAGTATCTTGGAAGAGCGAAAAGTCGTTGTCCAGAACGACGAGTTCTTTCCCAGTTTGACTGTCTGTGAGCAGATAATCGCCTGCGATATCCCAATTACCGCTGGCCTCGACAGTAAATAATTCAGTTCCGTCGGTGTCGAGGAAGGGGAAGGTATCGTTCCCCTCGTACATTTGGTGAGTACAGCGGAAGATCGTGTCGCCAGTGACGTCCCTAGCTTCATACTCAGGTTGGAAGTTCTTGTCCGTTCCCGACTGCTCGACGGTATACTGACTGCCAGAGAGATTGAGGGCGCCGGTCTCGTATTGTTGTGGTTCTCCCATTATCCGAGGTGTTTTGCTGGTGACATACTTAAATTCGGGACAACTGTTTCAGTATGAGCAATAACTTACCTCACGAAGCGACATTCCGGCTAAGTGATAGCAGGTCCCTACTTCAACCGCCCAGCGTGGCGTTCGATCTCGCTCCACAAACGACAGCTCGATCCATGCGGTAACTTCGCTGGGGCGTTCGATTTCGGGCATAAGCACTCTCTGACCACAAAGAATTTGACTTACACATCGAAACCCTCGGCTGGACATGTACTGTTCCCGCCGCCGTGCCCTCCAACTGCTCGGCGCTTCCGCAGTCGCAGCCACAACTGCCGGTTGTTTGAGTCCAGGTAGTCTCGACGAATACGCCCTTATCGCAGACGAACTAGATCTCTCATCGGTCGGTCGACCGTATCTGTGGCCTGACCCCACGGAGATTAGGGCTGTGACACGAGTCGATTTTACCACTGAAAGAAAAACGCAGTACGTTTCGGAACTGTTCGATCAGGGCAGTGTCACTGCCAAACAGTGGCCGCTTGTTAGACAAGCACAGTGGGGAAAAACGACGAGACCAAATCCGACATTCCTCGAACAGAAAGATAGTTTCTATCACGTTCAGATTTCTGACGAGCGTCAGCTTGAGCGTGATCGATGGCATTTCGCAGTCGAGCGGACCGATGAAACGCCACCTGACGACGCGACAATTGACACACGTCCTTTCGATCTGTCAACACAAGACGAACGAGTGCTCGACGCAGCACTTGACGCGGTCTATGCTGGTAACGATGGGTTTCTGGATGAGCCCGAGTTCGACGAGCTGCAAACTGTGGAGTTCCATCACGGCCTAGACCCCGACGCGAGTGACCTTATTCCGTCGGCACCGTTTGATTTTGTCGAGGTTAATGAAGAATACTTCCGGCCGGTTGCAGAGCAACGCAGTGTCCAGGTCCCAGAGTGGACGTACACCGTCACCGAGATAGCGCAGTCACGCAGCGAATTCGATGAGTACGCGCGAAGCGAAATCGTCGAATACGACCTGACAGCCAGCGGTCTCTCCGACTCCGCACGGAGTGTGATTGATGACGCGGTCAGTGACGATCCGCGGCGGTACGAGGAGGGAAGTCCGCCCTCAGACGGCCTCTCGGAAGTCTTAGAAGCACTCGGTATTGCTGGCGATCTCGAACCCATAGACAGCTACAAGGACCGGATAGACTTCCGGAACGTCGTCGCCGAGTACGAAGACGCGATCTATCGGTTTGACCTGATTATTACGCCGTGACGGGATTGAGAGCATCAAAAAAGAAATGCTACTATCGCTGTCTGAGAAACCTCGTAGCGTCTCTCAATTAACACTTCTCGGCTCTGTTGAAATCCTTAAGAAATGACACATTCTGACCCGGATATGGTCAGTACAACCTGTGGTGACAGCACTGAATTTGCACAGGGAAACGTTATGACAGGCTGAGAAACTCGGGGACAAAGGCGATAGCAGCGAGAAGACTGATCAGTACGATGATCGCGGCAAGACGTAGTACACCAGCGGCCCGTCGTTGATGCTCCGAAATTGATTCGGCAATTCCTGATAAGCCAAACCCGGCAGCTAAGAACAGTCCGAAATTGCCCGGTGCGGAGTTGGCTATAATGGCGTGATATCCGTACTGGCCGATGAGGAGGAGAGCCCCAGCGAGGTGGGTGAGTGCCAAAATCCCACCAGTAGGCTCTTTGAATACCGTGTCTTGGATTATGGAGGGCATCGGATGCGCTGTTTCCCGCCGGTAGTAAATAGACGTTGAATTGGCTTACACGGGCAGGCAATCTTCTATCGACACTAAGCGAGCGGTAGCAGATCCTTCGACCGACTCGTGCGCTGCATCTCGCACGACTGTCGGGACACCTCCTTGAGCTGGTAGAAACCTAAACGCTCAATACGCACTCTTCAGCGACCGGCTGTTTCAGAGGATAATGTGTCTGGAAAAGAGGATTTCAACAGAGCCGCTCTTTCCCGAATATCAAGCTCTGTGTAGTGTTTCAAGCCCCGAAACGGGAACGCAGTAGATCCCGGAAGTGTCTGTAGATTGCTGTGCTGAAGTCCTGTAACATACCATTACTTTTGCCCATATTATTTACCGACATATCGGCTTGAACTAAGTGAAGAGCCCTATGTGTCACGGCGAACATCTATTTGCTGAGGCCGCCCTAGACAGCAATTGAATCCCCGCACGTGTATGTACGAACTAGTGAGAACTGTCGAACCAGATAGTCAGGCAGTTGACCACCTCTCACGGCTGCAGCCGTGTTGCGTCGTCTTGGGAGCGTGTAAATGACAATGGAACACCGTCTTGCTGAAGCGCCAATCGGCGTTATTACTGTTCAAGATGGGGTCGTGCGCGATGTGAATGATCCTGCGGCCGATATTCTTCCAAATGATACCCCTGTCGACAAGCAGATTGCTGATGTGTTTCCGCAGTCGGTTGAGCAATCAGTGCCGACCGCGTTCAATGGTGCGTCAGTAACTGAGGTGGCGTTTGAGGAGTACTATCCAGCAATCGACCGATGGCTATCGGTTTCTGTCGTGCCAAGTGATGACGCTACGACCGTCTATGTGGATGACGTGACCGAGCTGAAAAGTACCCAGCAGACTGCTCAGCGACTTCGTGCGGAGTCTGAACGAGCCACAATCATTGATTCGCTGATCGCGGATGTCCTTGAGGGGCTTGTTGGTGCCACATCGCAGGACGCAATTATGGAGACGATCCGAGAACGACTGGGCGCATCTGACCAGTTTCAGTTTGTATGGACCGGAGAGTACCTCGTCAATAGTGGTGAGTTAGTTATCAGTGGTGTTGAGGGAGAACAGGGACAACTGTTCACGGCTGTTCGTGAGTCCATTGAGGAAGGACGTGCTATTCCTGAACAGCAAGCCGTGGACCAACAGTCTCCGATATTGGTCCAGTCGCTAAGTGAAGATCAATCGGTTCCAGAACCAATACGTGCTGCGGGTTTTGCGGACGGCGTTCAATCAGTTTTTGCGCTGCCGTTGGCCTACGGCTCTAGTGTCTACGGTGTTGTCGGTGTCTACGCGGGGACAGAAGCCGCATTTAGTGATCACGTCCAATCGAGTTTTGAGACACTTGGCGACCTCGCTGGATACGCAGTCAACGCAACGCAGAACCGAAAGTTACTATTCACCGACACAGTCACCGAAGTGACGTTTAGCCTGGGTGTGAATTCGCCCTTGGTACGTGTCAGCAAAAATAGTGAAGCTGAGCTTACGCTCAATGGGACCGTCACCTCGGATGATAGTGGCCTCAAATGTTTCGTGACTGTCTCTGGGTCCAACCCAAAAGATGTTCTTGATACTGCCACGACTATGTCGGAAACGGAGAGCGGGAGACTCATTCGGCAGACAGACGCGACACAAGGTCGCATCCAGCTGACTCTGGCAGACGCAGCCCCGCTCGTTGTGGCAATCAACCGGGGAGCCAATATACAGACAGCAACGTTCAACGGAGACGAGAGCCGTTTAGTCGTAGAGCTGTCCCCAGACGCAAACGTACGCAGCTTGGCAAACGCTCTCGGGAATGGTGAGCCAGCCCCCATTCTCGCACGGCAAGACAAGACGAAGTCACCGACGACAAAACAAGGATTTCAGAGCGAACTCAACGATCGGCTCACTGATAGACAGGCAACAGTCCTCCGAACAGCCTATCTCGCGGATTACTTCACTTCACCACGCGGGAGCACTGCTGAGGAGGTGGCAACTTCACTTGATATTACTGGTTCGACGTTGCTTCACCATCTTCGGGCGAGTCAGCGGAAACTGTTAGCTGCGTTCTATGATGAACAGCATCAAGACAGTAGCTAGCAGTCTTAGTTCGGTCTCTACAAGCGGAACAAGCCGAGTATCTCAGTGCTCGACCCCGAGGCGGTTTACATTAAATGCGTGTGACACTCCAGTCAAAACAAACTAGAGTCTGAATAGTTAGACATGCTTTCTTCTGTGACTCTGGATACTAAGCATATCCCACCAAGGGTATGCCCTCAGATGATACGCATATGGCAGTGCGACAGAAGTCGCGTAACGACCATACAGAGGAACCGGCCGCAGACGTACCGACAGAGAAGTTGCTCGATCTCTTCGGTGATGAGTACACCCGGCGAGTGTTTGAGGCGGTTTCTGAGGAACCTCGGTGCGGCCGCGCAGTCGCAGAGGTAGCCGACGTGTCTCGGCCAACGGCGTACCGGCGCCTCAACGAACTCCAAGACGCCGGGTTAGTCACGAGCGAGTGTTACGTCGCGCCAGATGGTCACCATCGTGAACAGTTTACTGCATCTGCGCAACACATCTCTGTCTCGCTTGACGACGGTGAAGTCGAAGCAACAGTCAGTCTGAGTTGCTAGCACCACAGCGGCGGGGTCAGAGTGTCTCACTCTTGCCGAAGCGTCGTCGGCCGAAGATGACGACCGTGTCGGCCTCGTCGGATTTGTAGCACTCTCGAAGTTGTGAGAGTCCGACCTCTTGATTGACGAAGCGATCCGTACTGTCGAGTGGTCACACAGCGAATAACCAATTCTGGAATAGGCTTATCTGAAATTGGCTATGTTGAAATAGTTTATTACCGAACACTTCGTGACCGCCTCAGGCCAGATGAGCGATACCGAAGACAAGTACGAGGCGCGATAGAACGTTCCGTAAGAGTACGATGCTTTCGCCAGTCGAAAGCAAGTCTACTGCTCTCGTTCACCTGCGTCTCTCGTGACATCTCAGACTAGATCAGTGGAGAAGTATTTCGACAGATAGGCAAGACGAGTTCCTCGGGACTTGGCTTCGAGGGTGAAGACGACACTTAGACGCCTTCTGTTCGTTCCATATCGCGTTCAATCCTCGTCGAGTGCACAGATCCGCCATAGAGATTCGCGTTTCCACCACTGGTCAGAGCTCCCGATCATAGCTTAATTGGGATGTATCGAGTACTGTTTTCGGTTTTTACATACAGGTTGGTACACAATATGTCGGTGATGAGTGCCCCAGCCTTTCCATCACACTCGCAACAGCCCTGACGGTTCTAATCGGACTGTTCATGTGTGCCCTCCCAGTGTGGCTTGGTGTGTTCCGGCGAGTGGAACTACGTGAGCGACATGCTGACCTCTTCGTTCCGTTCTTCTTCATGACGGGTATCTTTGGGCCCGTTGTAGTTTTGTTCCCGATATACGCGGCTATCATCCCGACAGATGGATACTCAAACGTGAATCTCGTTATCTGGGCAGCGGTATTAGTCCCGTGGACTGTATTCGGCCTCAGATATGCTGGAAGAGATCACTTCCTAACGACACGTGGAATTACCGGCTTCACCGCGCTCGTCTATCTGTTCATTGGTATACTCATCTTAAGTTTAGTCGGGAACCTCCCAGATTCCTCGGTTATATACGGATTCTTGGGATTCGGGATAGTGGGACTACATGAGGTGACGTTCGCAGTCGCCGGCGCGATTCTTCTCTCAACGTACCCGGCACGACAGTCTCCCCCTAGGCCAAGGTCTCGTGCTCGTGGTCCCGGTTGCAATGTTATTGATGGCAACCCAATCACTCGGCATTGGCCCTGACTCTCGGACGTTTCTGAACGGTGGCGTCTTCGCAACTGTCGCCGGCTCACTGTGGCTGGCCGTCATCAGGTACGATGTGCTGACTCGCCGCCCCGGCACGAGTCGTCTCGGATTCCGATCAGTGGTCACCGAGATGAATGAACCAGTTTTTGTAGTGAACAACGACAGCACCGTCGTCAACGCGAATGCGACGGCACAGTCTCTTTTTGATCCAGATGTCGTTGGGACCGAGTTCAACGACGTACTGGGACAGTCGGTCACAGAACTGCGCGATTCCAACATCGTGGAACACCGCACATTGGAGGGCTATCGGCAGTTTGATCCTCGTATTTCAATCGGCCTCTGGGGGGCTAACTGGGCTGTACAGTCTCTCGGCGGAAGGCTAATTTTTGGTAAGAGCCATCTTGGCGGAGCAGAAGTTAGGATCGAAGTCC
>Ga0207753_1000181_pt1 | contig 25113 bp, 26 predicted proteins | sample PonA233FremontCA_2_FD_187273 | JGI IMG/M metagenome (GOLD analysis project Ga0207753, IMG submission 187273) | Salt pond sediment microbial community from Fremont, CA, USA - Pond A23 Sediment 3 (SPAdes) | ecosystem: Environmental > Aquatic > Non-marine Saline and Alkaline > Saline | place: USA... | reverse complement strand
GCAGATGGACCGGGACGGCGGCCACCTCGCGGGCCTGCAGGCGGTCGACCACCTCGCTGTTGAGCCGCTTCATCGCACTGTGGATCGCGTTGGCGGCCGCGGCGTCGGTGGTTCCGGAGGTCGTCGACACCCCATGCTCGGCGGCGTGAACGTGGCCGAAGCTCCCACCGCCGTGGACGACGACGAGCCGAGCGTCGTCGGTTGCAACTCCCGCCGTGACGGCGTCGAGCACGCTGTTCAGGGCCTCGTCGTCGACCGTCTCCGGCGAATCCTTGTCAGTGATGACGCTGCCGCCGAGTTTGAGGACGATCAGATCAGTGGGTTCGTCCCCGTCGGCCGGGTCGCCAGTCATTCGGCCTCCTCGACGCGGACGCCTTCGGTGGCGAGTTCGGCGCGGAAGCTGTCCTCACAGCCCGGCGTGTACCGGAGGCTGGTCTGGGTCTCCTCGGTTCGGTCGAGGGCGACGATACAGCCGCCGCCGCCCGCCCCGGTGAGTTTCGCGCCCTCGGCTCCGGCCTCGCGGGCGGCCCACACCATCGTATCCAGCGAGCGCGAGGAGACGCCCAGTGCCGACAGCAGGCCGTGGTTGATGTTCATCAGGTCGCCCAACTCCGTGACGAGTTCGTCGCTGGCCTCGGCGTCGGGGTCGGCCCCACGGAGGAGGTCCTCGCCCGTCGACACGATGTCGCCGATCGCCTCGACCGTGTCGGCCGCAAAGTCGTAGCGCTCCCGGAGGGCTCGCACGTCGGCGACGAGCTTGCCGGTGTCGCCCGCGCCGCCGTCGAAGCCGACGACGAAGGGCAGGGTGGGCGTCGACAGTTTCGTGCAGTCGTCGCCGGCGACCCGGACCGCCCCGCCCATCGTCGAACAGAAGGTGTCCGCCCGCGAGGCCTGGCCGTCTTGGACCTCGTACTCGGCCTTGTAGGCCCGGTCGGCGAGTTCGCGGCGATCCAGCGGTTCGCCCAGCGCGCGGGTGGCAGCGTCGATTCCCGCGACGACCACGGCTGCCGACGAACCCAGTCCCGCGCCGAGCGGGATTTCGCTTTCGACGGTAATATCGAACCCCGCGTCGGGAGCGTCGGCGGCCTCACGAGCTTGCTGGACGGCGGCGTCGACGTAGCCCATCGCGGCGTCGAGGAGGGGTTGGGGAACGTCGACATCCGGTCGGTCGGCCGTCGACCCGGCGTACTCGACGACGAACCCATCCAAGGAGAGATCCGCCGCCTCGACACGGACGTGGTCGTCGTCGCGTGGCTCGGCGGTCACGGTCGCTCGCTTCTCGATCGCACACGGCACGGCTGGCTCGCCGTAGACCACCGCGTGCTCGCCGAAGAGGTACACCTTGCCCGGTGCGCTGACGGTCGTCATCTCGCGTACTCTCCGCCGACTCGGGTGACTCTCTGGATCCGATTCATGGTGTATAAATAGGTTACTATAGCGAGGGTTTTTATAGGTCCCTATAAATTATTCAGTACGCGAGACGCCAGCCGTTCGTCGGATGGCCACCGCGGTTGAGGTGCGGCATGCACGCTCCTCAAGGGAATTGGGAATGGACGTCCGGTCCGCAGTTGTGCGGATCGATGTTTTTGAACTATTCGGTGAGCCGACGGACCATCTGGGAGATCTCGTCGATCGTTTTCGCCTGCTGTTCGTTGGCGGCGGCGATCTCCTCGGCCTCCTTGGCGACGGTGTCGGCCCGGTCGACCAGCTCGTCGAGCATACTGGCGACCTCTTCGGAGCTTGCGGCCTGCTGGTCGGTGGCATCCGATACCTCCCGGATCCCGTGGGCGGTCTCCTCGACTGCGGTGGCGATGTCATCGAGCAGTTCCATCGCCTCGTCGACGCGCTCGACGCCGCGTTCGATCTCTTCGGTCGTCTGGTCGAGGCTCTCGACGGTCTGTTCGGTGTCGCTCTCGATGGCCGACACGAGGTCCTCGATCTCCTGGGCGCGCTCCTGGGAGTCGCTCGCAAGGGATTTGACCTCGTCGGCGACCACCGCGAAGCCCGAGCCAGCCTCTCCGGCGCGAGCGGCCTCGATCGAGGCGTTCAGCGCGAGGATGTTGGTCTGCTCGGCGATGTCGTTGATGACTTCGACAACGGAGTTGATCTCGCCGACGCGTTCCTGTAGCTCGTCGACATCGGTCGAGACCTCGTCTACGGCCTCGCCGACGTCGTCCATGACGCCCATCGCGTCGTCGGCTGCCGTCTGCCCGTCTTCGGCTAGCCCCTGGGCGCGCCGGCTGTTTTGTTCGACCTCGGTGGCGCTGGAGGCGATCTCCTCGACGGTCGCGCTCATATTCGAGACCTCGCTGGCGATCGACTGCACTCGTCCCGACTGCTCGTTGGCGAGCGTCGAGATCTCCTGCGAAGAGTCGGCGACATCGTCCGACGAGCGCTGAAGCTCGACCATCGGCGTTTCGAGGTCTTCTTCGACCTCACGGGCCAGCTGCTCGCGGCGCTCGACCTCGGTGGCCATGCGCTGATTGTAGGAGTGGATGTAGGTGTCGGCGACGACCTGCATATCGAGGTTGATGATCCGGAGGACAGAGGTAATGTCGGCCCGGAGTTCACCGACCTCCTCTTCGACGATCTCGTCGACAGCAGCCAACGATTTGTCGCTGCCGCCCTCAACGGCTGCGGTTCCCCCATCGGTGGCAGCATCGCGCAGTGTCGACCGCAAGCGTTCGCTGAGTCGGTCGGTCGCCCGCTCGGTCAAAAGCGGCAGGATGAGGTCGTAGTAGACACCGTACTGGCCGATGTAGTGTTTCATCGGCATCTCGAGGATGTCATGGAGTTTGCCGATTCGGGCGCGGTTTTTGAAGTACTGCTGGCCGTAGTCGCCGCCGGCGAGCGTTGCGAAGTAGGCTTTTTGGGTCTGTTTGAGCGCCTCGACGTTCTTCGGCGATCGGCCGATAACCGCGACCGTGTCGTCGTACTGGGTGAGGTTCTCGTAGAACAGCTCGGCGATCTCCTCGGTGTGTTCCTCGAACAGCGATTCGAGCGCCGCCAGTCGCTCGGCGTCCTCGGCGTCGAAGTTGACGAAATCCTTCCGCCAGGCGATCTCCTCGCCGTCGAGTCCGATATCCCGGACGAGGGATTCGACATCGACCCGGTCGTTGAGTCCACCCTGGCCGAACATCGCCGCGTAATCAGTCATACGCGCATAAAACCACAACCCATATTTATACCTGTAGTGTGGAAATTCAATTTTGATATTTTGACCCGTCGGCTGTGGGTTTGCTCCGGTCGGCTGTAGCTATGTAAACGGAGTTGTCCGAGTCTCGACACCGCCATCGGGCTGTCGGATCAGCGCCGAGAGCGCCTCGGGCGTCTCGACGAAGACGGCTTCGCCACCTCGGCTCTCGACGGCCTCATCGGGGCGTCCCCGACCGTTCGTGGACGGAGAGTCAACGTTGTTCCGGAGTACGTTCTGGCAGTGGACCCGACCCTTCGTCGTTGGTGCGTCGTGACGAGTGTGGCCGACGACCTGCGGGGGTGCGTTGGCCGACAGATAGTCGAAATGGAGCCACACCAATCCGGCCTCGGGGCCTTTTAAATAGTCCCGGCCGACGCCCAACACCTGCGGGTAGTCTTTTAGGAGTCTCCCCTGCATCGGCAGATCCTCGTCAGTGCCGATCGCCTCCTGGAGCGTTTCGGCGGCCGCGACGAGCGACTCGTTTGCCGCGCTGACGTCGTAGGGTTCGTCGGCCCCGGCATGAGCGTAGGTGACCGTGTGGCCCGCATACGCGGCGACGACGTGGCCGTCGACGATCGCCTCGCAGAGCCGGCGGCGGGCGTTGTCGTCGACCTGCCCGGAGAACCACTCGTCGAAACCGAACTGGGCCGGCGAGAGTGCCAGCGCCTCGTGGTTGCCGAGGGTGGGCCGCACGCGGCCGGGCGGGGCCTCCGCGATGAGTCGGGCGACCAGTTCGAGGACACCCTCGTTGGCCGGGCCGCGGTCGACGAGGTCACCATTGAAAACGAGGACGTAGTTCTCGTCAGCCCAGTGGAGCCGTCCGTCGTCGTCTTCGACCACGACCGGCGGGAGATCTGGGTGATCGGTAAGTGTCAGGAGTGCGCTCCGGGCGGCGTCGAGATAGCCGTGGATATCGCTGATCGAGACGATCGTCGGCGGTTCCGCGGCCGCATCGGTTACATCGGCCCCGTCGACGAGAGCGTCGACACCGTCCCGGAGCGAGTCGTCGAGTTCGGAATCCGACAGTCGAGGAAGCATCTGCTCGCAATGAGGCGCGCATAACACATAATTGTCCACGACGCGACCGGTCAGGTAGACCAGCAATCCGATGCACCCGTTTCCACCCGTTCTTCATGTCGACGACGCTCCCGACGAACTCCTCGAGTCGGGCCACCTGTGGCTGCTCGAATCGGTGGCGGGCGCGCCGCTGCGGTTCCGGCTCCAGGAATCGAGCCTCATCGAGTTCGGCGACGCCGACCGGGTCTATGGGAGCCCCGACGAGCTGCCGCCGCAGTACCGCCACGCGGTTCGGCACGTCCAAGAGGCCCTCGACCGCGAGGCGCTCCGGGCGGCCGTCGACGATGTCGAGGCGATCACCTTTCTCGGGCAGGCAATGCAGTATCGCGGTGTCGACTACGACTGGGCGCGGACGCCCTCGTTTTTGGGGACCGAGATCTGGTCGGCCGAAGCGGGGCGGTTCCGCCCGCCGGATGCGGTCGACGGAATCTTCGAGCGGCTCGGCCTCGATGCCGTCAATCCGGTCGCACAGGAGGTTCGACCCCGTGATTTCGACCCGAAGCGTTACGAGATCCCGGCCTCGGCGTGGTACGACGGTCCGGCAGCAGGTGTCGTCATCCGCGACAAGTCGGGCCACCGCGCGCGGCTCCCGAATTCCGGCGTTGAGGAGGGCGACGTAGCCGTTCCGGTCGAGATGACTGCGGCCGACCTCGCCGAACAGTATGGGAGTCGACAGCGACTCGCTCGACTGCGCGAGCGCCTGACTACCGGCGGCCAGCCGGTGAGCGTCGACGATCTCCTCGACCGGACGCTCGAATCGGCGTTCCGCGAACTCGATCCGCGGTGCTTCGAGACACGTGTCGACCGCGGAGCGTTCCGTGGTGAACTGGCGGGCCACGTTCGGCGATTTCTAAACGATCAATAATCAACAACTGGCGTTCTGTCGTCTCCGACCCGACGTAGTTCGTCAGTTCACCCCAAGAGACTTTTTATGCCTCACACCCTATGTACCGGTACTTGAATGACGGGACACGAATCTCGACCTCCCGGTGTGAACCACGAGGCCGATCTCGAATGGTGCCACGAGACGGTTCAGGGGGTCTCTCGGACGTTTGCGCTGACTATCGACGTGCTGGACGAACCGATGTCGGATCACATCTGTTTGGGCTATCTGCTTTGCCGGGTCGCCGACACCATCGAGGATGCGGGCCACATCCCGCCGGAGCCACAGGCCGAACTGCTCCATACCTACGACGATGCGCTTGACCCCGACGCCGAGACCGACATCGAGGCGTTCAGAGCCGATATCGACCAGTGGCTCCCCGAGGCCGACGAGCGGTCGGCCGACTGGAGGGTCGTCGCCGAAGCCCCGCGGGTGGTTGCGACCTTCGAGCAGTTCCCCGCGGACATCCAGGCGGCCATTATCCCACCGGTCCGTGAGCTGGTAGAGGGGATGGCAATGTTCGTCGACCGGCACGCTTCGGCGGGCGGACTGCGGATCGACAGCCGCGACGAACTCGAAGAGTACTGTTATTACGCCGCCGGGACCGTGGGAAACCTCATCACGAACCTCCTGACCCGCGGCGAGATCACCGCCGACCGCCGCCAGCACCTGTACGACACGGCCGTTGAGTTCGGGCTGCTGCTCCAGTTGGTCAACATCTCGAAGGACGTCTACGACGACTACACCGAGGAGAACAACGTCTATCTCCCCGCCGAATGGCTCGCCGACGAGGGGGTCGATCAGGAGGCCGTGGTAGAGCCCGAAAACCGCGATGCGGCTGCCGAGGTCGTGGGCCGGACCGCCAGCCATGCCCAGTCGTTCCTCGCCGATGCCGAGGGCTATCTCAAGGCGATGCCGCTCAGCCACGGCAACACGCTGGCCGCGTGGGGCGTACCGTTCCTGCTTGCGGTCGGCACCCTGCGGGAACTCACCGCCAACCCCGAAGACGCGCTCACCGAACGCGGTGTGAAGATCGACCGGCAGGAGGTTTTCGCCGTAATGGGGGCGATGCGAAACGGAGGCAAAGAGTCGCTGAGCGAACTCCGGAAGACGATCTCCAAGCGACCCTATCATCTGGTTGCGAAAAACGCTGACTGACACCCTTGTTTTCGAGACCCGTCATTTGATTCGAGCTGCCGACCAGCAGACGGTGCCGATCGGTGATCCGACGAGACCTAGTGATCGAGTGTGTCGAGGACCGTTTCACACGCGGCCGGAAGGCTCGGCGCTCGCAGCGCCGCCGCGGTGTACTCGACGACCGGATGGTCGAATCGCGATGATCGCACGTCTCCAATAAAAAGGGGTTCGGGAGGTCTAAAGGGCCGTTTCAGTTACCTCGCGGTCGAAAGCCGACGAATCCACGCGTTTTTATTCGTGGTAGCGGAACGTGTGGCTATGAGCTTCGAGAAAGACAACGCGGCCGTGCTGCACGACAAACACAGCGAGTACGACGGCGAGACGGGGACGATCACACAGGTCGTCGAGAACATGTTCGGCGACGCAACGTACACGATCAGCTTCGAGGAGGGCCAGGAGACCGGCGTTCCCGAGGACGACCTCGAAGCCGTCGACGGCGACGCAGACGACGCCGACGAGGAGTAGCTTTTCGGCTGCGAGCCGAGCGCTTTTTCCCTCCAGTCACCAAGAGGTGGATAATGCCGAGAGTGCCGTTTCACTACATCGATCTCCGGACCTTCTGTTATGCGACCGAGGACGAAAAGCGGGTTGAGGAGGCGATTCGTGCCTTCCTCCCCGAGGAGTTCGAACTCGACCGCATGGAAAACACCGGCCACCACGGCGACCGGATCGTGGTGCTCTCGGCGCGTGTCGAGAACGCCGACGATATGCGCCACATCCTGGACCGGCTGGCCGAACTCGATGACATCGACCGCGTGATGGACGAACTCGACGAGCGCGTCGACGACAACTGCTCGTTTTTCATGCGGCTCGACAAACAGGCCGCCTTCCAAGACGAGATCCGACTCGGCGACGGGATCACCCTGCGGGCGAAAGTCGAAGCCTACCCCGCGAAACACGAAGCAGCGGTCGAAAACGCGCGTGAAGCCTTGGAACAGTCGCGGCCGTAATCGATACTTCGCTTTTATAAAAGGACGTTACTCGTCGACCCACTTGATCGAACAGCCGCGCGACGGCAGGTCGTCGTGGTCGACGGCCTCCCCGGCCAGCACCGATTCGATAGCTTCGCGGGCGTAGAATTCTGTGGGCTCGTCGTCCGGATTCAGCGCGTCGTCGAGTCGACCGTGGTAGGCCAGTTGCCACTCGTTGCCCTCTCGTCCGAAGAGGAACGGATCGGGCGTACAGACCGCACCGTACTCGCGGGCGACGTCTTGGGTTTCGTCGTACAGATAGGCGTCGTAGTCGACAGTGCCCTCAGAGACGAGGTCGACCATGCTGTCGAAGTCGTCGTCGGGATACTCCGGGTTGGCGTTGGGGTTGACACCGACGACCGCCGCTTCGTCGAACTCCGCGGAGAGCTCGTTGAGGAACTCGAACTTGGCCTGTGCGTAGGGGCAGTGGTTGCAGGTAAAGACGACCAGTAGGGCGTCGTTGTCGGCGAACGAATCGAGGGTATAGCTGTCGCCATCCGTGCCGGTCAGTTCGAACCCGGGTGCGGTGTCGCCGCGGTCGAGTTCGGAGTCGGACTCTTTGAGTACCATACCCTCTCTTCGGGCTTGCTGTTCATAATGGATGTGGACGCTCCCGACTGCAATGGAGCCTCCGCGTGGCGGTCAGTACTGTTCGCGTCGGTGAGCGTCCTCGACCAGCGCGTGGCCACACTGTCGACAGTAGCGGTCGGCGTCGGCGACTGGCTCGCCGCATCGCGGACACGCCCTGTCGGTCGTCGCCGACAGGGTTCGGAGCCGGGTTGCCTGCCATGGAATGAGAATAAAGCCGACCAGCACAGCAAGCACCGTTATCCACCGGCCAACCACCGTCACCGGGATAATGTCGCCGAAGCCGACCGTCGAGACGGCGATCACGGTATAATAAAAGGCGTCACCGAAGTTCGATATCTCGGGGTTCGTCCCGACCTCGGCCGAGTAAACGAACCCGGTTGCGATAAAGAAGATCAGGAAGATCGTCACCGAGAGTTCGGTTCGGCGGATGGTGCTGATCGAGACGGATTGGCCGAACAGCTGTTGTTCGTTGACCAACAACCGGAGGAATCGGAAGATCCGAAGCGTGTACAGCCCACGAAGGAACCCCGCCCCCGGCCCCGGAAACAGGAACAGCGGGAGGATGGCCACGAGGTCGACGATCGTGTAGGGATCGGTTATCTCGCCCCATCTGTCGGTTGCTGACTCGACCCGAACAGCGTACTCGCCGAGGAAGACGACCCCCAGCGCGACTTCGAGGTTCCAGATGAGCGCGGGGTAGGGCGCGGGAAACCTGTAGGTCGACAGGATATACAGCAGGATGAACGCGGTGTTGAGGATATATAAAAGGGTATTCGTCGCTCTTCCCGCCCGCGTCTGGCGGTCTCGGAGGAGAAATCCGATTCGGTCGACGGTGGCAAGAGACATGACGAGCGAGAGGATAGTTGGCGACCGTACACAAAACGGTATCTACGTGGCTACGGGACCGGACTGATCGGGACGACCCTACGACACCAGCCGAATCAGGACGAAAAGCGAGCCGACCGACAGCAGCGTCGACGCGAAAACGTTGAGCGAGGCGAACTCGCGGTCGCCGCCGAGTTCGTCCGCAAAGACGTACGTCGAGACTGCCGTCGGCGTTCCGAGCATGACGATTGCGGCCGTAAACGTCGACGCACCGACACCGAGGGCTGAAAAGGCGAGCCACGCGACCGCAGGCATGGCGATCAGCTTGAGCCCGACGACCGTGCCGGTTGCCTCCAGATCCAGTTCGGGACCGTCGACCTGCAGGGTCGCCCCGACACATAACAGTGCCAGCGGCAACGCAAGCGCCGCCAGCGCGTCGAGTCCCACCGTGATCGGCTGGGCCACCGGCAATCCGAGCGAGCCAATGGCGATCCCGGCGAGTAGCGCGATCAACACCGGATTCCTCGCCAGCTCGGCCAGCTGGTCGACCAGCTGGGTATCGGCTCCGTTAATCGTCACGAGAACGAGCACCGTAATCGGCACCTGTATCAGCGAGCCGATGCCGAGGACGACGCTGGCGATGGCTGTCACCTCCGCATCGAACGTCGAGGCCACAAGCGGGAGGCCGAGATAGCCGAGGTTCGAGTGGTACGACTGGATCATCGCGACACTCTGGCGGGCCGGGCGGTTCCGTCGGCGATTGAACAGCCACGCGAGGGTGGCCATCGACGACAGCACCGTAACCACGCCGATGACGAGCCTCGGGGTGAGAATTGCGGCGATGTTCTGGTCGTAGGTCGCCGTAAACACGAGCGCAGGCAGGGCGATGTAGTAGGCAACCGCATTGAGTCGGGCCGTGCGGTCGCTCGTCAGTACCCCCGCGTGCCGGAGCCCGGTCCCGACGAGCAGCAAGGCAAGCAGTCCCAACAGCCGACCGAAAAGCTCCATACCCACTCTGAGAGCGTCGACGGTTTGACCGTCTCGATTCTAGTACAGAAGGCTCAGTCGACCGTCACGAGATACACCGCAAGCACCGCGAACCCGATGCCTGCGATCTTCCGTGCGGTGACCGGCTCGTCGAGAAACGCCATCCCGAAGGTCGAACTCGTGACCAGAAACAGTCCGAAGACGGGCGTGACGACGCTCACCGGGCCAAGCGACAGCGCCCGATAGTAGGCTAGAATCCCGGCTGCCAGACAGATCCCGGCGGCGAAGGCGTACGGCAGTTTCGAACTCCCGAGGTGTGGGGTGACACGCTGGTCGGTGCCGACGACGACCGCCAGCGCACCGACGACCAGAATCGAGTTCGAGATGACCGTCGCCACGTCGCTGGGAATCGCGTCCGAGCCGGTGGTCGCCACCCGCATCAAAAGCGGGACGAACGTGTAGGCGACCAGCGCGCCGAGTGCCCACGGGAGATAGCTCATACCAGCATTCAACCCGGCGGGAAGTTATCGGTTCTGGAGTAGTCGACGGCCCATCAAGCGGGCAGTTCTCACACAGCTCATGTGGAAGGTTCTCAGGGGTGTGTCGCAAATAATATGCGGGCGGAACGAACAGAAAGAGTATGGACACCAAACGCGAACTGTTGTCACTGTTGTCGACCGACGCCCGGGAGTCGACCGAAGACATCGCCCGACAGCTCGGTGTCGACGCCGAGCGCGTCGAGGAGCTGCTCGACGAGCTCGAAGCCGACGACACCGTGCGTGGGTATCAGGCGGTCGTCGACTGGGACAACACCGACGACCAGCACGTCGCCGCCTTCGTCGAGCTCAATGTCGAACTCGACCGCGAGACGGGCTACGAGGAGATCGCCGAGCGGATCGCCCGCTTCTCCGAAGTCGAGTCTCTCCGCTTGGTCTCCGGTGACTACGACTTCGCCATCGAGGTCACCGGCGACTCGATGCAGGACGTCTCTAAGTTCATCTCCGACCAGATCGCGCCGATTCCGGAAATCACCCAAACGGTGACCCACTTCATCATGGAGACCTACAAGGAGGCTGGCATCGACTTCGGCGACCGCGATGGTGACGACCGACTCTCGGTTTCGCCATGACGCTCCAGCCCAACGACCGTGTCGCGGGCGTCCCCGAGTCGGGCATCCGGAAGTTCTTCGAGCTTGCCGAGGAGCGCGACGACGTGATCTCGCTGGGGGTCGGCGAGCCGGACTTCTCGACGCCATGGGCCGCCCGGAGTGCAGCGATCCACTCGCTTGAGGAGGGTCGGACTTCCTACACTCCGAACCGTGGAATAAGCGATCTACGGCGGTTAATCAGTGACTACTCCCGCCGCTGGGGCCACGACTACGACCCCGATACGGAGGTTCTCGTCACGACCGGCGCGAGCGAAGCCATCGACCTCGCGTTGCGGACGTTTATTTCGCCGGGCAGTACGGTTGCGATCCATCAGCCCAACTACATTTCCTACCAGCCGGGCATCGAGTTTGCTGGCGGCGAGCCACTGGGTGTCCCCACCAGAGCAGCCGACGACTTCGCGCTGACACCGGAGACACTGCGGGCCGCGGGGGCCGAAGACGCCGATCTGCTCGTGTTGTGTTATCCGAACAACCCGACAGGGGCTGTGATGGACGAGTCGGAAGTTCGAGCCGTCGCCGACTTCTGTGTCGACAACGATGTCGGCGTGATCGCCGACGAGATCTACGCCGCGCTGACCTACAACAGCGACCACACCTCGATCGCCTCGATGCCGGGGATGCGGGAGCGGACCATCGTTATCAACGGGTTCTCGAAGGCCTACGCGATGACGGGCCTCCGGCTCGGCTACGCGCTGGGACCCGCGGCGGCGATCGACTCGATGAACCGCGTCCACCAGTATACGATGCTGTCGGCCCCAACAACGGCCCAGTACGCCGCTATCGAGGCCCTCCGAAGCTGTGAGGACGCCGTCACCGAAATGACTGCCGAGTATAACCGCCGTCGACGGTTCGTCCTCTCGCGGTTCGAGGAGATGGGCCTCGACTGCTTTACCTCCCGTGGGGCCTTTTATGCCTTCCCGGAGTGTGGCGGCGACGATGAAGCCTTCGCCGAGGAACTCCTGGAGGAACAGAGTGTGGCCGTCGTCCCGGGCAGCGTGTTCGGCGAGAGTGGCGAGGGGCACCTACGGGTCTCCTATGCAACGGGGATGCGAGAGCTCAAAATCGCAATGAGCCGGCTTGAGGAGTTCTGTCGAAGCCGCTAGTCGGTGGTTTATGAAATGGCACACCGTTTGTCAGGCGTGTCAGCTAATCGTAGGAATCAGTTACTGAGTGTCGGTATTGGCTACCGAGCGTCGAATGGATGGTACACTCACAGTTTGGGTGGCGAACGGTTTGGTGGTGTCGTGCGCCGACAGATCTCGGTCCCGATCTGTCTGACTTCGTGACTCGCCGGGAGCCGTTCGGCGGTTCTAATCTCCCGTTCGATCCAGTCGCTCAACGAATGCATCGCCTCCGGACCGGCCCACTCGTTGACATCGACCAGTGTCTGTTCGTAGATACTCCGCCGTGTCTGGGCCGTCTGTCGGTCGACGTCACGTCCGGGTTGGTCGAACACATCGCCGATGGCAGATTCGATCTCCCACAGCGCATCACTGACGCCCATACTCGGACCGACTCCGAGGTGTCGGAAAAGTGTTGTCTCAGCGTTACTGTCGAATACCGATACAACGTTGCCACTCGTTCAAACGAAACGTGTCAACAAGTGGTCGACGCCAAGCGGTTTAGCTGGAATTGAGGGCGCTAAGCCCCGTTCCTCAGCGAGCGTCGAAGACGCGAGCGGGGAGGGGGTACAGCGCCTGCACGAGTTGCTTACACGTTCTCCGCCACGCTTAGTACCTCTGCGGTCGAAGATGGTAGTACGATGCTAACCATATCTTCGACGGTGTGCAAGCGCGACAAGAAGCGCTCACTGTCGGGTGTGGTCGAGTGTCCGTCCGGTAGGAGTGGGACACTCCGAACCACCCGTCGAGGGTAATCATCTGCGGAGTCTGGAGCCACTGTGCCCACGTTGGGTGCAAGTGTCGACACAGAAACAGGAAGCCGTTCGAAAGACGGAGTCTTTCGTGATCACGAAAGTCTTCGATGTTCGGACGACCCTGTCCTCAACAAGCGAGGAGCGGGTAGCCCCGGGTGCGGTAGGGCAGGGGAGTTCACAACTCGAAACTGTCGGAGTCCTCATCATCGCTATCGAACGTCTGGCTGTCGTCGAAGTCGAAATCCTGCTCCCCATCCGGCGTGTCGAAGGCCTCATAAAAGCCGACGAACTCGTCGTGGTCCTCAAAAGAGCCGAGCGTGTCGTCGAGTTCGGCCCGGAGTTCTTCGAGCCGTTCGGTGAGTTCCTGGTACTCCTCGTTGTCTTCGAGGGACGATCGGCCCTTTTCGGACTCCAGGAGTGCCTTTTTCGAGGCTAATGAGTAGAGCTCTTGGACACCCTCGTCGTAGGAGCTTCGTGAGAGGAGGTCCTCGACGGTTTCTTTGAGCGTGTCGCGGGTAACTGGTTTGACCAGATACGTGTCGAACCCCATCTCGATGATGTCGAAGTCGGGTTCGACGGCGGTCACCATCGACACCGGACAGTCGATCTCCTGCTCGCGGGCGGCATTGAGCACCTCGTCCCCGGAGAGCCCCGGCATACGCCGGTCTAAGAGCATCACCGAAATCTCGTCGTCGAGCTTTTCGAGCGCCTCTTCGCCGCCGTAGGCGGTTCGGACGCGGTAGTCGGCTTTCAGCCACGTGGCATACAGATCTGCTAAATCTGCTTCGTCCTCGACGACGAGAACGAGTGGGCGATCGTCGTTCATGGCTCCCTAAATCCCTCAGCGGTCACGTTAGTTTTGTCGTATGCGAGGATATATGAAAATACCCCTTTGATTTGCTGTCCCGCCAACTCGAAACACAGCTGATATCCAAGATACATATAATGGTGTGGGATGGGATACTGTAGCACGTGGTAGAAGTTAATTGCCAGATATAAATATTGTGGTTACCGTACTAAAAAGATCAGTCGGTAGTGATTACTCGGGGCTGTAGTTCGGTGCTTCGTCGGTAATCATCACGTCGTGTGGGTGGCCTTCGGTTTGGCCAGCCGACGAAACACGGACGAACTCGGCTCGCTGTTTGAACTCGGGGAGCGTTTCGGAGCCAACGTAGCCCATCCCCGACTGCATCCCGCCGACGAGCTGGTGAAGCTCCGAGGCGAGCGTTCCTTTGTATGGGGTTGCGGCTTCGACACCCTCGGGGACGAACTCCTCGTTCTCGTCGGCGTCCTTGAGATAGCGGTCGCCACCGCCGGATTTCATCGCGCCGACGCTGCCCATCCCGCGGTACTGTTTGTACTTCTTGCCGTTCATCGTGATCACGCGGCCGGGTGCTTCCTCGGTACCTGCAAAGTAAGACCCAAGCATGACTGCGTCCGCGCCTGCGGCGACGGCCTTGATCGCATCGCCGGAGTAGCGAATCCCACCGTCGGCGATGACCGGGACGTCCGCGGGCGCTGCAACGTCGGCGACCTCCGCGATCGCGGTAATCTGTGGCATTCCCGCACCGGTAACGACGCGGGTCGTACAGATCGAACCCGGGCCGATCCCGACCTTGATGCCGTCGGCGAAGTCGACGACTTCGGCGGCCGCCTCTCGAGTGCCGACGTTGCCGACGACGACATCTGCGTCGACGAGCTCCTTGATTTCGCGCGCCGATTCGATTACGTTGAGATTGTGTGCGTGTGCGCAGTCAATAAAAAGCACATCTGCGCTAGCCTCGTCGGCAGCGGTCGCGCGGTCTTTCTCGAACGGCCCGACGGCGACTCCACAGACCAAGCGTCCTTCCTCGTCGCGGGCAGCCTCCTGGTGTTCACGACGCTGGAGGACGCCCTGCATCGTGATGAGGCCGACCAGTTGGTTGTCCTCGTCGACGATGGGGACGCGTTCGATCTTGTAGTCGTACATGAGTTCGAGCGCCTCGCGGGCCTCGACGTCCTCGCTGGCAGTGATGACCTCGTCGGTCATCGCCTCTTCGACGGTATCGGTCTCGCCGACCTCGAGGAAGGGTCGGATGTCGGTCCCCGAGATAATCCCGAGGACGGTGTCGTCGTCGTCGACGACCGGCGCGCCCGAGACGCCCTCGTGGTTCATCATTCGGTCGACCTCGCTGATCGTCTGTTCGGGGCTGGCGGTGACGACGTTGTCCCGGCGGATCATCAGCTCGTCGGCCCGTTTGACGCGCTTGATCTCGGCGACCGTCTCCTCGATGTCCATGTTTCGGTGGAGCACGCCCATCCCACCCTCACGGGCCATCCCGATCGCGGTGTCGCTCTCGGTCACCGTGTCCATCGCTGCCGAGACGATCGGAATCGTTAGCTCGACATTACGAGAGACACGTGTCGAGACAGCCGCGTCGTCGGGCTCGATGCGGCTCTCCATCGGACGGAGCAACACATCGTCGAACGTCAACGCCTCCGGTACCTGTAGCTTCTGAGAGAAAGAACCCTCTGAACTCTGGTTCGCCATATAAACCGTCATCGTGGATCGCTCAAAAACGTTGCGAGTCCGCACGCCCGTGTGGATACGACACAGAGATTCTCCACAGGTATCCATCCCTATGCATCACCTTTCAACATAAACAATCGTGTAGTTTTTGATCTCGGACAAGAATTGCCAATGCCATCATCCAGTTATTAGGCTATTTACGAGCTTTTTGTTTTGTTTTAGGAGTTAGAATTTAAAAAATGAGTAACGTATTGCCCAACAACTGCGCGTGTTTCGCACACCCACACAACGTTTAAGCGGGCTGCGGGTGTATCTGTATCTATGAGTTCCCAGTGGAACACCGCATCGCGGACGGCCGGCATCGAGCAGCAGCGCTCCGGCAGTCGCTTTACACCGATGTGGACAAGGGCAGTATCCACGCTGGGAGCCACTGTTAATGGCTGCTTTGGCGGGCGCGTCGACGGCGCGGCCGGAGGGTTGCCTTCATATCGCCGTTTGGCCGATGGTGACGGCCACTAGTTCGGCATGAGTGTCTCACAGCACCCGGTTGCCCTCCAGTTGGAGCGACGCGTCGGTGGTGCCACCCGCCTGTTGGCGACGGTGATGGCGTTGCCGCTAGTCGACGGTATCTTCGTCGCGCTGATCCTCGCGGGTACTCTCGACACCACCGTCGGAATGCTCGAAACCGGACTGCTCATCTTCGGCGGGTCGGCCACCTTGGCTGTGATCTTAGCCGAGATGGACAACAGCCCGCGGGAGATGGTCGGCTCGATCCTACTTATCGGGGTCGTCGTCGTCCCGTTGGCAGCCCTGCAGGCCGTCTTCGCGTTGACCATCGAGAGCGTCCTGAATATGGTTATCTTCGAGCGGTTCGCCGGGCTGGTGATCCTCGCGATCGCCGCCCAAACCGCCAGCTCGAAGATCGGCGAGCTCCTGCCGAGTCCCGGGGTCATCATCGCCCTCGGCTTGGTTGCGAGCCTCCAGCCCAACGGACTGGTGGTTGAGCTGTTGATCGACCCTGAGCTGATCGCCCGTGCGGCCGCGACCGCCGGGGTTGGCGTCGCCTTCGCGCTCCTCGTGGCGCTGACCGCCCCACAACTGCGTGGGAACGTCGACCTCGACCGCTTCCGGTTCGGCAGTTCGGTCGCGCTGGGCGTCCTCGCCTTGCCGATCCTCGGGCTGTTGGAGACTGACGCCCCGATCGCGCTGGCGGTGTTGGTCGTCGCCGGGCTGTTGGCCTACGATCCCGACGCCGGACCGGTCGACGAGGATCTACTCGGAGACGATCACGACACCGGCGATGGAGGGGCTGCCGCGAGTCACGAGCAGTCGATCGACGCGGCTGGTGGCGTCGCTTCTGTCGCTGACGACGCTGACTCGGGGGCCTCGGTGATCTCGGCAGTCGACGACGACCCGGCTGGTCCACTGGTGGGTCTGTCAGCTGAGGATCAGTCAGCGCCGGAGACAACCGTGATGGCAGCCGACGGTCCGGACGCCGAGGTCGACCCGGATACAGCAGCCGATTTGGATGCTGAAGTCGACCCCGAGGAGATTCTCGTTGAGGGCGGCGATGTCGGCTATGGCTCTCCCGGTGAGGACCGTTCGCAAGCCCCGTGGTTGTAGCGGGTGGCTCCTGCGAGATGGGCAGTTGACCGACCAGTAGATAGGCTGGCCGGTCGATTGACGAGTCGACTGGCCGATCGGTCGACGGGTTGGCCGCCCAGTGGCTGGAAAAACACATACAGGAACTTCTTAGTTGTTGGTCGCCCAACCGGAGGTATGAGCAACCGAGTTGTCGAAGGGCGGATGGTCACGTCCGAAACGCTCGCCGAGATGATCGAGGGCGAACGACCGATGGAAGCAACGGAGATCGAGGACGCTGACCGGGAGTGTCCCGACTGCGGCGGCAACGTCATCAGCGTGGGTTATATGCCGAGCGTGACGGCCTTCGTAACAGGATATAAATGCCAAGACTGCGAGTGGGACGAGAAAGACGACGAGTAGTGGGTCGACTCGGAGGTCGAGTGGCCACCCTCCGGGAGTTGGGATCGAAACCTCTTTACAACCCATCACGCAATTAGAATTCGAGGGGACGTGGCCAAGCCAGGCATGGCGACTGACTCCAGAGGCCACGCGCCCGGGACGATACTCCAGACTGATATACCGAGCGACCGACTGATCATCGGCTCGCGTTGACGACCCTCTGGAGTTCCGAGGCGCAGACCGGAGATATCAGTCGATCGGGGGTTCAAATCCCTCCGTCCCCATCTCCGTTGTTCCGAACCAACAAACAACCGGATAGCAGAGCCGTTGCTATCTCTATTTATAACGACGGATCAAGACATCAGATTTGATTTGGACCCTCGGCGGCTCCGTTGTGACCCAGACTGCGGTCACAGGGAAGTTCTGCTGCACCAACATCTGAGTGGTGGCGAACAGTATCGAAACGCAGTCCTCCAACCGACCGCCTTTTGTGAGCGCGTCTCGATATTTTGTTATGCGATTACGTCAGCCACTTTCTCTTATTTTTGTAACTTTAGTTATTTTTCTGGCAGGCTGTAGTGGGAGCCTTCCTATATCCGACGCTGAAGACAGCAGTGCAGCACGGCCAGAGACAGAGACAGCGTCGACGGGTACCGTTACTCGCGTTATCGACGGTGATACGATGGAAGTCGAGTACGCCAATGGGACCGAAGAGACGGTCCGACTGCTGGGCGTCGACACACCCGAAACCACACTGTCGCGTATCTCGCCCGATGAGTTCGTCAGCATCCCCGAGACAACAGCGGGGCGAGATCACCTATTCGACTGGGGTGAGCGGGCGACTGAGTTTGCCGAGGCCGAACTCGAAGGCGAGCAGGTGCGGATCGTGGTCGACACGGAGTCGGATCGCCGCGGATATTTCGGGCGACTGTTGGTCTACATCTACGTAGACGGTGAGAACTTCAACGAACAGCTACTGTCGAATGGGTACGCCCGGCTGTACGACAGTCAGTTCAGTCTTCGCGAGGAGTTCGCTGCGGTTGAGCGTCAGGCCCAGAACAACGAGGTCGGCCTCTGGGAGTATCAGGGATCCGAGAGTGAATCGAGTTCGGAGACCGATAGTGCGGACATCAACGTCCCGCCACTACTGCCAGATGGCGACTACAATTGCGATGATTTCGAGACACAAGAACAGGCCCAGTACGTGCTCGAAACTGAAGCGGGCGATCCCCATGGCCTCGATCGAGACGGAGATGAATTTGCGTGTGAGTCATTGCCGTAACGGCTGTCGGGACTTCGAGGTGGATCCCTGATGGTTTGGAATCAAACTGTCCGTTGTTTGTGGAGCCCCCGAAACGCCTCGCTCAGTTCGCTGTCGGGGAACCGGTCGACAGTCTCGCTCATTTCGGTTTCGATCTCGGAAATGCGTGCTTCCAGTTGGCCGAACCGCTCGCTGTCGATCTCTTCGCGGGAACATTCGGCCGCAAGGGCCGCCCACTTCTTGCGTTTCCCGTAGTACTCGAAGACGAGGCCCTCGTAGGCTTCGATCAGGAACGCCTGTTCGACGGCCTCAAGAACCTCTTGTCGGGAGACCGGCTTTTTCAGGTAGCCCTCACAGGGCGTCTCGATGATGTCGGTATCGAGGTCGACCGCCGTCACCATGACCTGAGAGTCACTTCCCAGCCTTGGATGTGTTCGAGCAGTTCGTCGCCCGACATCCCCGGGAGCCGACGATCCAGCAAGACGAGATCGATCTCCTCGGTCAACTCGACGAGTGCCTCGCCGCTGGTCGTCGCAAGGCGCGTCTCGTAGTGGTCGGCCAGATACTGTGAGTAGAGCTCGCCGAGGGGTTCCTCGTCGTCGACGATGAGGACGGTTCGTTCAGTATCACTATTCATTGTCGGGAAAGTAACTGGCGTAGGTAAGATTATTTCGCTGTGTGGGTGAGACGAACTACGGAGGTTCCAACAAACCGCAGTGATGGAGGGAAATAGGCAGGCAACCAGCCTGCCTAACGTCGATCAGATCACGCCCAGCGATGCTGCAACCGCGATCGCCAGCAGCAGCCCGATCAGGATCGCAACGATCGGACCGGCACCGATGCCGCCGGTTCCGTCACTGGCTGCGCTAGCATCGGCTTCAGCGGTTTCGCTGGCAGACGCACCCGTCTCAGCGCTGCTAGCAGCCGAATCGGCGGCTGCTGTCTCTGTGTTTTCGACCACGGTATCGTCACCGGCGTCGGCTGTGTCGGCCGCCTCGAAGTCATCCCCGTAGGTGGCGCGAGTGTCCCTGACGAGCGTCACGCGTGCGCCGACCTGGTCGGCGATCTCGGCGTTGGTCAACTCGGCGTTCGCCTGAACGGCGTCGAGGATTTCGCGCTGTCGATCGGTGGGTTCGCTGGTCGAGTCGGTCTCGGAAGGTTCGGTTTCGTTGGTCTCCTCGGACTCCTCGGCGAGATCAACGACGTCTTGGTAGGTCGCTCGCGTGTCCCGGACGAGCGTGAGCCGCGAGCCGGTCTTCTCGGCGACTTCGACGTTCGAGAGCTTCGGGTTCTCCAGTGCGGTTTCGAGGATTTCCCGTTCCGCATCCGAGAGCAGATCGGAGCCGGTCGTCTCCGGCATCTCGATCGTCTTCTCGGAGGGTGTGGTTTCGTCGACATCGTCGGACTCCGAGTTGGAGTCGTCAGTGTCGGCTTCGAGATCCTTGTCCCATGGTTTGTCATCGTACTCGTATTCGTAGAGCGTATCTCGCACGAGCGTAATGCGTGCGCCGGTTTGGGCGGCGATTTCGCCGTTGGTCAACTCGGGATCCGACAGTGCGACTTCGAGGATTTCGAGCTGGGCCTCCGAGAACGCTCCGGTGTCGACGTCGGCCAATACGTCGGTATCGTCGCTGGATGCTGTCGGTTCGTCTGCCGATTGGGCGGCGGATTCGTCGTCGGACTCGTGGTGGCTGATCGTATCTCGGACGAGTGTGATTCGCGCGCCAGTTTCGTCGGCGATCTCAGCGTTCGTTAGTTCGGGGTTCGCCTGTGTGGTTTCGAGAATCTCGACCTGCGTCTCGGAGAACTCGTCCGTGTCGATCGAATCCGGCAATCCGGTATTGCTGTTCGAACTTGCTTTGCCGACATCTAGGCCGCTCTCGCCTTCGAACTCGCTTCGTGTATCCCGGACGAGCGTGATCCGCGCACCGGTCTCTTCGGCGATCTCAGCGTTCATCATATCCGGATTCTGCTCGGCGAGTTTTAGGATTGCAGCCTGTGTCTCCGTGGGTTCGGCGTCTTCGGTCGACGAGTCGCTGTCTTCGCCCGGGCTCTCGTCTGCGGAGTCGGCTGCCGTATCGATGGCGTCTTGGTACTCCTCGCGGGTGTCTCTGACAAGCGCGACCCGCGCGCCGGTCTTCTCGGCGATCTCCGCATTCAGCATGGTGGGATCGCTCGCCACCTGTTCGAGAATCTCGGCCTGTGTCTGGCTGAGCTCCGCATCGTCGACCGCCGTTGGCGTCTCGGATCCCTCGTCGACGACATCTGCCGCAAGTTCGACCTCGTCTTCGTAGTTGGCGCGTGTGTCTCTGACCAGCGTGATCCGAGTTCCGGTTTCTTCTGCTATCTCCGCGTTTGATAGGTCGGGATTCTGTAATGCAGTTTCCAAAATTTCCCGCTCCGTTTCGGAAAATATGACTGAGTCCGTGGTGTTGGGCATTAGTTCGTCCTCCTGAGATCACTCACCGTATTTGTAACTGATCGGCTGTCGATACCCCTACTGACGGATTCTTCCCTATCGAACCCTCTCATCATATGGTACTTTCATTCTAACCTACAGTAATTAATCTACCCCTTCATACACGGTTTTGCCCACAGATACTGACGGATGAAACACAGTACGCACATTTACTGTCAAAGTGCTGAGTATTGCTGGACCGCAGTCCGGACTGTAACCAGATTTGAACTTTGTGGAGTTTGAACAACCGGTGTGAGATTGGTGAACCACACCACGTTTCCGATGAAATACATGATGAACCAGATGGTACCCACACCGTGTTTCCGATGAAACAACTGACTGTGTAGCCACACCACGTTTCCAGTGAAACAATTGCCTATGAAGATGATACCCACACCGTGTTTCCGGTGAAATGATGCTGTATTTCTAATTCTGTAATTCCGAACACCACACCGAATACACCTATACGTAGTATTCGTCGAGTGTAAGACGTAGTATTCGTCGACTGTAAGTCGTCGTGTAGATCGTTGCCATCGACACAATCGTGGAGACGACTTCACGATCTAGCGACCGTTCTACACTCCTGTTACCGATGTCGCACATCAGCCTTCGCGCTACTCACCTACCGCTACGTCGACGCTGTCAGATAGAGCTACCTCGATGCTGTTGGACTCTCCGCACACACACCTCGTTTCCGGTGAAACGGGCCATAGAGGCTGTTCTGAATCCAAACATGTGCTCTAGGACAGTTTCTATTCCACGATTTAAATAGTAGAACAGCCATGTGTTAATTCAACTATTAAGATACACTTATATATTAAACTAACTAATAGCCCAGTAAACTACTCGCATGCGATTTAGTGGTATTACTCAACTGGCGTCGAGTCGAAACGACTATTGTTTGTATTCCGTTCTATCGAGATTTAGTTGTGGGCTTTCGCACCATATAAGCGACAGTTGTTGGCAGTGGTCCGGTAGTATCTCGCCCCAAGAGTCGCCTTTGGCCCCACGCAACCGACAGGATACCGCTGAAGGCTACCCATCTCTTCCAAGCCGGTCGACCACCGTTTCAGTTCGACCCCACCTTCGAACACGGTTTCACCGGAAACGTGGTGTGTGTGTCTCGGCGGTCAAAGGGAAACCCATTTCACCGGAAACGTGGTGTCTTGGGGTATGTCTGAGACTGCGGACGATCTCTTTACTCGTGAGGACCCGATTTTTGCCACCAAGGAGCTGTTGGAGATCAGCCACCTGCCGGGCGAAGGACGGATCGTCGGCCGCGACGACGAAATCTCCCAGCTCGCCACCGCGGTCAACCCCGCCATCTTCGGTCAGAGTCCGAGCAACGTCCTGATCTACGGCAAGACGGGCACCGGCAAATCCCTCTGTGCCAAGTACGTCTCTCGTCGACTCGTCGAGACCGCCAGCGACGAGGGTGTCACTGCAACGTTCGCCTACGTCGACTGCGCCCAGGACACGACCGAAACCCAGGCCGTCCAAACGATCGCCGACAGCGTCAACGACGTTACTGAAACCGAAATCAACGTTCCGGACAAGGGGTTGAGCACGTCGACCTACTACAAACGGCTCTGGCGAATCCTCGACCAACGGTTCGATGTCGTCGTGATCATCCTCGACGAGATCGACAAGCTCAGCGACGACGACATCCTCATGCAACTCTCGCGTGCGGGCGAGGCGGGCAAGATCACCGACTGCAAGCTAGGTGTCCTCGGGATCAGCAACAAGATCCAGTACAAAGATCGAATGGACGAACGCGTCAAATCTAGTCTCTGCGAGCGGGAGTTCGTTTTCCCACCGTACGATGCCAATCAGCTCCGAAACATCATGCAGGCCCGCAGCGACGCTTTCCGCGACGGCGTTCTTGAACCCTCGACGATCCCGCGGGCGGCCGCCCTCGCAGCGCGGGAACACGGGGACGCACGCAAGGCGATCGACATCCTGCGGTACGCCGGGGAGATCGCCCAGTCGAACGGTTCGACGACCGTCAGAGAGCAGTTCGTCACCCAGGCCCGCCAGCGCGCCGAGACTGACCGGTTCCGCGAGCTGATCCGCGGCTCGACGCCCCACTCGCGGTACGTCCTGCAGGCGCTTGCCGTCCTCTCGCTGTCGAACGACGGACAGGAGGGGTTTCGCACGAGCCGTGTCTACGACATTTACGAAAACATCTGTCGACAGGAAGGCTCCGATAGTCTTTCGCTGCGACGCGTGCGTGATCTCCTCAAAGAACACGCCTTCTTGGATATCATCGAGCAGTCGAAACACAGCGGCGGCAGCGCCGAGGGAAGCTACACCAACCACCAGCTCCTCGAAGACCCGGAAGTGGTCAAAGACGTGCTCACCGAAAACAGCTCCTCGTAGGCAGCCGACCAACGCCCGTGGCGCAGCCGACGCCCATGGCTACCGAGTCGACTCACGAGAGAGGAATTCGTCCCGGTGTAGGGTCGGTACCTCCTACACCGACGGCGGGGGTCGACGCCTCAGCCCAGCAGGCCGAGGTCTTCGATCCGTTCGACGATCTGCTCGACGGCAGCAGTCGCGTCTTGGGTCTGTTTCCCGCCGGTGATGACGATCTTCCCGCTACCGAACAGCAGGATGACGACCTCCGGCTTGTCCATCCGGTAGACAAGGCCGGGGAACTGCTCGGGTTCGTACTCGACGTCTTCGAGCCCCAGACCGATCGCCAGTGCGTTGAGATTGAGGTTGTGTCCCAGATCCGCACTCGAAACGATGTTTTGGACCGTAATTTCCGGATTATCCTCGACTGGAATCGACAGTCCACGGAGCTTCTCGAAGATGATGCCGAGTGCTTCGTGCACGTCGTCGATGCTCTTGGCACCGGTACAGACGATCTTCCCCGACCGGAAGATCAGGGCTGCGGCCTTCGGTTCCTGTGTTCGGTAGACGAGTCCGGGGAAGTTGTCCGGATTGAAGTCCGCTCCCGGAAGGTCCTCGGCGAGAGCTTCGAGATCAAGCTCCTGACCGATTCCTGTCGATGCGACCACGTTCTGGATTTCGATGGAGTCTGCCGGCGCTGTCATCTATACTTCCTTATATACGATACTCCCTTATAAACCGACCCGTTATAAACTACTTTCGCCGGTTTTATATGCTCGACTTTCTAGTCGTCCGACTAAAACCCACACACCCGGCGTCTTCCTTCGGTTTTCGTCAATCTATCTCATTTGAGATGGTCGACCGAACCGGTTTTTGTATGTATCGGTCCGTCTCAGCAGCGCCTATCCGAGCATGACTGTCGTTTGGATGCCGACGACCCCACGCCGCGCACGTGTGCGGTGTAGGCTCTGTCGGTGTGATGTCGCTACGTTAGTCTCGGAGACACGCTCTCAAGAGCTTGCTGCCAGCTTTTTCCTCCCCCGAGGCGAACGACAGCCGGGTGTGTGTCTATCTTTGCCCTCCTTCACACGCACGCGCACGCACGGAAACCCCCAAACTAAACAGTTTACAAGTGGATCTCAAGCGATCCGAACTTGGAGTCGACTAATCTGCTCCGATAGATTGTTGTCGTCATATCGAAGTATGTGACAACCTCCACACGGCATGAAACCGCATGACGAAGCGCCTCTCGTTCGACGGGGTTAAATATATACCCCCCTTCGAGTGAAATGCGAAGGTCGAACGGGTCACTCCCGGACGACACCCGCTGTCGGAATCGCCCGACGGCGGCCATCCCAAGACGATGCCCTTAAGTGTAACAGGGCATTCGGATGGAATGCAACAGACAACACACGGGATTGCCCGACCGTTCAACTCGGTCGGCACTCGTGGAGCAGATCGAGGGCGTTCGATTCGGGTCGGCCGAGTCGAGTTCGACGGGTTTATACCCGTCTGTCGTCTTCGATCTAATCCGAAGAAATGGGGATCCCGCCCCTGCGGTACGCCGTACAGATGGGATCCGACGTTAGCCTTGGTAGTTCGGTGTCACCCGATTGCTCGGTGGACGCCGAACTCGGACCATGCAATGAGACACATTTGGTGACCAATCTCTTTACGAGATTGTTCCCGCCACCCCCCACGTTATGTGGGGAACATTCCGGTTGATCCTGCCGGAGGACATTGCTATTGGGATTCGATTTAGCCATGCTAGTCGCA
>Ga0207753_1000180_pt1 | contig 25154 bp, 24 predicted proteins | sample PonA233FremontCA_2_FD_187273 | JGI IMG/M metagenome (GOLD analysis project Ga0207753, IMG submission 187273) | Salt pond sediment microbial community from Fremont, CA, USA - Pond A23 Sediment 3 (SPAdes) | ecosystem: Environmental > Aquatic > Non-marine Saline and Alkaline > Saline | place: USA... | reverse complement strand
GGGCCGGTACTGCGAGCCGCGGTCGCAAAACTGACCGGTGCCGTCAAAGGGGTCGACGTTGTGCCAGTAGACCCGCAGGAGTCGCTCGTACGACACCTTCGTAGAATCGTAGATGACCTGCACCACCTCGGTGTGGTTCGTGGCGCCGCTGGCCACCTCGCGGTAGGAGGGATCGACCTGATCGCCGCCGGCGAACCCGGAGGTCGTCGATGCGACGCCGTCCATCTTGTCGTACGGCGGCTCCATGCACCAGAAGCAGCCGCCGGCGAACGTGGCCGTGTCGGCCACGGCTGGGTTGACCGACGACTCCTGGGGCGTCGCGGGGGCATCGGCTTTGGGGGAGGATGAAGGGTACAAGAACAGCCCGCTGGTGGCGACGACCGCGAACAGGGCGAGTCCGACGAACCAGGGCGAGCGGTAGGATGTGTCCAGAAAGTCCATAAAGACAGTGGACCAGTGAAAAAATGACACGCTGTGGTGGTGACGACGCTCTTGGATCCTGGTTTGGTGTTGCGTCGGATGGGGGAAGCGAGCATCGATGAGCCGACCCGCGGCGCAGGGTTTCGGGCTGTAGTGGCACGCCCCGAGCGTCAACGAGGACGTACGTTCAGAGGGCGACCGCCGGTGCCCGGAGGTGCTTTGCAGGCCATCGCTATCGGTCGGAGCCTCGAGACATAAGTCAAAAGAGGCTCCAAGCGTATCTGCTATCTTTCTTCAATGTACGGATATCCTATTACTCTTCGTCTCCTGGTCTGTTTAGAAACGCCCGCAATTTTTCGTGGAAGTATGTCGGGCGCTCGATCATGAGCAGATGCCCCGTATCGTCGACGAGTTCGACGCGTGCATGGGAGAGCCCCTCGCGAGTCTGATTGGCAACATCGACGGTCGTCTGGTCCGGATGAAGCTGGGGGTTGGGGATGAGCTTGTCGCCGGCCCCGAAGAGCGCGAGCGTCGGCACGTCGATCTCGCCGAGGCGGTCGCGCACCGCGCCCTCCAGCATTCCTGCTACCGAGCGTGCATTGGCCTCGGCGTAGTCCTCAAAGTCGTCGCGCCCGCTGAGGGCGTGCCGCTGCTCGATGAGCCAGGCGTACTCGTCGCTCCACTCGGCAAAGTTCAGCGCCACGCTTTGCTTCACCTGCTCGTCGGTAGTATTGAGGATGCCCTCGGCCGTAGACGCGTCTTTCAGGGCTTCGGCCTCTTCCGGCGTGAATGGCTCGATGCCGGCGGGCGAGACGAGCACGAGGCGGCGCAGGCGCTCCGGCGAAGTAAGCGCGATCGTGAGCCCCACCTGTCCCCCCATGGACACACCGACAACCGTGACCGTGTTGAGCCCTCGATCGTCGAGAAAGTCGACGATGACGTCTGCGAAGAAGGGCATGGTGCCGGGCACGTCGTCCTTGTTGGAGAGTCCGTAGCCCGGCAGGTCGAGGGCCAGGACGCGGTGCGAGTCGTCGAACGCATCCATCGTTTCGCGCCAGAGGGACATGTTGGAGCCCAGGCCGTGCACGAAGAGCAGGGGCGGGCCGCTTCCCCGATCCACATACGCGATCGAGCGCCCGTCCACCGTAGTGGTCTGCACGTCGTTGGGGTAGTGCGGAAGTGTGTCCTGCGCTGGGGCGGGAGTAGAGCTCATAAGCAGAAAGAGACTGAGGACGAACGCCATCGGGGAGAGGGAAGGAAGTAAACGGGAACGGGTTATGAGTCGTCGAAGTGGTCGCGGAGCGCGGCCTTGTCCACCTTGCCGCTGTCGCCGAGGGGCAGGGCGTCGAGCATCCGAACGTGTGTCGGCACCTTGTACCCGGCCAGGTGCTCGCGGCAGTGTGCGGTGACAGCGTCCGCGGTGAGGGTGCCGTCCGGAACGACGAAGGCGGCCCCCACTTCGCCCCACTTCTCGTCGGGCACGCCGATGACGGCCGCGTCGTCCACGGCCGGGTGCTCGTATAGCGTCGACTCAATCTCGGCCGGATACACGTTCTCCCCGCCGCTGATGAACATGTCGTGCTTGCGGCCCACGACGTAGTAGTACCCCTCCTCGTCCACCGTCACGAGGTCGCCGGTCTCGAACCAGTCGTTCTCGTCGATGGCCGCGTCGGTGGCCTTCGGGTTGCGCCAGTAGCCCGGCGTGACGACCGGCCCGCGCAGAAGGAGTTCTCCGGTCGTGTTGGGCGGCACGTTCTCGCCGTTCTCGTCCACCACTTTTGCGTCGACGTAGAAGTTGGGGAAGCCGATGGAGCCGATCTTGCGGAGGGCGTCGCGCGCCGGCAGCGAGAAGCAGTTGACGCCCACCTCCGTCATGCCGAAGCCCTGCCGGATGGGCACGCCCTTGTCCTGCCACGTGCGGATGAGCGGCTCCGGCATCGCTTCGCCGCCCACCACGGCGTAGCGAACGGTATCGAGCGTCACCTCGTCGAACGCCGCGTGGTCGGCCATCATCTTGAGCATCGTAGGCACGCCCCAAAGGATGGTGAGTGCTTCCTCGTCGCAGGTGCGCAGGATGGCGCCCGGGTCGAAGGAGGGGAAGAGGTAGGTCGTGGCGCCGTGGTGGAGGAAGGGGGTGAGGAGCACGTTCCAGCCCCCGGTGTGGTAGAACGGTGCGGCGTTGAACGAGCGATCCTGTGCCGTCAGGTCCAGCCGCAGTTCGGTGTTGACCGAGTTCCAGAACAGCATCTTGTGCGGGATGATCGTGCCCTTCGGCCGCCCCGTGGTGCCGGACGTGTAGAGAATCATCAAAGGGTCGTCCAGCTCGGGACTGTCAGTGTCTGCCGTTCCCGACGCCGACTCCATGAGGGCCCCGACCTTGTCCAGCGGCGCAACCGGCGCGTCCAGTTCCAGGCCCTCCGCAATGTCCCGGAAGTCCGCGGAGGCAAAGAGCACGTGCGGTGCGCTATCGTCGACGAGATACTGGAGTTCGGGCGGGGCCAGCCGAAAGTTGAGCGGCACCAGTACGTAGCCCGCCTTCTGGGCTGCGCAGAAGAGGAGGACGTGCTCCAGCGTGTTCTCGGCCAAGACGGCGACGCGGTCGCCCGCCGACAGATCGTATTGGGCGGCCAACCCGGCGGCCAACCGCTCGCCGGCCCGGTGGAGTTCGGCGTAGGTGTAGGTCTCGCCCGTCGGCCCCCATACGAGCCCCGGAGCGTCAGGGGTGTAGAGCGCGTTCCGGTCGAGCCAGTCCGTTCGAGGCATAGCGAGTTTGGAGTGCGGAATTTGGCGTACCGATTGACATACTCCCCCGACCGGTGGAAGGAACAAGTTCCTCCGTTTTCATCACTCGGCTGCCGCCTCCGCAGCCTCCCCTTCCAAGTTGGCCGTCCAGCGTCCCTGCGCCGTCATCGCCGCCAGGGCCACGAGCACACTGGAGACGAGCGCAAATGTAGCCGGCACCGCCGGGTTGTTGTGATACATCGTGATTTCGCCGTAGTACATCCCGAAGTGCACCACGAGCGCCGTGCTGGCCGCGGCAAAGACCGCCTCTTTCGTAACCCGCTTCGAAAAGATGCCAAACAAAATGGGGACGAAGGTGGCCGAAAAGAGCGCGTAGACCCCGTTCTGTCCCAGAATGGCCACCGAGAGATTGGGATTGACAATCTGCCCCCACGAAATGAGAGCCACGACGGGGACGAGCAGGGCCAGGAAGTACCGGCTGTAGTGCACAGCGCGGGTTTCGATTTCCTCTGCCGACAGCACGTCTAAGTGCTCGGCCAGTGGCTGGTAGATGTCGTTGGTGAAGATGGTGGAGAGGGCCACCATCAGTCCCTCCATCGTGGAGAAGCCCGCCGCCACGAGTCCAATGAGAATCATCGAGCGCAGCCACGGCCCGAAGACTTCGACGATGTAGGTGGGCACCACCGCGTCCGGCTCGATGCCTGCCTCCGGCATCAGGATCCGAGCGTAGAGGCCGACGAGCATGACCGCGAAGAAAACGACCAGTGCCACAATGCCGGTCGCCAGATACCGGTTGACGTCCTTCGTGCTCTTCAGGTAGAGGGCCTTCGACATCACGTGCGGTTGGTTCACGATGGCAAACCCGATGCATAGGTTGCAGACCACCACTTCGAACCAGTCCCGAAAGAGCAGGCTGTCCGGATTGGTCGGCTGCGCCAGCACCGGCTCGATGCTGGCCAGCCGGTCCACGAATCCGCCGACGCCATCGGCAAAGTATGCGGCGCCCGACCCGAGCATGATCAGGGCCACCCCCAGCATCAGCACCGCCTGGGCGCTGTTGGTGAGGGTGTGGGCACTGGCCCCGCCAATCATGATGTAGAGAAGCGGAATGCCCAGTGCCATCGCCATCGACGCCCACATCGGCACGGCGAGCACGTTCGACAACACCCGGGTGAGGCCCACAGTAATGAGCACGAGGAACGCGATCTGCAGCAGGCTCGCCCCCGCAAAAAAGACCGTGAGCCGGTAGTCTCCGAAGCGATCCCCAATCCACTGCGGGACCGTGAGCGCCTCCACCTCGTCCCCCACCCGGCGGAAGGCCTTGGAAAAGACGATCAGCCCCAAGATGAGGCCGAGCGGCATGGCCACCACGTAGCCGAGCACACCGCTCAGGCCGTACAGGTAGATGAGTCCGGGATTGATGATGAACGTGGCCGCACTCGTGAGATTGGCCGCCAGCGAGAGGCCCACGAGCACCGGGCTCACGTCGCGGCTGCCCACGCTGAACGACGCAAACCCCGTCACCTTCTGGATCCCTACCGTTGCGGCTCCGCCCACGGCCAGCAGGTACACCGCAAAAAAGCCCCACGCAATCGCCGTCTCGCCCATTTTTGCTTCGCGGTTTGTACGCGTGTACGTATGACGTATGGAGGAAGGGACGCATGAACGCAGGGAGGCAGCATCATGCGTCCTCTACCACCCATCCACACCGGCGCTGCTACGCGTCGCCCCAGCGAAACGCCATCCCCGCCAGGGCCGCCCCGCCGCCCGACGCAATCATCACCACGAGGTCGCCCGGCGCGAGGAGCTTTTGGTCCACGGCATCCGCCAGGGCCATTGCCACGCAGGCGTTGCCGGTGTAGCCGAACCGGTCCATCACGTTGTGTGCCCGGTCGTAGGGCAGGTCAAGGCGATCCAGTGTTTCGCGGATGCTGAGGATGTTGATCTGAGTGAAGAAGTACTGGTCCACGTCGCCGGGCGTCACGCCCAGCCGGTCGGTAAGCGTCGTCACCAAGTCCGTCCAGTGGTCTGGATTAAAGTCGTCGGGGAAGTCTTTCCGGAAGGCCAGCCGCTGCGTCTCGCCGTTCTCGGTCGTGATGGGACAGGCCGTGCCGCCTTCGTAGACGCCCATGTAGTCGTGGTACTCGCCCTTCGAGACGAGGGTGGAGGTAAGGATGCCGTCCTGCCCGGTCGTGGGCGCGAGCACGGCGGCCCCGGCCCCGTCCGCAAAGAGGGACGCCACGTTCTTCTGGTCGTAGTCGATGAAGCGGCTCATGAGGTAGGCCCCGATCACGAGCACGCGGTCGTACTGCTCGTCGGTCTCCAGGAACTTGCGCCCGGTGTCGAGCGCCGTCACGAAGCCGGCGCAGGCAGTGTTGATGTCGAACGTGGCCGCGTTGCGGGCGCCGAGCTTGTCCTGCACGACGGCGGCGGTGGAGGGGGAAATCTGGTCGGGCGTGTCGGTGGAGACGAGGAGAAGGTCCACGTCAGCGGGCTCAATTCCCGCGTCGGTCATCGCGTCCCGGGCCGCCTCGACGGCCAGGTCGGACGTGGCCTGATCCTCGGCCGCGTACCGCCGCTCCTCGATGTTGCGGTTCTCGCGGAGAAAAGAATCGACATCTTCCCCGTAGAGCTCATCAAAATACGCGTTGGGCACGACCCGCTCGGGGGCGTAGAGGCCGGTCCCGGCAATCATAGCACGTCTCATTGAATCCATCTCGACCGTCCACTGATGAGTTGCTCGCTGCAACCTTCCAACCTTCAACTTCTACAGCACCAGCCCTCCGTCCACGGCAAGCACGGCACCGGTGATGAACGCGGCTTCGTCGCTCGCCAGGAAGCAGTAGGCGTCCGCGATGTCCTCCGGATCCCCGAGCCGTCCCAGCGGCGTCTGGTCCGTCAGGTCGTCGATGATCTCGTCGGGGACCGTCTCCATCATGGCCGTGTCCACAAAGCCCGGGGCCACCGCATTGACCGTTACCCCGTCGCGCCCCAGCTCGCGGGCCCACGTCTTCGTCATGCCGATGACGCCGGACTTGGTGGCGACGTAGTTGGTCTGCCCGAAGTTGCCGTAGCGCCCCACGATGGAGGCTGCGTTCAGGATGCGCCCCGCGTCGCTCTCCGTGAGGTGGGGGAGGGCGGCCTTCGTGCAGTTGAACACGCCCTTCAGGTTCACGTCCACGACCTGATCAAAGTCCTCCTCACTCATCTTCTTGAGGGTGGCGTCGCGGGTGATGCCGGCGTTGTTGACGAGCACGTCGAGACTCCCAAAGTGCTCGACGGTCGCGTCGGCAAGGGCCTGCGCCTGGTTGAGGTCCGTCACGTCGGTTTCGGTGAAGGCCGCCGTGCCGCCCTCGTTCTCAATGGCCGACACGGCCTCGCGCCCGGCCTGGGCGTCCACGTCGGCGAGCATGACGGCCGCGCCCGCCGCCGCAAACCGGTGCGCCGTAGCCCGCCCGATGCCCCGGGCCCCACCCGTAATGATCGCCGTTTTCTCTGCCAGTCGGTCGGTGCTCATACAATACGGGCGCCTGTCGTGAACAAGAAACTGTCGGTGCGTCTCCCTCTAGACCCCGAACCACGTCCAGCGTCTCGGGAGAATGGGCGTCCAGCCAAGTAGACCCGTGGAAATACGTTTACTCGAACGGCATTCTGAGCGACCGACGCACGGTGAGAGGAGGCAGTCGAAAGGAGGCCGCAGGGGCATCTTCAGGGCCTCTCTTCGCACCAAGTGGAAGCCGATCGGAAGGTTCGTGTCCGCCCGTCTTCCGAGAGATTCACGCCAAGAGCATTCGGGCACTACGCTCCAGCGCTCCGCTCGGAATGACGATTGTCAACGTTGGCTTGCCGACCTACTTAGAAGTCGAGTCCCTGGAACTTGTACGTCGCCGAAACCCAAAACAACCGTCCTGTCTCTGGGGCCCCCAAGGTGTCGGGCGTGTCCTCATCGAACAGGTTGGTCACGCTCGCCTTCAGCTTCACGCCGGTTTGGGGAACCGTGTACCCGGCGGTTAGGCTGGCCGTGAAGCGGCTGGGCACCTCGCCATCGTCGTAGAACTTCTCGCTGTCCCAGAAGCCGGACCGAAACTCGTAGGAGGACTTCCAGCGGCTCGAGAAGCTGATGAAGTAGTTGTCGACCCCCACGTCGCGTACCGTCACAGAGCCTTTCACTTTTGTCTCGGGCACATTGAGTAGGAGGTCCTGGTTGGCGTTGCCTTGGTCGAAGTCGCTGAGGTCAATAAGTGAAAAGTTTCCGGACAGGGTGAGCTTCTCGCTCGCGAAAAACTCGGCCCCGACGTCAAGCCCCCGAACCGTAGCGCTTCCAAAGTTGAAGTACGTCCAGAGGAAGCCATTCGGCTGATCCGCTTCCGGAGGGGTAAGCTGGCCGTCCTCGAACGCGAACGTGCCAGCGGCCGCTGGATTCGCCACGTTCGTGAGCGGACTGATGAAGTTTTCGTACCAGGAATTGTAGGCCGTCAGGTTGACGGCGAGGCGCTCCTGGAACACCCCCTTGTATCCGAGCTCTATGGTATTCACCTCCTCCGGGTCGAGCGGGTCCACGTCACGGACGACGTTCGCGTCCGTGGTCGGGCCGTCCCGAATCGTAAAACCGTTGCCGCCGTTGCCCCGGAATACGGGTCCCAAATTGGCCGCCGTAATGAAGAGCTCATTGTTTAGCGTCGTCGGGCTCTTGAAGGCCCGGTTGAAGCTGAAGCGTACGTTGTGGGTGGGGGCTACGGTGTACACGACGGCCGCCTTCGGGCTGAATTGCGTGTCGTGCTCGCTGTTTCCGTCCACGCGCGCCGCCGCGTTGAACCGGAGGTCGTCCGTCGGACGGTAGTCGAGCTGCAGGTACCCGCCCCCTTCCGTTTCGTCGATGTCCTCGTTGTTGGCATCCGCCAGGAACGTGCCCTCCGAGTCCGGCAGGAAGCGGCGAAACTGGCCGCCCGTCACGAAGTCGAGAGTGCCCGTGCCCACGCGAAAGCTGTTGCTGTACTGGATCTCCGAGTCCCACAGCACCGCTTCGTCGACGAATGTATTCGCCTCCCGGAGCGCCGGCAGTTGGTCGAGGGCCTGCTGACGAGCCTGACTGGGCGACGCCCCGTTTTGCAGCGCATCCCCAAAGATTGCTTCGGCTCCTGCTGCCACATTGTTGATCTGGTAGGTGTCGCCTGCACTGTTGGCGGTGCGCGTCGCCTGCGCGAACCAGTGCTCGCTGCTAATCTTCAGGCTCTGAAATTGAACCTGCCAGTCCTTGATGCGATTGCGGCCGTTGTTCGTCACGCCGAAGTTGTCGTTCTCCGAGAACCCGGCGGTGAACTCCGCCTGCCAGCCGTCGGCAAATCGGTAGTAAAGGCTCCCTTCCGTCCGAATCGACTCGACATCATAATCCTCGACGAGATCGATCTCGTTGAATTCTCCCAGGGGCCCGAAAAAGTGCGTCGAATCCGCGGCCGACGCATCCGGCCCGCCCGTCGGGGGCCTATAGTCGGTGGCCGACATAAACTGGCCGTTCACCTTCCAGCCAAACTTGTCGTTGACGGTCCCCGCCACCCGTCCGTTCAGGTCGATGAGGTCTTCCTGACCGCCGCGCACGTCGAGGGCCACGCCCGATTCGTCCCACGGCGTCTTCGTGATGAGGTTGACGACCCCGGTATGCGCATCCGGGCCGTAGAGGGCCGAGGCCGGTCCCACGACCACCTCAATCGTTTTCACGTCCAGCTCGGAGGACGGCAGGAAGTTGCCCTGCGGCAGGCCCGTCCCCGGCAGCTGAGCAAGGCGCCCGTCCTTCAACTGCAGCAGCCGCGTATTGAAGTTGTTGTTGAAGCCCCGCATCGAGACGGATTGCCCGTTGATCCCGACCCGGGCAAAGTCGACGCCCTTGAGGTTGGAAAGGGACGACAGAAAGGTCCCGCCGCCGCTCGTCTCGAGATCGGCCGCCGTAACGGTCTCGACCTGGACGGGGGATTCCAGCACCTTTTCGGACTGTCTGGACCCCGTGACGACCAACTCCTCCGCCGCGACCTGGCCTTGCTGGAGGCTTATATTGAGAGTCGTGGGCTCCCCTGCCCGAACAGTGACCGATCTCGTACGGCTTCGGTACCCGACGAATGACACCTGAACGTCGTACCGACCCGTCTCCAGACCGGAAATGCGAAAGGTGCCGTCGGATCCGGTACTGGTCCCGTAGTTGGTACCGATCACCGCCACGTTGGCCCCGGGAAGCGCTTCGCCCGTCTCCGCGTCGCGAACGGTCCCGGCAATGGCCCCCTGTGACTGTGCACTTGCAACCTCAAGTCCCCCCAGCAGTCCCCCCACGAGTATGAACCCAAAACAGGCGTATAAAAGACGGGTCATGGTGCGTGTGTGGTGTGACTTATGATGTGATTCACCGAGAGCGTTGCGTCGGTAGAGGCAGAAGTCGTTCTTTGTTTTGATGCGTTCAAATACTCTAGGGCTGCGCAACGGTAATGTCAACCCGAATTTGTGACTCAGCAATCCTCCGTGCACAATTCCATGAGATCTGTACCGTACGGTCAATATTTACAATTTCGCATCTCCGCATTCAGTTTTATCCAATAAAAAAGACCCTAAAAATAGAGGAAGTCCAGTGCTTATATTTCGTCGAACCTGTTCTAATATTAACCGAAAAGTTGTTCTTCAAAGTGGCACTTTTGTGGACGGTTCCAAACTAAACCCGGCATATTATCTAATACTGTCTGGCAAAATTGTTATACAGTTTTCAGGCGATCGGCGCAGCCAGTAGGGGAAAGATGAACCATTTGATCTGCTCCCATCTCGACGTGGGGGCGTATCGCCACCCGTCCCAACGAGGAGTGTACTTTGCGCCACGCTGAGGTTGATTCAAGATTGCGCGGATTGCTGTGCAGAACAATCTGTTATGCTCACGGCCAATCTGTTACATCTTTTCAACGGGGGACGGGAGGAAGTCGGCTCGGTCCCCTACCCAGTCGCCCTTGGTGAAAGCCGTCGGAGTAGATCGGTCGCGGCCGGCCGAGGATGCACGGTCACTCTCCGACGGCGAATCTCCTGAGAGAATGGCGTCTTCCCTGGTTTATTTCGGTAGTTTGTCCCAAAAAGTTGGTGCATCGGGACACACAAAAAATAATTTTATAAAAGGGAGCTAAAAAACGACCCGTATAGTAGTAATGATACAGAAATTAACTCCGATCCAAAAAATCGGACGGATTGCCCCCTACCAAAAATCATCCAACCGCACCATTATGTCTACTGTCCAGAAAAAAGCGCCGTCCGTCGTTGACATTGCAACGAATGACAAGAACCTCTCTACTCTCGTCAGTGCCCTCCAGGCTGCCGGACTCGTCGACACGCTGAAGGGCGACGGGCCGTTCACAGTGTTCGCCCCGACCAACGCGGCGTTCGAGGACCTCTCCGAAAGCGTCCTTGAGGACCTGATGAAGCCGACCAACAAAACGCGCCTGCAGAACCTCCTCAAAAACCACGTGATCGAGGGTCGACGAATGGCCAAAGATGTGGCGGAGAGCTCGTCCCTGACGCCGATGAGCGGAAAACGTCTCCGTATTCGAACCAATGAGGACCAGCAGGTCCGAATTGGCGACGCGACCGTCCGGCAGACCGATCTGGACGCCGAGAATGGAATCGTCCACGTGATTGATCGCGTTCTCCGCTAACACGAAGACGCCTCGATCAGGAGAACCGATCCCCAAAAGCGCTGGGTGGCTTAGGCCGCTCGGCGTTTTTTTGTGGGCACGCCCCGTGCGGGGGACTCAGAGTCTGCTTCAATCTATGTCTGGGCCCCGGCCGGCAGCGATGCCCCGCAAAGCGCCTCTGGCCACCGGCGGCCGCCCTCTGAACGTATGTCCCCGCTGACGCTCAGGGCGTACCGCCATGGCCCTGAACCCTGCGCCGCGGGTCGGCTCATCGATGCTCGCTCTCCGCATCCGATCCAAAATCAACACATCAAGTTCTCAGAGGCTTCCGTGTTCTGTCTCCAACACAAGATTCCCATCCCGAAAGATCGCGACGCGGAAGTAGGTCGGCGGGGCGTCCCGTCCGTCGCCGTGCTGCACGGTGTGTAGCACGAACAGACCGTCGCCGCCTTCGCTGATCTCTTCGATGGCGTCGTCGATGTAGACGGGAATCAGGATCTCGTCGAGGGCCGACCGCAGCTGGCGTAGAGCCTCCGTATGGGAAGGGGGCGCATCCGTGGTCCGCCGGTCCTCCACATCTAGGTCTTGGCCCCGCACGTAGAGGGCGCAAAGCGGAGCGCCCTCTCGAAGCGACGGGTGCACCGTAGACACTGTATGGAGGGTGCTGGCACTGGGGTCGACGGGCGCCCCGTCAAGCCGGACGGACGCCTCGGGGCCGCCCACGAAGTGCAGCGTCGCGGCCTCCGCGTCTACGTCGAGGTACGGAGGATCGGGGAGAGACGAGGCCGCCGTCCACTCTTCTTTTTGGGGGACGTAATAGCTCATGGTGGGGGAGGTCTGGGTTAGCGGTCGCCGTAGGTGTGTGTCGAGCGCTCCTCGACGCGGTCGGTGGCCGGCGGCGGGGTGGGGGCGAGGGCACTAATCTCGGCCCGCAGGTCGTCCGTCATGTCGATGTCGAGCGCCCCGAGCGAGCCCTCTAGCTGTTCCAGGGTGCGGGCGCCGATGATGGGGGCCGTGATGGCGGGGTGATGGGCCACCCACGCCACGGCCAACGACACAGGATCGTAGCCGTGGTCCGCGGCGAAGTTCGTGAATCGATCCGCCACCTGGTAGTGCACGTCGGCCCCGTAGCGGGTCTGGTACATCGGATTCTCGATGAGCCGCCCGGCCTCGGGGCGTTGGTCCACCCCATACTTGCCGGTCAGCAGCCCGCCGCCGAGCGGGCTGTACGACAGCACACCGAGGTGTTCGCTTCGAGCCATTGGCAAGATTTCGACCTCGGCCTGTCGCTTGGTCAGGTTGTACATGGGCTGGAGGACGTGGAAGGGCGTCCAGCCCTCGGCCCGCTGTCGCCCGAGCGCCTTCATCACCTGCCAGGCGGCAAAGTTCGACGCCCCGAGGTAGAGCACCTTGCCCTGCTGCACGAGGGTTTCGAGGGCGCGGAGGGTCTCATCCAGGCGGGTCTGTTCGTCGAAGCGGTGGACGAAGAACACGTCGATGCGGTCTGTCCCGAGACGCCGGAGGCTGTCCTCAACGGCCCGAACGAGATGGTAGCGGCTCGCGCCGCGGGCATTGGGGCCGTCGCCCATGGGAAAGTACGCCTTGGTCGTGAGCACGACCTCGTCGCGACAGTCGGCCACGAGCTCGCCGAGAATTTCCTCAGAGCGGCCGTCCTCGTACACGTTGGCGCAGTCGAACACGTTGATGCCGGCCTCGCGGCAGCGCCGAAACATCGCGGCGGAGGTCTCCCGGTCCGCGGGGCCGCCGAAGGTCATGGTGCCCAGACAGAGGGGCGACACCTTCACGCCGGTATCACCGAGGTAGCGGTAGGAGGGAAGGGGCATGGCTCGGGGAGTATCGATGGGGAAACTGCGCGGGGGCCGGCTTCGCGTTGGGTTAGTGCTCCAGGAAGTGCTGGGTCAGGAGCGGGGCGAGGAGCGAGAGCGGGGCTCGGGGCAGGCTGTGAGTGTCGCCGGGGAGCACCGTCAGGCGCGCGTTGGGGAGGGCCCGGTGCAGAGATTGAGGGGCGTCGAGGCCGAAGAGGGGGTCCTGGTCCAGTGCCGCGATGAGGGTGGAGGCGGAGATGTTGGAGAGCGCCTTCCCGAGCCGGGCGGACGCCTCGGGCAGGGCCTCGACGAAGGTTTGCAGCGCTTGCAGGAGCCGTTCCGGCTGGTCGTGGCGGGCCCGGAGGTCCTGGGCGCGGGTTGGCGCCCGGTCGTGAAGGGCCTTGAGGTCGAGCCGCCGGTGCATGCGCCGTACCTGTGCTTCCGTCCAGTCGGCGTTCGTCTGGAGGACGGCGAGCCGATCAACGCGGGCCGGGTGGGAGTGCGCGAGGTGGAGGGCCGTGCCGCCGCCCAGCGAGAACCCCACGACGTGGGCGGAGGACAGGTTGTACGCCTCCAGGACCGCCACGGCGTCCTCTGCGAAGAGGTCCAGCGACAAGCGGGGGGCGTCCGGAAGGGCCGATGCGCCGTGTCCACTCAGGTCGACCCCGAGCACGTGGAACGACGGCTCCAAGCGGCGGATGAGCGGAGCCGTTTCGTGCAGGGTCGTTCCCGCAGCACCATGCAGGACGAGAAGAGACGGGCGGTCCCGACGCCCTCGCTCGAAGACGGAGAGCGACCCGCCGTGGCGCGGCACGGCGCGCGAGGGCCAGTCGGGCGTCGTAGACTCGCAAAACTCGACCAGCACCCCATGGGTCTGCTTCGGGTGCACGAACACAATTTGCTTGTCGTCCGCTCCGGCCTGCGGCGTCTCACTCAGCAGTTCAAAGCCGGCGTCGCGCAGCCGGCTCATGGTGCCCGTGAGGTCCTCAACCTCGAAGGCCAGGTGGTGGAGTCCCTCGCCCCGTCGGTCGAGAAACCGCTGGACCGGAGAGTCCTCGCCCAGTGATTCCAGCAGCTCCAGCTTGGTCGCCCCTGCGTTCAGGAAGTGGGTGCGGACCTGTTGGCCGCTCACGGCTTCGTGCTTGTACGGCTCGACGTCAAGCAGGTCGCGGAAGCGTTCCACCACGGCCGCTGCGTCGTCGATGCCGATGCCGATGTGGTCGAGGTGCGCCATGGTGGGCAAACGCAAAGGGGAACGGAACAAGTCCCGGTGCAAATTGGGCCCCGCGGCGAACCTGCGGGGGGTGTTCGAGTACGGATCGTGTCATGCCTAGTGCCCAGTCCTCACATGATGAGTCCCGGGCCGAGGCGGAGCGCGCCCGGCGGCGGGCCATGGCGGCCAGTCTTCTCGTGTCGTTCGTGATGCTGGTGGGCAAGCTCGGCGCGGCCTCGCTCACCGGCAGCACCGCGATCCTGTCCGACGCCGCCGAGTCGGTGATCCACCTCTTCGCGACCGGGTTCGCGGGGTTCAGCCTGTGGTACGCCTCCACCCCCCCAGACGTGGAGCATCCCTACGGCCACGGCAAGGTGTCCTACTTCGCGTCGGCCATCGAAGGCACGCTCATTCTGGTGGCCGCGGTGAGCATCGCATGGATGGCGGTGCAGGATCTTGTCACGGGCCCCGACCTGCGCCAGCTTGACGTGGGCGTCTACATCATCGGCGGGCTGACGGCCGTCAACTTCGCACTCGGAAAATACCTCGTCCGCGTGGGGCGGCGCACCAACAGCCTCGTCCTCGTGTCCAACGGCCAGCACGTGCTGACGGACATGTGGACGAGCCTGGGCGTCCTCGTCGGCATCGGGCTCGTGTGGGCCACTGGCATCCGTTGGCTTGATCCGGCGGTCGGGCTGTTGGTCGCGGCCAACATCGTGTGGACTGCCACCGGGCTGATTCGCCGCTCCGTGTACGGCCTGATGGACGAGGCGGACCCGGAGGCCACCGCCGCACTGCTCGACGAACTGGGGGACGCGGTGGCGGACGGTTGCATCGCCGGCTTTCACCAGGTGCGGCACCGCCGGTCCGGCGATCAGGTCTGGATCGAATATCATCTCATGTTCCCGGGCGACATATCCATCCATGAGGCCCACGCCCGATCCCACAACGTCGAGGACCGGGTCGACGCCCTCTTCCCCGACGAAGACGTGTACGTGACGGCCCACCTGGAGCCCCGTCGCCACGACGAGGCCCACCCGGACGAACACCGCGAGCCGACGGATCCGCTCCGGGAGGTCTTGGGGTAGACCTGGACGTCCCGACGGGCGGACCACGGGTGCACTCACCTTCTGACCTCCCCCATCCACGCGTTCAGGCCCCCATTCCTATCCGATTTTTCCCTCGTCGCGGAGGCGCTGGAGGTCGTCCAGGTTGCTGTGCACGTGCCCGGCGGAGGTCTTGAGCTTGGCCTTCTCGTCGGCGTCGAGGTTGACCTCGATAATCTCTTCCACGCCCCCGGCCCCGAGCTTCACGGGCACGCCGATGAAGAGGTCTTCCAGGCCGTACTCGCCGTCGCAGTAGGCCGCGCAGGGGAGGATGCGCTTGCTGTCCTTCAGGATGGCCTCCGTCATCTCGGCCGCCGCGGCGCCCGGGGCGTACCAGGCGGAGGTGCCCATCAGGTCTACGATCTCGCCGCCGGCGCCCTTCGTGCGCTCCACGATCTCTTCAATCCGCTCGTCGTCAAGGAGCTGCGGGACCGGGATGCCGCCGACCGTGGTGTAGCGGGGAAGGGGCACCATCGTGTCCCCGTGGCCGCCCATCAGAAGCGCCTGCACATCACGAACCGACACGTCCAGTTCCTCGGCGATGAAGGAGCGGAAGCGGCCCGTGTCGAGCACGCCGGCCATGCCCATCACACGGTTTTTGGGGAAGCCGCTCGCCTCGTAGGCCACGTAGGTCATCACGTCGAGCGGGTTCGCCACCACAATGATGGTGCTGTCCGGGCTCCCCTCCACAAACTGCTCTGTGACGCCGCCCACGATCTCCGTGTTCTTGGCCAGGAGGTCGTCGCGGCTCATCCCGGGGCTGCGGGGCAGTCCGGCCGTGATGATGCAGACATCCGAGTCTTCCGTGGGGCCGTAGTCGTTCGTGCCCGTCACGTGGGTGTCAAAGCCGTGGATGGGGCTGGATTCGCGCATGTCGAGGGCCTTGCCCTGCGGCACGCCGTCCTTGATGTCAACCATGACGACCTCATTTGCCACGTCGAGCCGGGCCACGCACTCGCCGACGGTGGCGCCGACATTGCCGGCGCCAATCACAGTAACTTTCATGGGATGCTGAAGGGTTTGGGAAAGAAAAGGAGGTGCAAGGTGCAACGTTCAAGTAAAGGAGTGGGAGGACGGACTGCCAGCAATATTTTGCGAAAAGCGGGCGGGCCCATCGCCTCCGTGTGTACGGCGGACGTGGCGGGCGACGGGTGAGGCGCGGCGTCCTGGGCTTGCCGGTCCGTCCCCCTTGCGCTGGGACACGGGTCTGCGCCCCGGCATCAGTCGTTGGCATCAGTCGGTGGCGGAGGGCCCGCCGGGGGACGCCACGGAGGCGGACGGCTCGCTGTCGTCGTGGGGCGGGCGGGGCGGTGAGGTGGCCTCGCCCTCGTCGGTGGGGGCGGTGTCCCAAAAGGCGAGAACGGGGCGGAGGCCGGTGCCCTGGTACACCACCGCCACGAGGCCTGCGAGCACATAGAAGACGAGCTGCGCCCCATGGGTGAGGAAGGCGTAGGTGAGGGCCTCGGCCGACGGGACGCCGTACAGGTGGACGAGCGCCTGTTCGGTGATGTAGTGGTACGACCCGATGCCTCCGGGGGAGGGCACCAGAATCCCGATTGCGCCGATGGCCATCAGGGCCCACGCATCCAGAATGCCGATGCCGTAGGGCTCCGCGAGGTGGAGCATCCGGAAGGGAAGGTAGGCCATCAGGAGGTACCCGCCCCACATGCCGACCGTGGAGGCGGTGATGGCGCCGCGGCGGGGCGAGGACACCAGCGTTGCCATCCCTTCTCGAAATGACACCACGGCGGGCTTCAGGGTGTGTGCCCAGAGGCGCCCGAGCCACGATCCCTCTCGCCGGAAGAGCCAGCGAACGCCCCAGGTTGCGAGGACAAGCAGCAGGCCCACGCCGAGTATTCCTCCCACCAATCCGTCAAGAGAGATGGACTGGAGGCGGAGCAGGGCCGGGGCCACGAACTGCTCGCGCAGCACGTCGAGGCGGTTGAAAAGCAGTCCGACCGCACTCAGCAAGGCGAGCCCCAGCACCACCGTGTCGAAAATGCGTTCAGACACGACCGTGCCGAAAAGGCTGCTGAACCGATAAGAGGTGCGGGCCGAGAGGTTGGCGGTCCGCGCCACTTCGCCCATGCGGGGGGCCACGTAATTCACCATGTACCCGATCATGACGGAGGAAAAGGAGGCCTCCAACATGCGAGGAGAGCGGGCGGCGTCTTCCTTCTGATCCTCAGGACGGGGCAGCGCCTCGACGAGGATCTGCCATCGCCAAGCGCGAAGAAGATTGCTGCCCAGGACGAGCACGATCAGGGGGAGCAGCCAGCGGTAGTCGGCCTCTCGGAACGCCGTCCAGATGTTGTCAAGGTTCACCCCGTATAGGGCGAGGGCCAACAGGCCTCCGGCCAGCACGAAACTTCCAACTTGAAACCAGCGTCGGCGACTCAGCACGTGTCGTAAAATCCGTCCCAGTGTCGTTGTGTCTTCGAAGGCCCTCCGTCACTCGGTGGAATCCGCTCGGAGGTTGACCACCTCCACGCCCTCGGGAGCAGCAAACGAGAACGCATTCTCGTTGAGGCGCGGATTGACCCTGATGTCGCGCAGCCGAAGGTCCAAAATCGATCCGTTGCGGTCGACGGCCCGGAGGCGTGTCACGATGCGGTCGGAGCGGCGCACCCAAAGGGTCGCCTCCTTAAACCGGGCCGACGCGTTTGCCGCGGCCAGGGACAGCACCTCGTGCGGTGCGTCGTCTCGGGAAGAGGAGCGGGTGGAGGCCAGATCGTATTTCTCCGGCGCGGTGGTGAGGAAGGTCTGCGGCGTCAGGGTGGAGGCCTCCGCGTCGGCGTCGTTGACTACGACTTGGCTGTCTGCGGGGGCGTAGATCCACGTCGTGGTGCCGTTCGTCACAACGGTTTGCGTCGGCGTCTCTACGCGATACTTGTTTTTCGAAAGAAGCACCGTGCCATCGATCTGCGAGGAGTCGTCCGCAAACTCGGAGGCGGTCACCTGTGTGAAGGAGGCCCGCAGGCCTTCCAAGGCTGCGTAGCGAGACTGCAGTTCTTGAAGGGGCAGGGCGTCCTGAGCGCCCGCAGGGAGAGGGGCGGCCAGGCACAAAAGAAGGCCGGCCAGTATGGCGCGTCGCAGCATCGGCGGTGGGGAGGCAGAAGGGAGACATGACGTGGGGCAAACGTAACGACCAGTCCCTCAAATTATCGTGGACTCGTCGCCCGATCACGAAAAATTGACGGCCGGCCCCGGCCTGGGTTATCCGTCGAGCGAATAAATCGCCTGGGGGACGTGGTCGGGCTCCTCCGAGGCGAGGGTGCTTTCGTAAAGGACGAACTGGTCAGCGTTGAAGGCCGGGAAGGAGGGCCCATTCTGACGTCGCAGAAATGCATGAACGGCCTCTGGGGCGGTATCGTCCAGCCGGGCGAGGGTGACGTGAGGGGTGTAGTCTCGGTCTTCCGGAGACAGGCCTTCCGTGCTGAGTGCATCACTCACCGCTTCGTGCAGGGCCACCAGGGACGCAGTGCGTTCCAGCCCGAGCACCAGAACGCGGGGGGAGCGCCGAGACGGCAGCACGTCCAGGCCGTAGGGCTTGCAGCGGACCGGTGAAGCCTTCATGTCTGCAAGCGCCTGTTCGTATCGGGCTGCCTGTTCGGGGCGGGTGTCGCCGATAAAGCGGAGCGTCACGTGAAACTGGTCCGGACTGGTCCACCGGGCATCGAGCGCGGAGGGCGCCTGCAGGTCAGCTACTTCATTCCGGAATCCATCGGGAAGATCGATTGCAGTGAAGAGTCGCATGTCGGGGGATCGTATGAGAAGTACTCTTCGAGATGAGGTGCATCGACGAAACTGGACGATGGGCGGAGGGTTCAGATCATTGCAATTTTCCCCAACAAGACCGAGGAAGCGCGTGCAGCTTCGAAAAATCAGGTCGGGGGGACAGACCGGTGTTGATCGGGCAGCGCTCGATGCGGCGCTGGCCCACAACGTGCCAGCGGGGGGATGGTGTCCGCGGGAACGGCGAGCGGAAGACGGCCCCATTTCCTCGCGATATCCCCTCCGGGAAACGCCGTCGGCCGAGTATGCGCAACGGACTGCGTGGAACGTACGAGACAGCGACGGGACGCTTCTCATTGCTCCGTCGCCGCTGGAGGGGGGCACCGCCCTCACGCGACAGGAGGCGGAGGCGCGCGGAAAGCCGGTCCTTCACGTACGTCTCACCGACCCCGTCCCGGTCCCGATGATCCACGCGTGGGGAACAGAACACGACGTGCGGGTGCTAAACGTGGCGGGGCCACGAGCGAGCGAGGTGGACGGCATCTACCGCCGGGCCCGAACCCTGCTCGAGACTTTTCTGGCATCGATGTAGGACCTATTCGGGGTCTCGTGGAGGCGGTGGGTCGGAGGGGCGCCGGCGGTGGCGCTGGGCGAAGAGGTCTTCGCCGTCGTCGACGCGTCCGGCCGCGATCCAGAGAAGGCGGACCCCCACGGTCGTGGCGAGTACGACGAACAAGGTGAAGGCCGGCCAGAGGGGAGCTTCGAAGCCAAACTGGCTCGCACGGGCCTCCGGGAAGCGGATCCATTTGTCGAGCCCCCAGGCCGCCATCCCCGCCCCGAGCAGAGCAAACACAAAGGCTGCCCCTTTCAGAAGACGGACCGCCGTCGTGGGAGAGGAAGAATCAGTCCGTGGAGGCATACTGGTCAGTCCAGTTGTTCAGGGCAGGTCGAACGGGAAGGCCGGCCTCGCGAAGATGCTCTTTGGCCTCCTCCACGGTATACTCACGAAAGTGAAAGATGGAGGCGGCCAGCACGGCGCTGGCGCCCCCGTCCACGAGGCCGTCCCGCAGGTGCTCCAGGGTGCCGGCCCCGCCGGAGGCGATGACCGGAATCTGAGTCCGCTCCGTTACGGCGCGGAGGAGGTCGAGGTCGTAGCCGTCTTTGGTACCGTCCCGGTCCATCGACGTGAGTAAAATCTCGCCGGCCCCTCGCGCCTCCGCTTCGGCGGCCCACTCCACGGCGTCTGTGCCGGTCGGCTTTCGGCCGCCGTGGATCACCACTTCCCAGGCGGGGCCCTCCACACCATCCCGTCGCTTCGCATCGATGGCCACGACGATGCACTGGTTGCCAAACGCATCGGCCCCTTGGGCGATCAGCTCCGGGTCCTTCACGGCCGCGGAGTTGATGGCCACCTTGTCGGCCCCGGCCTGCAGCATCGCCCGCATGTCGTCGACCGACCGGAGGCCCCCGCCCACGGTGAGGGGGATGAACACCTGGTCGGCGGTGCGGCGCACCACGTCGTGCATGATGTCGCGGTCCTCGTGCGTGGCGGTGATGTCGAGGAACACGAGCTCGTCGGCCCCGGCGGCATCGTAGGTGCGGGCCTGCTCCACCGGGTCGCCGGCGTCGCGGATGTCGACAAAGTTGATGCCCTTGACGACGCGGCCTTCGTCCACGTCCAGGCAGGGGATGATGCGTTTTGCGAGGGGCATACGGGGCGAGGAAGAGGGCAGGTGTGACGAAAAGCGAGCTACCGCAGCGACGCTGTGGAGAACGTGTCGAGGTCGACCGCGTCCTTGTCCTGCCACGCCCAGAACTGCTGGCAGGGGAAGCGGTTTTCGTAAAGCGCCGTGCCCACGATGACCGAGTCAACGCCGTAGGGCTGGAGCGTCTGAATGTCGAGCAGGTCCTCGTGCTCGCCTACACCGCCAGACGCCGTGATCTTCGTGTCGGAGAGCTGGCGGCCGAGCGCCCGATACGCCTGAATGTTGGGGCCCTCCATCGTCCCGTCCCGGCTGATGTCGGTGTAGACGAGACGCCGCACGCCCCGCCGCTCCATGTCCTGCGCGAAGTCGACCGCGTCGAGCCCCGATCCCTCCGTCCACCCCTGCACGCGCACCTCTCCGTCCCGGGCGTCGATGCTCACGACCACCCGCTGGGCCGAGAATCGCTCCACGGCCTGCTCTACGAAGTCGGGGTCGCGGACGGCCGCGGTGCCCAAAATGACGCGGTACACGCCCCGGTCGAGGGCCGCCTCAATTTGGTCCATGGAGCGGATGCCGCCGCCGAGCTGGATCGGAATGTCGAGCGCATCGCACATGGCGCCGATCACGCTGCGGTTGTGCTCGCCCTCCCCCCGAGCGGCGTCGAGGTCAACCACGTGGAGCGTCTGCGCGTTCTGCACGCGCCACAGCTTCGCCATCTTCACCGGGTCGTCGAAGTAGACCGTCTCGTCGTCGTACGAGCCCTGGTGCAGACGCACGCACCGGCCGTCGCGGATGTCGATGGCGGGAATGACGAGGGGCATGGATCGGGACGCGTGGATGCAAGGACTCTCGTGTGAACCGTTACTTCCATTCGCGAGGAAGCGCAATGTTCGTAGGGGCGGATGCCTCCCCAGAAGGGGGGCGGAATGAAAACGGGAACTGGGTGAAGAAGTCGCTCAGTGCACCGGGGCCTGGAACTGTGAAGACGACCGCGAATGCGATTGTTGACCCAATACGAACTCTGCGCCTCCCTCACTGCGTCGCTGCGTCGAACAGACCGGACGCTTGCGCGGCACTGGTGGAGCGCACCAACAAACACAACGACGATTACAGTATGCAACGCGGAACGATCAAGTGGTTCGACACCGAAAAAGGATTTGGCTTCATCGAGCCCGAGGAGGGCGGTGAAGATGTATTCCTCCACGTCAGCAACATCACCGGTTCGACGGGCGGCGATGATCTGCATGAGGGCCAGTCCGTGGCGTTCGAGACGGAGCGAACAGAGAAGGGGCTCAGCGCCCTCAATGCTTCGCCGGTCGGATAACGTCGGAACGGCCGATTTAAGAACACCAGGGCCCGTCCCGCCAGGGGCGGGCTTTTCTTGTTGGGGGGATGAGGAAGCGAAGACAATACTCGTGGAGGGGCCCGATCGTGTAGGAGTTACGAAGCGACCGCCCAGCGTGGCCGCTCTGGGGAGCGTATGCGGCTCAGCTCCGCACACGGCCGGAATTGGCACCGTTTTTGATCATTTGCCACGACCGAGGAGCACGCATTACATCTAGCGCCAAGCGTTGGGGGGCTTCGCCGCATGGAAAATTCTGTCGACACTGCCATCCGGTTCCTGACGGTCCTCGCAGGCGGGGTGAGCTTCCTCGTCCTTCTGTTGATCCAGATGCTCTAGGCCGAGTCAGGCGTGAAGTTGCACCGGGCCGTTTTTAGGTCGTGACTGTGCGCTTGGCCCCTTCGCCCGCGGGAAGCGCGGCAAAATTTTCGAGCAGCCCGAGGCCCGCAGCCTGTGACTTTTCGGGGTGGAATTGCACGCCGAAGACGTTGTCGCACTGCACGACGGACGGGAACGTGTGCCCGTAGGTGGTTGTGGCGAGGACGTCGTCGGTCGTCTCCGCGACGGGATGGTAGGAGTGGACGAAGTAGACGTAGGGGGCATCGCCGAGGCCCTCCAACAGCGGGTGGGTGCGCGTCGGCTCGATCGCATTCCAGCCCATGTGGGGGACGGACAGGTCGTCGGGCATCCCGACGTCGGTGTCTCGGAAGTGCGCGACGTGCCCGGGCAACACACCGAGCCCGTCGTGCTCGCCCTTTTCGTATCCGGTCTCGAAGAGGAGCTGCATTCCCACACAGACCCCAAGAAACGGGACGCCGCGGTCAATGACCTCGTGGATTGCGTTCTCCAGGTCGCGTCGGCGGATCTCGTCGATGCAGGCGCGAAACGCCCCAACCCCCGGCAGCACGACCCGCTCGGCGTTTGCGACCGCATCGGGACGATCCGTCCGGTGCACCGATGCTCCCACCGCTTCGAACGCTTTCTCGATCGAGCGGAGATTGCCAATGCCGTAATCGATGATGGTCGTCATGGAGACTGGGAAGTATAAAAGAAACAGTCCGAGCGGTGGGGCGGAGCGCGGATGAGCGTCGGGGGCGAGGCCCTCTACTCGTCGTTGAGCTCCTTGGAGCGTTGTGTGGCGGTTCCGACGGCGTTGATGAGCATGGTGCGGAGGCCGTGCTCTTCGAGCGACGAGACCGCAGCGATGGCGGTGCCCCCCGGCGTGGTGACCTCGTCTCGCAAAATGGCAGGGTGCTTGTCCGTGTCGATGGCCAGTTTGGCGGCGCCGTAGACGGTCTGACGCGCCAGCGTCGAAGCATCCGTTCGGGACATCCCCTGCTTCACGCCCGCGTCGGTGAGTGCCTCGATGAACATGTACACGTACGCCGGGCCGCTCCCCGACAGGCCGGTGACGGCGTCCATGTGGTCCTCGGGCACGACCACGGCGTCGCCCACGGCCTCAAAGATGGCCCGGGCCTTTTCCAGGTGGGCGTCGGTCGCGTAGGTTCCGGGAGCGAGGGCCGTCGCCCCGGCGTCGACGAGGGCCGGGGTGTTGGGCATGGCCCGGATCACAGGCTGGTCCTGCCCAAACCCGAGCTGAAGGCGCTCACTGGTGATGCCGGCCAGTACGCTGATCACGAGGACCTCCCGGTCCACGTGGTCGCGGATGTTGGTAATGACCTCGGCCCGGCCCTGGGGCTTGATGGTCAGCAGAATGACGGAGGCATCCTGGACGGCCTCCACGTTGTCGGTCGTGGTGCGCAGGCCGGGAAATTCCTCCGCCATCGCGTCGAGGGCCGAGGCGGTTCGGCGGGTCGCAATGACGTTTTCGGCCTCGATGAGGCCGCCGCCAACCATCCCGCCGATGAGGGCGTGGCCGATATTGCCGGCCCCAATGACCGCGACTGTGTCGTCTGAGAGCATGGAAGAGAGTCGAGCGTTGTTCGTGAAGAGAGAGGGGGGCGCCGTCGTCATGGGGGGCACTCGCCCCGAACGCCTCAGAAGTGAACACCGGTCCTTCGCCGGACGCAGTTCCTGGGCGCCACCGTCAGGCGAGCGTGCCTTTCGTGGAGGCGACCTCGGCGTGGTCGGCCCGGCGACGAACAGCCCCACGGAGGGCACGGGCGGCAGCCTTGAAGAGGGCCTCAATCTTGTGGTGGGCGTTGTGGCCGTGGAGGACGGTCAGGTGCAGATTGCAGCGGGCGTGGTCGGCGACCGAGCGCCACACGTGTTCAACCAACTCCGTGGAGAAGTCCCCGACCCGTTCGCGTTCGAAGGAGGCCTCCAGGTGGCAGTAGCTCCGGCCCGACAGGTCCACCACCGCCCGGGCCAGCGCATCGTCCATGGGCACGTAGGCGTGGCCATATCGGGCGATGTGGGCCTTGTCGCCGAGGGCGTCGCCGAGGGCCCGGCCGAGGCCGATGGCGACGTCCTCAACGGTGTGGTGGTCGTCGACCGCAAGGTCGCCGTCGCACTCCACCGCAAGGTCGAGCCCCCCGTGCTTGGCGAAGAGCCGCAGCATGTGGTCGAAAAACCCGACGCCGGTGTCGATGTCGTAGGTCCCGTCGCCATCGAGGCCGAGGGTGATCGAAACGTCCGTCTCGGCGGTGGTGCGTTCGACGGCGGCCGTACGGGGAGAAAAGCTGGAGTCGGACATGAAGCGACCAGAAACTGGATGGAAAAACGAGTCAGCCCTGTTTTCACGAGGGGCTCACGCGTCGTGAACACGCAGAAGCACTTGCTGATTCATATAATTGGATCTGGAGGAAGTGCCCACCGGTTGGTACGTGTGCTCCAATCTCCCACGAAGAATTGCAACGATCCGTGGCAACGTACAGCGACGCTGACTTCGAGGATAGTCGATTCGATTACGGCGAGCGGGTTCGCATTCTGCTGCGCCACCCCAAGCTGGGTGGCGTGTACGGGGAGGCCGAAGGGACCTGCGCCGCTCGAGAAGAAGACATCGAGTTTGAGGCGAAGGACGGCACTATGCGGACCAAGACGCTCGTCTGGCTCAAGGACATTGAAGGCTACGAAAAGCCCCACGAGGATCTTCCAGATACAACCCAGGAGGTAGAAGAGGCCTGGTTTGCCGAAGAGGCGCTCCGCAAGAAGGAGGGCGATCCGCTCGACGGGGTGAGCTTCAATTAGATTCACACTGCACGCCCCGGACGATCGCGGTGCGGGCGAACGTTTGCCCCGGGCGTCCCCGAGCCCCCTGTTTTAGGACCCGAGGCCCTTCTCCACACCAGTCCGTCCACGACCAATGTACGTCTACGACTAATGGCAGACTCTTCTGCGTCCGAGCGACTCCTCGTGACCGCGGCCCTTCCGTACGCCAACGGCCCCATCCACATCGGCCATCTGGCGGGGGCGTACCTGCCGGCGGACCTCTTCGTGCGCTATCAGCGGC
>Ga0207753_1000179_pt1 | contig 25215 bp, 27 predicted proteins | sample PonA233FremontCA_2_FD_187273 | JGI IMG/M metagenome (GOLD analysis project Ga0207753, IMG submission 187273) | Salt pond sediment microbial community from Fremont, CA, USA - Pond A23 Sediment 3 (SPAdes) | ecosystem: Environmental > Aquatic > Non-marine Saline and Alkaline > Saline | place: USA... | reverse complement strand
CCGCGCAGCGGCCGGCTCCCCGCCGACGCGGGCCCGATAGAGCGCGTCGGCCACCCCGGCGACGAGGGCGTTTGCGGGTGCGTCGTCGAGGCCGGAACAGTCCAGTACGGTCACCTCGCCGGCGCCGAGCGTGTCGGTGTCGATCCCGTCGGCGTCGAAGACACCCCACGCGGCCGCCCGATCGAGGCGGTTCGTCGCGGCGCGGACGGTCGCCGCGTCGGCGACAGCGTCCGAGACCGCGCGCCGCATCTCCGGGAGCGTCCCCGCGGTCGTTGCGGCGTCCCAGATGAGTGCCCCGACCGGGTCGTCGGCGTCGGTGCCGACGAGCGCCGGCCACCGCGCGGGGGCGATCGCGTCGGCACGAACGGTCGGGTCCGTGAGGACCGTCGCGGGGACCGGCTCCGCGCGCCCGCCCACGCCGGACGCCAGCCCGCGAAAGACGCCCATCGGGTCGACGACGACGGGAGCGACTCCCGGGGTCCGAGCGGCCGCCTCGGCAAGAACGCCGAGGGTGTACGACTTGCCGTAGCCCCGCTTGCCGACCACGAGTGCGGCGTGTGGGTGATCGAGGTCGACCGCGACCGGAGCGCCGCGGCTACCGTCTCTCGCCCGGTGGTGGCCGAGTCGACCGGCGTGTGTCCCCGGGTGGGGTGGCGTGTCCGAGCGGCGGCCGAGTATCTCGGTACGCATCGGCGGGAGTGCCCCCGTCACGGTATTTGAACCATCGCCCGGAGGTTTATGTACCGAACCGGGACCAACCCCGGTGTGCTCGGAGAACTCAGGCGGTTCGCGGCCGACGACCGTGCGATCGAGGGGCTCCCGATCCGGCTCGTGATCGCTCTAGTGGTCGGCGTCGCCACGATGAGCGTGATGTTGAACATGCTGTCCGGCGCGCAGGGGCTCGCCGTGTCGGAGCTGGACGTCCAGCCGTCCCCGGACGTCGTCGAGCCGGGGGAACGGACGCTCGAGCTGACCGTCGTCGACGACGACGGCGACCCGGTGGAGGGCGCGACGGTGATCGTGAAGGACGGGAGCGCGGAGATCGACGGTGTGGCGACGGCGACGTCCGGCGGCGACGGCAAGGCGACCGTCACCGTCGACGCACACACGCGGGCGAATCAGGAGACCGGAGCGCTCGCCGTGGAACTGAAGCCGCCGGCGGAGGGGCAGTACGTCGACCGGCGTGCCAACACGGAGATCCTGGTCGTGTCGGGGTGACCGGTGGGAGGATGGCGGCTCACCGCTCGGGATGCGTCGGCGCGTCGAACCCGCCCCGGACCAGCGGCTTCGCGATGTGGCGGCGCGCACGCGGCGGGACCTCGTACCACCCGGTGTCCAGATCGCGGTCAAGTGGGGCGACCGTCCGTTCCGGCGCGGCGGTGTCGCAGTCGCGGCACCGGTACCCCTGATCGCGGCCGGCGCTCTCCATAGTACGGCCGCATCCGGGGCAGACCGGAGTCACCCGCTCGGTCCGACGCAGCGACCGGACGGCGAACTTCTCGAGTTTGACCGTCCCGTCGCCGACCTCGCCACACACCGTGAGGTCGTCTCCCGGGCGGAGCGCTCGGACCCGCTTGCGGAACCGCTTGGTCGGCTCGAACGCCGCACAGTCGACGCGGGCGCCGGCCTCGGAGCGGCCGCGGAGCTCGAAGAAGACGTGGCCCCCCCGGCGGGTCTCCGGCGCGGACGCGACGGTCCCGTCGACGCGGTAGGCCCGGCCGTCCCGCAGGTCGCCGACGGTCCCGTCGCGGAGGTGGGCGTCGGTACCCTGGTTCGTGCGGAAGGTGGCCGCCCGCGCCGCGTGCTCACCCCGGATCCGCGCTGCGACCGCCCGGACCGCGTCGGGGTCGTCGCCGCGGATTCCGTAGAGGATCGGCCCCGGGGCGTTCGGGACGCAGACGGCCTCGCCCGCGGTTCGGTCGACCGTATCCCACACCGTCGGGTAGCCAGCCGCCGCGGCGTCGAACACCGAGGCCTCGTCGACGCGCCGAGGGGTACCGCACCGGTCGAACTCGCGGTACGCGATCCGCTCGTAGGTCCACTCATCGTTTGCGGCCCACGCGCCGACGGCGGCGAGCGCGCCGATCCGTCCGCGGCCGCCCGCCCATCCGCGGTGGCGGTACCCGGCGCGTTCGACGAGGTCGACCGCCGTCTCAAGATCCAGGAGCTCCCGGACCGCCCGTCGGGAGAACGCCCGAACGGCGGTCGGGACGTCGTCGGGAGCGTCCGGGGCGACGACCACGCCGGGGCTGGTCCGCGGGTCGTCGACCGCCGCGAGCGGTTCGAGCTCCGCGGCCGCCAGAGCGAGCGCGTCGTCGGGGTCGGCGTCGGTGTGGATCGCGAGCGCGGCGTTGCCGCGGGTCTTGTGTTCGACCGCCGGGTTCAGCCGGATCAGCAACTTTCGGCGGACGCTCGCGCCCTCGGCCGCCAGCGACTCCGCGAGGCGCGTCGCGAGGTACGTCGTACACATCCCGCGGGTTCGCGAGTCGGTATCGTCAACGCCGATGATCGTCATCCGGGCGGGGTAGGCGGCCCGGCGGCTAACGCGTTTCGGCTCCGATCGGGGACGGACTCACCGTAACCTCGTCTCGGCGGGGCGTGGCCTGCGATCAGGCAAACCGGCGGACGGAGCCGACGTCGACGGCACAACGTATATATGCGCTGCACAAGCTATATATGGGTATGTCCCGGTCCGCGCTGGTCGAAAACGTCACGGCGATGCTCGAGGACGCCGGGTTCCTCGTCAGCGACCGGTGTGCGATCCGGCCGAAGAGCTTCGACATCGCCGCGAGGCGTGGCGAGGACCTGGTCCTGCTGAAGGTGTTGGGCAACATCGACGCGTTCGACGGCACCACCGGCGAGGACATGCGACGGCTGGGCACGTACCTCAACGCGACGCCGATGGTGGTCGGCCTTCGCACCCGTGACGAGGACCTGAAGCCCGGTGTGGTGTACTTCCGTCAGGGCGTCCCGGTGGTGAACCCCGACACGGCGATGGAGCTGTTCGTCGAAGGGGTGCCGCCGCTGATCTACGCCGCGCCCGGCGGGCTGTACGTCAACATCGACGGCGACCTGCTCTCCGACGAACGGGAGGAACGCGGGTGGAGTCTCGGGCAGCTGGCGTCGGAACTCGGCGTCTCGCGGCGGACCGTCTCGAAGTACGAAGACGGGATGAGCGCGAGCATCGAGGTCGCGATCCAGTTGGAGGACATGTTCGACCGACCGTTCTCCAGCCCGGTGGAAGTGATGGAGGGTGCCGAGGCGGTCAGGGACGCCGAGCCGACGCCGGACGATCCCGACCCCGAGTCCGACGACGAACACGTGGTCACCGTCCTGACGCGTGCGGGGTTCACCGTCCACCCGACCGCTCGGGCGCCGTTCAAGGCCGTCAGCGAGGACGACGGCCGGCGCCGCGACTTCGAGCGGATGCTCACCGGTCACTCGGCGTTCACCCGGAGTGCGGAGAAGCGCGCCCGGATCATGTCCTCGCTGAGCGAGGTGACGCAGACCCGATCGGTCTACTTCACCGAGGACCGCTCGAAGCGCGACTCCGTGGAGGGGACCGCCCTGGTCGGGTGTGAGGAACTGGCCGCGATCGACGACCCGGAGGAGATCCGCGACCTCATCCGGGATCGGTCCCAGGGGCCGACCGAAGCGTAGCGGCGGCCGCGCCGGCACCACCGCCGGGATCAGACGTCAGTTCGGCCGCACCGGCATCGCCGGCGGGATCAGCTCGCGCCGTACGTCTCCTCGAGGTACTCGACGATGTCGTCGCTCTCGGGCATCCCCTCGATGCCGTGCTCCTCGTCGACCAGTACCGGAACCCCGGTCTGGCCGCTGATCTCCTTCACTTCGGTCCGCTCGCTGTGTGCCGACGGGACCATCACCGAGTCGTACTCGAGCCCGAGCTCGTCGAGCGTGGTGGTCACTTTCGCACAGTACGGGCAGCCTTCGAGTTCGTACAGCGTGAGCTTCGACATCACCCGTCGTACGCGCTCGGAACTCAAGAATCACCGGGTCGAGTGTGTGGGTGGCGCACGGGAGCCGCCACTCACCCGCCGAAGCGCTTCCGGATCGCCGCGAGGAGACGCCTGCCGCCGGCGAGCAGCCGGCGGCGGCGGAGGACGACCTCGCCGCCACTCCACGCGATGCCGACGGCGACCGCGCCGATGGTCCACGCCAGATCCCACCCGGTCATCCACACCGGCCGCAGCCACGGCGTGATGTGCGCCCACCGGGTCGCGAACTCGTTCATCGGTGCTTCCAACGCGGTGTCGGCGAACGTGGCGCGGATCCGACCGTCGACGCCGACGCTGCCCTCACCGCCGGCGGTGAGGTTCGCGCTGCCGGTGATGGCGTAGGAGCCGCTCGCGTTCATGTCGCGTATGGTCGGCCCCGACGACTCCGGGGGCGTCCCGAGCCGCTCGGCGTCGTACGGTCCCCAGGTGGCGTAGTACTCCCAGACCACCTCGCCGGTCGGCGTGACCTCCATGACGCGGTGGTTGAGCGTGTCCGTGATCAGGGTGTTCCCGTTGGGGAGTCGGTCGGCGTCCCGCGGCCAGTTGAGCGACTCGGAGCCGACCTCCCAGGTTCGGACCCACTCGCCCTCGGTCTTCGCGTACTCGACGACGCGGTTGTTCTCGCTGTCGGCGACCAGGATCGTCGGGGTACCGTCGTCGCTCTCGATCCAGTCAGGGTTGTGCTGCTCGCGCAACACGTCGTACTCCCCGTCGCTGCCCAGGCGTTCGACGATCTCCTTCGACTCGATGTCGACCACGATCGCCTGATCGAAGTTCCGCGGCGAGAGCAGGAGTCGATCGTCGCCGATCGGGTCGACGTCGTTGACGTGGGTCCAGTCCTCGCTGTAACCGCCGTCGGTGCTCGCGGGGTAGTGGTCCTTGAAGTACCACTCCCAGGTGATCTGGTCGGTCGAGCGGTTGTAGATCACGACCCGGTCGTCGCTGACCCCCGCCGACGCGTTCCACGCACGCATGTTCGCGATCGCGATGCGGTCGTCGCCGAGGTACGCCACGTCGTGGGTGTCGGTCATGTCGAACCGTTCCGCCCAGACGCGCTCCTGCGTGTCGGGATCGAACTCGAAGAGGAGGGTGTCGCCCGCTCGCGGCGAGGAGACCAGGAGGTTGCCGTTCGGCAGTTGGTCGACGTCGAAGAACCACGCGCTGCCGCCGACGTTGTCGTCGTGGGTCCACTCCAGTCCTCCCCGCTCGTCGACGGAGACGACCCGTGCGGGCTTCTTCGGGTTGGTGTTCCCTTGGAACGTGTACCCCTGCACGCTGACGACCGTCGAGTCGTTCGCGGGATCGGTGACCGTCCCCCGCTCGAGCGCCGTAGCGTCCGAGGGGTCGTACGTCAGCGCCGACACGACCGACGGGACGAGGAGGGTGATCACGACGACGGCGGCAACGAGCCGTACCGCGTTCGCCCGGGAGCGCGCGGGGGTGTTCACACCACCGAGTGTGCGGGTGAGGCTTGAATCCCTTCCGGTCCTACGCCCTGCCGGTGAGCACGCCGCCGGTACGGACCACGAAGTAGACCACGAACGCGCCCGCGAGCGCCCAGTGGCCGACGCGGACGTCGCGCCCCTCGCCCGCGGCGAGTTTGACCAGGGGGTACGACACGATCCCCGCGGCGATCCCGTAGGCGATGGAGTAGGTGAACGGCATCACCAGGATGGTCATCCCCGCCGGGATGGAGTCGGTGATGTCGTTCCACTCGATGTCGACGACGTTCCGAAGCATCACCACTCCGATCACGACCAGGGCGATGTGGGAGGCGTACAGCGGGATCGCGGCCGCGAGCGGGACCAAGACGAGGGAGACCACGAACAGCCCGGCGATCGTGAGCGCGGTGAGTCCGGTCCGGCCGCCCTCCTCGACGCCGGACGCGGACTCGATGTACGTGGTCACCGTCGAGGTGCCGAGCATGCCGCCGACGGTCGTGCCGATCGCGTCGGCCAGAAGCGGCCGGTCGATGTCGGGGAGTTTCCCGTCGTCGTCGAGGAATCCGCCGGCCTGTCCCACGCCGACCAGCGTGCCGGCGGTGTCGAAGAAGTCGACGAAGAAGAAGGTGAACACGACCAGGGCGAACGTGAACGCCTCGACGTTCGCGAGGCCGCCGACGAACGCGCCGGCCAGCGGGGTGATATCGTATCTGACGGCCGCGCTGGCGGCGACGAGTCCGGCGTCGGGGGAGACCGGGCCGAACCGGGTGAGAAGCCACCCGGCGACGGTGGTGGCGACGATGCCGATGATGATCGAGCCGGGGACGTTGCGGGCGTAGAGCGCGAGTGTGAGGAAGAGTCCGACCACGGACAGGATCGCGACCGGGTCGGAGGCGACGGAGCCGAGCCCGATCAGCGTCGCGGGGTCGTCGACCACGATCCCCATCGCCTGGAGCCCGATGATCGCGAGAAACAGCCCGATCCCCGTGCCGACCGCGAACTTCACCGGCCTCGGAAACAGGCCGATCACGTACTCCCGGGCGCCGACCAGGGTGAGACCGATGAACAGCAGCCCCTCCACGACGACCGCGGCGAGGGCGGTCTGCCACGGGACGCCCAGCGCGCCCACGACGGTGAACGCGAAGAAGGCGTTCAGCCCGAGCCCGGGCGCCTGCGCGAACGGCCGGTTGGCGTAGACCGCCATCACGAACGTCGCGGTCGCCGCCGCGATGATCGTGACGACCGCGAGCATCGACTGGATCTCCCCCTGCGGGATCCCCTCGATCGAGATGGCTCCGGCCAGGATCCCGGGGTTGACGACGACGATGTAGGACATCGTGAGGAACGTCGTCAGCCCCGCCAGGAGCTCGGTTCGGACGGATGATCCGTGTTCTTGCACATCGAATCGGTCTGAGAGGGATTCAGCGAGCCCCATAATGCACGAGTGAGCATAGCCCGGATCACCCTGATAACCGTTTTCATCGAAACCCGTGAGGGGCCTCACGGGATCGGCGGGCGGTCACGCCGCGACGGTCGCAGTCACTCGGCGTCGAACGTCGAGAGGGCACCGACCGGGGCGTCGGCGAGCCGGCGGACCCGGTCGAGCCCCCCGTCGCCGACCGCGATCAGCGCGAAGACGCCCGCCACCGTCGCGTCCGCCTGGTTGACGATGTCGAGGAGCAACGCCTGCGTCTCGCCGGACCGGACGAGGTCGTCGACCACGAGAACCGTGTCGCTGGGGGAGAGGGCGCGGTCGGGGAGGTAGTAGGTGAGCTCGATCCCCGGCGAGACGCGCTGGCGGGACTCGAGGAACTCCTCGACCGCCGTCTCCTTCGACTTCTTGGCGTACGCGACCCGCGCGTCGAAGTGACTCGCCAAGGCGGCACCCAGCGTGATCCCGTCGGTCGCGGCGGTCAACACCACGTCGGGGCGCTCGATCTCCAGGGTGGCGGCGGCGACGGGCGCCACGAGGTCGAGGAACGTCTGATCGAACACGACCGCGGCGTTGTCGACGTAGCCGTCGTCGTCGAACTCGACTCTGGCCGCCAGTTCGGTCTCCAGAGCGTCGCGGCCGACGCCCTCGACGAGGGCCGCTGCTCGGTCGGCACCCGGCAGCACGTGGCCGTTGACGTACCGGTTGAGGTCGCCCGCGGGCAGTCCGGTCAGGTCGGCGAGTTCGTCGTACGTCCGGGTCTCCTTGAGCATCCGCAACACCGCGACCGCCTGGAGTTGGAGGGTCGCCTTCTCCGCTCTGTTCATGGTTCGACGTGCGAGGATACATCGTGTTGAATACGTCGATCGACAATCAGGGAGAACTCTACACGAACGTGGGTTCTGCGGGGCGTGCGCCCGCCGTCGTCCGACCCCTGGGGGCTCACTCCTCGTCGTCGAGGAGTTCCGCGGCGGTCACCAGGGCGTCGAGCTCGACGCCGGCGTCGGCGAGGCGTTCGCGCGCGCCCTCCCCCCGGTCGACGACGACGAGCACGCGGTCGACCGTGGCCCCGGCGTCGCGGAGCGCCTCGACCGCATCGAGCGCGCTCCGGCCGGTCGTGGCGATGTCCTCGAGGACGACCACCCGGTCGCCCGCGGAGAGTCGACCTTCGATCCGGTTGCCGGTCCCGTACTCCTTGGCCTGCTTTCGGACGACGACGTACGGTGCGTCGGTCTCGGTGCTCGTGACCGCGACCAGCGGGACCGCGCCGAGCGCGACCCCGGCGAGCGTCTCGTCGCCCACCCGGTCGGCGAACGCCGACGCGATCAGCCGGAGGCAGCGGGGATCGGTCTCGAAGAGGTACTTGTCGACGTAGTAGTTCGATGTCCCGCCGTGTGAGAGCTCGAACTCCCCGAACTGGACCGCGTCGGCGTCCCGGAGCGCCGCGATGAGTTCGTCGTTGGGCATAGGAGCACGGCGGCGCGGTACCCGCTTAAACCGGACGGTTTGGGAGGACTCGGTCGTGCGACCCTCGGGGGCCGTCTACGACGTGAGCTCCAACTCCGTCCGCCGTGTTCCGTCGATCAGGATCACCCCGCTTCCGGTTATCGTGACGTCGTGATCGGAGAGTTCGAACGAGAGACTCCACGAACTACTGTCGTGAGCGACCAGTCGTTCGATCGCGTCCACGTCGATGTAGTCCTGTAGGCGGACGTCCAACTCCGTCGGTTCGACACCGTCGGCCTGTGCGACCGCCCGGACCAACTCGGTGGCAGGACGGGACTCAACCATCGATACCCGTGATTCGCCGGAGTAGATGGCTAAAACTTGTGGCCGATGCGCAAGGTCGTATGTAGTTACGCGGTGCTGGCGGAAAATCCACCGCCGGGCGGGGGTGGAAGCGGCCGCGCCCTCGACTCCCAGGATCCGCTGTCGTTCGAAAGGCGCTCGCGTCTTTCGTGATGACGAGAGGGCGAGGGTCTCTCCAGCCACGGTCCTCGTCGCTCGCGGTGCTCGCTCCTGTGGGCCCCCGTCACCGGGAAATCGTACCCCTCCCGCGACGGCGAGGCGACGGAGCCGCCCCGGCCCGCACGAACGGGTACACGACGCCCGTGAGCGGAAGCCGCAGCCGCGAGCACGCGCGGAGCGAGGACTACGACGAGCCCGTCGTCGAGAGCGCACGAGAGTCCGAGGGCCTCGTCGCTCCGCTCACGCCGGATTTACTCCCCGGTAACCGGTAGTGCGTAATATTACCAAACATACTTATGATTGCAGCGATATGACGAGTCAAGACTCCGTCACACTCAGTTGAGGCGTCCAATGGCACACAGCATCTGCACGTCGGGAGCAAGCGGGAAACTGGCCTGTTTTCAGCGCCTGTGGCGAACGCTGTTAGCCCCTGATACCGATCCACGGACCAGGCTCGAACGCCTGTTCGAACACGAAACTGCCGAATTCGACCTGGAGTGTGCGTTTCTGTCGCACATCGATCCGGAAAACCAGACGGAACGCTTCGAGGTCGCACACGGCTCTCACGGGAGCCTTCGGCCGGGCACCACCGTCCCCCTCTCCGAGACCTACTGTCGGAAGACCATCGCGGATCCGGAGGGAACGCTGGCCATCAGCGATGCCCCGGCTGAGGGGTGGAAGGATGATCCGGCGTACGAAACGTTCGGGCTGCGGAGCTACCTCGGGACGACGGTCTCGGTCGACGAGGAACTCTACGGAACCCTCTGTTTTGCGAGCACCGCCAGCCGTGAGGATCCGATCAGAGACGAGGAGAAGGTCATCGTCGAGATGCACTGCCGGTGGGTGGAGTACGTACTGACCGTTTGGGATGGAGCCTCGATTCGGGGGCCGCACGCCGACGCTGTCGAGGAGAGTGCCGTTTCCCAGGGGGCTATCGACTCCATGATGGACGCACTCGGAACGCGCACGAGGCGCGAGGTCCTCCTGTCGCTGTTGGGGGACACGGACGAGGTGAGTCTCGCCACCCTCGAACGCCGATCGGACGGCAAGAACGGCCGAATACGGCTCCACCACGTGGCGTTACCCAAGTTGGCCTCGGCCGGATACGTCGAGTGGAACCGCGGTTCGGGGGCCGTCTCCGAGGGGCCGAGGTTCTCCCAGGTGGAACCGCTCGTTCGATCGGTGGAGGAGTATCATAGGGGATTTCCCGGGTGATCGCCACCCGCGTGGGCGGCGACCGCGGGTACGAGCCGGGAGTGGCCGACGTGAGGGCTCACGAGCCCTGCTCGGCGAGGCGGCTTGTCCCGATGAGGGTGCACGGAAACGGTCCGACGGGATGAGAGGCTGGGTCAGTAGGGTTCCTCCTTCAGCCCAAGTAGGTACGCGGCCCCATTGGTCGCGACGTGGAGAGCGGGGGTGAGAACGATCACGACCCCGAGCACGGGGGGCGTGAACGTCGCCGCGAACCACCCGAAGTCGATCAGGGCGGCACACGCGAGCGCGCCAGCGACGAAGTCGAGTTGATCGACGACCGGGAACGCGGCGCCGCGCTCGCGGCCGGTCCGCCGCTTCACGAACGACGCCGTGACGTCGCCGAGCATCGCGCCGAACGCGAGGCCGACAGCGGCGGGGAGGGGAAACGTCGGGAGGGAGACGCCGGTCGCGGCGGCCACAACGGGGGCGAGGCGGTTCAGCCCCACGGCGAGCGCGACGCCGGCGGCCGTGCCGACCGCGGTGCCGCGCCAGGTCTTGCCGTCGCCGAGCAGCCGGCTGCCGCCGACCGTGCGGCCGCCGTCGATCGGCGCGCCGCCGCCGGCGAGGACGGCGGCGTTGTTCGGGATGTACGCCGGAAGCATCGCCCAGAACGCGACGGCGACGAGACCAGGGAGCATACGTGGCGGGTCAGCCGGCGGCACCAAAGACCCCCGGGTTCGCGGGACCGCCGCGCGGACGGCGGCCGCAGGACGGCCGCGGTCGGTCGTTTTAATCCTCGGGGGTGTGTACCTGACCGTAGATGTCATCTTGGAGGCGTGATTTCGCCAGCGGGCTGATCGTGTTGGCGCCGATCCTCGTCATCCTGCTCGTGCTCAACTACCTGTACTCCCGGATCGTGGACCTCCCGATAATCCGGGACCTCCAGGAGCCGTTCGGCTTCTTCGTCGCGGTCGCGGTTTTCGTTATGCTCGTGCTCTCGGTGGGGTATCTCATGCGAACCACCGTGGGACGGCTGTTCGAGTCGTACCTCGACGGCGCCATGAACCGGGTGCCGCTGATCCGGGTGCTCTACAACGCGTCGAAGCTGGCGGTCGAGACCGCGGTGTCGGGGACCGACGACCTCCAGAAGCCCGTGAAGGTCGAGCCCTGGAAGGGGATGCGCATGACCGCGTTCAAGACCGGGAAGACCACCGACGACGGCCGGGTGGTTCTGTTCATGCCCACCGCGCCGAACATCACCACCGGGTTCGTCATGGAGGTGGATCCCGACGACGTGAGCGAGACCGACGAGACCGTCGAGGAGGCGCTGACGCGGGTGCTGTCGGCGGGGTTCGGCGAGCAGGAGCGCACGACGCCCATCGACATCGACACGCGCTCGGAGGAGTGACTCGGGGGGTCGTGGCGGATCCGGTGTCGCCACGTTGGGCGGCGTCCGGAAGTCGGATACGGGAGGGTCGGAGGACGGGTTCCACCACCCTCCTCGAACGGTTGGGCGGTCCCCGTGTGCGTGGCGGAGTCCCCGGTTATGCGGGGGTGATCACGTCCGTTCGACCGGGACGAGACTCGATCACGTTTCCACATTCGGGACACTCGTAATCGAGACGCGCGGGGCGGACGTGGATGATCCAATCCCCGTTGATGCGGCTCTCGTGGTTGCAGGTCGGGCAGTAGAGCGTCGCCTTGTGGGACGGCAGACGCTCGGCGTGGTTGTTGGAGGGAACCATTCCCGTGTCTACTGCCCGGTCGGGTATAAGGGTGCGGTTCCCCGTTTCGGGGCGCGATCACGCACTCCGCCCGGATCGAGTCGGGGGGTTCGGCGGAGCCACCCGTCGAGCGCTCGCCACGGAACCGCCGACCGGCCGCAAACGTCGTCGCGCTCGAATTCGGCGCCCCCTCGCGTCGTGGCGGCATCCCGTCGCCCGCCTCGCCGGCGGCGTTGCTATATGTACGTGAACCACTCCTCGTGGGCGTCGGTCCGGCGCTCCACGAGGTCGAAGAAGGCCTGCTGGAGTTCCTCCGTGACCGGGCCGCGGGAGCCGTTGCCGATCGTGACGTTGTCGACCTTCCGGATGGGCGTCACCTCCGCGGCCGTCCCGGTGAAGAACAGCTCGTCGGCGGTGTTGAGCTCCCCGCGGGAGATCGTCGCCTGATCGTGAACCGTGTAGCCGCGCTCGCGGGCGAGCTCGATCACGGTGTTGCGCGTGATCCCGTCGAGGATACTCTGGGCGAGGCCGGGGGTGTAGATCTCGCCGTCGCGAACGAGGAAGATGTTTTCACCCGGGCCTTCCGCGACGTTGCCCTCCTTGTTCAGGACGATCGCCTCGGTGTAGCCGTTCCGCCGGGCCTCCTCGCCCGCGAGCAGGGAGTTGACGTACAGTCCGGTGGTCTTCGCGTTCGTGGGGATCTGGCTGGAGGCGTGTTTCCGCCACGACGAGATCATGACCTCGACGCCGTTCTCCAGGGCCTCCTCGCCGAGGTATGCGCCCCAGGGCCACGCCGCGATCGCGACGTTCACCGGGTTGTCCTTCGGGCTGACACCCAAGCTACCGTAGCCGTAGAACGCGACCGGCCGGATGTACCCCGACTCCAGCTCCTCGCGCCGGAGGAGCTCGAGCGTCGCCTCGGTGATCTCCGCCCGGGAGAACGGCAGCTCCATGTCGTAGGGGTCCCCCGACTGGAAGAATCGCTCGAGGTGTTCGTCCCACCGGAAGATGGCGGGACCGTTCTCGGTGCCGTAACACCGGACCCCCTCGAAGATCCCGGTGCCGTAGTGGAGCGCGTGCGTGAGAACGTGAACTGTGGCGTCGTCCCAGTCGACGAACTCGCCGTCCTGCCAGATCGTCGTGACGTCCATCTCGTCGAATCCCATACGCCGTCGTTTGCTGCCCGTAGTATAAAACCATACAGGACCGTTCGGACGGGTCTCCGTGACGGTACCGGGGGAAGCGTCGGGTGTGAGCCAGGTCAACGATCGAGCCGCAGGGGTCGACTACTCCAGCCGGTCGACGATGGCCGCGCCCTCGACGTAGACGTAGCCGTTGTGACGGGCGTACTCGCGGGCGGCGGCCGGGGTCCGTGCGCCGCCGGAGTCGGCGTCAAGCATCTCACAGACCACGACCGCCGGCGGGAGTCCGGCGGCCGCCGCGAGCGCGAGCCCGAGTTCGGTGTGGCCCCGACGGGTCGAGAGCAGCCCGGGGGCGCCGCGGAGGAGGTGGACGTGTCCCGGCGTGCGGAACGCGTCGGCGAAGTCGTCGGCGTCGTAGTCGGCGGCGGCCGTCGCCGTCGACGCCATCCCGGCGAGGCGGTCGATCGTCAGCGCGCGGTCCGCGTCGGTGATTCCGGTGAACGTCTCGCGGTGGTTCACCGGCAGCGAGAACGACGACCGGTCGTCGTACGCGAGGTCGTGATCGGCGGCCGCGGGGTGATCGAGGTGGTCTTCGAGAAACGGCAGCCCGGCCGCGTCGGCGACGGCGTCGGAGACGGCGGTACAGATCAGCCCGCCGGCGTCCCGGCGGAGGTGGGCGACCGCGTCGGCGTCGACCGCGCCCGCGGGGTAGACGATGTCGGTCTCGCCCTCGCGGTCGGCGGCGTCGTGGATCAGTACGGGAGTTCCATCCTCGAACGCCGCGATGGCCCGGTCGACCGCGTCGGCGTCGCGTGCGGCGGCATCGGCCGAGTCCCGGTCGGCGTCCGCGGTGGTGCGCGTCATTCGACCGCCTCCACGCGCACCGAGACGGTGTCGCCGTCGTCGAGACCGAGTTCCTCGCGGAGCCTGACCGGAGCGATGATCTCGAGTTGCGTCTCGTCGTGGTGGGTGCGCTCGGGGACGATGATGTGGGTCTCGGCGGCGACCGCATCGTCGTAACCGACGGTGGCAGCGTAACACGTCGCGGGGCCGAACGTCCGCTCGTCGTCCTCCCAGCTGTCGATCGGGACGCCCGACAGCGACGACATGGCCGAGCGGGCGCGCACGCTCTCCTCGTCGAGGTCGACGTTGAGGGTTCCGGGGAACGGTTCGTACCCCAGCCGGTCGGCGAACTGCTCCATGTACCCCGGGAGGGAGATGTAGTGTCGTCCCTCACCCATCCCGCTCGTTACCGTCCCTTCGAGCTCGACGCTCGATGGGTCGGTCCCCTCGAAGATCCGGCGGTAGTGGGCGTACTCCCGGTGGAGCGCCGCCGCGCCGGACTCGGTGAGCGAGACCCACTGGCCGTCGGCCACGACGTCGCGATCGAGGTGGCCGGCGGCGTCGAGCCGCTGGAGCCGGCGGGAGGCGGTCTGACTCGACGCGTCGAGGCGTTCGGCGAGCCCGGAACACGAGATCTTGACCTGCCCGGACCGACCGCCCTCCAGGGCGATGAACTTCAGCGCCGCCAGCTCGTCGTATCCGACGGCGGAGGCTGCCGATTCTGACATTGCCGATGCTTCGGCTGCGGGCGTGTTAAGAATAACGGCTTCGATACACGTCACGAAATCGTGATAGTTTACGCCGGCGGCCGGGCGTAAGGATCGGCGTATACGGTAGTAGGATTCCCCGTGGTGTGAACCCGTCGGTGGATGGGGAGCGACGAGGCCGTCGGCGGATGGGGAGCGACGACCTCGACCCTGGCGACGGGGCGGGAGCCGCGGCCCTTCGGAAGGGACTTTACGCGGGGTTCGGTAACGGCGGGTATGTTCAGAAGCCTCCGGTCGGAGGTCGAGTCGGCGGTCGAGGCCGCCCTGACAGCGCTCGATCTCCCGACCGACGACCTCGGGGTCGAGAAGCCGCCGGAAGACGTCGGGGCGACCCTGGCGTCGAGTGTCGCGTTCCGTCTGGCGGGCGAGGTGGGTGCGCCGCCGCCGTCGGTCGCCGAAGACGTCGCCGGCGCGGTCGAGCCGGCGGGATACGAGTACATCGACCGCGTCGACACGCAGGGGCCGTACGTGAACTTCTACGTCACGGCGGCGTACTACGCCGACACGGTCGCGGCGGGTCGTGATCCCGACTACGGCAGCCTCCCGTCGACCGGTCGGTCGGTCGTGGTCGAACACACCAGCGCGAACCCCACCGGCCCCGTCCACGTCGGTCGTGCGCGGAACCCCATCTACGGCGACGCGGTCGCGCGGGTCCTCGACTACGCCGGCCACGACGTGGAGACCCACTACTACGTCAACGACGCCGGCCGGCAGATCGCGACGTTCACGTGGGCGTACGAGACCTTCGACGAGTCGGACCTCCCGGAGCCGGAGCGCGACCGGGCGGACTACGACCTGGTGCGGTACTACCGGAAGGGCAACGACTTCCTCGACGCCGGCGACGAGGCGGCCGTCGCGGAGGCGGAAGCCGAGATCGCCGACATAATGCAGGGGCTCGAAGCCGGCGACGAGGAGACCTTCGAGCGGGTCTCGACGGTCGTGGACGGGGTGCTCGACGGAATGCGGGCGTCGCTCGGGCGGCTCCCGGCGGAGTTCGACCGGTTCGTGAAGGAGACCGAGTTCATCCGGAGCGGCGCCGCCGACGACGTGGTCGACCGGCTCAAGGAGTCCGGCCACGCGGTCTACGACGAGGACGCCTGGCAGCTCGATCTCTCCGCGTTCGGGCTCGACAAGACCCTCGTTTTCCTGCGCTCTGACGGCACCACCCTCTATACGACGCGCGACCTGGCACACCACGAGTGGAAGTTCGAGAACTACGACGAGGCGGTGACGGTGCTGGGCGAGGACCACAAGCTCCAGGCCGAACAGCTCGACGCCGCCCTCGAGATCCTGGGTCACGACACCGACGCGCTCAGACAGACGTTCTACTCGTGGGTCAACCTCCCGGAGGGCGGAATGTCGACCCGGAAGGGGACGGGCGTCGACCTCGACGACCTCCTGGAGGAGTCGGTCCGGCGCGCCCGCGAGGAGGTCGAAAAGCGGCTCGACTCCCGGGGGCGCGACGACGACCTCGACGACGACGACCTCGATCGGATCGCCCGCCAGGTCGGGATCGGCGCGGTCAGGTACGACATCGTCTCGAAACAGCCCACCAAGGGGATCACCTTCGAGTGGGACCGCGCGCTCGACTTCGAGGCCCAGTCCGCGCCGTACGTCCAGTACGTCCACGCCCGGTGTTGCGGGATCGAGGGCGAGGCCGCCGCGGCGGGGATCGATCCCACCACGGACGTGTCGATGCTCGACACCGACGCCGAGCGCGCGCTGATCGCGGAGATCGCGCGCTTCCCTGCGGTGATCGAAACCGCCGCCGAGGACTTGGAGCCGCACGTCGTCGCGACGTTCGTGCGGTCGTTCGCGGAGACGTTCAACACCTTCTACCGGGAGTGTTCGGTTCTCAACGCCGACAGCGAGGTCGCTGCCGCCCGGCTCGGACTCGTGGAAGCGTCGCGCCACACCGTGGCCAACGCCCTCGACGCCCTCGGGATCGAGGCCCCCGAGTCGATGTAGCGCGGGAGAGGAGTCGCACCCGCAGCGCAGTCACACGACGACCGGCAGCACGACGCCGGCGACGAGCGACCCGCCGACGACGAGCACCGTCCCGGCTCCGGCGCCGAGCACCAGCAGTAGGAACAGCACGAGCCACCAGAGTGGAACGCCCGAATCGTTCTCCGCCATACCGTCGACTCACTCCACCGGCATAAAAGAAGTTCCCGTTTCGGGGCGGTTCACCCGAAGAATCGACTGAAGAATCCGCCGCCCCCGTCGTCGGACTCCTCGTCGGCGTCGTTCGCACCGTCCCCGTCGGCGCCGGTGTCGGCCGCCTCGTCGTCGGAGGTCGCTGCCGGGGCGTCATCCACGGGTGAGTCGCCGTCGCTGTCGGGGGACCCCACCGCCGTTCCGGTCGCCGCGTCGGCGTCGGGACCGTCGCCGGTCGGGTAAGCGTCGGCGTCGTCGGGCGCCTCCGCCTCCTCGATCGGTACCTCCTCCAGTGGCGTGGTGTACACGCCCGCGTCGTCGCTGGTCTCGTCGCCGGCCGACGTGACCGCGTCCGGGTCGGCGGGGCCGACCGGCGACTCCGAGGGCACGTCGACGGCTTCGACGATCGCGTCGTCGACCGCGGTCCCTTCGGTTGCGGGGTCGGCCGCGCCCGCAGCGTCGGCGGATACAGCCGCATCCTCGGAGCCTGTCGGCGCGGACTCCGCTGCCGCGGGGGTCGCGGCGTCCGGTTCGGGGGTCGGCTCTCCCGCACCCTCGCCGGTCCGATCCGGCTCCTCCACGTCGGGAGTCGACTGCGCCCCGTCGGCGTCGCCGACCGACCCGATGTCCTCGGTGCCGTCGGCCGACTCGGCGTTCCCGACACCGCCGGCGGACCGCCCGGCTCCGACGTCGTCGGCCGGGTCCGCATCCTCGGCGGCGTCCTCGTCGACCGTCTCCGCTTCTTCAATTTCGTCCTCGTCGGCTGCCTCCACTGCCTCTTCGGTGTCGTTCTCGGCGGCCGTCTCCGCCTCTTCGATTTCGTCCTCGTCGACCGTCTCCACTGCCTCTTCGGTGTCGTTCTCGTCGACCGTCTCCGCTTCTTCAATTTTGTCCCCGTCGGCCGGCTCCACAGCCTCGGTACCATCTCCGTCGGCCGGCTCCACAGCCTCGGTACCGTCTCCGTCAATCGGGGCTGCTTCCCCGGTATCGTCCCCGTCGGCCACCCCCGCGCCCGCCGGGGCCGACGCCGCGGCCGTCTCCCAATCGTCGGGATCGTCGGTATCGACGGTGGCGTCCGTGTCCGCGGCCGCCGCGTCGCCGGCGGGAACGCCGACGTGCTCGCCAGTGAGCGCCGCGGCCAGCGACGCGAACGCGGCGGCCGTGGTGCTGTCGGGCGCGAAGGCGGTGACGGGTTCGCCCGCGTCGGACGCCTGCTGGATCGTCTTCGAGTCCCGGACGGTGCCGAGCACGCCGGCGTCGAGCGTCTCCACCACCAGTTCCGACTCCGCGTCAGCGGGCCCGGCACGAAGGAGTGCCGCGCCCGCGACGGTGACGCCGAGCCGTTCGGCGACCAGCCGGGTCTTGTCGGTGTCACGGAGGGCGTCCCGGGTGGGCGTCGACACGAGCAGGATCTCGTCGACGTACGTCAGCGGGGCCACGGTGTCGTTGCTCAGCCCCGCGCCCGTGTCGAGGATGACGTAGTCGTACGCCGCCGCGAGATCAGCGAGCACCGCTTCGAGCCGCTCGGGGTCCGCGCGGGAGAACGCGTCGATCGCCGGCGATCCGGGAACGACCGCCAGCCCGTGTGGCCCCTCGTGGATGGCGGCCGTGACGTCGACGTCCCCCGGTTCGTCGTCCGAGTCGCGCCGTGCGGTGTCACCCGCGAGGACGTCGTGCAGCGTCACCTCGCCGACGTCGACGCCGAGTGCGCCCGCGAGATTCGCCATCCCGAGGTCGCCGTCGACGACCACGACGCTCGGGCCGGCCGCGGCCAGCGCCGCCGCCAGGTTCGCCGCGGTCGTCGTCTTCCCGACGCCGCCTTTCGCGCTGACGACTGCGTAGACCCGTCCCATAGTTTCGTTCCGGAACTCCCGCGTCGGGTACATAAATCTGTTCGGGGGAGCGGTCACAGTCGCAGGTTACTTACAGACTGGAGGGCCTACAGTCGACAATGAGTACCGACGCCGAGGAAGTGAACGAGGACCGCCGGAAATACGAGTTCCGGAAGGTCATCGAGGAGCTCGCGGAGTACGAGGGCTCCGGGACCCAGCTCGTCACGATCTACATCCCGCCGGACAAGCAGATCTCCGACGTCGTCGCCCACGTCACCCAGGAGCACTCGGAGGCGTCCAACATCAAGTCCAAGCAGACCCGGACCAACGTCCAGGACGCGCTCACGTCGATCAAGGACCGCCTCCGCTACTACGACACCTACCCGCCGGACAACGGGATCGTGCTCTTCTCGGGCGCGGTCGACGCCGGCGGCGGCCAGACCGACATGGTGACGCGAACCCTGGAGAGTCCTCCGGAGCCGATCCAGTCGTTCCGGTACCACTGCGACTCAAACTTCCTGACCGATCCGCTGGAGCACATGCTGTCCGACAAGGGGCTGTTCGGCCTGATCGTCCTCGACCGCCGGGAGGCGAACGTCGGGTGGCTGAAGGGCAAGCGCGTCGAGCCCGTGAAGTCGGCGTCGTCGCTGGTCCCCGGCAAACAGCGGAAGGGTGGACAGTCGGCCCAGCGGTTCGCCCGCCTCCGGCTGGAGGCCATCGACAACTTCTACCAGGAGGTTGCGGGGATGGCCGACGACCTGTTCGTCCCGAAGCGCCACGAGATGGACGGCATCCTGGTGGGCGGTCCCTCCCCGACCAAAGACGAGTTCCTCGACGGCGACTACCTCCACCACGAGCTCGGGGACCTGGTGGTCGGGAAGTTCGACGTGTCCTACACCGACGAGTCGGGGCTGAACGACCTGGTCGACGCCGCCAGCGACGTGCTGGCCGACCAGGAGGTTATGAAGGACAAAGCCGAGATGGAGGAGTTCTTCGAGCAGCTCCACACCGGCGAGAAGGCGACCTACGGGTTCGAGCCGACCCGGAAGAACCTCATGATGGGGTCGGTCGACCGGCTGCTGCTCTCGGAGGACCTCCGCTCGGACGTGGTGGTCTACGAGTGCCCCGACGGCCACGAGGAGTACGAGGTGGTCGACAGCCGCCACGGCGATCCCGACCACCGGTGTGGCGAGTGCGGCGAGGACGCCGAGAAGGTCGACCGCGACGACGTGATCGAGCACCTCATGGAGATCGCCGGCCAGCGCGGCACCGAGACCAAGTTCATCTCCACGGACTTCGAGAAGGGCGAACAGCTCTACGACGCCTTCGGCGGGATCGCGGGGATTCTGCGGTACTCGACCGGCGTGTAGCGTCGATCTAGTCCAACATCGTTTCGAGTTGCCGGCGGCGACGCGCCAGATCTGCGTGTGCGTCGATCGACTCGTCCGCCGCGAGCCGGTCCAGCGTGAGGAACGCGTCCGCGCCGGCCCGCTCGGCGTGACCGAGGAGTGCCTCGATTTCGCTCCGGTTCAGCGCCACCGAGTCGAGATACCCGAAGGCGAGCAGGAGGGCCGCGCCGCCCTCACTGCCCGGAACGGCCGCGGGCGGCTCGGAGCCGCTGCGGAGGACGCCGTCGCCGTCTCCCGGGTCCTCGGCCGGCAGCGCGACCGTCCGGAGACACCGGGGACAACTCCCGACGACTGCCGCCCTCTCGGGCGCGAACTCGCGGAGTTCCGGGGGGACCGAAACGTGGGTGAGCGCCCGGTCGCACGACGGGCACCGATCGGAATCGGACATACCGACCGGTACGGCGAGGCGTCGGCAAGACGCTGTCGGTCGCCGGGGGCGGCGCGGCGGAGCGACCCGGCGGGATCGGTATCCATATGCGGCTCAGCCTCGTAGCCGCGGTCGATCGATGGCCTCCGACGCCCGCACGTCGCTCGGCGATCCGCGAACCCACGTCCGCGCGGTCGGCGGCGCGTTCCTCGTGGTCGCGCTCGTCGTCCTCCTGGCGACGATCGCAGTCTCGCTCGGCCTCCCGCTCCTCGACGCCGCGGGGATCGCTCGAGACAGCGCGCTGGGGTTGGCGCTGCGGAGCGCGTTCCAGTTCGTCGGCTTCGGGATCGCCGGCGTGGGCTACCTGGTGGTGACCGACCGGACGGACCTGGTTCCGGTCCGGGTTCCGACCCGGTCGGACCTGAAGTGGCTGGGTGGAGGGTTCGTCGGGCTGGTCGGGCTGTACGTCGCGGCGACCGCGGTGTTCGGGGCGCTGGGAATCAGCGGTGCCGACAGCGCGATCGTCGCACAGGGCGCCGACCAGCCGGTCTACTTCCTGTATCTGGTTCCGGTGACGATCCTGCTCGTGGGGCCGACGGAGGAGCTGATCTTCCGGGGGATCCTCCAGGGGCTGTTCCGCGAGCCGTACGGCTCGGCGGTCGCGGTCGCGGCCGCAAGCGCGGTGTTCGCCGCGGTTCACGTCTCCTCGTACACCGGCGACGGGTTGCTCGCGACCCTCTCGGTCGTGCTGCTCCTCGGCGGCGTCTTGGGTGTGCTCTACGAGAAGAGCGGGAACCTGGTGGTGCCCGCGGTCGTCCACGGCCTGTTCAACACGCTCCAGTTCGCCGCGGCGTACGCGACGGCGACCGGACTCGTCGGGTCGTGAGCCGCACGCCCGGTGTGATCCGATCGTGGTGCCCCGATCAGACGGATTATTGTAGTCAATTACCGGTCATCGCCGACCCCGTCTCCGACGATGACCGGTAATTCGTTACAATAATCCGTATCAGGCCGGGTTCTTTCGCGCGAGCTCCGTTCCGCAGACCGGACACCGGTCGCGGTGTTCGTCGAACTCCCGTCCGCACCCCTGGCACTGGAACGTCCACTCGCGGGTCTCGGAGATTCCCTCGCGGGCGATCACCTTCACCGCGACGTCGACGCGCTCGGCGACGTTCTGGACGGCGTAGTCGTCGGTGACCAGAACCGCGTCGAGCTCGAACGCCGCCGCCAGCAGCCGGAGGTCGGTCCGGGAGAGCGCCTCCGCGTCGCCGGTCTCCCGCGCCGCGCGCTCGATCTTCTCGACCGTGTCGCCCGCGGGGATGTGGACGTGCATCCCGGACCCCTCGTCGGCGTCGTAGCGGTACGACGCCTCGCCTTCGAGCTCCTCGCGGACCATCGGGATCGACGCGATGTCGTCCGTCGTGTGGTACTCGTGGATGAACGCCGAGGAATCGAGAACCTGCATCGGCTCGGTCGGTGGTCAGTTGAGGACCACCGCGTCGTCGACGTCGCGGACGTTCGAGACGGGGATGGAGAAGGCGCGCTCCCCCTCGTCGGTGACGGTCTCGAACCGGTGTTGGTCCGGGTTGACGTCGTCGAACGGGGACACCAGCAGGTCGTCGATCTCCCCCGTCTTGGTGTTCATCTGGATGTTGCGCAGGACGCCGATGTAGGTGCCGCTCGACGTCATCACTTCCTTCCCCGAGAGGTTCTCCGCGAGTTCGTCCGGCATACCCCCCAATACTGCACACTCTTACATAAACGCCACGGGGGATGCGCCCGGTACCCGACGGGGGAACCCGCGTCGACGGCCGGGGGTCGAGGAGCGCCCGGGACGGATTCCGGGCGCACGCGGGCGCAGACCCCACGATCGACGCCGTACGCGGATGACGATGGACTTAACTGCGGTCCAGCAGTGTGATACACGTAAGGAACTTCTCCCGGGTGATCCTCTATGTCTGACACAGACGCGGGCGCGACCGCCGAACCGAACGCGTTGCGGACGCCGATCGTCGCGGTGCTCGGGCACGTCGACCACGGCAAGACGACGCTGCTCGATCAGATCCGCGGGTCGGCGGTGAGCGACGGCGAGGCCGGCGCGATCACCCAGCACATCGGCGCGACCGCGGTCCCGCTCGCGACCGTCTCGGGGATGGCGGGCGACCTCGTGGATCCCACGGACTTCGACCTTCCGGGGCTGCTCTTCATCGACACGCCCGGTCACCACTCGTTCACGACGCTCCGGTCACGGGGTGGTGCCCTTGCGGACATCGCGGTCGTGGTGGTCGACGTCAACGACGGCTTCCAGCCCCAGACCATCGAGGCCCTGGAGATCCTCGAACGCACCGGCACGCCCTTCGTGGTCGCCGCCAACAAGATCGACACCACGCCGGGGTGGAACCCCCAGGAGGGGTCGCCGATCCAGGCGTCCTACGAGACGCAGTCCGAGGTCGCGCGGAGCCGGCTCGACGAGAACCTGTACGAGATCATCGGCGACCTCTCCGACGAGGGGTTCTCGGCGGACCTCTACTGGCGGGTCCAGAACTTCGCGAAGAACGTCGGGGTGGTCCCGCTGTCCGCGATCACGAGCGAGGGGATCCCCGACCTCCTGGCCGTGCTCATGGGGCTGTCCCAGCGGTACATGAAGGACCAGATGGCGATCGACACCGCGGGTCCCGGCGCGGGGACGGTGCTCGAAGTCAAAGACGAGCGGGGGTTCGGCGCCACCGTCGACATCGTGCTCTACGACGGCAGCATCCGCGCGGGCGACGAGATCGTGGTCGGCGGGCTCGACGGCCCGATCGTGACCGAGGTGCGCGCGCTGCTCCAGCCGCGGCCCAACGCCGAGATCCGAGTCGAAAAGCGGTTCGACAAGGTCGAGGAGGTCCGCGCCGCCGCGGGGATCAAGGTCGCCGCCCCCGACCTCGACGACGCGATGGCGGGCGCGCCGATCCGGGTCGTCCGCGACCGGGATCCGGAGGCCGTGATCGAGGAGGTCGAGTCCGAACTCGCGGAGATCCAGGTGTCGACCGAGGACGAAGGCGTCGTGGTCAAAGCCGACACCCTCGGGAGCCTGGAGGCCATGGCCAACGCCCTCCGGGAGGCGGAGGTGCCCATCCTTCGCGCGGAGGTCGGCGACGTCGCGCCGCGGGACGTTGCGGTCGCCTCGACGGCGAACGAGGAGCAACACCGGGTCGTGCTCGGGTTCAACGTCGAGGTACTCTCGAATGCCGCAGACGAGCTGGAGGAGAGCGAGGTCCGGCTGTTCGACGACGACGTGATCTACCAGCTCGTCGACGACTACGAGGCGTACGTCGACGAACGCGAACGCGCCCAACAGGAGACCGTGCTCGACAAGATCGTCCGGCCGTGTCGCTTCCGGATCCTGGAGGACCACGTCTTCCGGCAGTCGGATCCCGCGGTCGTCGGCGTCGAGGTCCTCTCGGGGACGCTGAAGAACAACCAGCGGGTCGTGAAGTGGGCCGGGTCGGCACCGACCCGAGTCGGCCAGCTGTCGGGCATCCAAGAGCAGGGCGAGGACGTCTCGGAGGCCCGCGCAGGTACCCGGGTGTCGGTCGCGATCGACGGGCCTACCGTGGGCCGACAGATCGAGGAGGGCGACGAGCTGTGGATCGAACTCCCCGAGAAACACGCGAAGATCCTGGAACAGGAGTTGTCGGACGACATCCCCGCCGACGAGCTGGAGGCGCTGACGGGCTACCTCGACAAGCACCGGAAGCGGGACCCGTTCTGGGGGAAGTAAGCGACACTATTTTTGTGCGAGTCGCGCCAACGCGGGGTATGGTCTCCCGCGAGAACAGGGTCGTTATCGGGTTCGGTACCGTCGCCCTCCTCGTCGGCTACGGCGGGCTGTGGCTCACTGACTTCCCCTCGGAGCTTCTGATCGGGGTGATCCTGTTCGTCGGCGTCGTGACGCCGCAACTGGTCAACGAATATCTCGACGGGAAGTAGGCGGGACTCGGATCCTCACCGCGCGGTCGGCGTCAGCCCGTCGCCGACGGTGTTCATCACCTGGAGCGCGGCGGAGGCGGCCAACCCGCGGGCGACCTCGTCGCGGTCCTCGTCGGTCAGCCCGGATTCGAGGTCCTCCTCGTCGGGGGTGAAGCCCGCGCTGACCGGGCGGCCGGCGGGGGGTCGAACCGCGACCGTGGCCTGGGGACCGTTGCTGCCGTAGGAGAGCTCTGAGCCGACGGCGTAGCCCTCGGGGAGATACGTCTGGGTCCGGGAGACGATGCCGGCGACGGCGGTCCGGAGTTGGTGTACCTGTGCCGCCGAGAGGTCGGCGTCCTCCGGCCGGCCCGCGTCGACGACCCCCGGAGCGCCCGCGTATGGGTTGTTCCCGTTCATATGGTAAGACATCATATATACGGGTACAGACGTCATAAAGCCGTCGGCGGGGGATCGAGAGATGGTCAGCGAGGAGGGCGGGAGGCGGTCGGCGCTCAGTACTGGTAGGTCGTCGGCGAGGAGGGCGGGAGGCGGTCGGCGCTCAGTACTGGTAGGTCGTCGGCCCGGGGATGGTCGGCTGTTCCTCGCTGCTCTCGATCTTCTCGTAGGCGTCGTCGAAGTCCCGGCGGCGGACCTCGGTCCGGCCGTCGCGGATCGAGAACATGCCCGCCTCGGTCGCGAGAGCCGCGATGTCGGCCCCGGAGTAGTCGTCGAGCGTCTCGGCCAGGTCCCCGAAGTCGACGTCGCTGGCGACGTTCATGTCCCGGGTGTGAATCTCCAGGATCCGCCCGCGCCCCTCGATGTCCGGCTTGGGGACCTTGATGAGGCGGTCGAAGCGGCCGGGGCGGAGGATGGCCTCGTCGAGCATGTCGAACCGGTTGGTGGCGGCCATGATCCGGACGTCGCCGCGGTCGTCGAAGCCGTCCATCTCCGAGAGGAGCTGCATCATC
>Ga0207753_1000178_pt1 | contig 25499 bp, 21 predicted proteins | sample PonA233FremontCA_2_FD_187273 | JGI IMG/M metagenome (GOLD analysis project Ga0207753, IMG submission 187273) | Salt pond sediment microbial community from Fremont, CA, USA - Pond A23 Sediment 3 (SPAdes) | ecosystem: Environmental > Aquatic > Non-marine Saline and Alkaline > Saline | place: USA... | reverse complement strand
CCGGCCGTGATCGTGACCGCGGCGGGGTTGGCGAAGCCGGCGATCGCGTCCCCAGCGGTGATCCCGATGTCGATCCCCAACACCGGCCGTATCGACGCCAGGGTGACGACCACGCCGATCGCGGTGACGTCGTTGGGGATGACCTCCGACACGAAAAGCACCAGCGCGGCGCCGATCACCCCGAAGACGACGAGCGCCGGCGTCGTCACCCCAGTGAGAACCATACTGCCCGGTTGACGCTCCGACGTATATTCCTTGTCGGACGCGATCCCGTCCCGGCGGCCGGGAGAGTCGTGCGCCCGGGCACTCTCAGCCGACCACGCCCCCGGAGACCCGCCCGCCAGCCGATAGCCTGAATAGCGCGCCGACGAACCTTCGAGTATGAACTTCCGGACGCTCGGCGACTCCGGCGTCGAAGTCAGCGAGGTCGGGTTCGGCGCGTGGGTAGTCGGCACCGACTGGTGGGGCGACCGCACCCGCGAGGACGCCATCGACCTCCTGCACCACGCGGTCGACGAGGGCATCACCTACTTCGACACCGGCGACGTCTACGGCCACGGCGACAGCGAGGAACTCCTCGGCGAGGCGCTCGCCGACCGGCGCGAAGACGTCACGGTCGCCACGAAGATCGGCTACGACTTCTACAACAACCCCCAGGCCGGCCACGGCGAACTCCCCAAGGAGGTCACCGGCGAGTGGGTCCGAACGGCCACGGAACGCAGCCTCGACCGGCTCGACATGGAGTACGTCGACGTGCTCCAGCTTCACAACGCCAACGTCGACGAGGTCGACGCCGACGTGCTCGACGCCCTCGACGAACTCAAAGAGGAGGGGCTGATCCGCGCGGTCGGGTGGGCGCTCGGCCCCTCCATCGGGTGGCTCGCGGAGGGCGACATGGCGATCCGCGAGGAGTTCGACGCCGTGCAACTGGTCTGGAACCTCTTCGAGCAGGAGGTGGGGAACCACTTCCTCGACACCATCGCGGAGACCGACTCCGCAACCAGCCTGATCCCGCGGGTCCCGCACTCCTCGGGGCTTCTGAACGAGCAGGTCACCCCCGAGACGGGACACGACCTCGACGACCACCGCGGGTTCCGGCCCGACGCGTGGTACGAGACCGGGTGGGAGAAGCTGGAGGCGCTCCGGTTCCTGGAACGGAGCGGCGAGCGCACGATGGGCCAGGCCGCGATCGCGTACCTCCTCAGCCACGACGCGGTCGCCACCGTCACACCCACGTTCCACACGAAAGACGACATCACCGCGTGGGCCGCCGCGTCGGAGGTCCCGAAACTCTCCGCCGACGAACTCGACCGGGTGGCGGAGCTCTACGATACGAACTTCGGGATCGACCGCGACGACGGCATGGACGAACTCCGCTCGTCGGTCGGCGGCGACGACATCCGCGCCGCGGGGATCGACAAGCGCGCCACCGCGGGCCCGCGGAACTCCGCGTCGTCGGACTGATGATGAACTGGAAGCGCTTTCTCGCGGCGACGGCGGTGGTGCATGTCGTCTTGACGGCGTGGGTGCGTCGCGACGCCGACGCCCGCGGGATCGACCCCTCGCCGTGGGACGCGGTGACGCTTCTGGTGGGTGTGATCGGCGTCGCGGGCTACCGGCGGAGGCGGTGAGTGGACGGCATCACTCACCAGCAGTGGGGATTGAGTCGGTCTCTTACGGGCGTGCGAGGAGAACGCCCCGTGCTTCAGCGCGGAAAAATGTCACAAATACTGTACCGAGGTGTCGTCGTCAGATCGGTTCTGTAACTGTTCGTCGACGATCTTTACCACCTCTCCGATCTGTCGACCAGCCTGCCGGACGTAGAGTAGTCCGCAGTGCTCCAACCCTTCCCCCTCGACGAGCGAGAGAAAGTCATCGTCGAAAGTCAACAGCAACCAGCCGTTCGCGACCGCGTGTTGCAACTGCTCCCGATCAGGATCGCCGAGCGTGCCCTCCGCTCTCGCGGTGGTTACTGTCCACCCGCGTCGACGGAGGCCGTCGGCAACGGGGATTCAAATACTCTCGTCACAGTACAGCGGTCGCGTCATACGGAGGCGGGTTCTGATGCGGACGATCGGAATTCGTCGATGTGATCGTAGTAGTACGCGAGTGCCCGGTGGACATCCCCAAGGCTGAGGTCGGGATACAGTTGCGTGATCTCGTCCGGATCGTAGTCGCTGTGCTCGTACGCCGAGGCGATATCTTCGACACGAATCCCTGTGTCCTCAACCGTCGGCGCACTATCGCTGTGGTTGGGATCCCGGACGATCGCCATACGTGCAAATGACCGTGGATCGACTTGAAATATCCGGTCCAGAGTGCTAGCCAGGGATCCGTGGTCTATTCGTGCGTCTGTCAGACGGTCGATCAACTCCCAGAAATGGTGGATTCACCGTGACGGCGGGATGAAGAACTCCGCCCGTCGGTCGGCGCCGACAACCCCCGCGCGGCGGGGATCGACGGGAGCGTCACGCCGCCGACGCCCGCGGGATCGACCCTGTTCGTTGCGCCACGCCCCCGTAGTGTGGTGTCCGCGCCGTCGACTCGTTACGCCAAGAAGACGTGTCGCGGCCGGTCCGCTAAGACCTCACGCCCCCACTCGACGGTCTCTCTGAAGTCGTCCGAGCGGAAGAAGGCCATGGCGTTCTCGCGGGCGTCCCACTCGCTGGCGATGAACATGTCGTTCCCGTCTTCGACGTTCGCGAGCAGGTCGGTCTCGCGGTGGCCCTCCATGCCGTCGAGGAGCCCCTCGACCGTCCCGAACGTCTCCACGAACTCCTCGCGGTAGTCGGGCTTGACCGTGTAGAACATGCCCATCGTGCCGAACCCCTCGCCCTCGCCGGCGCGGCCGACGACCTCCGGGAGCTCCGAGAGGAAGCCCGCGGCGGTCTCGGCGGCGGAGGCGGTGTCCCAGATGCTCACGACCGCGGCGCGGTCGCGGCCCTCGGCGTCGTAGACCGCGGTCTTGACGTGGGTGTCGTAGTGGTCGAAGTTGCCGCGGAGCCCGTCGACCTCGTCGAACAGGTCGTCCACGTCGGCCTCGGAGTAGAGCACCGTCGCGTAGACGTCCTCGCCGTGCGGCTGGCCGGCGTAGATGTCGAGGTCGGCGAGCCGCTCGCGGATGTCGTCATCTCCGTCCGCGTCGTCGCCGTCGTCGTGCCCGCTCCCGTGACCGGCGTTCTCCGCGCCGTCGTCGTGGTGTTCGTCGCCGTGTGCCGCGTCGCCCCCGTGGGCGTGCTCGTCGTCGTGCTCGCTCGTCGGCACCGCGTCGCCGTCGAGGTACGCGCCGAGGTCGCCCGGCGGGAACCGGCGGCCGAGGTAGAACCGCCCGAAGTCGCTGTACTTCGCGGAGACGTCGTCGAACCGCATCTCGTAGACGATGTCTTTGATGTCGGTGGGGTCGTCGGCGAACAGGGTCACGCCCCACTCGTGGTCGTCGAAGCCGACCGACGAGGCGATGACCTGCTCGATCCGGCCGGCGTAGCCCTTCCCGGTCTCGGCGTGGCTCGCCATGAGGTCGGCCCGCTCGTCCATGTCGAGGTCGTACCAGTTGTGCGCCTCGCCGCGGCGCTTCGTCATCGGGTAGAAGGAGACGTACCCGTCCGCCGGGATCTCGGGGGTCAGCTTCGACTCCATGTACCGCCGGGTGCCCTCGTCGACCGCCTCGGGGTCGTCGAAGTACTCGGGGGTGCTGTACCCGGAGATCTCCGTGACCGACACGTAGGAGGTCGGCTGGTCGGTGAACGACGCGAGGGCGGTCCGCTCGAACCGGCGCTCGGCCCGCGAGAGCGCGTCGAGCGTCGGCCGGAAGTGGACGATCAGGAGGTCGGCCTTGTGGCCGAGCACCGAGAACACGGCGGAGTCGCCCTCGTCGGCGTCGTCGACCGCCTCGTGGCGCCGGAGGTACTCCGTGCCCTCCACGATGGCCCGGTCGCGGTCGTGCTCCGGGGCGTCGCGCCACGCGTCCCAGTCGACGGTGCGGAAGTCGTGCAGGACGAACCAGCCCTCGTCGGTCGGTGGAGCGTCTGTCATAGCTCGGCGTTGGGGCGCCACCGGTATGGACGTTGCGAGTCGACACCGGGACGGCGACCCCGACGCCGGAACGCACACAACCTATTTGACCTGAAGGCACTGAGGTGGAGGCGGATGGCTCGGACATGCTTCAGTCGCTGAGCCCGATCGGCTGGGTCTACGCCGGGCTGTTCGGCGTCAGCGGGCTCGTCTGCCTCGCCGCGATCCCCCGGGCGCGGCGGTTCGACGACCCGGAGGTCCACCGCGGACTCGTCTGGCTGCTCGTTACGACCGGCGCCTGGAGCCTGTTCAAGCTCGTCTTCTTCGTGGTACAGTCCCCGTTCAAGCGGGTCACCTACACGATCGGACTGGTGTTCGGCTTCGCCACCGTCTGGGCGTGGCTCTACTTCTGCTCGGCGTACACCGACCGGGTCTACCACCGGAACCGGGTGGTCCGGTGGCTCGGCGCCGGCACCTTCGCGTCGGTGGTGGCGGTCAAGTTCACCAACCCGCTTCACGGGCTGTACTTCTCGACACGCCGGGCGACGATCCCGTTCGAGTATCTCGTGATCGAACACGGCATCCTCCACTGGACCGTCACCGGCCTGTCCTACGTGCTCGCCGCGGTCGGGATGTTCATGGTCTTCGAGCGGTACATGGAGTCGGGCTACGACGCCAGACCGCTGGCGGCGCTGACGGGGCTGCTCGGGCTGCCCGTCGCGCTCGACATCGTCGCGCTCACCACGCCGCGGGTGATCAGCGTGATCTACGCCCCGATCGGGGTCGCGGCCTTCGCGATCGGCGTCCTGTTCGTCTTCCACCGGCGGTTCACTGCGGTCCGGAGCGCGAAACGGGTGGACGACCTGTCGGTCTACGTCGACGGCGGGGGACGGATCCGCGACTACTCGCGGGCGGTCCCGGAGGTGTTCCCCGAACTCGACGGCGCCGTCGGCGAGGAACTGTCGGACGCGTTCCCGGCGCTCGCGGCGACCGTCGGGAGCGACGACCCGCACCTGACACACGAGACCGGCGGGGAGGCGCGGTACTACTTCGTGTCGGCGAGCGACGTCACGCTCGGGGACTCGAACGCCAGGGTGATCGTCCTCTCGGACGTCACGGAGTCGGAACGACAGCGGCGGGCGCTGGTCGAACGGGAGCGCGAACTCGACGAACAGAACGAGCTCTACCGCGCCATCATCGACGCGAGCTTCGATTTCATGTCCCGGCTCGACCGCGACGGGCGGTTCACTCACGTCTCGGCGCCGGTCGAGGAGTTCCTGGGCTACGCGCCCGCGGCGCTCGAAGGCGAGCCGCTCACCGTCGTGGTGACCGACGGCGAGGCGGCCGAACGGGCGCACGGACAGCTCGACCGGATCCTGGACGGCGAGACGGTGCAGGTGCACGACCTCCCGCTGGAGACGAGCGCGGGGACGACCGTGTACGCGGACGTTCGGGGGACGCCGGTGTACGACGGGAGCGTCCCCGCCGACGAGCGCACCCCCGAAGACGTCGTCGGGGTCCAGCTGATGACGCACGACGCGACCGAACGGCGGCAGCGCGAGGGTCTGATAAGCGTCATCAACCGCGTGTTGCGCCACAACCTGCGGAACGAGATGACCGTCATCTCCGGGTACGCCGAGATGCTGGCGTCGGAACTCGACGGGGACCAGGCGGCGCGAGCGGAGATCATCGACTCGACGGCGACCCGGCTCGTCGACCTCAGCGAGTCGGCACAGGTGATCGAGGAGAACCGACGGCTGTCGGCCGACCTGGAGCCGACCGACATCGTTCCCGTGATCGAGCGCGTCGTCACGCAACTGGAGACGCAGTACCCCGACGCGTCGGTGTCGGTCGAGACGCCGGCGACGGCGACCGCGGAGACGCTGCCCCGGATCGAGATCGCGGTGTGGGAACTCGTCGACAACGCCGCACGGCACGCCGGCGCGCGGCCGTCGATCGGGATCGAGGTCACGGTCGATCCCGCCGCGGTCCGACTCCGGATCAGCGACGACGGCCCCGGCCTCCCCGAGATGGAGCGGTCCGTGCTCGAGTCCGGCAAGGAGACCCAGCTCGTCCACGGCCGCGGGCTCGGGCTGTGGCTCGTCTACTGGATCACGACGAGCCTCGACGGTGACGTCGAAACAGCCGACACCGGGACCGGAACGACCGTCGAACTCCGCCTCCCGCGACCGCCGTGATCACCCGCCGAGCAGGGTCGGTCCGAAGACGAGGATGAGCAGCGACGCCAGCATGGTTACGCCCACGCCCGTCGTGATGGTGGTGACGACGCGGTGACGGTCGGCGACCGGCAGTCGGGCGACGACCGCCTCGGCGGTGGTCCGGAGGATCCGCCCGCCGTCCAGCGGATACCCCGGGATACAGTTGAACAGCCCGAGCTGGAGGTTGATCCACGCCATCCAGAAGGTGACGTTCGCCAGGACGAACACGCCGCCGCCGAGCGCGCCGAGCGGGCCGGTGACGCCGTAGAAGTTCAGGACGTTGCCGGTGAACCCCGGGAAGTTGGGGATGCCGAGTACCAGGGAGGCCAGCGGCAGCACCAACGCGACGTAGACGGTCCCCAGCGGCGACTCCGCGATCGGGCCCGACAGGCTCGTCGCGTCGGGGCCGCCGTCACCACCCAGCAGTTCGAGGTAGGTCCCGGCGGGGTACGCCTGCGCGCCGAAGTCGGTCACGAGCAGCCCGCTCGTTCCCGGGAAGATGTTGACGCCGAGGAAGCCGGCGTCGTCTCGGGGGTTGGTGCCGAGCGTCACGTCGTAGGTTTCGGCGGACCCGTCGTGGTAGAGTTCGACCGACACGGTCTGGCCCGGCTCGGTCGAGTCCAGCGCCCGGGTGAGCTCCGCGGCGGTCACGACCCGCTGGCCGTCGATCGCGGTCACGATCACGCCGGAGTCGGTCGGCGCGCCCCCGTCGGCGAGCGGGCCGTCCTCGGCGATCCGCGTGAGGTACGCCCCCGCGGGGATCGTCGCGGTGCCGCGGTCGGTCTCGATCTCGACGATCCGGCGCTCACCCACCGCCTCGGCGAATCCCGGACGCGTGGTCACCGCCGTCCCGTTCACCGCCGTGACGGCGACCGTTTCGCCCTCCACGCTCAGGTTCGCGGGAGTGCCGGGGACCGAGTCGACGACCACCAGCGACCGCTCGACCTCGACGGTCCGGGGCTCCCGGCCGGCGGCGCTCACCCCGCCGTCGAGTTCGGCCGTGACGGTCTCGCCGTCCGCCCGGAGCAGCGCGGCGTCGAGCGTGGTCTCGTTGTCGACGGGGACGCCCCCGACCGCGGTGATCCGGTCGCTGGGGCCGATCCCCGCGGCCGCGGCGGGCGAGTCGTCGTAGGTGTCGGCGACCGCCATCCCGGGGGCGACGCCGATGCTCGCGACGATCGGGCCGAAGAGTAGCGCGAACGCCACGACCGTCACCACGAAGTTGTTGGTCACGCCCGCCGCGAACATCCGGGTCTTCCCGCCGCGGGAGGCGTCGCGCTGGCTCTCCTCGTCGGGCTCGACGAACGCGCCGAGCGGGATCACCGCGAGCAGGAACACCCCCATCGACTCGATCTCGATCCCCTCGACCCGACACAGGATCCCGTGACCGCCCTCGTGGACCACCAGCCCGACCAGCAGCCCGAAGACGATCTCGGGGGCGACCGACAGCGGGAGGAAGTCGTTGACGCCGGGGACGACCAGGAAGTTCTGCGGCTGGTTCACCGACGACGCCGGCGGTGGCCGTTGGAGGATCGCGATCCCCTGCAGGAGCAAGAACAGGAACATGCCCGCCATGATCACGAGCGTCGTCCCGACGCCGACGTTGGTCCACGCCCGCCAGAACCGCTTGGGGGCCGCGATCCGGTCGATGAACGCGCGCCCCCGCTTCGTGTGGACCGTGGTGAACGGACCCTGTAGCCGCACCGACTCCGGCACGAGCCCGCGCCGGGAGAGGAGGAGCGCGGCCGCCGAGTATCCGGCGAGCCCGACCAGCACCCACAGAAGCGTATTCATCGCGTAAACCGACGGGTTGCGCGCAAAAAGACGTGTCGGGTCGGCGTGGTCCCGCGGGCGCCCGCACGGTCGGTTACGCGGGCTCGCGCCACCAGTCCCCCCGAGTCACGCCGGCACAGCGCGGCGGCCACCTCCCGCGATCGGAATCAGGTGCCTGCGGCCGACTCCGCGGGGTCGCTCCGGTCGCGCTCTCCACGGATCGGATCGTCGGGGAGGCGCACCCTGAGGCGGTTGCCGCCGTCGTACTCGAAATCGATCGTGCCCCGGAGCTTCGTCAGACACCAGTGGACGATCCACAGCCCGACGCCCTGTCCGTGTTGGAGCGGCGTCTCGTCGCCCGCCCGGAGCGATTCGAGCTCCATCTCCGGGATCCGGTCGTTGGTGTCGCGGACCTCGATCGCGACCCCCGACCCCGAGGGGTCGAACGCGCTGATCTCCACGGTCGGCGCCGGCGCCTCGGCGTGAACGATCGCGTTCTCGACCAGGTTCGCGAGGAGGATCCGGAGCAACACCGGGTCCGACCGGACCTGCAGTTCCGGCGGGGTGACCGTGCACTCGACGACCGCCTCGTCGTGTGCGTCGGTGCAGTCGCGCTCGACGTCCGCGACGAGGTCGGCGACCGAGACGTCCGTCGCGGTCGCTTCCCGCTCCTGGACGCTCTCGAACTCGGCGATCTTCTCGGCGATCGAGAGCAGCCGACCGCCCGCGGCCACGATCGTCCCGGCCTGCGTCGACTGCTGTGGGTCGCTCACCTCGGCTTCGAGCATCTTCGCGTAGCCGCTGATGACCGTCATCTCGTTCCGGAGGTTGTGCCTGAGAACCCGGTTGAGCACCGCGAGCTGCTGTTCGCGCTGTCGCTCGTCGGTGATGTCGTAGAGGACGATCATGCCCCCGACGGTGCCGCCGCTCGGATCGGTCAGCGGGGTGTACGACACCCCGAACGTCCGGGTCGTCGAGGCGTCGAGTTCGACCTCGCCGGCCGTCCTGAGCGCCTCCAACTCGACGCCCAAGACCGCCGCGAGCGACACGGGCAGGCTGTCCGGGAGCGCGTCCGCGAACAGCGCCGCGGCCCGGTCGTTCGTCCGCACGATCTGGTGGTTCGTGTCGAAGACGAACACGGGGTCCGACAGCGAGTCCAGCCCGGTGCGTTCCGCCATCCGCTGTGTCGCCGGGTTCGTGTCGAACATGTGCGTCCCGACGAACGCGTACGCGTCGAGCGCGACGTGAATCAGCATCAGCGGCGCCGTGAGGTGGAGCTGCGGCACCGGGCCGACCCCGAACAGCCACACCGCGACGCCCACCGACGGCGGCGCGGTGCTCAGGACGACCGCCGTGGCCTCGCGCCGGTACAGCGGGCCGTAGCTCAGGACTGCGCCGATCAGCAGCAGCGACCCGACCGCGGCGGTCCCGATGGAGAACCCGAGCGCGGACACGCCCCACGGCTGGACCGTGTACGCGACCGTCGACAGCCCGAAGACCGGCTCGAACTGGAGGTCGGTCCACACGAGCTGGTGGGTCGGATTCGTGGCCGCCAGCCCGGCGGTCACGACCGGGACGGCGCCGACGATCGCGAACGGCGGGGAGCGGATGAGGTCCCCGCGGCCGGTGTAGTCGAGCCCGAACGCGAGGAAGAACGGCCCCATGAAGCAGACGCTGACGAACGAGACCGCCTCGAGGGCGACCCGGAGCGACGGCGTCGACACGAGCACCGACGCGGCGTACGAGAAACAGAAGATCGCGACCGACGCGATGTTCCCGACAAACCAGTTCGCGCCGGGTGACCCCCGCTGGCCGTACAGATACTGCAGCAGATACAGCGCGCCGACACCCGCCCCCAGCGAGGCGACGACGAACCCCGTGCCCGTGGGTCCTAACATCGCTTGTACAGTCGACCGATACACGGTCCCCGACATAAGATTGTGGAATACCCCGACCGCCCGCCGGCTCCGGCACCGTCACGAACCGCCCACCGTCGGCTGGCGTCTCACGCCGGCGACGCTCCCCTCTCCCGCCGGTGCCACTCATCGGCGTCTTGGATCCGGCCACGCGTCCGAGCGGCGTCAGCACGCGCCGCTCCGGCGTTCCCGGTGCCGTCGACCCGGGGTGACTCCGACACAACTAATTCACCCGCACCGCTACGCCCCGTATGGATAGCAGCTCGTCCGTCGCCGCGCCGGACGTGGACTTACAGACGGTCCTCGATCGGATGTCCGACGGGGTCTTCGCGGTCGATTCCGACTGGTACATCACGTACGCCAACCAGGCGGCGCGTGAGATTCTGCGGTCGGCGATGCACGACGACGCGCTCGCCGATGCCGACGACATCGACGGGCTCCACCTCTGGGAGTCGATCCCGGAGGCGGTCGACACCGGGTTCTACGAGCACTACCACGAGGCGCTGTCGACCCAGGCGCCGGTGTCGTTCGAGGAGTACTACGGGCCGATGGACGTCTGGTTCGACGTCCGGGTGTTTCCCTCCGACTCCGGGCTGTCGATCTACCTTCGGGACGTCACCGAACAGCGCCGGCTGGAACAGCAGCGCCAGGAGAGCCTCCAGGCCCTCCAGCAGCTGTACGCGGTGTCGTCCGGCCGGGACCGCACCTTCGAGGAGAAGATCGAGGAGATCCTCCGACTGGGCCGGGAGTATCTGGGCGTCGACAACGGCTTCCTGACGCGGATCGAACAGAACACCCAGCACGTCGTGCTCTCCGACGCCGTCCACGCGGAGCTCCAAGCCGGTGAGAGCTGTCCGCTGGACGAGGCGTACTGCAAGCACACGATCCAGCTCGACGAACTGCTCACCGTCGTCAGCGCCGCCGACGAGGGGTGGGACGAGGACCCCGCGTACGACCGGTTCGGGCTCGGGACCTACATCGGCGGGCGCGTCGAGGTCGACGGCGGGCTGTACGGCACGCTCTGTTTCGCCGACACCGCGGAGCGCGGCGAGCCGTTCACCGACACCCAGCGCACGTTCGTCGAGCTCCTCACCCGGTGGGTGAGCTACGAACTGGAGCGCGAGCAGGCCCGTACGAGGCTCCAGCGCGAGCGCGATCGCTTCGAGGAGTTCGCGAGCGTGGTCAGCCACGACCTCCGGAACCCGCTGCAGACCGCCTCTGGACGGGCCGAACTCCTCGGCGAGGCGGTCGAAAGCGAGCACCTCCCGCCGCTGGAGCGGGCGCTGGACCGGATGGACGAACTCATCGACGACCTGTTGACCCTCGCGCGGAAGGGGATGCGGGTCGAGGACGTGACCGACGTCGACCTCGTCTCGCTCGCCGGCGACGCGTGGGAGACCGCGAGCACGGGCGCGGCCACCCTCGACCTCGACCCCGACCGGCTCCGGATCCGCGCCGACGAGTCGCGGGTGCGGCAGCTACTCGAGAACCTGTTCCGGAACAGCGTCGAGCACGCCAGCCGCGACGTGACCGTCAGGGTTGGCAGGCTCGCTGACGGGTTCTACGTCGAAGACGACGGTCCCGGCATCCCCGACGACGACCGCGAGAAGCTCTTCGACGCCGGCCACTCCACCGCCGAGGAAGGGACCGGGTTCGGGCTCTCCATCGTGAAGGAGATCGCGACCGCCCACGGGTGGGAGGTGTCGGCGACCGACGCCGACGCCGGCGGCGCGCGGTTCGAGATCGTCGGCGTCGAGTTCGCCGCCGAGTGACGCCGGGGCGCGCCCGAATGACCGGCGTTACCGTTTCCCGAGCGCCCGCTCGAAGGTTCGCTGTGCGCGCTCGTACGCCGCGTCGCGGTCGACGATCGGGTCCGGATAGCCGGGCGCGAGTCGGTCGCGCTCCGACTGTGGGAGGGTGGGCCACTCCACGATCTTCCCCGCGGCCACGTCCCGGAGTTCGGGCACGTACGTCTTGACGTAGTGGGCGCCGTCGTCGTACTTCGACAGCTGGGCGACGGGGTCGAAGATCCGGACGTCCACGCTGTCGGTGCCGGTGGAGGCGATCCACTGCCAGTTGCCGTGGTTGCTCGCGGGGTCGTGGTCGATCAGCTGCCGCGTGAAGTACCGTGCGCCCGTCCGCCAGTCGGTCAGGAGGTGTTTGGTCAGAAACGACGCGACGTTCTGCCGCGGGCGGTTGTGGATGTACCCCTCCTCCTCGAGCTGGCGCATCCCGGCGTCGACCAGCGGGTAGCCGGTCTCGCCGCGCTTCCACGCCTCGAAGTGCTCGGCGTCGTTCTCCCACTCGATCGGGTTGGGGATGTCCTTGTAGTTGTCCACGAGCAGCGTCGGGTTGTGGTACAGCAGGTGGTAGTTCTGCTCGCGCCACGACAGCTCGTACCGGTACTTCCCGACGTTCCGGGCGGCGCTACCGGTGGCGGCGTCGTACCGGTCGGTGGCGTCGGCCCACACCTCCCGGATCCCGATCATCCCCGCGGCGAGATACGGCGAGAGCCGTGACACCGCGCCCACGGGCTGCTCGACCGCCACCCGCATGTCGTCTCTGGTGTCGTTGTACGTCTCGATCCCGGCGTCGAGGAACCGGTCGTACCGCTCGCGGGCCGCCCGGTAGCCCGCCGCCGGGAGGTCGATGTCGGCGTCGACTGCGGGGATCGGGGCGTCGTCGTCGACGGAGGCGAGCGCGTCGGCGTCGGGGGCGTCGAACGGCGGGAGTTTGTGTTCGTCCTGCCAGTCGTCGTAGAACCGGCCGTGGTTGGGGTACGACGGGTCGAGCCGCGCGGGATCGACCAACACGAGGTCGGTGACCGACTCGGTCGGCACCGCGTCGTCGACGCGGCGCTGGCGGTTGCGTCGCGCGGGTCGGTAGTGGGCGTTGTAGTACACCCGGTCGGCCCCGGTGGTCTCGCGGAGCTCCGAGAGCACGTCGGCGGGATCGCCGGAGCGGACGACGAGGTCCGACCCCAACTCCCGATACCGGTCGCGGAGGTCGCGCACGCCGTCCAACAGGAACGCGCGCTGCCGTTTGCCGATCTGCTTCAGGAGGTCCGGGTCGACGACGTAGACCGGAACCGTCGTGTCGTCGTTGGTGGCGAACGCGAGCCCCCGGTTGTCGGGGAGCCGAAGGTCACGCTGGTGCCAGAACAGGTGCATACTGGCGAGTGGGACGGCGGACCTATGAGTCGTGTGGCCGGACGGGGCGGTCGCGCGCCTCCCGTCAGCCCCGACCGGCTCCCCGCCCGGCGGGGTTCCGGAACGGCTCCGTGGGGCCGCGGGGCGGACGGTCGCCCCGACGGAGGGCCGTCACCCGGCCGTCTGCTCCGCACCCAGGAGCCGCGGGAGCGCGGTGTTCGCGAACGTCAGCCCCATGACCAGGAGGATCGGGGCGAAGAACAGGCCGTAGAACCCCAGCACGACCGGCCCGAGCGTGTACGAGAGCATCAGGAGCCCGACGTGGGTCTCCTCCCCGGAGAGCAGCGGCCGGAGGACGAGATCCGGGATCGTGTCGACGACCACGACCGCGACGACCAGAAAGCCGCCGACGTACGCCAGGTTCGCCGGGTCGCCGCCCAGCAGGATCGGGAGGGCAGCGACGACCGCGAGCGGGAAGTAGACGATCTTCATGCCGACGACGGGGATGAGGCTGGCGACGCCGGTGATCGCGCCCGCCAAGGCGGGGTACGGCACCTCCGCGGGCGCGGGCGCGATCACGTTGTACGCGCTGAACGAGCCGATCGCGATGAGCGAGATCGCGAGGACGTTCAGCAGGTTGCCGAACAGCACCGCTTCGAGCTCGGTGTCGACGGCTTCGAGATACTCCCGGATGATCGCCCCGTCGTCGAACTGGAGCAGCCACCCGTTGATCCGGTGGCCGTCGACCAGGAGGTAGTAGGTCACGATGAGGGTGACGAACAGGTTCAGGAAGAACTGCGAGATCAGCGAGGTGAGGAAGGCGGCGTGCTCCGTGGCGAAGGCCACGAACGGGTCCAGATCACCCGACTGGTAGGCGTCGTAGAGCCCCTGGACGGAAAATTCCGGCAGGGAGCTGACGCCGCCGAACCACTCGACGTTGCGGGCGGCGACGTCGACGAGGGCGTACTGCTCGACGAACTGGCGCGCCTCGACGACCAGAAGCACCGTGGCGTAGCTCACGAGCAAGACGAGCGGGAGCGCCAGCGAGCCGACCGCGATGACGGCGCGAACGTTCGCGGGGAGCCGGAACCGGCCGCGGAGCTGGAGCCGGCCGAGCAGCCGGTGGTACCGGCGCGTCGAGTAGTAGAGGAACACTGCGATCGTCAGCGGGGCGATGAACTCGTAGGCGAGGGCCGCGATGACGACGGAGACCAGGATGCCGAAGACGGCGACGGCGAACCGTTTCGCGTCCATACCGTCGGGAGTGCCCGACTCGGTAATAACAGTTACTCTACGTGTCCGCGTCCGCGGGGCACAGCCTGAACGCCCGTACTGACGCGGGGCGACGCCCCCGACGACGGACACAACGGTCTGACGGCCGTACGGGGGACCGATGTGTGTGACAGACTCCCCGGGACCCGACCCCGCGAAGCCGGCGTCCGTCGACGCCGACGCCACGTTCGGCGGGGGCGGGACCTACCGGTATCGGCTGTCGCGGACGTGGGACGCGTCACGCCCGACCGCGGCGTTCGTCCTCCTCAACCCCAGTACCGCCGACGCGACCACCGACGACCCGACGGTCACGCGGTGCGTGAAGTACGCCGCGGGGATGGGGTTCGGCCGGGTGGTGGTGGCGAACCTCTTCGCGCTCCGAAGTTCCGACCCCGCCGACGTCGACGCCCACCCCGACCCAGTGGGCCCCGAGAACGACGCCCACCTCCGAGACGTGACCGCCGCGGCCGACAGGGTGATCGTCGGGTGGGGCAACGCCGGAACGAAACGGGGGCGGGCACGCCAGGTGGCCGGAAGCCTCGATGCGGACCTGTACGCCATCGGCACGACGCGGGCGGGACATCCCCGACACCCGAGCCGCACCCCCTACGACGTCACGATCGAGCGGTTCGCGTACGACGGGCCCGAGTGAACCGGGCGTCGACGCTCCCGCCGCGGCGACTCACTCGAACCGGTGGAACGCCACCCCGCAGGTCTCGCAGGCGAGCCCGTGCTCGGGGTCGTGCTCGCCGAGGGAGTGGCCACAGCAGTCGTCCAGCCGCCCCTCGACCACCTCGTCGCCGCAGACGGGACACGCGTCGAGGAACGCACACAGCGCGTCGGCGGCGACCGCCAGGTGGGCCGCCGGGAGGTCGGCGTCGCCGAGCGCCTCGACCGCGGCGACTTCCGCGATCGCCACCGGGCGGCGGAGCCACCGGGACGATCCCGACGCTCCGCTCACCACCAGGAAGGCCTCCGACCCGGGCCGCTCGACCCGCGCCGACGCCACCACCGGGGTCGACTCGCGGGCCGCGGCGGCGAGTCCGTCGTCGTCGGCGTCGGCGAGCGCGTTCATCCGGTCGCGCCAGGCGGCCTCGAACGCGTGGGTGACCCCGAGGCGGTCCCCGTCGGCGGTCACGACGCCCGCCTCGACGAGCGCCCGAAGGACCGCGTCCGGGTCGGCGGCGTCGCCGTCCAGATCCGAGAGCGCGTCGGAGTTCGCGGGGGCGTCGTGGGCGAAGACGCCCCCCGGTAGGGGGTCGACGAGGGCGGGGGCGAAGCGCGGGGTGAACGGGACCAGGTAGCCCCGGAGGGCGATGGCCGCCGCTCCGACGACACCGACGGCGGCGGCTGGGAGGGGGCGGGCGACGACGCCGATCCCGACGACGGCGGCAACGAGGACGGCGACGTTCACGGCCGTGCACGCACGGCACCGGTTCTGCCCGGTGTACTCGGGGCGGCGGAGTCGCGGACGGTCCATCACGCCGGGACGGAGGACGTGGAGCCACGTGAGGCTATCGAGCGCCGCGAACGTGGCTTCGGGGCGGTCCGCCCGGCGTATTTATATACCAAACAGTGATGATGCGTACGCCACAGTAGAGACTGATGGAAAAGATTAAGTCTCGAATTATAAATATGCATATATGCGAAACGTAGACCGGCGCAAGTTCGTCAGCGGAATCGGCGCGGCGACCCTCGCGAGCATCGCCGGGTGCAGCGGCGGCGGCGGGGGCGGCAGTGACGACGGTGGCGACTCCGGGGACGACGGTTCCGACGCGGACACCCAGACCGACACCGGCGGCGACATGCCGGCCCACACGGACCCGTCGACGTATCCCGAGTTCGACCCGTCGGACCCCGAGTTCCCGCAGCTCACGAGCACGCTGCTCGATTCGGGCTTCGAGACCGGGTCGCTGAGCGACCTCGAACGGCTGCAGGAGAACCCCCGCGACGAGCCGCGGTACGGCCAGCCGGTGGCGGAGACGCCCGACGACGAGAGCGAGTGGCTTGACCCCGACACCCTCGAGTTCTCGCTGACGCCGACCGAGGACCCGACGGTCTACGAGGAAACCCTGCGGCCGCTGCTCGACAACATCGAGGAGGAGACCGGCAAGGAGGTCAACTACGCGGCGCTCGACTCCTACGCCGCCCAGGTCGAGGCGATGCGCTCCGAACGCCTCCACCTCGCGGGCTTTTCCACGGGCGCGGTCCCGTACGCGGTGAACATCGCCGATGCGGTTCCGTTCTCGGTCCAGATCGACGGCTCCGGCGAGAACGGCTCGTTCGGCTACCGGCTGTGGCTGATCACGCAGGTCGACAACCCCGACATCGGATCGCTCGACGACCTCGCGGGCGACCCGATGGAGAACGTCGCCCACGCCGACCCCTCGTCGAACTCCGGGAACCTCGCACCGCGGGCGCTGTTCGCGAACGAGGGCGTCGTCCCCGGTGAGGACTACGAGGTGAGCTACTCCGGCGGCCACCAACAGAGTTCCCTCGGCGTCGCCAACGACGACTACGAGGCTGCTCCGGTCTGCTCGACGTGTTACGCCCGCGTCGCGGCCGACGACCAGCTCGATCCCACACAGATCAAGACGGTGTACGCCTCCGCGCCGTTCCCGACCACCGCGTTCTCGTACGTCAACACGCTCCACCCCGACATCCAGGAGGGCGTCCGCGCGGCGTTCCTTGACTACGACTACCAAGACACCACGATCGCCGAGGAGTTCGAGGGTCGGGGCACCTGGATCGACATCGACTACGCGACGGTCTGGGACATCATCCTCCAGATCCAGGAGTCGCTGGAAGTCGAGTACAACACGGGCAACCTCTCCGAGTAGCCACGGTAGTTCCCCGCTATTTTAATACGCGGCTGTCACAGACCCACTATGCTCTCAGTAACGGACCTACAGAAGACGTACCCGTCGGGTGACGAGGCGCTCAAGGGCGTCTCCCTCGACGTGACCGGCAACGAGACCGTCGCCATGATCGGCCCGAGCGGGGCCGGGAAGAGCACGTTCATCCGGTGTGTGAACCGGCTCACCGAGCCCACCGGCGGCAGCGTCGAACTCGACGGGCTCGAGATCACCGGACTCTCCGGGAAGGAGCTCCGGAACGCCCGCCGGGACATGGGGATGATCTTCCAGGAGTACAACCTCATCGAGCGGCTGACCGTCATGGAGAACGTCCTGTCGGGGCGGCTCGGCTACGTCAGCACCTGGGACGCCTTCCGACGAAAGTTCGTCGGCGACGACATCGCGCGGGCCTACGAGGTCTTGGAGCGCGTCGGGCTCGAAGATCACGAGAACAACCGGGCCGACGAGCTCTCCGGCGGCCAGCGTCAGCGCGTCGGGATCGCTCGCGCCATCCTCCAGCGTCCGAAGATCCTGTTGGTCGACGAGCCCACGAGCAGCCTCGACCCCGAGACGTCCCGTGCGGTTATGGATCTCCTCACCGAGATCGCCGCCGAGGACGACATCCCCGTGTTGATCAACATCCACGAGGTCGACCTCGCCGAGGAGTACGCCGAGCGGATCGTCGGACTCCGCGACGGCCAGAAGGTCTTCGAGGGCGTCCCCGACGAGCTCGACGAGACCGCTCGGGGGCAGATCTACCGCGGCGAGGAGATCCCCGAGGGGGCCGGCCCGACGGGGAAGGTCACCGCGGAGGTCGGCGGCTCGGGCGAATCGAGCACTGAAGAAGGCAACATCAGACGAACCTGACATGGCGACTGAACAACAACCCCGCCGGGAGTGGTCACGCCCCACCGCGTTCTACAACCACTACGTGAAGTGGGCAGTGTACGTCGCGATCACGGTGTTCCTGCTGTGGAGCGCGTGGAACATGCGGATCTCGCCCGATCGGATCCTCGCCGGGTGGGACGCCGCGGTCGGGCTGGTTCAGGGGATGGTTCCGCCGGAGCTCACCACCCAGTTCAAAAACGATCTCCTGATCGAGGGGCTGGTCGAGAGCGTGGCCATGTCGGTGATCGCGACGATCGTCGGCGTGATCCTCTCGATCCCGGTGGCGTTTATGGCCGCCGAGAACATCGCGCCGAAGCCGGTCTACTGGACGGGGCGGGGGATCATCACGGGCTCCCGCGCGCTCCACGAGTTGATCATCGCGATCATCGCGGTCAAAGCGGTCGGGATCGGCGCACTCGCCGGCGTGATCGCGTTGTCGTACAAGACCATCGGCTTCTTCGCGAAGCTGCTGGCCGAGGAGATCGAGGACATCGACACCGGACAGATGGAGGCGGTCGAGGCCACCGGGGCGGGCCGCGTGCAGACGATGCTGTTCGGGGTGATTCCCCAAGTGATGCCGCGGATGGTCGGGCTGTCGATCTACCGGTGGGACATCAACATCCGCCACAGCACCATCGTGGGGATCGTCGGCGCGGGCGGGATCGGGGGGACGCTGCTGAACTCCTTCGATCAGTACGATTACGACTTCTTCCTCACGATCATCCTCGCGATCATCGCCATCGTCATGGTGGGTGAACTCATCAGCACCTACGTCAGGGGGCGGATCCAGTGACCGACTACAAGACCTGGGAGCGGCGGACGCCGCGCCAGCGGATCGGGCGGTACGTCCTGATCCTGATCGGGATCGTCGCAGTCGCGGTCTCCTGGCAGCTGCTGCAGATCAACTACAGCTACATCGGTACGGCGCCCGTGGAGTTCATGGACCTGGTCAACCGGATGTACCCGCCCAACGTGGGATACACCGGGCAGGTCATCGCGCCGCTCATCGAGACGGTCCACATCGCGATTCTCGGGACCGCGCTCGCGATCCTCATGTCCATCCCCGTGTCGCTGCTCGGCGCGGAGAACACCACCCCCAACCGGTACACGTTCTTCCTCGGGAAGTTCATCATCTCGGCGTCGCGGTCGGTCAACGTCATCATCTGGGCGCTGGTGTTCGTGATCGTGCTCGGCTCCGGCGCGCTGGCCGGAACGCTCGCGATCGCGGTCCGGTCGATCGGGTTCTGCTCGAAGCTGATCGCCGAAGCCATCGAGGAGATCGATCCCGGCCAGGTGGAGGCGATCACCGCCACCGGGGCGAACTCGGTCGAAGCCGCCATCTACGGCATCGTCCCGCAGATCAAGCCCGCGTTCATCGGCGTGGCCACCTACCGGTGGGACATCAACGTGCGCGCGTCGACGATCATCGGGTTCGTCGGGGCCGGCGGGATCGGGGTGGAGCTGAACACCTCGATCAACTTCTTCGCGTGGCAGCAGGTGCTGACCATCCTGATCGCGATTCTCGGGATCGTGATCATCAGCGAGGTCGTCTCGGCGTACCTGCGGCGGAAGGTGCGGTGACGCCGGAGACGATCCGGCCCCCGGTTCGAGCGGGTGGCAGGGTACGGAGCGCGGAACTCACCCTCGTCGGGGTCGGACGGCCGACCTATGGACCGTCCGGCGGTCGGGGCCCTCACGGGCGACGACACGGCGCGGCGCCGGTCTCCCGCGAGCCGGCATCCCGCCGGCGTGCCCGAACCAACTCGCGTCACACTCACGACTCGTGACTGGAAACCTCGAAATGTACTCTGGATTACCACTTCCGGATCCGGAACTCCCGGACGCGGCGGAACTCTATTGTGAAATTCACCAGTATCTGTAGTTTTTCATCCGGCGCTCGCGCGTGTTTTATGGCTTGATACGTCGATATAGTCGACGATCAAACGAACGCACGAAACGCGGCGCGGAACCGATCGCTACGTGGTAATATATATAGAACATACCAAAGAATTATGTACGCAACTGATAAGCTTGGAACGGATGAGATTCAACTCGGCAAAATCACGGCGGAGGTTCCTCAAAGGAGCCGGTGCGGCGACTGTCGCGGGGCTCGCCGGCTGTTCGGGCCAGAGCGGCGACGGCTCGGGTGACGGCGGCTCCGACGGCGGTTCGGAGGGGACCACGATGGGTTCGGGTGGCGGCAGCGACGTCACGATCAAGTTCTGGCACGCCATGGGCGGCGACCTCGCCCAGCGGATCGACGACATCGTGGCCGGCTTCGAGGAGCAAAGCGACGGGATCACCGTCGAGACCACCTCGCGGAACAGCTATCGGGACAACCTCAACGCCACGACGTCGGCGGTCAGTTCCGGCGACCCGCCGGCGCTGTCGCAGTTCTTCGAGATCGGCACCCAGCTGGGGATCGACAGCCAGGCGTTCACGCCCGTCGAGGAGATCATCCCGAGCGACCGGATCGACTTCGACAACTTCCTGGATCCGGTGCTGGACTTCTACCGGATCGACGGGACGCTGAACTCGATGCCGTTCAACTCGAGCAACGCGATCATGATGTACAACCGGGACGCCTTCGAGGCGGCGGGGCTCGACCCCGACTCCCCGCCGACGACGTTCCAGGGCGTCACCGAGGCCGCGAACACGCTCACCAGCGAGACGGACATCGAGGTCGGGCTGACGGGGCCCAACCACTCGTGGTTCGTGGAGTCGTGGATGGCACAGCAGAACGCCACGCTCGTCAACAACGACAACGGTCGGGCGGGGCGGGCGACCGAGTCGAATCTCGACAGCGACGCCGCACGGAACATCTTCGAGTGGTGGGTCGACCTGTACAACCAGGACCAGTACCTGAACCCCGGCATCGAGGCGTGGGGTGAGGCCCAGCAGGCGTTCCTCACCCAGCAGACCGGCATGATCATCTACTCCACGTCGAGCATCGCGCCGATGAAGCAGGGTGCCGCGGACAACGGCTTCGAGCTCGACACCGCGTTCCTGCCCGCACCCGGCGGCGACCGCACCGGCATCCCGATCGGCGGGGCGTCGCTGTGGGTCCCCCAGGGGCTGTCGGACGCCCAGCAGCAGGCGGCCGGTGAACTCCTGCTGTACATCACGCAGCCGGAACAGCAGGCGACGTGGCACACCGGAACCGGTTACTTCCCGGTTCGTGAGGAGTCCATCACCCAGCTCGAAGACGACGGCTTCTACGAGGAGAACCCGTCGTTCCGGACGGCGATCGATCAGCTCGAAGAGACCGAGAGTACCCCCGCGACGGCCGGCGCCCTCATGGGGCCGTTCCCGGAAGTCCGCACGATCATCGAGGAGGGCTACGTCAGCATGATCCAGAACGAGGACACCGACGTCGCCAGCGCGCTCTCGGAGGTCAAAAGCGACGTGGATAGCGCGATCCAGGGCTACAACGACCGCGTCTCATAAGCCGGGCCGCCGACCTACACGCATTCACCGATAGCAATGCCGGAATTCACCAAACCGTACGACTCCACGTGGCAGGCGACAGCCCTGTTGCTACCGACGTTCGTCGTCCTGATCGCGTTCCTCTACTACCCCGGGATCGAAACCTTCCGGTTGAGCCTCCAGCAGACGATCCTGCTGGGGGCCCGGAAGAGTTTTGTCGGGCTCGAGAACTACCGGACGCTGCTCTCGTCGTCGGCGTACCACTCCAGTTTCGTCCTCTCGGTCGCGTTCGCCGCGGTGGTCATCGTGGGAACGCTCGCGATCTCGCTGTTCGTGTCGTACCTGTTGTTCCAGGTCGACGTGGGCTCGTCGACGTATCTGATCGCCGCAATCTGGCCGTACGCGCTGCCGACCGCGGTCGCGGCGTCGGTGCTGCTGTTCCTGCTGCACCCCTCGCTCGGGATCATCACCCACTACCTGGAACTGCTCACGGGGCTGTCGCTGGACTGGTTCACCAACGGGCCGCAGGCGTTCCTGATCCTCGCGGTCGTGGCGATCTGGAAGCAACTCGGGTACAACATCATCTTCATGGTGGCCGCGCTGAACAACATCCCCGGCACACTGACCGAGTCGGCCCAGATCGACGGAGTTGGCCATCTGAAGATGCTGTACAAGGTGTACGTCCCGCTCATGTCGCCCACGCTCGTCTTCCTCGTGATCATCAACACCATCTACGCGTTCTTCGCGACCTTCCCCCTGGTGGATCTGATGACGAGCGGTGGGCCGAACGGCGCCACGAACCTGCTGATCTTCAAGCTGTATCGTGACGCCTTCGAGTTCAGCAACCTCGGGCTCGCGTCCGCGGAGTCGGTCGTGCTGTTCGTGCTCGTCGCAATACTCATGTACGTACAACTACGCATCTCGGAGGGGTACACCACCTATGCGTGATCCCACACGGAACCACACACGCACGTCGGCTCGGGGGTGGCTCTGAATGGCGACCCGGACCACGCCCGACTCCGCGCTGGCCCGACTCCTCCCCGAGGATGTCGACGCCGAGCGTGTGCTCATCCACGGCGGACTGATCGCCTCGGTCCTGCTCATGGGGTTACCGCTCATCCTCGCGTTGATCATGAGTACCCAGAACACCACCGAGGTATACCAGGTGACGAACGTTGGGATCGGCAGCCAGGGGCTGTCGAACTACGAGACTGCGCTGGGCCAGTTCAATTTCGGCCAGTACATCATCAACTCGATCGTGATGTCGGCGATCATCGTGGTCGGGAAGGTAGGGCTGTCGCTGTTCGCCGCCCTGGCGCTCGTCTACTACCGGCTGCCGTACGAGCGGGCGATCTTCATGTTCATCCTGCTCACGCTGCTGCTCCCGGTCCCGGTCCGCATCGTGCCGCTGTTCGACCTGATGGCGCGGCTCGGCTGGGGCAACACGGTAATGGCGATCACCGGGCCGTACATCGCGAGCGCGACCGCGGTGTTCCTGTTTAGACAGCACTTCATGTCGATCCCCGCCTCGCTGGTGGAGAACGCCCACCTCGACGGCGTGGGGCCGCTGACCTTCCTGTGGGAGGTGCTGATTCCGATGTCGAAGGGGATGATCGCGGGCGTGTCGGTCATCACGTTCATCTACTCGTGGAACCAGTACCTCTGGCCGCTGATCATCATGACCGATCAGAGCAAGCAGGTCGTCCAAGTCGGGTTGCGGTTCATCCAGGGGGCCGCGCAGTCGGGGCTCACCCAGTGGGGCCTGATCATGGCCGGCGCCATCATCGCCCTGCTGCCGCCGCTTGCGGTGCTCATCATCGCACACCGTCCGCTCCTGGAAACGCTTGCGATCCAACAGAAGTGATACGAGATGTCTGATATAACGATCGACGGGCTCACGAAACGGTTCGACGACGTAACGGCGGTCGACGGCATCGACCTCGAGATCGACAGTGAGGAGTTCCTGGTGTTCGTTGGGCCCTCCGGGTGTGGGAAGTCGACCACACTCCGTATGATCGCAGGGTTGGAGAGTATCACCGAGGGCGAGCTCCGGATCGGAGACAGGCGGGTCAACGAACTGGAACCCAAGGAGCGAAACATCGCGATGGTGTTCCAGAACTACGCGCTGTACCCGCACATGACCGGCGCGGAGAACATGAAGTTCGGAATGAAGTCGGTCTCCGACTACTCCGACGCGGAGATCGACGAGCGGGTCGAAGCGGCCGCCGAGATCCTCGACATCCCCGAACTGTTGGATCGTCGCCCCAAGGAACTCTCGGGCGGGGAGCGCCAGCGGGTCGCGATCGGCCGTGCGCTGGTCCGCGAGCCCGACGTGTTCCTGCTCGACGAGCCGCTGTCGAACCTCGACGCGAAGCTCCGGGTCCAGATGCGCGCGGAGCTGCTCCAGCTCCACCAGGAGCTCGACGCCACCACGCTGTACGTGACTCACGACCAGACCGAGGCCATGACGCTCGGCGACCGGGTCGTGGTGCTGAACGACGGGCAGATCGAGCAGGTCGACCCGCCGCAGGTGCTCTACGACTACCCCGAGACCCGCTTCGTCGCGGAGTTCATCGGGAGTCCCGCCATGAACATCGTCCCGGTCGAGCTCACGTACGACGGCGACGGCGCACGGACGGTCCACGACGCGTTCGAGCTGTCGCTGCCGAACGCCGAGCGGTTCACCGACCGGCCGGCGTCGGGGCACCTCGGCATCCGCCCGGAGGACGTGTCGCTGGCGTCGAACGCGCCGCCCGACGCTCAGACGTTCGAGGCCGAGGTGTCGGTCACCGAGCCGCTGGGGGAGTCGCTCCTGATCCACTGTTACGTGGGGGGCGACGAACTCCACATCAAGGCGGAAGCCAGGAGTGCGATCAACCCCGGCGACGTCCTGCAGCTCGCGGTCGACGAGAGTCGGCTCCACGTGTTCGACGACGCCGGCGACGCGATCTACCACTCCTCGACCCGCGAGGAGGCGGCCTCCGACACCGTCTACACCACCCCGGAAGCGTGACCCGGAGCACGCCCGGAGTCGGGCATCGAGGGTCCGCCGACGGGACCCGACGGGGGCGGTGACGTGCGCCCGATCGCACACCGCGGGTGTCTCGAACAGTACCCCGAGAACACGCTGCGGGCGTTCCGCGGCTGCGCCCCGAGCGTCGGAATGATCGAGACCGACGTCCGGCGGTGTGGGTCCGGCGAACTCGTGATGTTCCACGACGACACCCTCGACCGGGTGACCGACGCCACGGGCGACGTCGCGTCGACGCCGCTGGACGTCCTGGAGAACGTGTCGGTGTTGGGAAGCGAGGAGTCGATCCCGACCCTGCGGGAGACGTTCGAGGCAGTCCCGGCCGACGTCGGCCTCAACCTCGAACTGAAGGGCCGGGACGTGGCGAGCGAGACCGTCGCGGTGGCCGACGACTACGACCACGAGGTGATCGTCTCGTCGTTCTTCCCCGACGACGTCGCGGCTGCACGCGACGCCGGGGCGGCGACGACCGCCCACCTGTTCTACGCGGAGGAGCCCGCCGACTTCGACGTGGGGTCGGCGCTCGACGCCGCCGCGGACCTCGACTGCGAGTACGTCCACCCGAGCGTCGAGCTGTGTCTCGAATCCGGACTCGTGAGCGCGGCCCACGCCCGCGGGTTCGGAGTCAACGCCTGGACCGCCGAGACCGACGCCGAGATCGACGCGCTGCGCGACCGGGGCGTCGACGGCGCGGTCATCGACGACTGTCGGTTCGCGTCGGCGTGCCGCGCCGGCGACACGGTCGAACCGAACCGCGAGGCCTGATACGGACCGTCGCAGACGCGTCCCGGCCACCGTCGACCCGTTCGGAGCCGGCTGGTCATCCGGGACACCCACCGGTGTGAGAGAGCCGCAAGCTCGATACGCGTCGACCGACCCAGCGCCGGCCGCAACTCCCGACCGGACCGCTCGCGGCACGTCGCCCGTGGCTTCGTGTCCGGCGACCGTCACACCACTCC
>Ga0207753_1000177_pt1 | contig 25523 bp, 22 predicted proteins | sample PonA233FremontCA_2_FD_187273 | JGI IMG/M metagenome (GOLD analysis project Ga0207753, IMG submission 187273) | Salt pond sediment microbial community from Fremont, CA, USA - Pond A23 Sediment 3 (SPAdes) | ecosystem: Environmental > Aquatic > Non-marine Saline and Alkaline > Saline | place: USA... | reverse complement strand
CGGCGACCGGACGCAGATGGATCACCTGTTCCGCCAGTCAGGATTACTTCGGGAGAAGTGGGACGAAGTCCACTACGCTGACGGGTCGACGTACGGGGAGAAGACCATCGAGCGAGCCATTGCGACTACTTCGGAGTTCTACGACCCGGAGGCCGGCGACGACGCCGCAGATTCCCACGACGCACCTGGCGGGGTCACTGCTGGCGGTACTCCTGACGACGCAGACCGGAGTCGTGCGTATCTGGCGGAGAAAACCCGACTGTTGAGCGAGCGCGTCGACGAACTCGAGGCAACACTCGAACAGAAGACGGAGCGGATCGAGACTCTCGAAGCAGAGGTCGAGCGGCTCACCGACGAACTCGCAACCCGTGACCGGGAGACTGCGCAGTCTCACGAGGAAGACTCCGGTACTGCGAGTGAGACCGATGATGATTCAGAATCACCCTCTATGTTGAGTCGATTCTTCGGTGGCCAGTCCGAGTAGTAGCGCCGCGTCACCTTCATCCGAGAAGCCCTCCCTCGAGAGTTCTGGTTCCGCGAGATAGAAGTATTAACCAACGTTCTCGCTATATTGCGCTGTTTGTTGGTTAACTACGCTCAATCTCGCCGCAAAATGGGGGCTATCGCAGGATACTGTTGTTCGGGAAACTATTCCCCGAAGTAAGAACTATATCCTTAGACCTGCAATTCTGAGTATGTCCGAGACAGACGCCGCCGATGGGCCACCTCCCTTCGAGGATGCGTTCGCCAGCGACGACGTCGAACAACGCATCTACGGCACCATCCTGCAGACCCGCGAGCCGACGACGGCAAGCGCGATCGCCGACAGCGCCGACTGTGACCCCAAGACCGCCCGAAAGTATCTGGGCTGGTTCGACGATCTCGGCATCGTTACCCGGCACGACGGCCACCCAGCCACCTACGAGCGTAATGACGCGTACTTCGAGTGGCGACGCATCAACCAGCTCGCAGCCGACCACTCCGTCGAGGACCTGCAGGATCGCGTTCGTGAGCTGACGACGCGCATCACCGAGTACGAGGCGACGTACGACGCCGCGTCACCGGCCGCCGTCGACGCCGTCGCCGCCGCGGAAGCCAGCGACGAACGGACCATCGACGAGGTGTACAGCGACCTCGCCGACTGGGCGACCGCCCGCGAGGAGCGTGCCCGCTACGAGCGCGCACGCCAGCAACGCACGGATGGCGAGCGCGAACAGGCATCCGGGTAGCCGGCTCGATGGTGCCACCGACAGGCGATGGCGGGAGCCCTGCCCCCATCGATCGTCCCATCCTTGAGTTCCTTCAGACACGGCTCCAAGCCACTGGACAAGTCTCCCACGCGGCCATCACGGATGCAAGCGGCCATCTCGAGCTTCAGGTCGTCTTTGCATCGTCATACTACCCAGCGCCCGTCGACGACGCAACCCTGACTGTCCGCTGGTACACGAACGACGACTTCACAATCCACTATCGAGAGGTCCATTCGGAGCACACCTGGGAATGTCGATGGGATCGGCATCCGAACCCCCACAATACGCGCGACCACTTCCATCCCCCGCCCACCGCCCCGACGCCTGGTGACGATGACTCTTGGCCGACCGATCATCGTGATGTCCTGCAACTGGTCCTCGACGAGGTCGAAGACCGGATTGCAGTACTGTGGGACGAATAGGTGACTGCCCCCGCAGTGGCGTTTATCGCGCCGACCAAGGGTGACGGCGCTCAGCACGATGGGCACCACCACGAGAGTCGCCGTGGTGTCCAGCCTGGAGTCAGCTGAGTGCAGTCACAGGTGAACCCATGTCCACGTTCAGTAACTCCGAGACAGCGAGTGCATCGCCGTCAGAAAACCACACGAGGCCACCCCGAGAGACCGAGGACACAGAGTCACAGACATCCTGGCCAGACGATACGAGCAGCGAGGATGGAACACCAACGCTCAGGATGAACCAATGTCCAGAGTGCGGGAACCGTCGATTCGTCTCGAAACTCCTCGTGTACGAGATCACAGGCTACGACGAGAGCGGCGAGCAAGAATTCCGCCGCCAGCATGTCCGTGCAGAGTTCGAATACACCTGCAGTGAGTGCCAGACGACACTCCGGACGCTTCCCGCAGATCGCCGCGACTACTACGATGAAGTCGCGGTCCTCGAAACAGAACGGCGGGCAGCCCTCCGTGATCAACTCCGCCAGCTGGGGAGGCGGGTTTGGCAGCGCCTTACAGCGCGGACGACGTGGCTGGCACTCGGACTCGTGACACTTGTGACCGGGCTCGTGATCGCACTCTAACAGACCGACAGGGACCGACAGCAAGGGGTGGCTTACAGTAGGTGTTGGAGTAGCGTCATGCTCCCTTCCAACCAGGAACGGCTAGCTGGAGGCAGATCGCTGACGTAGGACATCGTGCCCGCACCGCAGGTGTGTCTATCGGCGCCAGGAGGCGTGAGGCGCGCTCGAAGCGCGTGCAGAAGCGTGAGTTCCTATGTCTGGTCAAGATATCATCGACGACACGACAGGCGACTACGACCGGCTCGAAACCGAACTCGTTGCACAGGACCGGGATGCATCCCGAGTCGCGACGGCGGACATCGACGAGGCGACTGCTCGCCGTCTCGTTGGCGACCTCGTCGAGGACGATGTGGTGACGCCGATCCCTGACCACCGCATTCTCGTCCACGAGCCCAGTAGCACGCCCTTCGAGTCGATCACCCAGCTCGCCGTGTTCCATCGTGGCTGGCAGGCCGCCGTCGACGCGGAGGGAGATTGATGTAGCAGACGCTCTCCGGGTGTGCGTTCTGCGATGCACACCTCGGCTCAGAGATGGGCGAGGCACACACGTGGGGGAAGGACGAGCGGGTTACGCACTCAATCTGTGTCGACTGTGCGATTCAGGAGCGACCGGATCCCGACGAGCGTGAACACCACGCCTGCGATGGCTGTGGACTCGTCGTCGACGCCCTCGCGGCACTTACCCGGTTCCGCGTGGAACTCGGCCATCTCGAGGGACCGCTCCAGTTCTGTGCGCGGTGTGGCCCCGGCGGACTTGCAACGTACTGGACGCGCGACCTCGAGGAGCATCTTGTCCAAGAGGTCACCGAGTAAAGAGGAGAGGAGATGTCCGTACGTCACCCTCCGGAACAAGGGCTGAGCCCGCCATTTAAATATTTGTAGCACGATGGTACTACAATGAAATACGCGAGTGTCAGCGTCAAGTTCCCGGTCGAACTCGACACCGAAATCGAGCGATTCCTCGATGAAACGGGGATCTACACGAATAAGAGCGAGTTCATCAAGGAAGCATGTCGGTCCCATCTCCGAGAACTCAATGACGACACGGCGATCGCCGCGCTTCGGCTAGAGCAACTGCTGGCGCAGGCCGAACAGAGCCGCCAGTCCGATAGCGATATCGACGCAGAGCTCGCGGCACTCGGGGAGAAAGTCGATGCGGACGACCTCGAACAGGCCGTCGAAGAGGCACGAAAGGAGACGTCCGAGCAGGTGTACGGGTCTGACGCGTGAAGATCCTCGATACGAATCTGTGGGTCTTCGGGACACTGCGAACCAACGAGCAGGCCGCTGAATTGCTTGCTGAAATCGACCGCGGTGAGACAACGTCTGCTATCAACGCGTACATGGTCCAAGAAGCGCTGGCCGCATTCGACCGGACACAGAGTCTCTCTGCGGCGGACCGTGATACCGTCAAAACGAGGTTTCTGACGCGACTGACGCGAATGACAGGGCTCATCGAGGCGCCGTCGAGTCGTGATGTGAGCGACGCACTCCTGCGAGAGCAGCGATCAGCTCCGACCGTGCAGACGCTCGCTCGCGTCTGTGAGATCCAGCCGAAGGACGTTCCAATCCTCGTGCTAGCGTTTGAGCACTGTGACCGCGACCCGACGATTCTCACAAACGACGAATCCTTCGCCGAGCTGGAGCCAGCAGCGCACTCACTCCCTGAAATCACCATCGAACACGTTTCCTGACGGCGCCCAATCTCGCTACGGCAGCGCCTCCTCAACGACCATATGATTGTTTGACTCGGACGCCATATATTGAAAGCGACGGCGGTATTCGGTATCGATATGGAGTGCCCTGCGTGTGACGGCCCTGTCACGATGGAAGTGGGGCCAGACCATCCACTCTCAGCATCAGTGGCGGATGCACTGCTTGCTGCTGACGAAGACGAGCAGATCGTCGTCGCCCGAAATTGCTGGGCGTGTGGATGGAGTGAGGAGTGGTCGGTGTCCATCGACTCGATCGAGACAACCGAGGGAGACACCCACGCTGTCGAGCGAGCCGCGCTTCTCGACGACATTATGAGCGAGGCGACGGCGATTGACGACCTCACGACGCTCAAAGCCGCCCTCGCTGAGGTTCGCCGTCAGCGTCGTCTCACGACTGATGGGGCCGACTCAACTGACAACGTCGACAGTGGATAGGTACTACCCATGACCGAGACCGACGCGCTCTACGACGTTCGGGAACGGACGGAGAATCCAGCCCATGCATCGGTCGACGACGTGATCACACTCGTCCTCGATCGAGCACGGAAACCGCGTGAGAACCACCACAACGCACACTTCGACGAGGCGATGGCTGCTGTCGTTGATCGATATGGTGCAGAGGCGGTCAGAACGGTCATCCATCGTGTGCTCGTTGAGCACTGTCCGTTTCGGACAGCCACGGCCAACCTCGAATGCGCAATTTCGATGGTGTTCGGATCGGCACGACGGCTGTCTGGACCCTTCGGGAGTTGAACGCGCAGGGAGACGACTGAGACGCGCCTCGTGAAAGCCCTCGGCCGCTCGGCATCCCGCGCCCCACGCTGCGCGCCTGGTGCCTGCGGTGCTAGCGGGGTCGGGGGACGACCGAGACGGCCTCGCCCTTTCTGAGTCCGCCAGGATGTCGGCTGTGTCACTAACCGTCGGTCCCGGTTGACCAGTGATTCGTACCGGCCCGCCCCGCTCGCCGCGTTCCGCCCTCCGCGTCGCTCGCGACCGACCATTCCGGGCGTGCGGGCGCTCTCCGCACCGCCCGCGCCCGTTCCGGGCTAAAATGGATGTGCCCTCGGCGCCAGCGGGTATCCCCGTCGGTTGCGCCCCTTGCGGGCTTTCGCGTTCCAGCGCTTTGTGCCGCCTGCGCTGTCGCGCGCCACACCGCGGCGCGCGTTCTCGGCGACAGTCGCCTTGGACACGGACCCGCACATCGGGCCGGACACGAGCGGGCATATCGATATCTGACCTGCCCTCTACTGACCACGCCGATAGGGTTTTTAGCGCCTGCAATGGGTGCAGGCGCGACTTGAACACGCCTGCATAGGACTAGGTGATTTCTGATGGAACAACACCACCAGCGACAGGCGTATCGTCACTCAGAGGAGGATCGACAAGATGGCGGTTGACCTTGACGGGGTTGAGCAGGCCGAAGACGAACTGGAGCAGTGGTTGGTCGACCAAGCCGAAGCGGGTGTTCCCGAAATCGTTCTCGTCGGACTCCTTCGTGACTACGCCGACGACATCGAACAGCTCGGGTACGTCTCACGGATGTGGGGACGCAACGACCGATGATACACCCCGACTTTCGTGCTGTGTTTTTTTGCGCCCGTAACGGGCGGGGGCGCGACGTGATCGGGCCTTCACAGAGAGGAATCACACATGAGACGAACGAATACCTTCGATATCGTTCCCCGATCCGAGATGACAGAAGAGATTCTCGCACGGGTGCTAGACGCCTCGGCAAGCCTCTGGAACAAACTCACCTACGACCGCCGACAGCAGTTCTTCGAAGGAGAAAGTGTCTGGAAGTGCGATGGCTACTACGACGAGTATGTCGATGTACTGAGCGGGGCGACAACCCAACAGATCGCCCGCGTGAACGATACTGCGTGGCGGTCCTTCTTCGAGCTTCTCGACGATCCAGAGTACGATCCGAGTCCGCCCGGTTACTGGGGGAATCAGGACGACGGGCGAGAACTCCGCACCTACATTCGAAATGACTCGTACACCATTCAGTGGAATAGTCGATCCCGACTAGAGATTCGCATCGGCATGGATCTCAAAGACGAGTACGGGTTCGGGATGTACGAGCGGCTTCGGCTACCGGTTCGGGGCGATCCAAAGTGGTGTGGAGACGCTGGCCGCCTCGAAATCTCGTACGACTCAGTCGAAGAAACGTACCGTGTGCATCAATCCGTAACCATCGAAGGCGTCGAAGAGAGCAGATCAGATGGCTTTGAGGCCGCTGCACTCGATCTCGGCGCAAACGTGCTCGTTGCCTGTACGACAACAACCGGTAGGCAGTATCTCTATAGTGGCCACCAACCGTTCGAGCAGTTCCGAGAGACGACTAACGCTATCGCCAACGCCCAAGCGAAACTCCCCGACGGACAACACTCCAGTCAGCGAATCAAGCGTCTCTATCGCAAGCGCTCTCGACGGCGCGATCATGCGGTGAACGCGCTCCTCCGTGACGTAGTTGAACGGTTAGACGAAGCTGGTGTTACAACGCTCTACCACGGCGATCTCACCGGAGTGCTCGGTGAGTACTGGTCGGTGGAGGCGAATCTCAAAGCACGGACCTTCTGGGCGCATCGGCAGTGTATTGATAGACTCGGATCAGTCTGTGAAGAGTACGGAATCGACGTAGAAGCAATCTCGGAGGCGTGGACGTCCCAGACCTGTCCAGAATGTGGCGAACGGGACCGAACACGCCGGCATCGAGAGACGCTCACCTGTCCGTGTGGTTTCGACGGCCACGCCGACCTCGTTGCTTCGAGAACATTGCTCGAACGAGCAACGAACACAACAGTCAGGCCGACGGCACGGCCCGTGCGGTTCCAGTGGGACGATCACCAGTGGTTTCCCGTTGAGGGTGCCGCAGTGTTGCCCAACGAATAGCGCACAAACCCGCAAGGTGCCGCCGTAGCGTCATCGACGCTAGCGAGCGGACGCTCCTACGAATGGAGTGGATGTCGACCCGCTGGACGCTTGCTTTTTGAACTGATACGCCGAACACAACTATTACAACTCTGAATAGTATTACTAAATTCAGACACATTCTCAGGAGCGTGCTGCATACAGAGCGCGTATCGGTCAGAAGGCGTTCATAGAAGGAGACACCAGACTCGGCGTGAGTTGAGCGTTCAGAACGTGTTGGCGATACACAGTTATGGCACGCTCAACAAACGTGCTATCATACGTCCAGAGGCCACGCTGTTCTTATTCTCCGAAAACGGTGAGACCAAGCAGTATGTAGCTGATTCAGGAGGCCAGCAAGGCTCCCGATTCGAGACTGCGTAGAATTGTATTGTCGACCTTTCGATGCACGCCCAGAGCGTTTTTTAAATGCCGCTTGTAGTACGGGTATGAGTTCGGCCTTCGACGCCGTTAGCTTCCTCGCCGGATCATCGAACCGCGTCGCCGTCTTGGAGGCATTGGCGTCGAGTCCGATGAGACGCGATGACCTGCTTACCCGAATCGATGCCTCACGCGTGGCGTGTCAACGCATCCTCACAGAGTTGGAAGAACGTGGCTGGGTTGAGCGCGAAGGGGCAGAGTACGCTGCCACTGCGACGGGGAAAACTATAGCACGGGAGTTCGACCAGTTTCTCGATACAGTTCGCGTGACGGATCGACTCGGCGACGTGATGGAGTGGCTCCCGACGGAGACGTTCGGCTTCGACATCGGCCGATTCGCCGATGCCCGGGTGACGCTCCCAACGGACGGCCCCTACATCGCCACCATCACGCGGGTAGACGAACTGGTTCGTGCGGCCAGCGAGTCGAAGATTCTCGCTCCCGGAATTTCCGCCTCGACTATCGGCGCGAATCGCGACGCAGTGGTCGAGAGCGGTCAGGACTTCGAGATCGTGCTTCCGGAGGCTGCGATCGCGTTCATCAAAGCGGATCCGGGCCTCTCGGAGACGTTCGACGAAATCATCGAGGCCGAGAGTGTAACGGTGTATGTTACCACGAAATCGCCACCGGAGATGATGGTCGCGCTTCTCGACGGCACGACCGTTCTCGGACTCCTCGGAGACAGTCTCCCCCGGGGCGTCATCGAATCCGAGGACGAGGCCGTATGTCAGTGGGCGCGTGAAACGTTCGAGACGTGGCGGGCCGACGCGATGACGGTCAAGAACTGAGCCGAACGCAGGGCCGGAACACAACGAGCCCCGCTGTTCATACCGTGAACAGATGTTTGCGTGATGGTAAGTAAGTTTATATTAATGTAATTACCAATAGCAGTATGCAACGGGGATATTGCTGGCGGAATGACTCTTGGGGGGGTGTTAGTAGCCGATTACCAACGATCGGTGCTCTCAGCCGTTGGACTGCCTCGACGGAAGTGGCGAATGCGTAAGGCTAGCGCGCTCGTTATGGCGTGGCTACTCGTCGTTTCTTTGGTCGCACCAACAGCGCTACTCGGTGTCGCCAGCGCTGCTGGGAACACGACCATCGTGGTTACAGCCGACGGGAGTGGGGATCACCAGACGATTCAGGCCGGTGTCGACAATGCAAATGACGGCGACACCGTCGAAGTCGAGTCAGGGGTCTACAATGAGACAGTCACCGTCGACAAGAACATCACGCTGATCGCGCCGAACGGGGCGACGCTGAACGGTTCCTTGTTTGGGACCGATAGTACCGGGGTCTACGTGGATCGAAACGTCTCGACAGGTCTGACTATCGACGGCTTCACTGTGGAGAGTTACGGCGACGGGATAAGTGTCGGTGCCTCTACAAACGAGGGCAGTGACGACTCATACGAATTCGATGGGACTGCTGGCGGTTGGGTTATCCAAAATGTTGTCGTCAGAAATAACGCTCAAGACGGCATTGATGTTGCAGGGACAACCACCGCCGCGTGGACGATTGATAACGTTACTGCGACCAGTAACGGTGACGAAGGTCTCGAAATAGGGTACGAGGTCAATGGTGTTGATCCAAACCAAGACTGGATAGTGAGTAACGTCAACGCCTCAAAAAATGGTGAGTACGGGATTCGTGTTGGGTACGAGCAGGGCGCCTGGACGATCGAAAACACGACCACGAACGATAACGGCGATAGTTCTGAAAGCGGCGTTCAAGTGTATCAATCAGGAAGCAACTGGTCGATAATCGACCACACGGCGACGGGAAACGATCGTAGCGGGATCAGTGTCCCCAGCGGCGATGCGGGTCTCATCGAGCGGGCGAATCTCTCCGAGAACCGGAATTTCGGCTTTGAGGCGGGCACCGAGGGAGACTGGACGCTCCGGGACAGTCTCGTCTTGAATAACGACGAGGACGGTGTCTACGACAGCGACACAGCGAGTTCGTTCCTCGTCGACAACGTGACGATTCGCGGGAACGGCCACGACGGCGTCTTCTTGCTCTACAATAGCGGCGACTGGCAGATTCTAAACTCCGTGATCGAGAACAATGGCGCGACCGACTTTGCCGACCCGCCCGGGGCTGGCATTGACGCGGAGTGGACCAGCGGTTTGTGGGTCGTGAACAACACGAGTATTACGGGCAACGAGGATGCTGGCATCTACGCCGAGAACGCGCAGAACACTGGCGATGCCACCGAAAACTGGTGGGGACAGGCCTCCGGCCCGGCCTCGGGGCAGTGTGTCGGAAACGTGGACTGTTCGCTGTACCTGACTTCCGACCCCGGCGCCAGCGGACCGACCACCGCGGGCGTTGAGGGTACGCTCACGAACGCCTCGGGTGCCCAACTCTCGGGAATCAACGTGACCGTCTACCGCGACGACGGCTCTTCGTTCGCCCAGGCTGGGACTAACACGACAACCGCCACCGGCACGTACAGCATTGACGGCATCGACGCCTCTGATGGGTCAGCGGATCTGAAACTCGAGTTCGCGGCGAATTCGACCGACTACGCGACTGAGTGGTACGATAACGCCGAAACGGAAGCGGGAGCGACCGTCGTGACCGTGAGTGCGGGAACGACGGCGAACAACCTCGACGCACAGCTCACGAAAACTGCGCTGCCGGTCGTCGAGGGGACGATGACGAACCAGAGCGGCAACTCGCTGTCGGGGATCAACGTGACCGTCTACCGCGACGACGGCACCGGTCAGTTCCTCGAATACGAGACGAACACGACCGACTCCAACGGAGACTACAGTATCGAGGTCGAACCACGCAGTTCGCTTGACGACACCGTCGATATGCAGCTCCGGTTCAGCGATCCGACGGGCACCTACCTGACTGAGTGGTACGATGACACCGACCAGAGCGGGGCGAAAACGGTCACGTTGAAACGTGGCTTCCGGACAACGTTGCTCGGCACGTCGCTGGCCGAGGACGCTCCGGGGATCGTCGAGGGGACGGCCAGAAACGAGAGTAGCGACCCGCTTTCGGGTATCGAGGTAACTGTCTACCGCAACGACGGCACCGGCCAGTTCCTCAAGTACGACACGGTTACCACCGACGCAAACGGTGACTACAGCGTCGAGGTCGAACCGCTGAGTTCGACCGACGACACTGTCGACGTCAAGGTCCGGTTCAGCGACCCGAGCGGCACGTACTTGACCGAGTGGTACGACGACACCGACCAGAGTGGAGCGAAAACGCTCACGCTGACTCGTGGCTTCCGCAAGATCCTCCTCGGGACAAAACTGGCCGAGGACGTTCCGGGCGTTGTCGAGGGGACGGTCCGTGACCAGAACAACGACCCGCTGTCGGACATCGAGGTGACGGTCTATCGCGACGACGGCGCCGGCCAGTTCGTCGAGTACGCGACGGCCACCAGTGACTCGAGTGGCGACTACAGTATCGAGGTCGAACCACGCAGCCAGTTCGACGACACCGTCGATGTCAAGGTTCGGTTCAGCGACCCGAGCGGAACCTACCTGACCGAGTGGCACGCCGACACCGACCGGCCCGGAGCGGAGACGCTCACGCTGACCCGTGGCTCCCGGAAAATCCTGCTGGGGACAACACTGAACAAGAACACTGCTTCTGGCGGTTCCTCCGGCGGCTCCAGCAGCAGTTCGGACTCGGACCCCGAACCGGTCACGTTCTCCGGGCGGGTCACCGACGATAACGGCGACCCCATCGAGGGAATCTCTGTTTCCGGGTTCCGTGACGGCGGTAACGGGGCCTTCGTCGGGGTCAAATCCGAAACCACCAACGCGAACGGTCGGTACACGGTCCAGGTCGAGCCACCGGCGGGCGAGGACTCCGTGAGGGTCCGCCTCCGGTTCACCGACTGGAACTGGACGTACGCTCAGCGGTGGTACGACGCTCGCACCGTGGCGGACGCCGTGACGTTCACCGTGCCCGAGGGCGGCAGTCGTGTCAACCTCGATACGACGATGGAAGAGAACGTCGTGACCGTCGCGGGCGTCGCCCGAAACACCGACGGCGACCCGCTAGACAATATCCGTGTGGCAGTCTACCGGCGCGGCGACGACGGACAGTTCCGCTCGATCTCCCGAGCGCGGACCTATACCGACGAGTTCGGCGAGTACGAGAGCGCGGTCGCGGTCCCGGAACTCGAGACCGAAGCCGACCTGAAAGTCCGGTTCTGGGACCCCGACACCGAGTACGCGACCACGTACTGGCGGAACGCAACTACCCTCCGTGACGCCGAGGTCATCAACGCGACCGCTGGGTCAGAACACGCCGCAGTGAATGTTACAATGCCGGAGTGGGACGCGGTCGGTGTTCGGTACGGCGGTACAGTAAGCAACGAGACGTCGCATCTCGAAGACGTACGGGTCACCATCTATCGCGACGACGGTACCGGGACGTTCCGTGCGTGGACGAGCCGCCGAACCGACGAGGCGGGGTTCTGGGAGGCATGGGTCCGTCCGCCTGACGGTGCCGAGACCGTCTCCGCGAAGATTCGCTACCGCGACGAGACTGGGCGCCATCTCGAGGAGTGGGAAACTGACCAACCGAGCCAGCAGACGGCCACCGATATCGACGTCAGCGTGGGTGACTTCGCGCTGTTCTACGGGACGGAACTCGAGCTCGCCCCAACCACGCTCATCTCCGGCGTCGTTTACAACGAAAGCAACGAAGCTCTCAACGACATTGAGGTAACACTCTACCGCAAGGAGGGTCCCGGCCCGTCCAACGTGTTCGCCACGGCGATGACAGACAGCAACGGGTACTACGCGTTCAGAGTGCCCGCACTCCCGGGCGAGTCGACGGTCGAGACACGACTCCACTTCGACGATCCGACGGGCGAGTACGCCCGGGCCTGGTATCTGGACAAGTACCGCCGGGCGAACGCGACCGTGCAGACGAACCCGGCCGGAAGCCACGATCGGCTCAACGTCCAGACGCTCCGGACGGCGGGAATGCTCCTCGGCGTGTGGGTGCAACCGCTCTCGACCTGTCAGGACCCGGGCGACGAGGATAGCTGTACCTTCCCGGACCGGGCAGATACAGCTACTGTCGGACCGGACGAGACGGTCGCGGTCCGCTACGTCCTGTGGAACGGCGACGACCGGGTCTACCGGGACTACGACGTCGACGACCCGGCGACCAGCACGACGATGTTCGGTGCAGGCCACCGAATCGTGCCCGGCGAGTTCCGCTGGCAAACGGAGACGCTGACAGCGCCGATCGTCGACGGGACCTACGATTATCAGGCGACCGCGACCAGCGACAACCGCAACGGCGTGGTGAGTAACTCGACGGCCAGCTACACGATCGAAGTCAGCGGGTCGATCGTCCAGCAGGCCCGGACACCCGACGGGTTCAGTGCCTCGGTCTCCGGTTCCGGGTCGGGTGAGCCGGTGCTGGTCGGCGGCAACGACGGTGTCGCGACAGCGAACGGGACGACGATGCAGAGCCTTCTCCTGCGAACCGAGGGCGGAGACTACACGCTGAACGTGACTGGCAGCGAGTCGGCCCCAAACGGAACGGCACCGCTTTCACTGCCACCCGGTGGGACCGCATTCAGCTACTTTACCGTCGACCACTCGGTTCCCGACTCAGAAATCGAAAACGTCACGTTTAGATTCCGTATCGATCAGGTTGCTCTCTCTAATACCAGTACTCAGCCAACGAACGTGACCTTGTACCGATACGTAGACGGGTCGCCGATGCCGCTTCCAAGCTCGCTCGTCAGGGAGACCTCGACGGCGGTCATCTACGAGGCTACCTCGCCAGGACTCTCTGTGTTCGCGGTCGGTACAACCAGGTTGGCTGACGACCCACCAACCGAGGAGACGACGACTACAGATAGAGCAGACACAGCACACGGAATTTCGGAGCGCGAAGGCCTGGGATTCGCCTTCTCTTTATTCGCACTCGCCCTACTGGTTGCGGCGCTCTTAGTATACCGCCAGAAACGAAGATAGGTCTGACGTGAGGATTTGTGGTGTGATATTCGACGTTAGTATCAGCGTTGAACTCGCTGCTGACTACATCCTCTGTATGCAGCACGGTGGTTCTAACAACATATAAACATGATATAAAGATGTACTAAATATAGCGCGAGAGTCGGTCTCCAATTTCCCTGTCAACAAGTCACAAATATAAGAAAGCTTATCCTAACGTGTACCCTCTACTGTCTGATTATGGGTTCAGAGAGACGCAACAGTCACGCAGATACTGTGCCACGTGCGACCGTCAGCCGTCGGTCACTACTTGCAGCGAGCGGGGTTATTGCGGTTGGGGGGCTCGCTGGCTGTCTGAATCGGGTTGCGTCGTCAGTGACGAACACGGGGGCGTCTCCGGCAGCAGTGTTCGCGGGCGTTGGTGGGGGTGGCGGCGCAGGTAAGGTCTCATTAGAGCTGGCTCCCGAGAGCCCGCACGTGGCTCGGCTGACTCCGACGCTGGCCGAGCGCGTAGAGTTGGAAGGGTGGGTTACGTCGTCTGCGGTGATGGCGCAGAACCACAATTCGTCGCGGAGTCACAAGCATAATCTGCGGGGAGACAGTGGGGATTCAGATGGCGATGGCGTCGACGACGGTTCCGAGGAGGACGAAGAGCTCGTCGCGTATCTGGGTGGCAATCCGATTGTCGCCGAGCGGTTTACTGTGTGTCTGCCTGATGCTGAGGTTCCGGGTGGAAACGGGAGTATCCGTGAGGCAGTGACGCCAGAGCGTCTGTTCGCGTATCTGGCCGGTCAGGCGGGCGAGGGAAACGTGTATGCGTGGGGTCGTTCGAAGGTGGCGTCCGATAATTCAGGAGACTGTGATGACACCGATGACACTCGGCTCCCGGGGGCTGTGTGTGGGAGTTCACCTCACTTCGTTGCCGACGTTTCAGAGCCTGTTGCGACGGGTGGTGGGCTCGTGGCCGAGCGTGGTTCCGACGGTCGCGTGACCGTCATGAATACCCCGCCGTCTACTGAGCGAGGCGCACCTGTGTTGGTGTGTCCGGCAGAGGGAGAACCGTTTGAGCCCGAGGGGTTGGATGCGTGGGGGCAGCGAGCGGATGGCCCACCTCTGACGATGACTCATCAGGGTCGGCTGCTCAACCTGACAGTCGCGCAAGTGATGGTCCAGCCGCCGGGCTGTCCGGAGCCGGTCCCGGCACTCATGTATGTGGGTCGCGGGCTGAGTGATGGGCAGCTCGTCTACTCTGGGGGGTGGCTTATCAACGATGCGGCCCTATACGAGGATTCGGCGACGGTGCTGACGATGGATGGGTCGGCGCAAGTAGTGGGTATAGAGTGCTGCTTCGATTTCTCTGCTGACGCTGGTGGTGATGGCTTCGGTGACATGGTGGCGCGTGCAGGGCTGAGTGAGCGAGCTCTTCGAGGGGCACAGATAGAAACAGGGACGGTCAGTGCGCTGGTTAAGACCGGTACGCTTTCGGAAGATGGGGATGGGAAAGTGTATTGTTGGGGAAGCAATGATTACTCGAAAGAAAACTCTGGGTCTTGCGGAGAGACTGGTGGGGATGGCGGTGAAGTGATGGTGACGCACTGTCCGTTAGACGCACCGATACTTCACTTGGTGAACGCGGGAAGCGCGTCGAGTGATGTGAAGTTCAAAACAGGGGCCGAGCTATCGAAATCGGTGAACTAACGGTCCCGGCTCAGTGGCTCTATTGCTGTTGGACCTGCCCCAACGAGGCACACCGACGCTATTATTTCGATACCGCCGCTTGAACGCCACCGACCAGACCATGTGTGAGAGATGTGAGTACCGACTTTGATTCTATTACTGGCTACCAGCACGCGTCGCGCTATCCAATTGTCTTAACGCGAGTGAGTCTGCTGCATACATCATCTGTATGCAGCAGGCCTGTTCTCTCAAATTATAGAAATTCCATCACAAGATCGAGGTTCGGTAAGCAGGCGCACTGACACCTCCTATTTTGGTGTTTCTCTCCGGCCCGCCCCGCTCGCCGCATTCCGCCCTCCGCGTCGCTCGCGACCGACCATTCCGGGCGTGCGGGCGCTCCCCGCACCGCGAGCGCCCGTCCCGGGCTAAAGTGCATCTGGTCTCGACGCCAGCATTAAGCGCGTTTTCGGTTGCGCCCCTCGCGGGCTTTCGCGTTCCAGCGCTTTGGGCCGTTCCGCGCGGCGAGCCACACCACGGCTCGCCGTGCTCACGACCGTCGCCCTGGACACGGACCCGCACATCGGGCCGGACACGAGAAACGGCTTAAAGCTGGCCGCTCGCTCCGGGCGGGTCGGCGCGCGGTTCTGGATGGGTGGCCTCCCTTTGGCGCGCTCTCGCTCGCGCCCAAGGGCGCTCGCGAAGGCGCGAGCGAGAGCGCGCAGACGAGTCTGTCGGTCGGTGTCGTCGAGGAAATCCGCGATGTTAGTGCATCGCGGTGTCGGCGCGTGAGCGCCTTCAACGGTACAAGTGAGTACCAATGTCCAGTAACAACTCGAGTCAGAAGGTCGTTACGGTGGATGAACAGGCATTCGAGAACGCAGGCGAGCAGGCGGTCGATGAAGACGGCTTCCCGGTCGTCGACGAGACACCGGAGTTCGAGGCGGCGGTCGAGCAGGAGACGCAGGCGAAGGTGGATGCAAACCACCCGGACGGGATCGCGGACACGAGCGAGGACCGGATTCACGGTGTCACCCTCGAACAGGAAGAGCGCATTCAGGCGCGGGAAGCCGAACTGGAGCGCATCAGTGCCCAGGCCGAGCTGGGAACGCAGGACGGTCGCGAGCAGCGCACGCGAGAGGTCGTCAGCGAGCAGTGTGGTCGTGACGAGCCAGCGCCGGCGGAGCGCACGGATCCCCGAGAGATGCTGACGCAAGAGGAACTCGCGGCGGTCAACGAGCAGGCGATGCGAATCAGCGACGAAGTGCAGGGCGGCTGGTCGAGAGCGGTCGTCGCAAAGCAGCTGGCCGAGAAGGTGGAGCGCGGGCGGGACGTCACGAAGGCGGTGCTGGAGACCCTCGAAGAACTGAAAGCGGCGCCGGGGGCGATCGTCCCCATCGCGGACGTGCCGGACGTCCCGGTCGGTGAGGTGACAGTCGAAGGTGAAATAATCGAACTCTGGTCTCCCAGCAGTAGCGCGATTCAACAAGTCGGGCTGATAGCGGATGATAGCGGGAAAATCAAGTTCACCTGCTGGGAGAAATCCGGGCAGACGGTGGTGCGTGAAGGTCAGACAGTGCGATTCCGGGCAGCAGCCAAGAACTGGTACGAAGGCCGGTGCTCAATCGCGCTGACCGGGTGGTCTCGGATCGAGTTCCCGGAGCGCGGTCGGTGGTGGGAAGAATAGCCAGTCGAGGCAACCCTCTTTTTGCTGTGTGCCGGACCGACCCAGACCCCGCCACCCCACCCTCCGCTCCGTGCTCGCTTCGCTGCGCGCGCAGCCACAACCGTATTTGAATGCTGTACCTGACGGCTCCGTCGGTTTCTCCTGTGAGCAGCATCAGCGTTTATTTTGCAGGATATCCCGACAGCCGCTGAGATATTCGAGATAGTAGATGGACAGGGATAGATACAAATCTGGTAACTTCCTGTACCTTAGCACATTCATGAATAAGGAGGAAGCGTTGGAGTTGATCGATAGGCTTGGAGGCGACGAGCAAGCCTGGGTCGACCTCAAATCCGATTACTACATCAAAGGAAACCTCTATCTTGAAGCAGAGTTTGTCAAAGATGTCCAATCTCTTGCCAATGTTTTAGATGCCAGAGAAGACCGCTATCTTCTAATCGGGTGTGATGAGGATGGTGGCGTAGTTGGCGTATCTGAAGGAGCTGAAGATGAAGATGCTGATACACGACATCTCCTTAGTTTCGAAGCCGATGACCTTCAAGACATAATTGATTCCAGACTCAGTCCTGGTCCACAGCTTTCGCTACACTCCTTTGTGGAAGATGGATCCAAGTTTGCCGTGTTGGTCGTAAATCGTGTGAAGAAGCCGCCTTGCGTTACGACGAGTAAGCTGGAGGATGATGAAGGTAGTGTTGAGCTCCGAGAGAATGAAATTTGGGTTCGGAAGTCGTCTGGGAAAAAGGAGGTCGACCGGGACGAATTTGAGTCTATTGTCGAATATAGATTAGAGCAAGAGCGAGCGTCTCTGATGAGAGGGATTCGTCGGGTAGTTGAGCTTGACCCTGAGTCAATTGCCACAATCGGAGACCTAGAGCCGAACGAGAAGGCAGAAGCTGATATTACGTTCTCCATTGACGAGGAGGGGGATTACACAGTTTCCAGCGAAGTCACACGAGACTCATTTACTAAACTCTCTCACGATCTGGAGGCAGACATCCACCGTAGGGATAGTAATCCGGAACACTACACTTCTCTCTATGACCTGATGCGGTATTATGCTGGGTATGATAAGCTCGGTCTTGACGACGATGCTGTCCGCCTTCTGGCTGAGAGCGCGTTAAAGAATTGGATTCCCGGTATTCTCTGGTTAGATCAGGCTGAACCAGACCAGGCAACGGAGGTTCTACAGACTGTACCTGATGAGCACAGCATTAGAACAACTGTTTGTAAGCTGCTGGTTTTGACGGGTGACAGGGATACTTTCGACCGTTATCTTTCGGAAAGCAGTAGTATAAGTAATCCGCGATTTGATGCAGACAATTATCGGGAGCAGTTTGGTCAGTCGGCCGATTCCCAGTTAGATGTTATGGGAAAGAATTTGGACCGGGTGGAATACGAGGACTTCGATTTGGAGTTAGACTACGAGTCTTTTGATGATGACGAGCTACGGACTCTGATTTCGGAGGTCGCGTCCGTGTGGCTGGAGTGTGATGATGACGACACCTGCAAAGACCTGAAGTACGCTTTAGTGAATCTGGAGCTGGCATTGGGAACCCGAATTTTCTAACGATTGTAATGCCACTCAAAACAGTACGACAGTTACTAATCTTCAAATAGAATTCAGATGATCCGTTCGACTATACGCCCACCCCCAATTATACAAATAGTTCAATTTGTCCGAGGTAGGGTCGGCACTCGAAGGAAATATTACGTCCAGTCGTTTAGGAGAAAGTATCGGAAGTCACGAAATGGTCAGCAGGGTCGCGTGGCAGGGCTGAGGTTCGACTCCTCAGAGGCGTATGCCACAAACGGCAGTTCCCGAGGACCCGACCCGGTAACCAAGATTCTGACCATGACAGGAACAAACGCCCTCGCGTCGATTATCGCAGGTACAGTTCTGACGACTTCCGCACCCACGGTGGCGGTTAGCATCGTGGCGCTGTTCGCATTCAGCGTCATCATGATGCGGACGCCTTCTCTCGGGGCAACTGCTTGAGTCACATCTCCACTCTATGTGCCGCCGAGTCCTCGCTTCCGTGCGATCCAGAAGATAAGTGCTTCCGGCGGATACTGGATTCGGATACGGATCTTGCGGAGGAGTCCGACTTCGGATTCTTCTTTGACTTCCTCCAGAACAGACCTGTATTGTGAGATTCCGATTTTAGAGATAGCGAATAGCTCAGCTAGGGTTTCGTCGATCCAGCAAACCAAAGTGAAGGGGATGATGGCTCCCAGAGAGACCCCGAGTGCGACTGCTGCGTAGACAGGAATCATCACAATGGATGGTGCAGATTCGACTGCTTCCAGCAGGATGCTCGGTGATGCTATCATACCTGCGATGAGGAGTAGTCCCGAGCTCAGGTAGATCGCCCAAAACAGGGTTCTTCCCATTGAACCCACTTGGTCGTGTCCGACCTCGTGGAGAAAGACGTAGTCAACGACATCTTTTGAGAAATCGTCTTTTGCTTGTTCGTTCATCAACAGGGTTCCAAGGGGAGTGTAGTCCCCCATTCGCTTGCTGTCGTTGCGGAACCAGTATACTGTCCGTGTGATTCCTCCCGCGGTGTATTCGCTTGTGTTAGTTACTCCGCCACGAATTTTCGCGTAGTAGTGAGTCAACTCAGACTGAATTTGACCGAACACGGCTACAGAGAACCCTCTTTCCAGCATATACAGGAACCTGATATTTAAACAAACTGACGGAGGAATCAGTCATAGCTATTCTTTCCAACGGGTTAATGGCAGGCGGGTACATCATCTACTGCTGAAAAATGCCTGATAACCGGTTTTCTCTTTTTCTGGACTGCTTCACGTTTGGCGGTCCGCCTCGACGTATCTTCTACGCTGTTATCTTGGAAGGTGTATTCCTTCTCGGTCTTTTCAGCTTCACCTCGGAAGGATTACTGGATACCAGTGTAGTGCCACAGTTTACAGAGGTGCTCACTGTTTCCGCCGTTGTAACCGGTCTCGGCGCGTATCTCATATCACGGAGTGCTGCCAAGGACTCGTTCTCCCCCATTCTACACACGGAATTTGTCCCTGGTCTTGTCGCAGCAGGTTACCTACTTCTTGGTGGATCGGCGACTGGAATCGGGTTTTTGCTCCATACCTGGGTTTACCAGACGCCGCAAGCCCCGACCAACCAGGAGATCTGGGTGGGTCTTTGCATCGGTGTTATCTTCGGATTTTTGATACTGTTCTACTTCGACCGTTACGAGATCGACGCCCCAGATGACTACTACCAGTTTGAGGAGGCCTCTGAGAGGGTAATCAAGGCGAAGGAGTTCCTAGAGAAAACCGAGCTACCGCCGATCGATTTGACCGGGAGGTACAAAGCACTGGAAGAATCGATGCAGGAGACTGCGGATGTGCTAAAGAAGGCGAAGACTCAGGACGGAGCAAGGCTAGCTCAGGATGTTGAGGCTTGTTTGGATGATCTCCATGGTCGACCAGAGCCATCGAAGCATCTGATCGCCGGAGATTCGCAATCCCCAAACCAGCAAGAATTAAAAGATCGGAGACAGGAGCTTAAGTCAGTAATTAAGCGGATAAAGAAGATGGCCAATCATGGATGAACCTGTAGATGTCGAGTCTGTCTGGCCTCATACGGAGATGGTTCTGTTTCTGATAGACTCAGATACCTGCTTTGGCGAACCGGTGGGCGACATCATGGAAGAGGTCGTAGACTGTGAGCACGTAAACGGCGAAGGCCGACACATCGATAATGACCTCTCGGCCGACACTCATCGGTTGCCCAAAGCCAGTATCGAGAGAGACAAGGAGATCATCCCTAACAGCTTGATTCTGGTTCACTGTGACCTAGTTATTGGAACTAAGATGGAGGACTATCTCAATGGTACAACAATTCCTAAATCCTCCCGCATAGTAGCCATTATTGACGATTCAGAGCACTCGAACCCGGGACAAAAACTCGATATGATTCAGCGTCCTATTGAAAGAGCTTCATCGAAGGAAGAAATCATGGATGAGGCCAGGGACTACTTCAGGACGATTTGCCCGGAGTGCAGCGGCCTATCTGCTCGTTCCTGGGTTTTCAAATGGTGCGAAGGTGCCTACCACAGGGTGGAGAATTAGCATGGCTCGCCACGAAAAAGCCTTGCTCAGAGTGTCGCAGTGGTTGGATCTTTCGCGTACGGAGCGGCAGGAGTTCGTTGATACCGCTCAAAGGATTTCATCTCGGCAGGAAGCCGCGTTCAGCCAGTACGATGAGGAGTATTTAGAGCACCTGAAGCAGGATGTCTTCACCCACGAGAAGGTACTCAGCTACCTGGAGGAGGCTGGCATCGGAGAAGACGTCGTCCAAGACTTCAGTTCCGGAGAGATTCCTTTCGACGAGGTCTACCAGAGCTGGAATGAGATCCGGTACTCGGTTAACGAGATTCTGGATCTAACGATGCTGCTTAAACTGGTTCACTCCTGCTCGGAAACCCTTTCTCAAGGGATTGACAGCCGGTACAAGTTCCAGAAACTGGTCTACCTGGTGAACCAAGAGCTCGCAGACCAGAACCGAATGGACCGAGACACTACGCCATACGATCACGGCAAGTTGGAGAAAACCGGATTCCGCTACACATACCGGATGCGGAGCTCCGGGCCTTTCGCCAAGACATTGGAAGAGGATAAACGCCGGCTCTACGCCTCTAACCTGATTGATGAGGAAGTAATGGCGAAGGTGGAGACACCGGAGATAAACGAGGAGAACTGCCGGTACCGGATCACACTGGGACGGTCGGGTGAAGTGGTGATGGACCGTTTCGCTTCCCAGCTTGAATCATTGGAGACAGAGGTCTTGTCGGACTGGGAGGATGCAATTGACCACGTCGTCCTCCAATTCGGTCACATGACGGTGGAAGAACTCCACGAATACATCATGGACTTGGACCCGGTCAAGGAAGCAGAGGAGCGGGACCTGCTGCTAAGAGGGAGACGAGTGAAGTATGATTCTGAACCTTGGATCACGATTTCTGCTGGAGGAGAGATAGGCCATGTCTGAACCCAGAATTAAGGAAGAAGTCCAACAGTCGATACGAGAAGATGAGGGAATCGACGACGAGTACGTAGACGAGTTCATCGACATATTGGACGCTAAATACCGGGACCTCGAGTTTGACGATGAGCTGGTCTCCTTGACCCGGATGGATATTGAAGGGTTCAAAGTCATCGATGAGTTAGACGTTTCCATTTCTGACCGGGCCACCATCATTCACGGACGAAACTCGAAAGGGAAGAGCAGCTTCATTGAGGCCACCCGGTTCAACCTTTTCGGCAGAGACAATGACGATCCATTGATCACGAGACCGATTAACCGGAACTACAAGAAGCTGAAAACCGACGGGTACTGGCGGAAGGGCCGCCGCAACTACCTAGTCCACCGGGAGATGGAGCGGAATCAGAGCTATGAAGGCCACAATAAGCCCAACGTCATCGAAAATCCGGGGGACAGTGAACACAGCGAGGCGGAGCAACGCACCCAGTCAGAAGTCGACGACCTAATCGGCATCACACCGCTGTATGAGCAGGGTTTCGACCGGTTCAACATATTCTCCTTGTTCAGCATTATCTCCGGTGACCTCCGCAGCTTCTATGGTTGGGACGAGGCCGCGGATCTGATCGATCTGTTGTTCGGTATCAAGCTCACCAAGGTGGATAGGGCGATACGCAGTGAACTTGAGGAGTGCAAGTTGGAGGACGAGGAACAGGAAGCGAAGACTCGGTTGCTGGAGTACAAGCAGCGGGCTAAACGGATCAATGACGAAATCCAGGAACTGCGTCAGGAGCAGGAACAGGTAGAGGACCAGCTTTCTGAGAAGGTAGAAAGACGGGAGGAACTTGACCGGCTTCTTGATAAGAGCGAGGCGGATTCGGCTCTCTCCGAGAAAATCGATTTGAAGGATGAGATATCGGATATTCAGTCTCGTCTCCAAGAGAAGGAGGACGAGTTCCGAAGTGTGAAACAGGAGATATCTAAGTTAAAGGATGAGACCGCAACCGACGAGATTGCCCCTGCTTTACAGGAAATTCAGCAGCTGATCTCGCTGCCGAACCGGTGTCCGGTCTGCACCCGCGATGTTGACCCGGAGCAACAGCAACGTTTCAACGACCACGGTGACTGCCCGCTCTGCGGAAAGGATGTTCCAGACGACCGTTACGAAACGGTGTCCGAGGTTGACGAGGAAGGTGAGGTAATTGAGCGGGAGAAGAGGCAGGAAGAACTGGAGGAATTGGAGAGCCGGCAGAGGACACTGGAGGGAGAGATTGAGTTCTTGGAAGAGGAACTGGAGGAGAAGAGGGACCAACTTGAAACCGTAAAAACGCGGGAAGAGCAATCCGGCTTTGCAGAGTACAAGCGTGAAAAGGAGAAGATAGAGCATGAAATCGAAGATCTGCGGGACAAGAATACTTCCCTCGAACTCAGTATCGACGCGAAGAAAGGCTCGTTACATGGTGTTGCCCGGCAGGTGTGGGAGTGGAGCCAGATTGACGAGGAAAGACAGAGGAAGGAGCAACGGATGGATGCGTTGGAGTCCTACCAAAGCATTATATCCGAGGAGCGGAAGGAAGCCCGTCGACGGTTGAAGAACAGGCTGGAAGAGCGGATGGAATCTCTCTTGGAAATCTTCACACGCGGCACCTTTGCCAATGCCACCGGTGTCCGCTTCGACAGAGGTAATTCGTACAGCTACACGATTCACCGTACAGACAATACGCAGAAATCGCCAGGACTGTTGGGACAAACTGATGCAGAGCTCCTTCTGCATATGCTGCTTTTCCACACTACGGTTTTGGCAGAGTTGGAGGAGGAGGGTGAGACGGTTCCGCTCAAACTGCTGCTGATTGACTCGCCCTACGGGAATGGTCCGGACGATGAGAACGCAGCGGACGTTACAGACTTCTTGTTGGAACTTCCTGAAATCCTGGAAAGCTACCAGCTGATCGTGGCGATGGCGGATTCAAACCTAACCGGCCGGGATAAGCTGGCGGAATCCTACGCCTTGGAGCCGGTTGAGAAACATATCTGAAAATTTGATTCCCGTATAGGCCCGCAAAGGGGAAGCAGCCTCGGCGCACATACCCTTCATTACGTTTAGGGGGACTAGGACGTCGTAATTCAATCCCGTCAAATCTCTCAATAGGTTCGGCAATCCCGCGTAGAGTTTATTTCCCCCTCAATGGGTGAGGGGCTCGCTGTACTGGCGAGTTCCCGAATCACGGTGAGAACGATGGCAACTAGAGACATCTACGAGAGCGGATTCGACGAAGACGTCCGAACGGAATCGAGTGCGAACCAGTGTCCCGAGTGCGACGGCCGAGTCACCACGAACGCGGTCGAAACGGTCTGCGAGGACTGTGGCCTGGTCATCGACGAACAGCGCATCGATCACGGGCCGGAGTGGCGGGCGTACGACGACGAGGAGTGCGAACGAACGGGCGCCCCACTCACCGCTGCTCGCCACGATCGCGGCCTGTCGACGGAAATCGGTCGCGGCACCGACGCGAAGGGGAACGAGATCTCCGGGCAGAAGCGACGGCGACTCGCGCGGATGCGCCGTGAGCAGACCCGTGGCCGCTGGCGGTCGAAAGCAGAACGGAATCTCGCCCACGGATTGGGCGAAGTGCGTCGGTTGGCGAGTGCCCTCGAGCTCTCCGATTCGGTCCGTGACCAGGCGTGTCAGCTCTTCCGGAGCGCCCAGAACGAGGATCTGCTTCGTGGCAGATCCATCGAGGCCATCGCCGCGGCCAGCGTCTACGGGGCCTGCCGGTGCAACGGCCTCTCGCGGTTGGTGGACGACGTCAGCGAGATGGCCCGCGTCGCGGAGTCACGGGTCACGAACGCGTACAAAACGCTGAACGAAGAGCTGGGCCTCCCCGCCGAGCCCGTCTCCCCCAGTATGTTCGTGCCGCGCCTCGCCTCGGACCTCGAGTGTCCGGACAGGATCCGACAGCGGGCCCGAACCCTGGCGGAGCAGGCCGAGGAGTGCGGCGTCACGACGGGCGTCCATCCGGCCGGGTTCGCAGCGGCCTGCCTCTATAAGGCCGGTCGCGAAGAGGGCCGATGGTTGACGCAATCCGAGGCCGCGGACGTGGCGAACGCCTCGAAGGCGACTGTTCGGGCACACCGGGATACGTTGGAGGAACGGGTCGCCTGACGCAGTCCACTGTCTCTCGGTCTGTACTGCACATCGGTCTATCCACGCTACGATTTAAACACGAAGACGAGCCATGTTCTCTGTAGACTGCTCTATGAACGGTCGTTACTCCGACTTTGAGGAACTGCGGCCGACCGGCGAGGCATCCCACATTCCGGACACGAGGCTGGACGACGGCTGTGAGGGTGCCCCCCGACGGCAACGCGTCGCGACGAGTTCTGGTGGCTACCCTGATGCGCCGACGGTAACCGATGGCGAGTGCCGGTCCTGTGGGGCGTCAGTCCCAGACGGCCAGACGAAATGCCGGTTCTGCCTCTCTAACCATCTTGGAGGTGACGCCACTCGCACGGACGAGGCCGCGTCGACGACGTGCCTCGGCATCGTCCACCTGGTCGTCGAGTCGACCACGTTCTACGGCGCCGTGGCGAAGGGCGGCGCCGCGGCGAACCTCCTCTCCGCCAACGAGGCGGAGCCAGCCGTCGACGACTACACACTCCTCTACGACCTCGACGAGGCACCGGCGCGCCAGCTGGCCGAGCAATGGTCCTCACTTCCCGACGCGGTACAGGTGGCGTCAGCGGAGGGAGAGCGGCTTCTCAGTGCCGCCCGTGACCGGGCTGGGTGGCACGGGCAGGAAGCGTCGGAGCGTCAGGAGCAGGCCCCGACGCGGCTATACGACCAGCGTGGG